>JABLTO010213912.1_pt1 | contig 40069 bp, 46 predicted proteins | sample 7160091 | NCBI WGS metagenome assembly JABLTO01 (sample SAMN14651225, study PRJNA627086) | human gut metagenome | isolation source: feces | host: Homo sapiens
CCAATGCCCTTTTGTTCTCTGCCAACTGGGCTGAAATTGCATTTTCGTCCGGTCGGTACTCGAACAGGGCGTAGCCCCACCCGTCTGTTTCCCAATACCTTTCCTGAGAAAAGTATTCTTCATAAGAAAGATGATCTTTTGATAAACGTTCATATGTTTTCAAGACAATGTATTCCTGTTCGCTCAGGCTGTGAAAGGAGGAGGCGGATGGAAAATCACCCGGCAGGGACGCTGACTCGAAGGGAAAAGAGCTTTGTTCCGCTGCTGGCACGCCGCCGCATCCGTTCAGAAAAAACAACCTAAAAGGATCAGAGAAATCCAGAATGCCTTTTTATACATGGCTGTATCACCTCGGATTCTGTCTGCTCTGAAGCACTTGGAAATAAGCGGGACGATTTCAAGAGATCAGTCTAACAAACTATATTTTTCCTGGTATATTTCTTTTGACAGGAGAGTCTTTTCTTTTGTCTCAAGATTATAATAATAAATATAGTCGTTTTCATCTGCCAAATGAGTTTTTCTGTCTTTTTCAAAAAGAATGATGGCTTTATTATGATAAGGATGCCAATGAAAGGGACTTTCAGAAGAATATACTTCTTCGATTACCTCACCAGGCAAAAAAACTCTGTAAACAGAATTGCCAGATGAAAAGAAAATCAAATAGTTCCCCATATAAGAGTATGTTTTTGTGTCTACCTCCATGTCCGTTTGGTAAAGAGGGGAAAAAACGCCATTCGCTATTGCGTAAAAAGTCTTTAAATGCGGCAGAAAACACTTATCTTCTCCACCAAATTCATACGCCCTTTCCTGTGAAAAGTATTCATCATAGGATAAAAATCTTGGAATGTTGTTTTCATTGGGGATGATACATTGATTCTCTATATCATACAGGTTTTCCGGGGAGAGGGCGAAAAAGCGATTTCTAAGGATTCGGTCGTCGTAACCATATGCTTCAGGGAATACTTCTTTTTCTTCCTGCGTTTTGTGGTTAAAAAGGAAGAATCTGCGTTTAGAATCGTCCACAGTTTCATACAAAATAGTAAAATTGGTCAAAGGCTGAAATGTGACAATTCCATCGCGGCGGAGAATTGTTTCAACATTCTGATTTTGCAGCGAAAGGCGATATATGGTTCCCTCTGAAAGAAAATAGAAGCAAGCGTGATTATAGTAATAAGCTGTTTCGATCGAAGTTGGATGCTGATAAAAAATCTGGTTATCTTTTTTGAGAACAAAAGTATTTTGCCATGGATTAAAACCATAAACATGCTCAAATAGATCGTAGTGATAATATTCTTCTTCCAAAAGAAGTTCCTCACTTGAGGAGGTAAAGCTATTTATTTCTTCGCTTTCATCGGATAGGGAAAGTTGTTGTGGTGAACTTCGATTGCGGCAGCCTCCCAACAGAAAAACCATTATACAGCAAATGAGATAGATACGCTTCATAAAAGTCCTCTCTCCAAAAAAGGAAATGTGTCATTTTATTTTGCCATCCCAACTTAATTGGGGGTGCGAGCTCTAACATAGGTATCAAAATAATCATAAAATTGTTCAGCAGTGAATCTTGTTATCGTCACAAGATTGTGTGTGGTGCTAAAATTTGCATGGTAGACATCAATATAATTTTTCCCTACCATTGAGAATGTCTGCAACTTTATCATGGTATGTCTATAATTTGTTTCGCATAAACATGCGCGCTTTGTTTTATGATTCTACTTAAAATACCTTTTTTTAAGTAGAAATATTACATATATTATCAACAAATTATAAATAATTTATTGATAATACCGTTTCATAACCGATGATAGACGGTATTATCATTCATCATTCGTTGAGCTGGATTTCAGAATTTTTGTTTTCGGCACAGTTTCGCTGGAACATGATCCGGTCCCAAAATCCCAGCTGTCAGGACGGATTTTTCGAAACTTCCTATTTCTAAAAGCCTCGGTTTTCTTATGGAACATTGCTGGCAAGGAAGATCAGAAAAGTCTCAAAAAAGGCGATTTTCACAAGGTTTTATGCCATTTATGAATATTTTGGAAAGATTGGACAAAAAGGAGACAAAAGCTTGTGTTTTATAGTTTCATCGGTTAAAATAGCCATGTAAGAAATGAGGGGGAACTGCGCCCTTTTATGGGCAGGTTTCTTGAGGGAGCGATGCTTTGGTCTCCATTTTGCTGGCGTCTTATAACGGCGCCCCATATATCGCCGCACAGATCGATTCTATTTTGCAGCAGACTTTTCGAGATTTCATGCTGTATATCCGCGACGACTGTTCAAACGATGGAACTTGGGAAATTGTGCAAGCCTATGCTGCAAAAGAACCGGATCGAATCGTAGCGCTGCAAAACGAAGAGAATTCCGGCAGTGCAAAACATAATTTTTTCAAAATGATGCAGGAGCATCAGGACAATTATGTTATGCTCTGCGACCAGGATGATGTTTGGCATCCGGATAAAATTGAAAAAACTCTTTCTGCTATGCGAAAAGCAGAGGCGCGGGATGGTGAAAAAACGCCGCTCCTGGTTCATACTGATCTGGCGGTGGTGAATGACCAATTAGAGGTGATGGACCCTTCCTATCGTCATGCGGTAAACGGCAACTGGCAGCGAACGGATCTGCATTATGAACTGGCGCAGAATACCGTGACTGGCTGCACCGCCATGTATAACCGCGCATTAGGCAAATTTTTGCAGAGAGAACCTTCTTTTTTCGTCATGCATGACTGGTGGCTGGCTTTGATCGCCAGCGCTTTTGGTCGAATTGTTTTGTTGGATGAGACAACCATGCGATACCGACAGCATGGAGATAATGCAGTAGGGGCGAAATTTGTCCGTTCCCCGCACTATTTGTTGGGGCGCCTGTTGAATGTGAAAGGGTACCGCAGGGAATTGGCTGAAACATTTTTGCAGTCAGAGAGTTTCTATGATGTGTTTCGGAGTCGTCTGTCTCCTGCTCAGCAAGCATTGACCGCCGGTTACGGGCATCTAGCCCAAGCGGGATGGCTGCACCGCAGGTGGTTTCAGATGAAAAACCGAACTGTAAAATACGGCGCAACCAAAAAAATTGCCGGATTTTTATTTGGATAAAGGAGAAAACAACGATGAAAGGTATTATTTTGGCCGGTGGATCCGGCACCAGACTTTACCCGTTGACATTAGTGACTTCCAAGCAGCTTTTGCCGGTGTATGATAAGCCAATGATTTTTTATCCGCTGTCCACCTTGATGCTGGCGGGAATCCGGGATATTCTGATTATTTCGACCCCGCAGGATCTGCCCAACTTTGAGCGGCTTTTAGGCGACGGATCGCAGTATGGCATCCATCTGTCCTATGAGGTGCAGCCTTCTCCCGACGGATTGGCACAGGCCTTTATTATCGGTGAAAAATTTATCGACGGCGACCGCTGCGCTATGGTATTGGGGGACAATATCTTTTACGGCAGCGGCCTGACGGGTCATTTGCGTCAGGCCGCACAGCGGGAGAACGGTGCGACGGTGTTTGGCTATTATGTGGACGATCCGGAGAGGTTTGGCATTGTGGAGTTTGACGAGAACGGAAAAGCGATTTCCATTGAGGAAAAGCCGGAACACCCCAAATCCAATTATTGCGTGACCGGGTTGTATTTTTATGATAACCGGGTTTGCGAATTGGCGAAACAGGTGAAACCCTCCAAAAGAGGGGAGCTGGAGATCACCGATCTCAACCGGATATATTTGGAGGAAGGCTCGCTTAACGTGGTAACATTGGGGCGTGGTTATGCGTGGCTGGATACCGGTACGGTAGACGCGCTGTCCGATGCAACCGAGTTTGTCAAGGTCATTGAAAACCGGCAGGGTATTAAAATTTCCGCCATCGAAGAGATTGCGTACAAAAATGGCTGGATCAGCGAGGAACAGTTGCTGGAAGCGGCGGTTCGGTATGGAAAATCGGCTTACGGTGCGCACTTGAAAAAAGTAGCGGAACATAAAATCATCTATTAAAGGAGCATACCATTATGAATGTCATTCCAACTGAGGTGTTGGACGTCTATATTCTGGAACCGAAGGTATTTGGCGATCATCGCGGCTGGTTTATGGAGACCTGGTCTACTCGAAATATGGAAGAAGCGGGTTTGCATTATAACTTTGTGCAGGACAACCAGTCCTATTCCGCCCAAAAAGGAACGCTGCGAGGCATCCATTTTCAAAAGGGTGACGCTGCCCAGGCAAAGCTGGTGCGCTGCGGCCGCGGTGCGGTACTGGATGTAGCGGTGGATCTGCGCAAAGGTTCTCCCACCTACAAAAAATGGGTGGCGGTGGAACTGTCTGCCGAAAATAAACGCCAGCTTTTGATCCCCCGCGGATTTGGCCATGGCTTTGTCACCCTCACCGATGATGTGGAGTTTTTATACAAAGAGGACAATTTATACAATCCTTCTACGGATCGCAATATTTTATGGAATGATCCGGAGTTGGGAATCGACTGGCGGGTAGAAAATCCGATTTTGTCTGAGAAAGACCAAAGAGCGCCGCTTTTGCATGACAGCGACGTAGATTTCGTTTATAAGGAGAAATAGGCATGAAATGGTTAGTCACCGGCGGCGCCGGCTTTATTGGCAGTAACTTTGTTTTTTATATGCTGGATAAGTACCCGCAGGATCAGATCGTCTGTTTGGACAAGCTGACCTATGCGGGCAATCTGGAAACCTTGGAATCGGTGATGGAAAATCCCCGTTTCACCTTTGTAAAAGGGGATATCGCCGATCGTGGCGCGGTTTACGCGCTGTTTGAGAAAGAACACCCGGATGTGGTGGTCAACTTTGCGGCGGAAAGCCATGTGGACCGCTCGGTGGTGGATCCGGGGATCTTTTTGCAGACCAATATTCTGGGAACCGGCGTGTTGATGGACGCTTGCCGCAAATACGGAATCCAGCGCTATCATCAGGTGTCTACCGATGAGGTGTACGGCGATTTGCCACTGGACCGCACCGATCTGTTCTTTACAGAACAAACGCCGATTCACACCTCCAGCCCTTATTCGGCTTCGAAAGCCTCGGCGGATCTGTTGGTACAGGCTTATCACCGCACCTTTGGACTGCCAGTGAGTATTTCCCGCTGTTCCAACAACTACGGGCCCTACCACTTCCCGGAAAAGCTGATCCCTTTGATGATTGCCAATGCGCTGAATGATAAGCCGCTTCCAGTATACGGCACTGGTGAAAATGTCCGGGACTGGTTGTATGTGACCGATCACTGCGCTGCCATTGACCTGATTGTGCGCAAAGGCCGGGTGGGCGAGGTTTACAACATCGGCGGACATAATGAGCGAACCAACCTGCAGGTGGTGAAAACCATCCTGAAAGCACTGGATAAGTCGGAGAGTCTGATCCATTTTGTCACCGACCGTCCGGGCCACGATATGCGCTACGCCATCGACCCGACTAAAATCCACGAAGAACTGGGATGGTTGCCGACCACTCCCTTTGACGAGGGAATTCAGAAGACCATCCGCTGGTATTTAGAAAATAAGTCTTGGTGGGAGCATATTATCAGCGGGGACTATCAAAATTATTATGAGAGAATGTATGGAAACCGGTAGGAATACCGGTTTCCTTCTACTGTTTAAAAGGAGAAATTGGAATGAAGATTCTGGTAACCGGTGTAAAAGGGCAGCTGGGTTACGATGTGATGAAGGTGCTGGGCCAGCGTAAAATAGAATGTCTGGGCGCGGATATCGAAGAGTTTGATATTACCGATGCAGCGGCAACAACTGCCTTTATCGAGCGTTATGCCCCGGATGCGGTGATTCACTGTTCCGCTTATACGGCGGTAGACCGCGCGGAGGATGATCCGGCGCTGTGCGAGCGGGTGAATGTGGATGGAGCGCGTAATATTGCCGCTGCCTGTGAGAAAATCGGTGCCAAAATGGTTTACATCAGCACCGACTATGTGTTCCCCGGTACCGGCGAGCAGTTTTATGAAACGGATGATCCGACTGGTCCGTTGAGCGTATATGGAAAAACCAAACTGGGCGGCGAACTGGCGGTGCGGCAGCTGTTGCAACGGTATTTTATTGTCCGTATTTCCTGGGTGTTTGGCAAAAATGGGAATAATTTTGTGAAAACCATGCTGCGGCTGGGGAAAGAGTGGGATCAGGTCAATGTGGTCTGTGACCAGATTGGTTCTCCCACTTATACAGCGGATTTGGCCCCTCTTTTGTGCGATATGGTTATGACGGAAAAGTACGGTATTTATCACGCCACCAACGAAGGAATCTGTTCTTGGGCAGATTTTGCTGCGGAGATTTTCCGGCAGGGCGGGTGCCGGGCTAAAATGCATCCGATTCCTTCCAGCGAATATCCGGCCAAAGCAGCGCGGCCTTGTAATTCCCGCATGAGTAAAAAAAGTCTGGATGAAGCAGGTTTTTCCCGGCTCCCTTCTTGGCAGGATGCGTTGACCCGGTATCTCAAAGAAATCCAGGACTAGAAAACGGGTGAGGAAATGGATAAAAAGTGGAATTTGCGAAGAGGATGCGTGTTGGCGCTAGCCATTTATGCCGCTTTAGCCGTACTGTTTTATGCAATCGCAAAAGATCAGCTTCGGACCCGTACAGACAGCACAGATTCTGTTTCGCCGTCTGCGTCGACGGGGGAAATTCTGGCAGGTACACGCCTGGAGCAGCAATTCACCGTACAAAGCGACCGACTGACCGGCTTTTCGGTGCTGTGTGGCACCTTTGGGCGCCAGAACAGTGGCAAACTGCATATGGCCTTATACGAGCAGACCGATTCGGATGAAAAGATTCTCATAGAGGATTTTGCGGTTGATGTATCCCATATGCAGGATAACGCTTGGCAGGTCATGCAGTTGACCGAGCCGTTGGAAAACGCCGCCGGCAAAAATCTTTTGTTGGAAGTGTCCTCACCAGACGGTGTATTGGGCAATGCGGTAACAGTATATTATGGCGATTCAGTTTCTGCCGGCCGGGTAGAGGTTGCCAGCGAGGGATGGACGCCTCTTAGCCAAAACGGACGGCAAAAGGAAGGAACGCTATGCCTGCGCACGGTTGGGGAAACAGATCTTTGGTTTGGACAATATTACTGGTGCTTTGCGGCAGGAGCGGGATTCTTGCTGGCCCTTTATGGTTGGCGACTGTGCCGTATGGAGAAAAAAGGGCGGACCTGTCTGGGCTTGAAACTGATTCATGCTTTCAGCCGGTACCGTTTTTTGATCCAGCAGCTGGTCAGCCGGGATTTTAAAACCAAATATAAGCGCAGCGTGCTGGGAATCGTTTGGAGCTTTCTCAATCCGCTTTTGACCATGCTGGTGCAGTATGTGGTGTTTTCCACCATTTTTAAAAGCGATATTCCGAACTTTCCGGTCTATCTGCTGACCGGTATTGTGCTGTTTAACTTTTTCAGCGAAGCTTGCAGTATGGGGATTACCTCTATTTTGGGAAATGCCTCTTTGATTACCAAAGTCTATGTGCCGAAATATATCTATCCGGTTACCCGGGTGCTTTCCTCCGGCATCAATATGCTGTTTTCCTTGGTGCCGCTGCTGCTGATGATTTTTTTAACCAAAACAGCCCTGACCCCTGCCATCCTGCTTCTTCCTTTTTCGTTGGCATGTTTGATTTGCTTTTGTACCGGGATGGTGCTTGTTTTATCAGCGGCGATGGTGTTTTTTCGGGATACACAGTTTCTGTGGAATGTATTGAGCATGATCTGGATGTATGCTACCCCGATTTTTTATCCGGAAAGCATCATTCCCGCCAGGTTTTTGACAATTTATAAACTCAACCCGTTGTATCATTTTATCCGCTTTGCCCGTACGGTCATTATGGACGGCGTGTCGCCGGAACCGAAGGCGTATCTCATCTGTTTTGTGTTTGCCGTAGGCAGTTTGATAATCGGCGGGCTGATCTTCCGAAAAGCGCAGGATAAATTTGTGCTGTATCTATGAGGGGAAAAGAATGATAGAGGTAAAAAATGTGTCCATGTCCTTTCGCTTGTCACAGGACAGGATCCAGAGCATCAAAGAATACTTGGTGGCGCTGGCAAAAGGAAAACTCAAATACAAAGAATTTTGGGCGCTGAAAAACGTCAGTTTTACGGTGCGTCCTGGCGAGGTGCTGGGAATTATTGGCCGAAATGGAGCGGGCAAAAGCACGATTTTAAAGGTGATTTCCGGCATTTTAAAGCCGACCGAGGGATCTGTGTCAGTTCGCGGGAATATTGTGCCGATGCTGGAATTGGGGAGCGGCTTTGACTTTGATCTGACCGGCAGGGAAAATATCTATCTCAATGGGTCAATTTTGGGGTATTCTCGCCATTTTCTGGATGAAAAATATGATGAGATCGTCTCTTTTTCCGAATTGGGCGAATTTATCGAAATGCCAATCCGCAACTATTCTTCCGGTATGATGATGCGCTTGGCTTTTTCCATTGCCACAGTCGTAAATCCGGAAATTTTGATCGTGGACGAAATTCTGGCGGTGGGGGACGAGGCGTTCCAGAGAAAAAGCCGCCAGCGGATGTTGGAATTGATGGGCGGCGGCACCACGGTGCTGTTCGTATCTCACAGCCTGGACCAGATTCGGGAGATGTGCGACCGGGTGCTGTGGCTGGATCACGGACAGATCAAGATGCTCGGTGAGACAAAAGAAGTTTGCGACGCTTATCAAATTTAGGGGGGCAAAACATGCAGAATCTTTACAACGAGGAATACTATCGGCATTATCGAACGGGAAGTGGCGAAATATCTTACCAGGACTCGGAAGAGCTGAAAGTGTTTATAAGACATCTTGCAAGCCAGATCAAAGAAAAATATCATCCGCAAACGGTTTTAGATGCTGGTTGTGCAATGGGGATGCTGGTTGCGGCGCTGCGTGATTTGGGCGTCGAGGCCTACGGAGTAGATTTGTCGGAGTATGCCATTTCGCAGGTGCGGGAAGATATTCGCCCTTATTGTGCAGTTGGTTCCCTGTCCTCTGCGCTGCCGGATTCGCTGCCCAAACGGTACGACTTGGTGGTGTCTATGGAGGTGCTGGAGCATATGCCAGAAGAAGACGCCAAAAAAGCTGTTGCCAATTTATGTGCAGTGACAGATCGGGTTTTATTTTCCTCTGTACCGGATGACACAGAGGATCCTACCCATATCAATCTGCATGAGCCTCCTTATTGGTGCGGCTTGTTTGCAGAACAAGGACTCTTTTTTGTTGGAGAAGAAAAACCGGTTTTTTTGACAAATTATGCGCTGTTTTTTCAACGAAAGAGCATGTCGGCCTCGGTGGAACTTTACGAGAGAAAGCTGCAAAAAGACGCGGAGCAATTTTTGAACCTTTCGCTGGATTTGGATGAACTGCAGGGAGAATTGGACGAACTGCAGGAAAAAAATGAAATTTTGGACGAGGATCTAAGAGAGTATCGGGCGCTTTATTTTGACAAGGCCAAAGAATACGACGCACTTTTTCAGGCATATCAGGCAACAGTCACATCTTCCGCTTGGAAAATGACCAAACCATTGCGCGCCAGTTTGGATCTGGCTAAAAGGATTTTGAAGTCCAATCGAGCGACCTATCTGTTTTGCAAGGGAATCAAAGGAATTTTGCGGGACGGCCCGATTTATACCTGGAAACGGGTGAAAAGAAAGATCTGCCAAGACAAAAAAAATCGGGACTGGAGTAAATACGACGAAAAAGAACTGGCAATGCAGCGGCAGTATCTGTTCCCCCGACAGATCAAATTCAGTATCTTGGTTCCGCTTTACAATACACCGGAAGATTTTTTGAAAGAGATGATTGCGTCGGTACAGGCTCAGACCTATTCCAATTGGGAGTTATGCCTGGCTGACGGTAGTGATGACGAACACCGGCAGGTGGGGCAGATTGTTGCAGGGTTCCAGCAGCAGGACGGCCGCATTCAATATCGAAAGCTGGAAAGAAATCTGGGAATTTCCGGAAATACCAATGCCTGCATCGAGATGGCTTCCGGGGACTATATCGCTTTGTTTGACCACGATGATCTGCTGCATCCGTCGGTGCTTTATGAAAATATGAAAGCGATCTGTGAACAGGGAGCAGATTTTATTTACACGGATGAAGTCATTTTTGAGCGGACGACCAAAAATATCACGGCTACCCATTTTAAGCCTGATTTTGCCATTGACAATTTGCGGGCGAATAATTACATTTGCCATTTTACCGTGTTTCAAAAGCCGTTGCTGGAAAAAGTAGGTCTGTTTCGCAGCGAATGTGACGGCAGTCAGGATTTTGATATGGTGCTTCGTTTGACAGAACAGGCACAGAAAATCGTACATATTCCCAAACCGCTATATTTTTGGCGTTCCCACCCATTATCTGTAGCTTCTTCCCTATTAGCCAAACCTTATGTTTTTGAGTCAGCTAAAAGAGCGGTTAGAGATCATTTAGATAGAGTTGGATTAGAGGGAGAGGTTTTGGACTCAGCAGCTTTATCCATCTATCGGGTAAAATATAAAATTAAGGGAGAGCCGCTGATTTCGATTCTCATTCCCAATAAGGATCATGTGTCGGATTTGCGCAAATGTATCGTATCGATTCAGGAAAAAACCTCTTATCCCAATTATGAAATTATTGTCATTGAAAACAACAGCGAAGAAGAAAAAACTTTTCAGTATTATCAGCTTTTGGAAAAACGACAGAATATTCGGGTAGTCCGTTGGAACGGAAAATTTAACTATTCTGCAATCAACAATTTTGGGTATACGTTTGCCAAGGGCGAATATATCCTCCTGTTAAACAATGATACGGAGGTTATTTCTGTAGACTGGCTCCAGGAAATGCTGATGTATGCGCAGCGCGGCGATGTAGGAGCAGTAGGCGCGAAATTATATTATCCGGATAATACCGTTCAGCACGGCGGTATAGTACTCGGTGTCGGCGGTGTGGCGGCGCATCTGCACTGCAACCGTCAAAAAGAGGATCCCGGTTATATGGGAAGGCTCATTTATGCGCAGGACCTAACGGCAGTTACGGCGGCTTGTATGATGCTGCCCCGCAAGGTGTGGGAGGAAACTGGCGGGCTGGATGAGTCTTTTGAAGTTACGTTTAATGATGTGGATTTGTGTATGCGGATCCGCCAGAAGGGCTATCTCATTGTATTTACCCCTTATGCGGAGCTCTATCATTATGAATCCAAGAGCAGAAAGGCGGACGATACGCCCGAAAAGAGAGCGCGGTTTGTGGGCGAAGTGGAGCGCTTTCAGGCGAGGTGGGCAAAAGAACTCGAAGCGGGAGATCCATATTATAATCCGAACTTTTCGCTAGATGATGCAAACTTTACGATCCGATAGAGAGGGGGAAAGGCTTTCGCAATGAAAGAAAGATTACAGATGCTCCTGCGTGATAGCTGGCGGAAGATTTTACTTTCGCTGATTGCCGCTTTGGCCGTTGAGATTGCTTATCTGGCAGCGCCGCCGGAGACGTTGTACCAGGTCTCCCAACAAAACAATGCCGTTTCCATCTGGAATGAAGAGGTACAACTTGTTCATTGCAGCATGGTTGACGGAAAGGTGGTTCCCTCAGATAATGATCCACAGATTTATTTTCGGGGACTGGAGGGTGAAATTAACAATATCCTCATTACCTTGAGAGAAGAAACGACCGGCGCGGTCAACTATCAGTTGTTTTATCCGGACGAGCAGGGCGCTGTCTCACAAGAGAGCAGTATGGTTCTTATGATACCGGAGGGGCGAAAACAGGTTTCTTTCGAATTGCCGCCAGGAGAGTACTCCTTTCTTCGGTTGGATGTAGATGGTGTTTTTCCGGTAGAAGATATTACCGTCAGCGGGCAGCCTCTTGTGAAAACATCTGTCCGTTATCAAGCACAGCCGTCGGTTTTCCGAGTGGGATTCTTTACTCTTTTCTTTTTTATACTGGCTATCATTTTTCAGAAAAAGCTTCCGGAGTGGAAAAAGACGGTGGAAAGCGGATACCGCCTTCTGCGGGAGAATCCAAGAAAAACAGGTCTGTTTTTTGCGATTTTTCTGGCCTTTTGCTTTTTGTTGTATCCGTTGGTTGCCGTTTTCAGTACATACAGGAGGGTGTCGTTCCAAACGCCGCTGTATCTTTTTTGGATCGCAGTGTTCCTTACCGTATCGGCTTTCTATTTCCTGCACAGCCAAACCGAAAAGAAGCCGGAGCAGATTTTTACCGTTTTGGCTCTGTCTGCCGGACTGATGCTGTGTTTTCTGGCGCCGCTTTGCACAAATATTTCGTGGGATGATCAAATCCACTATATCCGTTCGGTGCAGGTGTTTTCCAATGTAACGCAAGCGGATGTTGTGATGGAGCACTATGCATATCAAAATCCTCTGAATTTTTCCTTTTCCGTTGATGTATTGGGGGAGCGCAGCGCATATCTCAACGATTTGTATCAAAACGGTGTCCAGTCTGCCGGTATGAGTTCTAATGTATCTGTTGACTCTTTGGACGTATATAGAAGGATGGGATATTATCTGCCCGGCGCGGTAATTTTTTTGGGAAGACTTTTGCGGCTGCCGTTTGTTTCGGTTTTTCTGCTTGGCAAGACGTCGATTTTACTGTGTTATGTGGCTTTGGTTCGTGTGGCCATCAAGCGGTTAAAAACGGGAAAGATGATTCTGGCGACAATCGCGCTGTTTCCGACAGGTGTGTTTTTAGCATCGAATTATAGCTGTGACAGCTGGATTACTGCCTGGGTCATGGTAGGTATGTCTTATTTCTTTGCCCAGCTGCAGGAGCCCGATCAGCCGCTTACTGTAAAGGATACGATCATTATAATGGGTTCTTTGGTTTTGGGGCTTGGCCCGAAAGCAATCTACTTTCCATTGTTCGCGTTGCTTCTGCTTTTACCCAAAAGCAAATTTTCTTCCGTGCAGCAGTACCGCAAATATCTAGTGATCGTCAGTGTTGCAGCGGTTTTGGTATTGATCAGCTTTGTGATCCCAATGCTGTTTGACTCGGTTCCTTCTGATACCCGGGGCGGTTCTACTGTCAGTGGTTCAGATCAGATTTTCTATATTTTGAGTCATCCGCTGACGTATACCAAAATACTGTTAAGTTTTTTATGGGAGTATGTTTCCTCTTTCACCTGTATTACGGATTTTGCATATCTGGGCACCGTTTCAGGAAGTTTTTCTTTACTTTTGCTGGGTGCAGTGGTGTTCACGGACAAAAGTGATTTGGACCGTTATACCTCGGCAGGAAAGGTTCGCCTCGTAACTATGGGATCGGTGTTTGTTACGCTGTGTTTGGTGGCAACTTCGCTTTATATAGCATTTACACCGGTAGGATACAGCACCATCAATGGCTGTCAGCAGCGGTATATGATGCCGTTGCTGTTCCCGCTGTTTTATGTTTTAGGCAGCGCCAAAATCAAAAACGGTATCGACCGGAAAGTGTACCATACAGCAATTTTGGCAGCAAATGGCATTCTGCTTTATTGGAGCATCTTTTCGCTTTGTATTAGCCGTTATTTCAGATAGGGAGAAGAAACCATGAAAATTTTATTTTTGAACCTGCCTTATAAATTCGCCATCAGCCGTTCCAGCCGTTGGCCGGAAAAGACAAAAAGCGGCACCATGTACTACCCATACTGGCTGTGCTATGCTGCCGGCGTCTGCATGGACCGGGGGTACGATGTGGAATTGGTGGACTGCATCGTAAAAAAGATGAGCACGGAAGACGTGGTCGAGCTGGTCCAAAAATCGGCTCCCGACTACATCATGGGCGAGATTACCACCTCCACCTGCTTTCACGATTATGAAACGCTGGCCGCAATTAAAAAAGCCTACCCGCAGGGAAAAATCATCATCGGCGGCACCCATGCCACCGCTTTGTCTGAGCGAGTGCTGGAAGAATGCCCGGATATCGATGTGATTGTCCGTCAGGAATATGATTTTACCCTGGATGAGGTGATGAAAGCTGGGGCGGATCTGAGCGATGTGTTGGGCGTTACCTGGCGCTGCGATGGCCAGATCGTGAAAAATCCGGATCGTCCCTGGACAGAAGATCTGGACGAGCTGCCGTTTGTATCTAAGATTTATGAAAAATTCCTCGACGTTAATGATTATTGCTATGCGTTTGCCCGCAAACCGATGATCCAGATCTTCAGCGCCAGGGGCTGTCCGTTCCGCTGCAATTTCTGCTCGTATCCTGAAACCATGAGCGGCCGTTGCTTCCGCAAACGCAGCGTCAAAAATTTTGTAGACGAATTGGAATATATCGCAGTACACATGCCTTATATCCAGGAAATTTTTATCGAGGATGATACCTTTACCGTAGATAAAAAGCGCGTGGTGGAAATTTGTGAAGAGATGAAACGGCGCGGATTGAAACTGGTTTGGTCCTGTAATACCCGGGCGGATCTGCCCTATGAGGTGATGGCCAAGATGAAAGAAGCCGGCTGCCGCCTGTTGGTAGTAGGCTATGAGGCCGGCAATCAAAAAGTGCTGGACGAAACCCGAAAAGGCATCAAGCTGGAGGATTCGCTGGCTTTTGCGCAGAATACCAAAAAACTGGGAATTAAAGTGTTTGGCTGCTTTATGATTGGACTCAAAGGCGATGATCTGAGCACCATTGAAGATACCTTCCGCTTCGCCAAAAAGGTCTATGCCAACGAGGTGTTTTTCCAGCAGGCGGTGCCATTCCCGGGAACGGCGTTTTATCAGTGGGTAAAGGATGAGGGATACCTCAAGACAGAGGATTATTCCAAATGGCTGAATCAGGACGGATATTTGGACTGCCTGGTCAATTACCCTTATGCAAATGCCAAGGAAATCGAGAAACTGCGGGATCGTTTGATGAGCCGTTACTACTTCTCGTTTACTTATATTTTCAAAACGTTCCTTGCCAACCTAAGCTGGGTGGAATTCAAAAGAGTAATGAAAGCAGGATTTACTTATATCGCTTTCCGAATCAAAAAAATCGGAAAGTAGGGGGAGAAAAAATGGATGCACTTTTCCTAAGGATTTATCATAAGCTTCCTCGCCCGTTTCAGTACTGGATTTCAAGAATCAAATATAAACCAAAGCTGGGAAAGGGTGTTACTTTATATGGATGGCCGACCTTTTCTCAGAATGTTTCGATCGGCGATTACAGCTATATGAAGCAAAATGATTTTATGTCAAATGTTTCCATTGGAAAATTTTGTTGTATTGCCGACGGTCTCGTTGTGGGATTGAATGAGCATCCGCTGCATGAATTCAGCAGCTACCGAATGAATGGAATCAATTCTCCTCTCAGAAAGAGAATCCCTACGGGGGGGTATATACCGCCACACACCACTATTGGAAATGATGTGTGGATTGGATGGGGTGTTTTAATTAAAGGCGGTGTTACCATCGGTAATGGCGCGGTGATCGGCGCCCGCTCTGTTGTGACAAAGGATGTTCCGCCTTATGCGGTGGTGGCAGGTGTTCCCGCAAAAGTGATTAAATATCGTTTTGAGCAGGAAAAAATCGATTTACTGCAACAACTACAGTGGTGGGATTGGGATATCGATCGGATTTATGAGAATTTGGATCGGCTGAAAAATTTCGACCCGACTCTCTTGCAAAAAGAAAGGTAGCGATAGTTTGAAGAAGATAATAACTTATGGCACATTTGATCTTCTCCATTATGGGCATATCAATTTGTTAAAAAGGGCGAAAGCCCTGGGCGACTATTTAATCGTTGTTTTATCGACAGATGAGTTTAACTGGAACAGCAAGGCAAAAAAGTGTTATTTTAGCTACGAAGTGAGAAAGCAATTGTTAGAAGCAATTCGATACGTTGATTTGGTGATACCGGAAGAAAACTGGGAACAGAAGATCAATGATATCAAAGAATTCCGCATCGATACTTTTGTTATGGGCGATGATTGGAAAGGAAAATTCGATTTTTTGAAACCATATTGTGATGTAGTTTATCTTCCCAGAACGCCGGAAATTTCGACAAGTCAAATAAAAGAAGATTTAAAAGAAAAGGCGAATTGAAACACGTCAATGGGAAAGGAGTTTTTTTCGTGTATGGCGAGTATGAGGATAAAGAACTAAAGCAGCTGCAGCAGATAGAACTAGATGTATTGAAAGATTTCGCAAATGTTTGCGACGAATTAGAACTGCCCTATTTTATGGTGGGCGGCAGCGCCATCGGAACGGTTCGCCATAAAGGATTTATCCCTTGGGATGATGATATTGATGTTGGAATGCTGCGAAAGGATTTTGAGCGCTTTAAAAAATTTGCTGTGCCGCGGCTGGAAGAAAAATATACGTTCAATACTATGGAAGAAAATGGAGTGTTCCCGGTGCCCGCTATGTTCATGGGAAAAAAGGGAACGAAGTTTATTGAAGAAGCTTTCAAAAATCTCCCGATGGATTTTGGAATCCGGATCGATATCATTCCTTTTGATTCCGTATCAGATGATGAGAAAGAACGAAAAAAACAGATTTATGGTGCATGGTTTTGGAGTAAACTATATATTCTGCGCCAGATACCTGCCCCTAATTTAACATTAAAGGGCATAAAGAAATGGATTGTGAGGACGATTTGTTGGACAACGCACTACACTATGAAAATTCTGTGTATTTCTCCGCGTTGGCTTTATCGTCAATACAAGAAGTATGCCGATGCGTATAATCATGAAGATACAGAATACATAAAATTGCTGGATTATACTTATCCGACAAAATATATGATGAAAAGACGCGATGTTTTCCCCACTGTCAAAATGAATTTTGAAAATATACAAGTGGAAATGCCCAATAATTATGATAAAGTTTTGTCTGATATTTTCGGGAATTATATGGAGCTTCCGCCGGTAGAAAAAAGAAAAAACCATTATCCCCATTTGCTCTGTCTGGGAAATGAAAACGAAAGAACAGAATCATGAAAAAAGGTGTTATCTGGAATACATTGGGCAGTGGGATGTTTGCCGCAAATTCCGTACTGCTTTTATTGATCGTATCCCGTGTGTTTGGAGTAGCAGCAGCGGGAGATTTTGGCATTGTCTTTACAACCGCACAAATTCTGTATATCATTGGCTTGTTTGGTATCAACCATTTTCAAATGACCGACTATGCAGAGCAGTACAGTTTTGCTTCTTATCGGGCGGCTAAGTGGATTACCACGGCGGCGATGATATGCGGCTGTTTGGTGCTTTTTTTCTTTGGCGGCAATACGCGGAAGCAGGCATGGCTGCTGCTTTTATTGACGATGTATATGGCCGTTCATTCTTTTGCAGAGTTGTATCAAAGCCGCTTTTTTCAGAAAAACAGGCTGGACCTTTGCGGAAAATCCCTGTTTTACCGAACTTTTTTTTCCCTTTGCTGTTTTGCGGTTTTATCTGCAACAATCCATAATTTATATATCGCATCAGCGGGCATGGTGTTGACCAATTTAGTCACGATGTATATTTGGAGTTTTTGCCCATCGAAAGCAATGGGTGCTGAAAACCGAATGGGAAAAAAAGGACAGCTCCTCCTATTGTTTCAAACGACGATACCGCTGGCAGTCAGCCTTTTTTTGATGAATGTAATGGCAAATCTCTCAAAATATGTGGTTAATTATTACGAGAGCAATACCGTACAGGGTTATTTTAATATCCTGTTTTTGCCAACGCAAGTAATTAACCTGCTGAGCGGCTTTGTTTTTAAGCCTCTTTTAAGCCAGTATGGTGCGGCGGTAGGGGAAAGGGATTTTATCCGATTTCGTCAGCTGTATCGGCGGCATCTTTTTTTGATTGGTGGCCTGACCGTTTTTTGCTGTCTGGCAGGGTACTTGTTGGGAACACAGGTGTTGGGCCTTTTCTACGCAGTGGATCTTTCTGCCTATCGCTTGGAACTTTTTTTGACGATTCTCTCCGGCGGTTTTATTGCGGCAGGGTCGATGTCCTATTATCTTTTGGTCATGCTGCGAAAACAGATGTGGATTTTTTTAAATTATGCGGTCAATATTGGGATAGGGGTTGTGATCAGCGTTTTGTTGGTAAAGAATTTTTCGATTTTGGGCGGTGCATTGTCTATCCTTGTCAGCCAGGCATTGTTGTTTTTTGTATTTGCCATATTCCTTTTATTTTTTACGAGGAGGACTTCCGATGCCTGAAATCACGGTTGTCATCACCACCTACAATCTGGAAGCCTATATTGGAACCTGTTTGGAAGAACTTTTTTCCGGAACCTATCAGGATTTCGATGTTGTTTTGGTTGACGACGGTTCCAAGGATCAAACGGTGGATATCGTAGAAACATATGCACAGCGATATCCCGGACGGATTCATCCGATTTTTTTGCAAAAAAACTTGGGCAGTCCGGCGAAAACCAGAAATTGGGCGCTGAATTCCGGTTTCATTGATGGGAAATATGTGGTATTCTTAGATGGAGACGATTCCTTGGAGCCGGAGTATCTGGAGCGGCTACATATGTTGGCTTTGCAAAGCGGTGCCGATACGGTTATCTGCGCTTATGACCGGGTCGAGGAAAAAAGCAGCCGTGTGCTGTGCACAGAAATGCAGGGCTTTCCACAGATGATTTCACTTCCTCCGAAAGACGATACCCTGGCCTTTGTCAATGGAGCTTTGTGGAACAAACTGTTTCGCAGCGATATCGCACTGGCGCATCGGATTCCCGATTTCAAAGTAGGAGAGGATTTGTGCTACCAACAGGCAATTTATCGTGACTGCAGCAAAATTGCCTGTACGGATGAGGTGCTGATCCATTACCGTGTCCGAGAGGCATCGGTGATCTCCAATACAGAAGAGCAGTCTATCCGGTATTTTGCGGAGGAGTTGGCTCGACAGTACGAGCAGGCAAAGAATCCGTCGCAAAAGGATACAATAGGGCTTTTGGCCTTTATCCATATTGGCATTTCTATGGCGCTGCGCGCCGCAGATAATTCGAAGATCAATCTGCATGCGCATTTAAAATGGACAAGCCGCTATTTCAAGAAGTATTACGCATGGTTTTGCCGCAACCGGTGGATGCGTCTGACGCCGTTAAAAAAACATGGACTGAAGGGCTGGGCGCTGTGGGCTTGCAAGCTTTTATACCGGATAGGTTGTTTCCGCTTGTTTTTATGGTGCTATCGTGGAGCGGTAAAATGCTTCCATGTGGATTTTAAATTTTAGGAGAGGTAAAATTTGCGTATCTTAATTGTGATACCTGCTTATAATGAGCAGGAAAACATTGAGCGGGTCGTGGACGATCTGATTCAAAATTATCCGCAGTATGATTATTTGGTAGTCAACGATGGTTCTAAGGACCGTACCGCCGCGATTTGCCGGGAAAAAGGATACCATTTTTTGGATTTACCGGTTAATCTAGGCCTTGCGGGGGCATTTCAGGCAGGGCTGCGGTATGCGGACCGGATGGATTACGATATGGCAATCCAGTTTGATGGTGATGGCCAGCACGATCCGCAGTATATTGAGGCAATGGCGGCCAAAATGGAAGAAGAAGCGCTGGATGTGGTAATCGGTTCCCGCTTTCGGGACAAAAAGAAGCCTTTGAGTCTGCGGATGATGGGAAATCAGATGATTCAGCTGGCCATTCAAATTACTACGGGCGTTACCATCAAAGACCCCACATCGGGCATGCGAATGTTTAACCGGTCAATGATTCGCGAGTTTGCTCATAATTTGAATTACGGACCGGAACCGGATACGATTGCCTATTTGCTTCGCAATGGGGCTAGCGTGCAGGAAGTTCAGGTGGAAATGAAGGAACGGATTGCAGGAGAAAGCTATTTTAACCTGAAGCGGGCTGTAGAGTATATGGTTCGCATGTGTACGTCTATTGTCCTGATTCAGTGGTTCCGGAAAAGGAGGGCCTAGACCGTGTCTATCATGCTTCGTACCGCGTTGATTGTTATATCGCTTTTGACTTTGTGGTATACAGCCAGAAAGATCCGCAAATCTCAGTTGCAGATAGAGGATTCGATTTTTTGGATGGCTTTTCCCGCTGCGCTGGTCATTCTGAGTGTTTTCCCCGGTATTGCTACCTGGGCAGCCAAAATGCTGGGAGTGCAGTCGCCGGTAAATTTTATTTTTCTGGCCGTTATTTTTATTTTGATCGTAAAAATATTTTCGCTTTCTTTGCGGATTTCTCAGTTGGATACGAAAATTCGAACGTTAACACAGGAAATTGCCATTCGGGAAAAGCTGCAGCAGGAGAAAAAGGAAAAAGACACAGCAGCATCGGCATAAAGGCAAAAGGAGGATAACGTAGTGAATATCTGGCATGATATTGATCCCAAACGGATTTCGCCCGAGGATTTTATCGCTGTTATCGAAATCCCCAAAGGGTCAAAAAACAAATATGAAATGGATAAAGAAACCGGATTGATTATTCTGGATCGAGTGTTGCATACCTCTACGGATTATCCAGCCAGTTATGGCTTTATTCCCCGAACTTACGGCGATGATTTTGACCCTTTGGATGTGCTGGTGCTTTGCGCACAGCCGCTGCATCCGCTGACGCTGGTGCGTTGTTATCCGATTGGCGTCATCCAGATGCTGGATAATGGCCGCCGGGATGAAAAAATTATCGCGGTACCATTTCAGGACCCGAATTATAATGATTACAAAAGTATTTTCTCTCTGCCGCGGCATATTTATGACGAAATGCGCCATTTCTTTAGCGTATATAAAGCTCTGGAAAATAAAGATACGGTGGTAGATGAAGTGTTGGGCCCAGAGGACGCCGTGCAAATTATCCAAAAGGCAATTGGATTTTATCAGGAAAAATTCGGAGAAACGAAGTAATGCAAGGAAAAAACTGACTATCCGTTTGGCGGAAATATCCAATATGATAAAACGGCATGGCAAAAAGTCATGCCGTTTTATCATATTAGAGCATTGGTTTGTGTCGTTTTGTCAATAAAAAGGGATCGGCTTAACGCCAATCCCCCTCTGCAACAATATGACAGTTTCCGCCAACCTCAATGAGCCAATCGTCGGATTCCCGGTTGGCATGGATATGAAGAACAGACTTTCTTCCCATATCCTCTCCCTGATGAATAGTATAAGAAATCGGACTACTACCAAAGTAGCCATACGACAAAAGATAACCCGCCAAATTTCCATTTGCGCTGCCGGTAGCAGCATCTTCTATGAAATCTTCCATAATACAGCGCACCGAAAAAATATGGTCCCCCATATCGGTAAAGAAGAAATGATTGCAATTGCATTCGGGATGTCTTGCAGTGTATTCCTGAAATTTTGGAGGGATAACCTGCAGTTTTGATAAGCTCTCGCGGCTTTTTAGTGGAATGAGAACCGATTCCAGACCGGTGCTGACCAGCTGAATGGGATAATCTTCCCGTATCTCGCCCAGGGAAATTCCAAAAATTGCCGCGATTTCCTCTCTTTTTATTTTAACACCGAAAACAGGAGGCTTTTGCCTCATTACCATGCCATGCACAGACCGGCTGACCGTAATCTGACCGGCTTTCAGGTTTAGTTTCACCTCATCTGGGTATCCTTGTTCTATCAGCGGTTGAATCACATAGGCACACCCAAGTGTTGGATGTCCTGCAAAAGGAACTTCTCCTGCGTTGGGTGTCCAAATCCGAACAGGATATCCACCGTCGGCCTGTTTGCCGGAAAAAATAAACGCCGTTTCAGAAAAATTGACTTCTCTGGTAATCTGCTGTTGTTCCCAATCGCTTATTGCTTGGTCGGCAAGCAGAATTAGCAACTGATGCCTCTGATTTTTCTTCGGCAAAGCAATCGACAATGTAAAATTTCATGAGCCTCTTCCGTATCGTTGTTTGGAGCCGGAATGATCCTTTTTGATAGGGGAGAATATCCGGCCTATTTTTTATTCGTTCAGTTCAGAGGTGCAATGCGGGCAACGGGTCGCTTCCAGCGGGATTTCGCTGCAGCAAAACGGACATTTTTTGACAGTGGGCGCTGCTTGCGGTTCCGGCTTTTTTCTGATGGTCATAACCCGATTCAGTAGCTTGACCAGCAGAAAAATCACCAGCGCCATAATTAAAAGATTAACAGGCACTCGCCGTATCTTTCCATAACTCTCCATAAGTGTTCCCGTTGTTACCTTTTTGGGATTTCTACTTTCCCTAACTCGCCCCATCACACCACAACACGCCATAACTTTAGTATCAAAATAGTATAAAGAAAGAGTCCTGACCGTTTTGATAGTCAAGACTCTTTTGCTTTATGTTTTGTCTATTTCTTTTAACTTCGTCAGCCATTTATTTATTTGCCCATTCTTTATAAAGGAACACATGGCACCATCACAAAATCTTTCTGCTCGGACGGCTCCCACCAATAGAGCTAAAACCGCTTTGTCATCCAAAGAAGAAACATCAACGCTTTGCATGGAAGTCATTTCCCATTCGATATTGTTTTCTTTCAGTATTTCTATATAATTGTTCAAATCGTATTCTGAATGAGTATCAATAAAAGAATACACTTCACTCGTAAACTTTCGCACTTCACTTGAATTTATTGTATCAAGCATGGGTAAATATTTTGTTAGTGCTTCATACTTTCCCATTTAATCACGCCTTTCAAATGAAAGAATGCCTTATTTCTTCCAATCTGTTTTCTATGAGATAGTGGCTCATATCTCGCTTCTCAGCATATCCTCTTGTTTGATAAATCACTTTACTATCATCAAAACCAAATCCAAACATTCTATCATCTTTTGTGTTGTCTTTCTTTTGTTTAACTTCTGCCATGAACAAAGACATTTCTTTATTTGTAAATGCTAACATAATAGTGTCCCATACAATATTTTTTGCTTTGGCACTTATTTCATTGTCTGGGTGTTTTGCATAGATACCAACCAATATGTACCAATTCGCATTTTGCTGAATAGGAAAACGGTTAAACCATAGGTAATATGGAAAATCAGAGGTTTCCTTTTCACTGTAATATGTTCTTGACATCTTTACCTGAACTGTATTTGATTTGTTACATCCATGGTCATGGCGATATAGAAGCAAATCAATTCCTTTTTCTTGTGCTGATGCTGGAATAAATACTGATACATCTTTTATTTTTTTTGAGAGATAATCTGCAACTGCAAACTCTCCATACTGCATTGTAAAAACGGGTTGCATTTCGTTTCTCCTTTGTCTATATGGACTATACGCAATCTATAAAGCTGCGTAATTCCATTTTAGCAGATGCGCAGTAGGAAAGCAACTTATAAATGATGTGAATTTACAATGCACTATTGTGTCATAGTTTTATGAGTGTTGTCAATACTATAATGTAGTTAAAAGCAATGGAGGAACTGCGTTATGGAGAAATTCATCATCACACCAAAGGAAGATAAGACCGTCACAATGACGATTCGTATAGATAGAGCCTTGCAAGAGGAATACAACGATTTAGCGGCCAAAACAAACCGTTCTCGTAATGAACTGATAAGCATGGCCTTAAAATATGCTTTGGACCACATGGAGTTGAAAGATGAATAATAAGTAAGCGAGAGCCTTTGGATATTGTCCGCTGGCTCTCAACTCATTTATGCGTGTAATCGCAAATACTCATTCAATTTTACTGCAACTTCTTCCTGTTGTTCCTCAAAACTGTGTGCGTAAATATTCATTGTAGTAGAGCAAGTAGAGTGGCCTAATGTCTTTGATATTGCAATGAGATTTACATCTATCGAATTGAGCAAGGTAGCACATGAATGTCTTAATCCATGAAGCGGAATAATCGGCAATTCCTCTAAACCCTCGGCTTTGGCTTTATTAGGATTATTCTGCACCCATTCATTATAGCGGTGCAAATGCTTGATGAAATACTGATAAGGTGTTGTATGCCCCATAAGTTTTCCGTCTGCTTGAGTAAAGAGATTTCCACCATTTTGCATATCTCCTTGCCATGCAGTACCATGCTTAAATCGTGTCTGCAAATACTCTTTGTGATACTGACTTATCAAAGGGATAATTTCATCTGGAATCGTTACCGTTCTGACAGATTTCTTGGTTTTCGGCTCTTTATAATCAAATCCGTTTTCTGTCATACCTACCGATTTTGAAATGGAAATTTTCTTGTTCTTTAAGTCAATATCGCCCCAATGCAGAGCAAGGGTTTCGCCCTTTCTAAAGCCACAATAAAGTGATATTGCAAAGAATACCTTGTATTGCGTAGGCACAGTATAAGATTCTGTGTACTCGTTGACATAGTAGGGTTTTCCTGTATCGTCAATTCTTTGGTGCCCTTTATATGTAACCTCATAGGTCATATCCAAAGATTTCATAAACATTATCCCTTGTCTTGGAGTAAAGAACTTCAAGCCCTCGTTCTCGCCCTTTTTCTTTGGCTTCTGTGCGTCTTGGCATGGATTGTTCTCAATCATGCAATATCGCTTGGCTGTCTTAAAAATCAGATTCAGCACATTAGCAACCCTTTTTATTGTACCTGTCGAATAATCGGCAACCAAGGTTTTATAAAATGCTTCAATGTGCGGTGTCTTGATATGAGCCACTTTACACCCCTTAAAATAGGGGATGATTCTGCTTTCCAATACCTGTTTATATCCTGCGTAAGTACCGTAAGCAATGTTATCCTTAACACTATCAAGCCATTTGTATGCAAAATCTTCAAATGACATTTTCTCTGCGTTGAAGTCATAGCCATATTTCAGTTTATCTTCCATATCCATAGCATACTTCTTCGCTTCTCGTTCTTGTTGCTTTGGGGTAGCAGATTGATTAACGGAATATGTAAGATTCTTAACTACTTTCTTTCCTTGATTATCATACCCCATACAGATTACGATGCGATAGACAACTCTACCGCTTTTATATTCAACTCTGTTGACTGATGCCATATTTTAACACCCTTTCTCTATTAGATTTTTGTAACGATAGAAAGTAGGTTTTGTCATACCTAATTCACGCATAAGTTCAAAAGGTTTCTTTTCCCCTTGCTTTACTAAGCGGTAGTGGGTAGCAAATTCTTCGAGGTCCATAACTCTTGGTCTGCCATAATCGTCCCATTCTCCACGAGCCTTTTTCTGCTCAATGCCTTCTCGTTGTCTTTTCTCTTTTTTCTCAATCTCGGCCTGTGCCATACTCGCATACAACTCAATCATCATATTATTGATTGTTTCTAACATCATACGAGCCATTGAGTTTTCCATAGCTGACAGGTCAATCAATGTAGTAGGCAATTCTAACACCATAACACGAATACCATTGTCCTTAAAGAATTGTAATTCCTTTAGTGTGGCTTCCTTATTTCGTCCTAATCGGTCAAGTTCTGTGACGATCAGCACATCACCACTTTCAAGGATTTCATCTTTCAGCATTGTATAGCGTGGCCTGTTGAAGTTCTTTCCTGTCTGTTGGTCTGTGTAGACCTTGCCCTTATACAGAGAAATTGCATTATCAGCACAATACTTTGTAAGCTCCGCAATTCCTCTGTCAAGGTGCTGGTCCTTTGTGCTTGTCCTGTGATAAGCAACATATTTCATTCCGACACCCCCTCGTATAAATCACAGTTTCCACCGTCAATTACAGTAGAGGGCTTTTCTTTGTACATCTCACATTTAGAAACATTGCATGGCATATTCATATCGTCATATCTGTATAGGCAATCTTTACACACCAAGTCAGCGTTTCTGATAAACTCAAACTTTAGCTTGTCATTCTCAAACTTTCTGTTCATCTGAACACCTCATTTCCTTATAGAACACTTGTTCGTTTCTGATTTAATCATATCAGGCGAGTTTCAAAAAGTACACACTTGTTTTGAGAATTATCAAAAATTTTTCTGTATGCTTTTCGATACTCTTTTGGGGGTTCTTTTCGATAGGTTCAAAAAGTATAAATTCTGATACTATGTTACAGAACTTCTGCGAATCGTCTGATTACTGCATTCCTTTTTCGTGCTTCTAACATTCGTTCAATGCCTGTTCCATAGCAAACATTTTCACTTTGAGTAAGAAGTTCCAAGTTCTCAACACAGTTATTTGCTTTGTTTTCGTCCTTGTGGTTTACAGTCAATCCCTTTGGTATCTTTCCAACATGGGCCAAATAAACCAAACGATGTACCAATGCGTGTTTATGTTCCCTTTTGTCATTCCACATATCGGCTCTCATATAACCACAAGTATTTTCGCTAAGAGGTAGTATCATATCTCTTGTCAAACTGTAAACTTGTCCGTCGGTAGAAATAAGATATTTACTGAATCCTTTAGCTTGCTCCCATTCTATCGGTGTTCCGTCCTTTCGTTGAAGTGGTATTTTACACATAGTTTATGCTCCTTAATACTGTTCGCCGGTATTTAAGAACTCTCTGAATTTGTCCTCATTCACCAAATACTTATTGCCGGACTTAATATATACGATTCTGTTTTGTCTACACATCTGCCATAATGCTTTGTAGGAAATTCCTGTTTCGTTTGCTAATGTCTGCAAAGGTATCATGCGTGGGAATCTTGTATTCGGAGTATTAGTAATGACTGCTGTGTTTTCGTTCTTAATAGTAGTATTTGTTTTCATTTTGTATTCTCCCTTTAATCGGGACACGAATACAAATTCATCTGAACGGTTGTATTGTTGTCCATATTTTTATTGTTCTTCCGTCTTGGACAACTTGGGCTAATCTTTAGCAACCATTTTTAATTTTCTCAATTTAATGTTTATCTCCAGAGGTTACAGGATGACTTCTGATAAACCTTTTGTTTGAGGTATGGATTTATTACCTTATGGCTTAAAATCAATCTGAGGTTATCCTGTGTTTCTCTGAAATAGGCTTTATGCAATTTCCTGTTCTGTATTCCAATTAGAAGGTTTCTTAAATGCAAGCACCCTCTTTTCAAGATTTCTCAAATGGAATCCCATCATATACACAGAAGCAAGAGCCTGTTCTGCTTCTTTTAACTCGGATTCTTTGAGTCTGTCAAATACTTGCTGGGTAGCAGACTTGCTACCCTCAAAAGCCCTTTCTCTGATTTTGGCCGATACCATATCTGCATAGACAGGATATTTCAGCAACTCCAAAACCGCCTTGCTACCTACAACACCAGAGTTGATAGAATCATTTAGAATCTTCGTAATTCTGTTTGCATGGTTGCTGTTCATGGTTTTAGGCATTTGCGACATAAGCTGAAGCACTTTATGATGCACCGCCTGTGTATCATCGTTTTCCTTTGCGTAGTCATAACCACGATTACGGATTTCTTCAACCCTGTTATTCGTGCGATCGTACACAAAAGCATTTTCAGCAATCATATCACGCAGTTTGCTTTGAAGTTTCTCGTAGATTTCATTTACCATGCTTTTATCGACTTTCTTATACACAGAAATAAAATCCTTAACACTTTCAACCAAAGTACGCATATCATCAACTGTCTTTGCTTTTGCAATCTGCTGAAACAAATTATTGTAGTTCTCAATAATCGTCAAACCGTTATTTGCGATAGTATTTATTTTCGGCATTTTATTCTTCCTCCTCTAAATCTTCATCAGGGGCATTGTTCCATTCTTGCTCCCATTCTTCTTCATCTCGTTTTCCGTATGGCACAACCTCAATCACAATAGGAGTAGTTTCTTCTGTACCGTCTAAAAGGAAAGCAGTATTAGCACCATAAGCCTTGTCAATGATGTACCTACAAGCATTGAAACGGTCCTTATTATATCTGTCGTTGGCAATCTGAATAATGCTTTGCAGAGCTTCAACGGTGGAAGATTTAAGCAACCTTTGAAATTGCTCCTTTTGTGATTTCTGCTCTGCGGTCATTTTAGGTCGCCCTTTGTAGTTACCGCTTTTGCCTTTTTCAAACGGCATAAAAATCACTCTCCCTTATACATCATAGATGTTCACGCTCCTTGTTGTTGGATTCCAGTTCTCTATGAATTTTTGCTTTATATCTTTTTGTGTGAGTTGAGATAAAATCTCTTTCTTTTCGTCAATCTCTGCTTTGAGAGATTCAATCAACATATTATAGGCTTGCGTGCCTGTTCTCGGTCTGTGCTTTAGCTTAATGTCTGTTGATAATCGTTCCACTTGCATTAGTGAACACCCCCTTATTGTAAATTCATTGTTACTGTATCTGCTGGCTGTCCCCTTATGGTACAGAATTAGAAAGACTTATTTTTGCTTATTTGCCTTGTGGAGCATGGTTTATACCACTGTAAACACACAAATATGCTTGATTTTTGACTTTTTCAAAGTGGCAACTTTCTACCCATTTTTATTCATAATTTGATTTATTCGGGGCGTAATTTCTATCCACAGGATTTTTTAAAGTCAGAAATCGTCATTACACAATCATAGGGTAGGTCATATTGTTCTGCATATCTTTTTGCATCTCTTGCTGAATTATCAGTTATACCTCTATGCCGCATATATCGTCTGAGTGCTCTCTTTAACACTTCCACATCGGGTATTAGTTCTCGTTCTTTAGCAATCGTCTTGATAGGATTTTCTGTATTCGTTAAAGATTCATCTAATTTCGACACACACGCCTTCAAGTATGGTATAATCATCTTATCCACAAGTTCCTCACAAAACACTCGTTTATATTCTCTCAGTATTTCAATGAGGTTTTTCTGTGTAAGCACAGCAGATAGGGTTTTCTTTTTACCGAATAACTTATCCAATGTTCGCTCCACGAAAACAATCTCCATTCTTAACAGACCTTGTGGCACATTATCAGTAGGAAGATTAAACTTTCTTCGCTTATCAATAATTTCCTGCGACTTATCATAGAACTTACAATAATAGTAGTGGCGTCTTGTGACATTTACTGTGTGCGTTTCCTCTTTAAGAAAACACTTTTTATTAGGGCCTACATATTTCACATTGTCTTTGCTTGCATGGTGCATTGTAGCATGGCTCAAAAGATTTAATACATCTGATTGGGTTGCTTTTCCGCTTGTAGGTTGTGTGATATTGACCTCTATCTTCGTGATTTCCGTACTCATGTTATTACCAAAAATCTGTTTTAACTGCCTTTCACAATCGTTTCTGATAATCTCAATGCAGATACTTTCAGCGATAGAGTAGGGGTGAATATTATTATCACGAACAAACTTAGGCAAATTCAACTTTATTGTTGCCTTGCCTTTACTTGCTTCAACACTTCCATAAACTCGATTTTGTGCGTTGATTAAGGGTTGTTCCAGTAGTTCTTTCATATTTCTACCAGTTAAAGCCATCTCAAACTCACAGGTGTCTAAACCTTGTCTTGCCCGGCTTTTTTCAAGTCTTACTTTACGCTCGGCCATAATTACACCCCCAAATCAATAGACTGCAAAATATCTCTTAATGCAATCAGTTCTTCTCGGCTTAGTGATAGACCTTTGAGGGGGTGGCTCTGTCCGTCCTTGCCAACTCGCCAACCTCTAATGTCATAGACAGGGGTTGCTTGGTTCCATGCGATTAAGTTCACTTCTCTTGTGTAGTTCTTTCGTTCCTCTGAGAATTGACCAAAAGCCTTGACGATTTCCCATGAGAAATTTTCTGTTCTTTTCATAGTGCTTGTTCCTTTCATCTGTTTTTAGGCAACAAAAAAGGTCAGCCAAACAAACCCTCGCAAGAGGATTTAATTTCGCTAACCTTAGCACTCAATAATATTATTAAATTGGCTGGTCTTTTTTAACCATATACATTATATCACATTAAAATGTGAAAGTAAATAGGAAAATCAAACTTTTTTTCCATATCTTTTCAGATTATTCCATAAGATTATTTTATCTATATTCCTCAGATTAACCAGAATAACCCCAGATTGATTTTAATTTGGTTATCTATATTTTATATATTTCTACAGTAAAAATCAATCGTGGGTTATCCTGTGACTTCTGATAATCCCCCTAAAATAAATGGTAATATAATAGTATAAAGTTTTTCTTCCTGTCCTCAAAATTCAAGTAAAAAAAGAGGATAAATAAACCGAAACTCGCTTATTCAATTTTGCATTTTGCAGTATGAGAAATAAATGCTCAAAAGTCCTTATTTTTCAATACTTTGTTGATGTTTTCTCTGCTCTTAAAAGTAAAACTAAAAAGGGGCATTTTGCATATTTGCTTGTAATGGCAGTATTAAGTGCATTGAACAAACGAGAACAATCCTGTAAAAATTGATTGCTGCTGTCAAAAAAGCGCCATAACGAATTTCCGCGCCGCCGACGGCGACCGACCAGTCGCTCATATCGGCACTGGCAAACAGGCCGATGACCGGAGAAATGATATCGTTGACCAATGATGTGGTGATGGCCTGAAACGCCGCGCCGATGATAACGCCGACGGCCAGATTCATCACATTGCCTTTGGCAATAAATTGACGGAACTCCGTCCAAAATCCGCTTTTTTTCATGGTATAACCGCTCCTTTTACTTATGATACAGCTTTTTGGTCTGATAAGCAGGTTCACAGGTCAGGTGTACGCCCAATTTTTTAAAGGTGCTGTCATCGACCTGAGAGAGAATCACCGAAGAATGAGCCTCGCATCCCCGCAACAAAGGAAGCTGATTCATCGCCAGTTCCGCGGTGGGGTTGGTCGCTGCGCTGATGGAAAGGGCAATGAGGATTTCATCGGTATGCAGCCGCGGGTTGTGGCCGCCCAGATCTTTGGTTTTCAGCTGTTGAATCGGTTCAATGACGATAGGGGAAATCAGGTGGATGTCATGATGGATACCGCCCAGCACCTTTAGTGCATTGAGCAGCAAAGCGGCCGAACATCCTAACAGGTTGGAGGTTTTGCCGGTGACGATCTGCCCGTCCGGCAGCTGGATGGCCGCAGCCGGCATCCCGGTGGATTCCGCCCGGTCGATTGCCGCCTTGACCACCGGCCGGTCCGCCGTGGAAACACCGGCCTGATTCATCAGAAGCTCCAGCTTATAAACCACATCCTCCTCCAAAAGTCCCTGACGCCGTTCGCACAGGCTTTGGTAGTAGCGGCGGATGATCTCCTGACGGGATGCTTCCCGGCAGACTTCATCATTGACGATGGCGTTGCCTGCCATATTAACCCCCATATCCGTGGGGGATTTATAGGGGCATTCCCCCATAATTTTTTCGAACATCGCCCGTAGCACCGGAAAAATCTCCACGTCCCGGTTGTAGTTGACCGTAGTGATCCCGTAGGCATCCAGATGGAACGGATCGATCATATTGACATCGTTTAGATCAGCAGTAGCCGCTTCATAAGCCAGATTGACCGGATGGTTCAGAGGAATATTCCAGATGGGAAAAGTCTCGAACTTGGCGTAACCGGCTTTTACCCCTCTTTTGTATTCATGGTACAGCTGGGAAAGGCAGGTGGCCATTTTACCGGAACCGGGGCCCGGTGCCGTTACCACCACAAGCGGGCGGGAGGTTTCGATAAATTCGTTGCGGCCATAGCCCTGCTCACTGACAATCAGCGGAATGTTGGAAGGATAGCCTTCAATGGTATAGTGGCGGAATACCCGAACGCCCAGCCGCTCCAGCCGATGGATGAATGCATCGGCTGCGGCTTGTCCCGCATAGCGCGCTAGTACTACGCTGCCCACATACAGGCCAATTCCCCGAAATGCGTCAATCAAGCGCAGCACATCCAAATCATAGGTAATGCCAAGATCGCCGCGGATTTTGTTCTTTTCAATGTCTGAAGCGTTGATGACAATGACAATTTCCGCCTGCTCTTTCAGCTGCAAAAGCAGTTTTACCTTGCTGTCCGGCTCAAAACCGGGCAATACCCGCGAGGCATGAAAATCGTCAAACAGTTTGCCGCCAAACTCCAGATACAATTTTCCGCCGAATTGAGCGATGCGTTTTTTAATATGTTCTGATTGCAGATGCACATATTTCTGATTGTCAAACCCGATCTCTTTCATAAGCACATACCTTTCCTCCTGTGAACGCCCACGTACGAAAAACGGCCAAGAAACGAATCTTAGCCACCGATGCCGCAAAGGCAGACAACAACAATAATTATTCTTATTATAGTGAAAAAACCTTGTTTTTACAAGAGTTGCAGCGGGAAAAGCTTTACTTTTTTAACCGGGAACAGTAGAATAAACGTAAGATGAAAAATCGAAGGGAGTGGCATTTTTGGATCGGTTGGCAAACATTTTGGATGGGTATATTGAGAAAAAGCGGCAGAAACTCACAGCGTTGAGCGAGGAAATATGGCGCTATGCTGAGGTAGGATTTCAGGAATTTCGGTCTGCTCAGGCGCTGGAACGCTGTCTGGAAGACGAGGGGTTTACCCTTGAAAAAGGCGTTGCCGGAATGCCGACGGCTTTTGTGGCCAGATACGGCAGTGGAAAACCGGTCATTGGATTTTTGGGTGAGTATGATGCGTTGTTTGATTTGAGCCAACAGCCCGGCAACCCCCAGAGAGCTTTGTTCGAAAACGGTACGGCCGGCCACGGCTGCGGGCATAATGAGCTGGGTGTTGGTGCGTTGGCGTCGGCGCTGGCAGTGAAAGAGTATATGCAGGAGCAGGGTCTGGCTGGAACGGTGGTTTATTACGGCTGCCCGGCGGAAGAAGATGGCAGCGGTAAAATGCATATGGCAAAAGAAGGCGTATTTGATGAATTGGATGGGGCTTTCACCTGGCACCCTTCCAGCAAAAACGCAGTGGATGGCTGTAGCAGCCTGGCGTGTATCGGCGTGCTGTACCGGTTTCACGGTCGGGCCACACATGCGGCGGGGCAGCCGCATTTGGGCCGCAGCGCGCTGGATGCCTGCGAACTGATGAACGTAGGAGCTAATTATCTGCGGGAGCACATGATTCCGGAAGCGCGCATTCACTATGCTTATCGGGATGCAGGCGGTGGTGCGCCTAATGTGGTGCAGGATCATGCGGCGCTGTATTATTTTATCCGCGCGCCGAAAGTGTCGCAGGCAGTGGAACTGCGGGAGAGGGTGGACAACTGCGCAAAGGGAGCGGCGTTGATGACTGGGACTACGCTGGAAATTACCACTACTGACGGTTTGTGTGACTTTATTCCTAACCAGACCCTCAGCGCTCTGCTGCAGCAGGGATTGGAAGCAGTAGGAGCGCCCCGTTTTACCGACGCAGACAGGGCGCTGGCAGCTCAGTTTCAGCAGGGATATCCGCAAGCGGAGCTAAAAGCGAAAAACGAGTTGTATGAAAAAGACTATGGCCCTGAAATTGCGGCCCAGTTGGCAGGGAAATCGCTGATGGATATTGTTCTGCCTCTTCAGTTTGACCCGGCAGCGAGTCCTGGTTCCACTGATGTAGGAGACGTTAGCTATGTCTGCCCTACGGCGCAGCTGAATATGGCTACCTATGCCATCGGTACGCCCGGCCATTCCTGGCAGCTGACAGCTCAAAGCGGCTGCAGCATTGGGCATGAGGGGATGCTGGCAGCGGCCAAGGTTATGGCCTATGCTGCGGTTTGCGCTATGAAGGACCCGGCAATGCTGCAAAAGGCGAAGGAAGAATACGTCAAGGCTACCGGCGGTAAATATATCTGCCCGGTGCCGGCAGATACCAAGCCGATGTTGGACGGTGTAAAATGAGGAAAAGCCCAGCGGCATACGCTGGGGCTTTTTCGAAATAAAAAGCAGGTCAAGAGAGAAAAAGGAGAAGAAAATGGATTATTTCGCAGAAAAAATCACGCAATTTGTGCGAAAAAATGAGGAAAAATACTGTCAACTCAGCCAGGAAATCTGGCGTTATGCGGAGCTTGCCTTTCATGAGGAGAAGTCTTCTCAGGCGCTGATTCAGATGCTGGCGCAGGAAGGGTTTGCGATTACCACCGGTCTGGCGGGAATCCCAACGGCATTTGTGGCAAAATACGGCAGCGGAAAGCCGATGGTGGGCATTCTGGGGGAGTATGATGCGCTGCCTTCTTTAAGCCAAAAGGCGGGCTGCCCTCATCGGGAAGAGTTGGTGCCTGGCGGTGCCGGACACGGCTGTGGGCATAACCTGTTGGGTGTTGGTGCAGCGGCGGCAGCGGTAGCTGTCAAGGATTACATAAAAGAAAGCGGATTGCCTGGTACAATCGCGTTTTATGGTTGTCCGGCAGAGGAGAACGGCAGTGCTAAGGTGTATCTGTCTCGGGAAGGGGTATTTGACCAACTGGATGGAGTATTTACCTGGCATCCGGGCAGCAACAACTCCATTATGGGGGAACATTCTCTGGCAGCGGTGAGCGTGGTCTATCGGTTCCATGGACGGGCTACCCATGCGGCGGGTCAGCCGCATCTGGGGCGCAGCGCTTTGGACGCTTGCGAATTGATGAACGTAGGGGTAAACTATCTGCGGGAACATATGATTCAGGAAGCGAGGATTCATTATGCTTACCGGGATGCAGGTGGCGGCGCGCCTAATGTAGTGCAAGATCATGCAGCGCTTTACTACTTTATTCGTTCACCCAAAATCAGTCAGGCGCTGGAACTGCGTGAACGGGTGAATAATTGTGCCAAAGGCGCGGCATTGATGACCGGAACAACAGTGGATATCCTGCCGATAGATGGTATGTGCGATTATTTGCCCAATCATGTGCTCAGCCAGGTGCTGCAGCAGAGCTTTGAAGCCACTGGCGCACCGGAATTTGATGAAAAGGACCGACAGATCGCCCGTTCCTTCCAGCAAAATTATCCGGCAGATGAGGTAAAGGCCAAGGTCAAAGCCTATGGCGCAAAATTCGGTGAAGAATATGTGCCGATGTTTACCGGGCAGCCTTTGCAGGATGTGGTGTTCCCGCTGCGTTTTCCCTCCACGCCGTTATTTGGTTCTACTGATGTGGGTGACGTCAGCTATGTGGCGCCTACTGCTTGGCTCAATGCCGCCTGTTATGCCATTGGTACGTCGGGCCATTCCTGGCAGCTGGCCGCTCAGGGGGGCACCAGCGTTGGGGAAAAAGGAATGCTGGCCGCTGCAAAGGCGATGGCTCATGCGGCCGTAACAGTGCTGAAAGATCCCGACTTGCTGGAAAAAGCGCGAGAGGAGCACCAAAAAACTACCGGCGGCGTTTATGTGTGTGCGGTGCCAGATGACGTAAAGCCCCATATTGAAGGAATCCTTTGATTTTAGCGTTCCACATTCCCATCAATAAGAGGGATTGTGTAAAATGGAAAAGGTTTCTCTCTGGGAGGAAAAGCAATGCAGTACATAACCCATTATCATTCGCCCCTTGGCAAAATTACTCTTGCAGCAGATAAAACCGGATTGACAGGCCTTTGGTTTGAAGGGCAGAAGTATTTCGCGCTCCATCTGGAGCCAGAACATGAGGAAAAAGAGCTGCCGGTCTTTGCCGATGCAAAACGATGGCTGGATATTTATTTTTCCGGCAGAGAACCGGATTTTTCATTGCCGCTGCATTTCACAGGAAGTGATTTTCAAAATGAGGTATGGGGAATTCTTTCTGCCATTCCTTATGGTCAGACCACAACCTATGGTGAAATTGCAAAACAGCTGGCTCAAAGGAGAGAGGTTCCCAGAATGTCATCGCAGGCAGTGGGAGGGGCCGTAGGAAAGAATGAAATTTCTATTATTGTGCCTTGCCATCGTGTAGTGGGGACAAATGGCAGCTTGACGGGATATGCTGGTGGGATTCGCAGAAAGATAGCGTTGCTGAAGTTGGAAGGCGCATGGAAGGAAAACTATTATGTGCCGAAAAAAAGCACTGCTCCATAGAAAGAAAGGGGAAAAATGCGATGAAATCTTCTTTTTTGCTCAGAACCATTTGCAGAATAGCCGGAATTTTGTTTGGCATCATAACGATCATTGCAATCGTTGCAGGCTGGACGGCGGTGGCGATTGCCGGATTTATACTTTTGGCTTGTGATATTGTGGTAATCGCGGTTAAAAATCGCTGTCCTTTCTGTCATAAGCAGCTCCGTATTGCCCCGATCCGCGGTGGGGAGTATTGTCCACATTGCGGCTGTGAAATAAAATAACCTGTCACTTTGATCTAATAAAAATATCCTGCCTTTCCAATAGGCAGGATATTTTTGTTGTCCTATTTTTAAACTGGGCATTTATGTGTAATAAGTATCTTCTTTTTTAGAGAGAATGGCAATCAGATCGAAAATCCAGCCTGCACCGAACAACCCGAAAGTAAACAGGTAGAGAACTCCCAATGCGGTTTTCCCTTCATAGAATTTATGCGCGCCGGCCCATCCTCCCAGCAGACACAGAAAGTATGCAGTTTCTTTATCGCAGGGCAGCGGTTCGTATTCACGCTTTCTTTTTTGCTGTTTTAGTATTTTTTTCATAGGTCCCCTCGATAGATTATGGTATCTTTTTTCAAAAAATCATGATTATAGTATATACAAGCACGGGAATAATGTCAATAGTATATGTAAAATGAAATAAAAAGACGATAGACTATATTAGGGTGATCAAATGGATTTCCTACAAACAATCGGGAAGCGGGTTCGCGCCCGTCGGCTTGTTCTGGGTATGAGCCAGGAGGCGTTGGCGGAGCGGGCGGGCCTGCATTATACTTATATTGGTCAGATTGAGCGGGGAGAAAAGAACGCCAGTATTGAGACAATGCTGAAACTTTGTTTTGCGTTGGACACTACGTTGGAAAAACTTTTTGAGAAAATTGGAACCGGTAAAGAGGAAGAAACGCTGCCAATAAAAAGCTATGAACTGTTTCGCCAACAGCCGCCGGAGAAACAAAAACTTTTATGGGAGCTTTTGTGTGCCGCAGTCCGATTGTATCAGTAAAAGGAATTTTTGTCATCAAAAATAAAAAGGCTTGGCTGAGTAAAAAAGAGACAGTAGCGCATTTTTGCGGTACTGTCTCTTTTGTTTTTTGAAACAAAGGCGGATCAACGATAAATCAGTGTAACTTAACCTTTTGACTGAGTGTAGTCCTGCGAAACGCTTTGTTTTCTGGCACAGGCTTTCCAGCAGGCGGCGCAGTCGGTTCCGCAGCCGCAATCGTTGGGATGGCGCCTTGTATAAACAAACGCGCCTACCGCAGCTAAAACGACAACAGCCACAATGATATAATCAGCCAAAGACATCTGCAAATCCCCCTAATGAATGAAAATGCTGCCGATTTGAAACAGCAGGAAAGCCATGATCCAAGCGACACCGGTTTGAAAGACCGCCACAGTCAAGGCATGCCATCCACTGCCCATTTCCCGCTTGACTGCGCTGATTGCTGCAACGCAGGGAGTATACAGCAGGGTGAATACCAGAAATGCTGCTGCTGCCAATGGAGTGAATAGGCCGGAAAGCGCCTGGGGCAGGGTAGCGATACTGGTGCCGGTGAGCACAGCAAGAGTGCTGACCACTGCTTCTTTGGCTGTGAATCCGGTAATCAGCGCGGTGGAAATCCGCCAGTCGCTGAAGCCCAAGGGCATGAATACCGGCGCGATCAAACGGCCGATATCGGCTAGCATACTCTGGGCGCTGGAATCCACCACATTGAACCGGGTATCAAAGGTCTGCAAAAACCAGATGACCAAAGTTGCCAGAAAAATAACGGTAAAGGCTCGTACAACAAAGTCCTTTGCCTTGTCATAAATCAGCCGCAGAACGCTTTTGGAACTGGGGAGGCGATAGTTGGGCAGCTCCATGACAAAGGGAACCGGCTGGCCTTTAAAAAGGGTGTGCTTGAAAATCAACCCGCATAAAATTGCAGTGAGTATACCGAACACATACAATGCGATCATAACCAGTGCAGCATAGTCTGGAAAGAAGGCGGTGGAAAATACTGCATAGATCGGAAGTTTGGCACTGCAGGACATAAAGGGTGTCAGCAGGATAGTCATTTTTCGATCTCGCTCGCTGGATAGGGTGCGGGTAGCCATGATTGCCGGAACGCTGCATCCAAACCCAATCAGCATAGGGACAAAGCTGCGGCCCGACAGCCCGATTTTTCGCAGCAGTTTGTCCATCACAAAAGCAACTCGGGCCATATAGCCGCTGTCCTCCAAAATGGACAGAAAGAAGAATAGCACGACGATGATCGGTAAAAAGGATAGAACGCTGCCCACGCCGGCGAAAACGCCGTCAATAATCAAACTATGTACCACTGGATTAATACCGTAAGCAGTCAGGGCGCGATCCATTAAATTGGTTATCGCGTCGATTCCCGAAGAAAGCCAATCGCTGAGAACCGGGCCGATCACGCCAAAGGTCAGCCAGAAAATCAGCATCATGATACCCAAGAAAATCGGAATGGCCAAGTATTTATGGGTCAGTACGCTGTCGATTTTTACGCTACGCAGGCTTTCCTTGCTTTGGTGGCCTTTTACAACCGATTCGGCGCACACTTCTTCAATAAAGGTGTAGCGCATATCCGCAAGGGCAGCCTCCCGATCTGTGCCTAATTCCTGCTCCATCTCGGTGACACTGTGCTCGATCATATCCAGCTCGTTTTCCGAGAGCTGCAGCGCCTGCCGGATGATTTCATCCCCTTCCACCAACTTGGTGGAAGCAAAACGGGAAGGAATGTTCATCCGCTGCGCGTGATCCTCTACCAGGTGGGCCACTGCATGGATGGAACGGTGTACCGGCCCGGAGCAAAAGTCCATTCGCTTTGGCTTCTGACGGCTGACGGCCGCCTCTAAGGCTGTGTCGATCAGCTCGGCAACCCCTTCGTTTTTACTGGCGGAAATCGGAACCACCGGCACGCCCAGCGCCTCCTGCATTTTGCGGATTTTAATGGTACCGCCGTTGGCCCGTACTTCGTCCATCATATTTAGCGCGATGACCATGGGAATATTCAGTTCCATCAGTTGCAAGCTGAGATAAAGGTTCCGTTCAATATTGGTAGCGTCGACGATATTGATGATGCCATCCGGATGGGAATGGATCAAAAAATCCCGCGTTACGATTTCCTCGCTGGTATAAGGGGAAAGAGAATAAATACCGGGAAGGTCTACCACGGTCGCATCTTTGTGTCCGCGGATCTGCCCGTCTTTGCGCTCTACCGTAACGCCCGGAAAATTGCCCACATGCTGATTGGAGCCGGTGAGCTGATTGAAGAGGGTAGTCTTGCCGCAGTTTTGATTGCCTGCCAGTGCAAAAGTCATACCGGTTCCTCCTCAATCTCGATTTTTTGCGCGTCATCCAGCCGAAGGGTCAGCTCGTAACTTCTTACATGCAACTCAATGGGATCCCCCATAGGCGCGACTTTCCGGACCATCACCTTGGTATGGGGAGTCAGCCCCATGTCCAGCAGGCGCCGGCGCAAAGCGCCTTGCCCGCCTACGGTGAGAATGCGCGCTTCCTTCCCGATCGGAAGCTGATCTAATGTCATTTTAAAAACCCCCCACTTGCTTCAAACTGCAAGTTGTTCATTGCAAACTTATTCTACCATAACATAGCATAACGAATATCCGGTGTCAAGATAGCAAGAACGGCGATTGGGAAATAAAGGATCTTCCTTTATCCAGTTCGGATAGGCAAGGTGAACGATGAAAAAGGTATTGACAACAGGAGTAAAATGATATATAGTTAGTTACACAAGTAATTAACTATATAACGGGAAGGGTGTGAGTCGTGCAATTCAACTTTGAAAGCGATACCCCTATTTACATGCAGGTCTCAGAACAGATCAAAGATGCGATTTTATCCGGTGCATTTTTGGAAGAAACACAAGTTCCTTCCACCACCGAGATATCCGTAACTTACAAAATCAATCCGGCGACAGTGTTAAAGGGAATGACCCTTTTAACCGACGCAGGGATCCTTTACAAAAAAAGAGGCGTAGGAATGTTTGTGAAAAAGGGTGCGGCGGGAACTATTTTAAAACAGAGAAAAAATGCTTTTTACAACAGTTACATTGTCCGTTTGCTGGAGGAAGCGAAAAAACTTTCCATTTCCCAGCAGGAAATTATCCGGATGATTGAGGAGGGACCAGCAGATGAAAAAAGGGATTGAGGTAAAAGAGCTGACAATGCGGTTTGGCAATATCACAGCACTGGACCGGGTTGATCTGATACTGGAGGAAAATCGTATCTACGGCCTTCTGGGGCGCAACGGAGCGGGAAAGTCTACCCTGCTGAACGTGATTGGTAACCGGTTGTATCCCAGCGAGGGAGCGGTGGTTATTGATGGTGAGATAGGGATGGATAACGACCGGGCGCAGGGAAAAGTATACTATATGGGAGAAAAAAATATTTATCCGGTGACGGCTAAGTGACCGCCGCTCAGGTGCTCCAGACCATGAAGCGCACCG
>JABLTO010043052.1_pt1 | contig 40056 bp, 34 predicted proteins | sample 7160091 | NCBI WGS metagenome assembly JABLTO01 (sample SAMN14651225, study PRJNA627086) | human gut metagenome | isolation source: feces | host: Homo sapiens
CGGGCAGCTGTAACACTTTTGTGTTACAGCTGCCCGGATCATTTATCTTGTGTTTCCGTTACCGGAGTTGTTGACATTCGGCAATATATTATAATTTCGATTGGGTCGCTGACCGGGATAATAAAAATAAACGAATTTAACCGAAAAGATATCACAGACGATATAATCGTTTACCATATCATCAAAAAGTGTGACATAGCTTCTACCGACATGAAATAAAATCCCCTGTTTTCTCATAATTCTGTCAGTTCCGATCAAGAACTCTATTACTACATACTCTCCGATATTATCCGATAGAATATGCTGCATCGATCCTCGCATTTCCTCCGTATCAAAATTTTGCTGAGGAGGCTCTTTAAATTGAGTGGCACCGTCCATCCCCGCCATACCTCTGCCGCGCATGTTCTCCGGATAACATTCCATTCGTTGGCGCGGCTTTACTATTGTTTCTTTGTTCTCAATGTAATCATCATATCTATCCATAATTATCCCTCCGTCTTTCTGACTTTTATCTTATTTAAAGCCTGCTGAACAATTTGTTCATTGTATGTTAATTCTGAACGCATTCAGGATTATTCAGCGGACATTATTTATGTATCCGCATAAGCAGCAGTTGGATTATAAAAGCAATGATCGCCGATACGAATAACAAACTGTCCCACATTGGATGGAAAATTTTGCCGGCAAGTCGGTATAAACGGATTAAAATACCATAATGCAAACCCCAAATTCGTCAGGCGATTTCCGGCAATTGCCCAGTTGGCAATATCATATTGCACCTGTTCCGGTCTCATATTATAAATATTCTGCGGATTATAGCTTCCCCGAATACTTTCTCTAACGCAATCAAACTGTCCCGGCTGATATACTACCGCACGAATGGTACTTTGCAGTCTGCCGTATTCCCCATAGTCAACATGAACGCGATTCATTACGACGCAAGCTACCGCTTTCATCCCGTTTTCCCCCTCTCCGCCCGCTTCGCATTTTAGAATCCGTGCCAATATTTCTAAATCGGAAAACGCCATTTTCAGAACTCCCCCCAATTTATTCTTCTGCCGTTTCATTTTAATAATATTAAGCAAAGCTGCTAATTATGCGGACAAATGGAATCAACCGATAATATTTATTCATCAATGTCAGTTTTCATAATTGTTTAGAAAAAAGTTTAAAAAATATCGTTAAGATTCTAACGAGCAAAGACTTGCGCAATTTACAAAATAATAGTATAATGATTGAGGTTAGTGTATTATGACAATAATAATTACGCTTTGGGGACAAGCATTCTTGCCCTTCCCCCCGCAAATTACTTTGGTTATTCAAAAACCGAAAGGAGTATCGATATGAATTATTCTCATGAAGTTGAGAGAATGTGTCCTCTCACAAAAGGTCCGAACCATGGTCCCGCTCCCATCCCGGAAGAAGGCAAATGGGTAAAAGCTTATCAAATCACAGACATTTCCGGTCTGTCTCACGGTGTGGGCTGGTGCGCTCCGCAGCAGGGAGCCTGCAAATTAACGCTTAATGTAAAAGACGGTATTATTGAAGAAGCTTTGGTGGAAACGCTTGGATGTTCCGGTATGACTCACTCAGCCGCTATGGCAGGCGAGATTCTTCCCGGAAAAACCCTTCTGGAAGCATTGAACACCGACCTTGTATGTGATGCAATCAATGTTGCAATGCGCGAAATCTTCTTACAGCTTGTATACGGCAGAACGCAGACTGCGTTTTCTGAAGACGGACTGCCGATCGGCGCAGGTCTGGAGGATTTGGGAAAAGGTCTTCGTTCCCAGATTGGTACCATCTTCAGCACCAAGAAAAAAGGTGTACGCTACATGGAAATGGCAGAAGGCTACATCTTATCTGTTGCGCTGGATGACAACAACGAAGCAATCGGTTACAAATTTGTAAGACTCGGAAAAATGCTGGAAGATATCCGTCACGGTGTAGACCCCAATACTGCTTATGAGAAAAACATCGGCACATACGGTCGTTATGATGACGCGGCGAAGTATATCGATCCTCGTGAAGAATAATTGAAATCGGAAAGGAATGAATTCAATGGCTCAATTTGAAGGTAAAGAAAGAAGAATGCCGAAAATCGAGAAATGCTTGGCTGAGTACGGTTTCGCAACTCTCGAGGAAGCAAGAGATTTCTGTCTTGAAAAAGGAATCAATGTTGAAGATATCGTAAAAGGCGTGCAACCGATTGCATTTGAGAATGCCGTTTGGGCATATACGCTCGGCACTGCTGTTGCATTAAAGAAAAACATCAAAAAAGCAGCAGATGCTGCTGAGGCGATCGGTGAAGGATTACAGGCATTCTGTATTCCCGGTTCTGTTGCAGAACAACGTTCTGTTGGTCTTGGCCACGGCAATTTAGGCGCTATGCTGCTTAGAGAAGAAACCAACTGTTTCTGCTTCTTGGCAGGTCATGAATCCTTTGCGGCTGCAGAAGGCGCAATCGGTATCGCAAGAACCGCCAACAAAGCCAGAAAAGAACCGCTTCGTGTTATCCTGAACGGTTTGGGAAAAGATGCCGCTTATATCATTTCCAGAATCAACGGTTTTACCTATGTGGAAACCGACTATGACTTTACAACCGGTGAATTGAAAGTAGTTCGCGAAAAGGCATTCTCCAAAGGAGAAAAAGCGGCAGTTAAAGTATATGGATGTAACGATGTTTTAGAGGGCGTTGCTGTTATGAAAGCGGAAAAAGTTGATGTTTCCATCACCGGAAACTCTACCAATCCGACCCGTTTCCAGCATCTTGTAGCCGGCACCTATAAAAAATGGGCAACAGAAAACGGCGTGAAGTATTTCTCTGTTGCGTCCGGCGGTGGTACCGGTCGTACACTCCATCCGGACAACGTTGCAGCAGGACCTGCTTCCTATGGGTTAACAGACTCCATGGGAAGAATGCACGGTGATGCACAGTTTGCAGGTTCCTCTTCCGTTCCTGCTCACGTAGAAATGATGGGCTTGATCGGCATGGGTAACAACCCGATGGTTGGCGCTACCGTTGCCTGCGCTGTTGCGGTTGAAGAAGCGAGCAAATAAGCGTAAAACCGTACAGATTAGTGAATTCAGTCAAAAAACGTACTTCCGTTAAAACGGAAGTACGTTTTTTCATTGACAACTTTATATCGGCAGAGAACATTCAACCTTTATTTAATGTCTACTGAATAAACCGCAAAACGGCATAAATAGTGACTTTAGCGGTGAATTATGGTATAATAAGTGCAAGGAAAAATGTTTAAAACCGTAAAAAAGCTTGCACTTGGAGTGGGAATATGTACAAATACAAAAGCGGACAGATCAGTATAACAGATTTCGGTCAGCCTATGGGAATGCATCTGAATGAAAACAACCGCTGGGTCAAAAAGGCAGCAATGATCCCGTGGAATGAAATTGAAAAGAGGTATGCAGGGCTGTTTAAAAGTCATAAAGGGCATCCTGCAAAACCGCTGCGCCTTGCTTTAGGTGCCTGCATGATACAGGCAGAATACGGTTATTCCGATGAGGAAATCACATTACAGATACAGGAGAACGCCTATCTTCAATACTTCTGCGGTTATGAAACTTATGACGACGGCAAACCGCCGTTTGATTCATCGAGCATGGTGTATTTCCGTAAACGACTGACGCCGGAAATCCTCGGCGATATTAATGAAATGATACTATCCCGGAACAAGACGGAAGATCATACCGATGACAATGACGGCAATAATGACAGCAACAGCGGAACCATGATAGTTGACGCGACCTGTGCGCCGTCTCAAATCAAATATCCGCAGGACGCAAACCTTTTGAATCAGGCGCGGAAAAGTACCGAGCAGCTGATTGACCGGCTTCATACTCCCGGAGAAAACAAACCGCGCACCTACCGAAAAAGAGCGTATAAAGATTATCTGGCGCTTGTACGTTGCCGCAAACCGGCCGCAAAGAAAATCCGGAAGGCAATAGGGAAACAACTGTCTTATCTTCGCAGAAATCTTGAATCGATTGAAAAACAGCTACAGCAAGGCAAATCCTTGACCTCCGCCGAACAAAACCGCCTGATTGTAATACAAAAGGTTTATGAACAACAAAAATACATGTACGATAACCGTACTCATAGTGTTCCCGACAGAATCGTAAGTCTTTCACAGCCTTGGGTTCGCCCGATTGTGAGAGGAAAAGCCGGGAAACCGGTTGAATTCGGAGCGAAGCTTGACATAAGCGTTGTTGACGGCTTTACAAGACTTGAATATTTATCTTTTGACGCATATAACGAAGCCGGAACTTTGAGGCAGACTATAGAAAAATACAGAGAAAGAACCGGTCATTATCCGACGCGTGTTCTTGCGGATAAAATTTACCGCAACCGTGATAATTTGAATTTTTGCAAAGAACACGGCATTCGGTTATCCGGACCGGCACTCGGCAGACCTAAAAAAGAGCTGCCTGACCGCAAACAAAATTATATTGATGAATGTGAACGTGTGGAAGTAGAACGGCGCTTTAGTCTTGCAAAACGAAAATGCAATCTCGGCATGGTAACTGCAAAACTAACCGATACAGCCTTCCACTGTATCGCTATGTCCGTTGTTGTTCTCAATCTCAGAAAGCTCATGCTTTCTTTGCCTGACTTTTTGAAACAGCACTTTTTATATTTCGGATTTTTTGGGCTTTCTTTTATTCAGTAGACATTAGCTAAAACCGTATAAAAGTGCATATTTCAAGGTGAAAACACGCAATAGTAGCGTCGCAGCCATCAAAACGGTGGTCGCGACGCTCTTTTTTATGCCCAAAACAGTAAAAATCCACTCTACTTTTAGGCGTTGGTCATACCAGAAGAAATTCAAAAACGGAGAGGTTATCCTCAACACAGGGCTGATGCTGGGATACACGAAGGTCGGCAAGGATGACGAAGGCCGGGCAGTGTACGAAATCAATGAGGCGGAAGCGGAAATCGTGCGTCGCATCTACCGCGAATACCTCGCGGGCACCACGGTAGCAAGGATATGCGGAGAGTTGGAAGCGGACGGCATACTGACAAAGTTCGGTAAAACGAAATGGCGACACAAGGTAATACTCAGCATACTCAGCAATGAGAAATATACAGGCGATGTCATACTCGGCAAAACCTTCAAGCCAGATGTGCTGACAAAATACCGCATGAAGAATACAGGTCAAGCGCCGATGTACTATGCAGAAGGCACGCACCCAGCCATCATCGAAAAGGAAATGTTCGAAATGGTCAAGGCGGAGATGAAACGCAGGAAGGATGCAGAAACGGAAAGCGTAGGCGCGGCGCGATACACCAGCAAGTATGTGTTCAGCGGGCTGCTTATCTGCGGTGAATGCGGTCATAAGCTGAGGCGACATGTACGGACGGTTGGCACCGGCGCGAAGGTTCCAGCATGGGCTGCGCTAACATGATAAACAACGGCAGAGCGGTATGCGATTCACACCATGTAAATGAGGATGTGAAAGAGCGCACCTACCTCGCAGCAATACGCAGCATGGCGGAGGATGCCGATGATATCATAGTAGCAATACGCGAGAGTGCAGAGCTGGCGCTGGAACCAGAAAACGCGGCTGCGCTGGATGCGGTACAGCAGGAAATCATCGACATACAGGAAGCGGTACTGGAACTGCATAAGGCGAAGCGTCAGATGTCAGTGATCGAAGCGGACTATGTGGCACAGATACAGGAATACCGCGAGCGAATGGCAGAGTTAGAGGAGCGACAGGCAAATCTGCAGACGGCGGAAACACGATACGCAGAGGTAAGCGTATGACTGAACGCCTTCGCAGAACACACTAAAAACTGCGATAGCATGAACGCGGATGACGGCACCGTCATCAAGGCGCTGGTAGACCACATCATCGTCAACACAGACGGATTGGAAATCCACTTCAAATGCGGAGCAAGCATCGAGCAGGCATACGAAGAATAAAGACAAAGTTATTCAAAAAATGATATATAACGAAAACCGCCACCGAGCAGAAAAGAGATCTGTTCGGCGGCGGTTTTCTAATTCACTATCACTCCACCGTCAAAATACAAGCACAGTAGCCTTGCTCCGGCTGGTAGCATCTTACGGTGATGTTCTTATCAATTTCGGGACTGTAATCTTGCAAAATTCGCTTTTTGCCGTTTAGAGCAACCTCGGCATAAGGAATCACCCACTTCTTGTCACCGTGAGGAAATACCTCATAAAAGGAGCGGTTTACCATTTGCTCTACGGGCACACCCTCCAACACTTCCATTTCCTTGTTGCAGTAGCGGAACACAAAGTCAATGCCGTGTCCTTCCTCGCTGAACACAAGCTCAATAACGCAAAAGGCAATGGGGGCATCCTCCATAATAGAGCACTTTTCAAGGAAAGACAAGGGCAGCTCCTTTGCTTCTGCCATAGCAGAACGGATAACACCCTCTATTTCAAGACGATGTAGCTTATGTTCGCCAGGTGTTCTGTGTTTGCCCTCGAACTGCTTTCCGTCCACCATCGTGTAAATATAGTCTTTGTCTATGTTCATCACGTGGCGTTTTTGCACCAAGACACCCTTTTGAATATTCCAAAAATTCTCCATCGGCAAATGGCCCGTAACGGTTTTTACGGGAGCGCAGGTATCCACACACTTGCCGCTTAATAGCTGAATATAGCTTCGCCCGTTGTTTCTTGTGATATATAAAATGTCCTCAATTTGAATGTTATACTTTTCAAAAAGCCGTGTTACTTGGTCTGCCATCCCTTAAGCCTCCTATAAATCATCTGTATATAGGATAACACGATAATCACTAAAAGTCAATAACTTGCATATAAATGATATTAAGTCATAAGAAATCAAAAACAACTCATTTTATTCAATAAAAATCTGCAAACATACTTGAAATATGCGAAAAAATGTGATAAATTATACATGAAATGTAATATAAATCGGTCAAATTTTTCCGTGAAAAGTTCCACTACGCCTATACAAATTCGCTTTGACTACACAAACGACCTTGTAATGCAAAATCAAGCCTTTATGGGCTATCTCACAAAGGGCATTTATCTTTAAATGGGAAAAGGAGAAAGAATTATGAAAAAACTATTCAGCTTACTTTTATGCGTTGTGATGCTACTGTCAATGTTTCCGTTGACAACCTTTGCTACGAATGAAACATTAGTCATCGACTTTAATGTTGATAGTTACAATGAACTCAGAATTTATCCTGACGGATATGTATTCGGCAGTGATGCCAAAGTGCCTTTTACAGGAAAATACTATTTTATCGGAAATCCCGATCAGGAAATTGAGTTTTTCGGGAATGAAGCTGGCACAGCCCAGACTTATGACGTAACAATTCATAATATTTCTCACGTTGCCGAGGTTTGGGGAAGCGCGTGGCGAATTGAGGGCAACACAACGGTTAACCTCACCGCCATCGGTAAAAATGAAATTTTAGCCTATAATCATGCGGCGGTTACATCAAGTACAACAGACTACACACCTACTCTTAATGTAACATTGGATGAAAATAGTTCATTAAACCTCAGCAATCAGGAAAATTCTTATACTCCAAAGGAATCTGAAAATGTTACAATTAACCTTATGAATGATGCTTTCTCCGGTGTGACAACAACAGGTACTGTTGATACAGGTATAACATACTCTTGCCCAACAGTAACTGCACATACTTCTTCTTATACATATATTGACGAAAACTCCTGCAGATTTACTTGTGCAACCTGCAATATGACCCACGATTCTGCTCATACAAGAAGTTACAATTATGTGGACAACGGTGACGGAACCCACTCTATAAAATGTAAAAATTGTAATGTTGCATACATGGCCGAATCACATGATTTATACTATTCTTATGATAATCCTGCTGATGGTCACTACGCTTACTGCAACTATTGCGATTATGAATCGACAGGATATTTACCTCATTCGTATGTTTATCGCGCATATGGTGAAGATTGCATTAAGTATTGCGGAGATTGCGGTTATGAGCTTGAGTCGGGTGAGCACATTTTCGGCGAACCAATCAGCGTTGAAGCAACCGATGTTGAAGCAGCATACACTATAAGATATTGTGAAAATAGTTGCGGAGCATATGAAAAAGAATATGATGACGAAAATGCTTTGACTATCAAGATGCTTGATGAATACGGAGAGCCATGGGAAGAAGGCTCACTACTTATCTATGTCAATGGTGATTTGATCTACAGTATTCAGAAAACAAACGTAGAATCTTCTGAAACATATATGTTCCCATTTGATGATAAAAACAGCTATGTTATCAAATGGGTTGATGACTACTATTATGACTATTGCGGAATAGAGGTTTATCTGCCCGGTGAAGCAGAGCCGGAAGTATCATTAGATGGTAATGATATGGAGAATGTTTACCAGTATGATGCCGTTTTCACATATAATGTAGCAGATTATTCTGATGTTGACGAAGCTCTTGCGTTGATTCCTGAGGATATTTCTATGGGATATTCTGAGGAGAGTATTGATGCTTTGCTGACAGCTTTAAGAGCTGTTAAGAGAATGCTTCCCACATCAAAACAGACTGATGTTGACAAAATGGCAACAGACCTTGAAACAGCAATAAATGGTCTCGAAAAATCCGCAGATGTCGGTTTCACAGGTGTTGTTGATTTTGCATATGATACATTATTGTATGCAGATGCGACAAATGTTACCATCAATGGCGATGAATATGAATACAGCGGAAGAATATATGTTATCGACAGCACATGGCATGATACCGATTCTGATAGTTCAGATGGATACATCGAGATAACAGGTAACAGAAAGATTGAACTTATCAATACAGTTTTTGGGACTTATGAAGATGAATCCACAGATGAATATCATTATAATCTTATCAATATAAAGGATGCAGAACTTGAACTGACTACAACAGGTACAAATGCCCTCAATTCTGGTTGCTGGGTTGCTAATTATGCAGGTGTCAGAGTTGCAAAGGGAAGTAAGCTCACAATTAATGAATCAGACGGAAGCCTTTTCGTTTGCGGCGGAGAGGATGCTGCTGGTATCGGCGGTAACGGTGCAATGGATACAGATGGTGACGGTGAATTCGATGTGCCGGGCGAAGATGCTGGCATAATTATCATCAATGGCAGTACAGTATTTGCTTTCAGTGCATCTGACGGCGCAGGTATCGGCGGCGGTTATAATGGTGGTGCCGGTGATATAACGATTAACGGCGGCTATATCTTTGCACAATGCTCTTCTGATGACGGCGCAGGTATCGGCTGTGGTGATGACGGCAATGGTGGTAATATAACAATCAACGGCGGTAAAATTGTTGCTCTTTCTCTTGATGATGACGGTGCAGGTATCGGCGGTGCTGACAACGGTGACATTGGTACAATTACAATCAACGGTGGTGACATCACAGTTGGTTCAGATGATGCCGCAGGTATCGGTAGCGGTCAGGATTCCGACAGTTCTTGCGATAAAATCACAATCAACGGCGGCACAATCAGAGCACACTTAAAGCACAGTAATTCTGAATCCCTTATTGGTAAGGGTAGTAGCGATGCAGATGATTTCCCGATTATAGTAGATGGCGGTAATATCAATCCCAATAACAGCGACGGTTTTGACATCGCCCCTGTAAACTCAGAGGGCGAACCCCTTGAACTCGTTGTGTATGATGTTGGCAAAGCGTATAAGAACAAGGAAGTTATGCTTCTTCTCTCTGACGGAAAATACATAACTGTTGTTGCCGACTTTACGAAAGTTTACCTCTGGCTCCCTGAGGATGTAACTGTTCAAGAAATTCACACTCACAGCCACTCTGCAGAATGGGAATCTGACGAGGATAACCATTGGCACGAATGTACCTGCGGTGACAAGAAAGACCTTGCCGGTCATACTCCGAAGCTTGTAAACGCCAAGGAAGCAACCACTTCCGACAAGGGTTACACCGGTGATACGGTATGCGAGATTTGTGGTTACGAAATCGCTAAGGGCGAGGATATTCCTATTATTGCGGACACAAATTCTCCTCAAACCAGAGATAATTCCAATATGGCATTGTGGATTTCCTTGCTATTTCTTTCAGCTCTTGGATTCGTCGACACAATTGTTCTTGGTAAGAAAAGAAAGGTCAACAGATAATACGCTGTAATGCCTATATCAAAAAATCCTTAAATCAAAAACGGTGCAAAGAGGAACAGGATTACTTTATGGCTCTTTTACCTGCAATCCTGCTCCGTTATGGACCCTTTCGCAAATAAGACAACTGATTTTGATACAAAGTCGGTTGTCTTTCTTTATGCCCGAAAAGCCCTTATTTCAAGGAGTTTTTCGCATATTTGGGTAAAGATTAGCGACCGCCAAGGAGTAATTTCAAGGCGTTTTATGTGTTTTTTAGGGTGTTTTTTCTCGTTTATATAAAACTATGTTGAGTGGTTTATGGGGTATCGTGTGATTTATCCTAATAGTCTGGTTGTGTCTTTGAAATAGAAGGCAAAGTCCCCCTTAATATCAAACCACCACGACAACAAGTTCTTGGTAAAAGAGTAGTAAATAATGAGAAGAAATCTACCCTCAGAAGCTCTATTATTTGAGTATATGGTTTTCAAAACCTCGATTGCTGTTGAAATTTGGCGGTTTTTGCGCTACAATAGATTATAGGTAGTTATATCCAACTTTAAAAATTAAAGAATAATGATGATGGGGTACCAAAGGATGATCCCCCCTATCAACGAGAATCTATAAGGCAGGAGGCGACAGCGCATGATAAAACAAAAGATCACCCGTATGGACATCTTTGTCATTGCGCTTATCTTTATCGCATGGCTCAGCCGCCCTGCCGCCATCCTCGGATGGCCCTTCACCTCAGAGCTTGGGCTTCTCAGAGGTTTTATCGTTGCAGGCATTTGCTTTGGGTGGGTTATTTCCGTAAGCCGCAGAGTTGTTCAGCCGGGGAGTCGACATTACATGACTTTGGCGGCTGTACTCATGGTGTTCTGGATCGTTGTGCGAACGGTAAAATACGATATTGCCGAGAGCAAATTCTTGCTTCACTGGCTGTGGTATTTGTATTATGTTCCACTGATTCTGATTCCGTTGCTCAGCGTCTTCATGTCCGTATCGCTATGTAAATCAGAGAATTTCCGTATCTCAAAGTCTGTGCGGATGATGGACATCCCTGCTCTAATTTTACTTCTTCTGGTGCTGACGAACGATGTGCATCAGCTTGTGTTCTCCTTCCCGCTAGATACCCCCAAGTGGAGTGATACTGGCTATGCGTACGGGGTTGCGTATTACAGCATTTTTGCATGGGATTTTTTCTGCATCGTTTTTTGTCTTGTTAATATCATCCGAAAAAGCAGAATTCCCGGCGTACGCAAGTGTATTCTAGTCCCTGTCTCCATTCTGGCGCTGCTGACGATTTATTCTGTTCTATGTGCTGTCCGTCAGCCGTTCATTATGCGCTGGTTCAGCGATATGCCCACAGTCTTCTGCCTCATGATGCTTATCTTTTTTGAGAGTCTGCTGCGGCTGAACCTGATCCAGACGAACACCTATTACCGTGCCCTGTTTCGCCAGTCCTCCGTACCCGCTGTTATTGTGGACGAAAATTACGCTCCACAGGCAAGCACATCTTCCTACGCTGCGCTTCCCTACGAGATAATGCGACAGACCGAGGGATCCCCTATCGTTATGCAAAATGGTGAGCGCCTGTCCGGCGCTCCAATCAAAAACGGTCATGTCCTATGGCAGGAGAATATATCTGAGATAGTGGAGCTCAACAGACGATTAGAATCCACCCGGCTTGATCTTGAGGAACAGAATTCAGCAGAGGTAGAGGCCTACAAAGCCGAGGCTCTGCGCCATCAGCTTGCGGAAAGAAACCGCCTGTACGACATGATGCAGACGCAAATCCGCAGTAAGGTGGAATACCTCTCCGAACTGCTGGAAAAACTGGAGCAAACCAATGATAGCAAAGCGGAAGACAGCCTGCTTTTACAGATTTCCGTAATCGGCGCATACATCAAGCGCAGAAACAATCTAAGTTTTATTTCGGAAGACAGGCGGCAGTTTCCCGCCAGAGAACTAAAAAACTGCATTGAGCAGTCTCTGGATTGCCTGACTCTGTTCGGCATTAACGCAGAGCAGGATTTCCGGCTGAAAGAGGATATGCCCATGGAGAATATGGTACGGCTGTACGACGTGTTTGAGGAAGCGATTGAATATTCCCTGGACACTCTTTCCGAGCTGTATCTATCCGTGATAAAAAAAGAAAACGGCGTTGCTATGATGCTCTGGCTCTGTACCGAAATGGAACTGTCCTCGCTCTCTATGGAGGGGCTTACAGTTCACGACGAAGGTGACGGAGAATGGTTGTTGTCCTGTTTCGTTGAAAAGGACGGTGAGATGGAATGAAAAGATTGGGCCATCTGCAAAGCAGCATCAAAGAGGCTGTTGACAATCTGCCCAGCGGCGTTTGCTTCTTTGATAAAAACGGCTTTGTCGTTCTGTGCAACCGAACCATGTATCGACTGGCATTTGCCATCACCGGGCGCGATCTGCAGACCTTCTCCGAGCTTGAGAACGCTCTGCGGAATCTGCCGGAAGGAGCATTGGCGCATCGCGATGGTGACACATTCCTTCTGCCGGATGGCACCGCCTGGCGCTTTTCTTCCGAAGTCATCACCGATGAATCCGGCGCACGCTATACACAGGTGGTTGCCTCTGAGGTCAGCGACCTTTATCAAGGCTCCAGGGAGCTGGCGGAGAACATAGCAAAACTCAAAGAGTTTCAGGCGTATATCCGTAGTACGATAAAAAATGTTGCTGTCATCACCCGTGAAAATGAGATCCTTTCGCTAAAAATGCGAATACACGACGAGCTTGGCGGCAGTCTGCTAAAGCTGCGCCGCTACCATCTGCATACAGACGGCGAATCCAAGTCGGAGCTGCTGGCCAACTGGAAGAAGACCGTATCCATGCTGAAATTCAAAAGTGGACCGGATGACGTGGGGGATCCTCTGGCTGACCTTTTGCGCAGCGCAGCGTCCATTGGCGTAGAGATTATCCATATGGGGAAAATGCCGGAGAATACCGCCGCTGCCCGTTTGATTGTCTATGCAATTCGGGAGTGCCTGACAAACGCCGTGCGCCATGCCGGAGGCAGTCGTATTTTTGTGGTGCTTACGCAAACCGGCGATATCGTTTCCGCCGTTATCACTAACGACGGGGAACCTCCGAAGGCCGAGATTATCGAGGGGGCGGTCTGTCCTCCCTGCGTAAGCGTATTGAAAAGGCTGGAGGCACCATGACTGTGCAAAGCTTGCCGAGGTTTTCACTTTCGGTGGCGGTGCCACTGGAGCAGTTTGCGGTTGTTGCCCACTGACTTTACCGAGGGGAGAGATGAAAATGACAAATGTATTGATTGTGGATAATGATCGCATCGCACAGGAGATGCTCTCTACCTATGTGAATTCCGCTCCTGACCGGTACCGGCTGGTGGGCGTCATTGCGGACGCCGCCAATGCGGCGGTAGTATGTCTGCGCAATCAGGTGGACTTGATTCTGATGGATGTGTGCACCGAAAATGACGAAAGCGGCATTGACGCCACCGCTGCCATCAAACAAAGCCACCCTCAGATCAAGGTGATCATCGTGACCTCCGCCCCGGAGGTTACATTTCTGGAGAAAGCCCGCATTGCCAAGGCGGACAGCTTTTATTACAAGAATGTCAGCAAGGAGAAGCTGCTGGATGTGATGGATCGGACTATGGCCGGCGAGTACCTCTGGCCGGAGAATACGCCTCCCGTAAAAATCGGCAATGCCAACAGCAAAGAATTTACCCCCACCGAGCTGAAGGTTCTGCGCCACCTTGTAGAGGGTTATTCGGTGGTGGAGACGGCGCAGGCCATGGGAGTGAAGGAATCCACAACGCGCTATCATATTGAGAATCTGAAAGAAAAAATCGGCGTCAAGAGTCTTGCAAGCATTGTCCGTGTGGTAACAAAAATGCAACTCATTTTGCCGGAGTTCTGACAAAACCCATATCCCAATCCCCGGTTTTCCCGAAAGGAGGCCGGGGATTTTTGCGTCTTGTCATAAACTATCTGAAAAAACTATAATTTTTTTAATTTGCCCCCCAATTCTGGGGGGCACAATTTTTTGAAAAATATTATAATAGAAGAAAAATAGGGTTAGTATACCTTGCCAGAGAAAGGTGGTGGCTGAAATAATGCAGCGGGTAATCGTCAATATGCAAAACTATGTTTTCTCCGATGCGATCAGGAGAGCTTTGCACGAAGATGGAGATTTCAACGTGGCCGCTGTGGATGATACGCAGCAGGTTGTAGAGCAATGTGTACTTCTCACAGCGAACCTTGTGCTTATGGAAGTGACCGGCTATACGCCGTGGAAGTTGGAAGAACGGCTAAAAATCCGGGACGAACTCCGGCGAAGTGTTCCGGACTGCAAAATTGTTCTCATCGTAGATGAGAAAGCAGAGAAGCAGATCGCCAAGCAGGTCAAGCAGGCGAAGCAAGATGGTTTGATTGACTTTTTTGTATATGGTTCCACCAGTGCAAGCTACCTTACTGCGCTGTTGGACACTTTATAAGAAGAGTGGTGATTGACGGATATGTTTGTAACAGCAAATTCTCCCCGCAGACATGAAAAAATGTGAAAACAAAAATGCAATCAACTGACAGCCCGTAAAATAACAGGCTGAATCCAAATATAAAAGGAGGAGTTTTAACTATGAATTTCTTAAAAATCAAATCTAAGCGAATCTGGGCACTGCTGCTTGCGCTCGCACTGCTGTGTACAATGCTGCCGCAGACGGTATTTGCGGAGAAACAGGAGTATATCACCGAGGTAACGGTACTAAACGTTCCGGCAAAGCTGACCAATGGAACTAATGTCGAAGATATTGAAGACGCCATTTCGGTCAAGGAAGACAACATAAATGTGAGCGCCATTCTGGTATTTTGGGACGGTGAATCCTACAATAGTGAAGCCCCCGTCATAGATGCCGAAAAAAAGGCGCAATTGAACATTTATCTTGCGCCTGAGACAGGCTATGTTTTCCCGGAAGATGTCAGTGATTTGACATTACAAATAAACGGTATAGAGGCTACCTATGCCGATATGAGCGGCATAACAACCGATGCTCAGATGGATACATTTATACAAGAGCATTTGGATCAGAACTTTTGGATCTATGCGCCACTCGGTGAGAATGATGAGATGCTCGTTGCCGCGATGATTTATTATCCCGCAGGTGGAACAGGCGCAACCGAAACCGGCAAAACAGAAACTACCAAGATTACGGATGGCCTGCGCTATGAGGTGCTGAGTGAGACTGACGGGACAGTAAAACTTATTAAGAAAGGCGATGGATTCGAAGACTCAGACTATTATTCAGGCGAAATCACAATCCCGGCCAAGGTTACCTATGCAGGAAAAGAATATAAGGTTGCCGAGGTCGATCGCTACAACGCCTTAAACGGCGGAAATCTGACGGCGGTCAACGTTGCCCCGGAGAATGAGTATCTCAGCTCCGCTGACGGTATTCTGTACAACAAGGACAAATCAGAGCTGATCAAATGCCCCATCGGAAAGACGATCACATCCCTGACGCTTCCCGCATCCGTCCGGAAAATCGGCTTGTATGCCTTCCAGAACTCCTCCATTTCCGCCCTGACGGTGGAGGGGCCGGTGTCAATCGAATACGGCGCATTAATGTACTGCACAAAGCTCAAGGACATAAGCTTTGGCGGAGCGGTGGAAGCGGACAATGCCGCATTCCAGTATGTGGGCAGCGAGCTTGGCGAAGGTATCTATGTTTCGCCCATTGTCTTCCCCGCAGGCTCTTCTCTCGCAGCAAATGAAGGCTCCGACCCGATGTTCAAGGGAAGCAAGGTCAGAGAGGTAACCTTTAGCGGCGACATTACCGTGCCGGAGAATTGCTTCAAGGGAAACGAAACCCTGAAATCTCTCACTTTCAGCGGCAAAGCGAATTTTGGAATAGATTCTGTTGCCGACTGTACTGAATTGGATAGCATTGAGTTTAAATCCGCAAATCCCGGCACCTTTGCAATCAAATCCTTCGGCGTATATGATAAGAATAGTGAAACTACCACCAACACGGATGTCAAGATTACTGTGCCGATGGGAGTGCTCACAAGCTACAAATCTGCTGCAAACAATGTAACCGATGAAAACGAGAACAATCTGAAATTCTTTAATCATGGGGAAGAACAGTCTGCTCAGGGTGGTGATTCCACGTCATATGGTATCACTGTCAATAACGGCAAAGCGTCCATGGGGCTTGGCAGCGAGATTACTTCCGCATCGGAAAATGATGTTATTACTTTGACTGCTGATGCAGCACCTGCCGGACAGGAATTTGATAAGTGGGTTGTGGATGATATTTCCACCGCAATTACGCTTGCGGATGAGAATTCCGAAACCACTACCTTCACCATGACTGCCGGAAGAGTATCCGTCACTGCAACCTATAAGGATATCGAGCAAGGTGGCGGGGAACAGACGCCAGTCACTACAACCGCGACTGTAACCTTTAAGATTGTCGGAGGTACTTGGGACGGAACAGGTACCGCAGATAAAACTGTTCAAGTAACACTTACCGATGGCAAGGGAACACTTACTACATCGGATGTTCCTACGGGTATGACCGCATCTACCGGCTACAAAGGAAGCGGAGCATGGGATGCCGTTCCAAATACCGAAACGGATGGAATTACCGGCGATGTGACCTATAAGTATTCCTTTACAAAGGAACAGGGCACAACCAACCCGGGTGATAAGGCACCTCTAACTGGTGACAATAGCAATATGCTCCTTTGGATTGCGATTGCTGTATTGTCTTTCTTTGGCGTGATGGCAATCATCATCGGTAAAAAGCGTCTTTCTGCAAAACACGGCAAATAAGGAAAACCAAGTATAACTGATTCACAGCACAACGGGGCTGAGTTCTTGGCCCGGCCCCTTGTTCATTCAAAAAACTCCGTTTTTTTGCGTTAGGTATACTTTAGTATGCTGACTTTTGAAACTTGTGGAGCAGACGCTGAAAAACAGCGGGCGAGTTCTATACGACGGTGGTCGAAAAGCCACAGGAAGTCACAAAGAACTGCAGCCTGCTTGCGCCGGATGTGCTCCTAATGGAAGTGGCGGGATACACCCCATGGAAGCTTAGTGAGCGGATGGAAATCCGCAACAAAGTGAAGGAGCAGAACCCGGACTGCAAGATTGTGCTTGTGGTTGACGAGAACACGGAAGAAGAAATCGCAGAACAGGTCAAGCAAGAAAGCAGGACGATCAAAACGATTTTTTCGTATACAAATCTATCGGCGCAAGTCACTTTGATTTGCTGCTGAACACTTTGTGGGAAAGGCGGTGATTCGCTGATATGTATGGCAGAGCAATTCCGCCCAATATACGGGGCAAACCATCCTATTGCTGTACCTCTTGTTCTCTGCTCCGCGTGGAGGTGCAGGCAGAAATGCTCTATTGGCAAAAAAACAAGAATAGTATTACGTATATACTGAACAAAAAATTTCTTAAGGATGTTCATTATGAATGAGAGTGTTTCTCTTTTTAACATCGGCTTCTCGGAAATTTTAATTTTCGGAAGGTCTGCCTCAATTTATGCGGTGCTTCCTGTAATCGGTGCGGTTGTAATCTCGCTTATGGGTGCCATTTTCGCAAAGCTTAAAAAAAAGGGACGTTAACTTTGCCTTTCGTCTGAATCTGCTTTTCGGAATGGGACTTGCACTTTCAATGCTTTATAACAAATATCTTGTTTTTGACAGGGTTATCCTTTGCTTCGTTTTTCCCTTGGGGCTTGCGCTGATTTATTTTTGCTATTGGGTTGTTGCACTGATTTTTAAAAAGGATATTCTTTATATACTCACTCAGGCAAATTTGGTCGTAATGCTTTTTCCGGTTTTCACTCAGATGGGCTGTTTTCATGCGGGCTGCTGTTACGGGAAACCATATGACGGCATTTTTTCCGTCACTTACGGCGCGGGAAGCGATTGCAGCTGCTCCAATACGCCGTTTTTTGCAATCAGAATTTTGGAGGCACTCGCGTTTTTGATTCTTTTCATTCTTGTTTTTGTGTTTTCTAAAAAGCATATGAAAAAAATCTATATTCCTCTATTTGCCTTGCTTAATTTTGCCGTTTACTATGGCGGAATGGCTTTAGGCGCAAACGAATGCAATTTTCTTTATTCTGGCGGAAAAAATTATGCGGCATTCGTTTCGGTTGTTTTACTTGCGATGGCTGTCGCTTTGATTATAATATCAATCAGAAAGGAAAAAATAAAATGAAAAAATCACTTATCTCTGCGCTTCTTCTCGTGACAATGCTCGTGGTAACTCTGACGCTCTGCAGCTTCAGCGGTGACGTTTCATGCACCAGTGCGGATGAAGATATGATGTATACTCTGACTGCTGCCGCGGGAACAGATTACTCCGTAGCTGAGTCCACAGTCGGCGACTACAACTTCTTCCGCGTAAGGGTCAACCCGAATACTGCCGTAAACATTCCTCTAAATCTTGCAATAGCAGGTCAAACAGAGCAAGAGGAATGGTCGTTCGATGAATCCTCCAATGAACCCGTGACTTCTGCGTTATCCGTTACGGACCTCACTGCAAGCTTCGACGGAAGCGGAAATACAACCGACGGTGCAACGATCAACATTCCCGCCTCCGTAGAAGGAACGGTCTATTCCTTTGCGTTTAATTTCATTATTAGTGCCGATGTCGGTGCAGGACTTGGGGAGAGGTGTACAGATACCTACCGTATGGTTATAGAGGTTGAGGATTCCATTGATGAAAACCGGAATTTGGTGTATGTTATAAACGGCTATGCCGAAAACGAAGCAGGCGATAATATTTTATCTGCCGATGCGGGCGAAACAATAACGCTTGCTTATTCGGGACCTAAAAACTACGAATTCTCCGAGTGGTAATTACGGTCGGAAATACCCGGTTTTGCTTTTCCCGAAGGTAGTTCTGAAACAATTACCTTCACAATGCCTGATAGTGATGTAGTCATCGAAGCACAAAGAAATAAACTCTACGACCTCATCCCCGTCGTTGACATTACTGATTTGACGATTCCCGTGTTGAACGCAACTCCCGACTTTGATGTCACCATCCCTGCAGGTGCACATTATCATCTGGCAAGGCCGCAGGAACTGGTGGATTATGGATATGGCGACTATGTCGATACCAATCACAACGGTGTATGGTGGTCTAAACAGAATGCCGAGAGCGACATGGAAACAACCGGCACATTCAACGATGTCACAGAATCCTATAAGTTCGAACTTCTGCTGATCCCAAACAGCGGATATTCCTTTACTTCGGATACATCGATAATCGTCAATGGTGAACCTGCTTTGGTTTCTGAGAAAAATATCAATAATCAAGGCGCTCTCCGTATTGTAAGTATTGATTTTTCTGTTGACCCCGCAAAGATCGGCTTTGTTTCCATTAATGATCTGACGATTCCCGCATACGGTGCAACTCCCGACTTTGATGTTACCATCCCCGCAGGTGCACATTATCATCTGGCAAGGCCGCAGGAACTGGTGGATTATGGATATGGCGACTATGTCGATACCAATCACAACGGTGTATGGTGGTTTAGACAGCATGCCGAGAGCGACATGAAAACAACCGACACGTTCAACGATGCCACGGAATCCTATAAGTTCGATTTTCTGCTGATTCCAAACAGCGGATATTCCTTTGCCGACAATGTGGTGGTTACCATCAACGGCAAATCCTCGTTGATTGGAGATTACCCGTATATCGATTCAGAAGGAAGCCTCTATGTTATCAGTAAAGATTTTTCTGTGACTGCACCCGCTTCCGACTCAAAATACACTATCACTTCCGGTGGAGAAATCACCTGGACAAAGGGCGGCACAGATGGACTGCTGATAACCTCTGATGCACCGTTTAATCGCTTCGTGGGCGTTAAGGTTGACGATACACTAATCGACGCTGCAAACTACACTGCAAGCGAAGGCGGCACAAAGGTAGTTTTGAAGTCTTCATATTTAGAGACGTTTTCCGTCGGAAATCACAAGATTGAAATACTTTCCCGTGCGGGAGACAGTGCAAACGCCAAGCAGATTTCTGCCGAGACAAATTTCACCGTGGCACAGCAGGAAACAATCACTCCTGTAAACCCGGAGAAGAATCCAACACAGCCGAGCAAAGACACCGAGACGCCGCAGACCGGCGACAGTAGCAATATGAGCCTTTGGATTGCACTTGCATTCTTCTCCATGCTCGGTGTTGCAGCCACCATCTTCGGCAAAAAGCATCTTTCTACAAAACGCGGCAAATAACGAAACGCAAGTACAACTGATTCACAGCACAATGGGGCTGGGCTTTTAGTCCAGTCCCATTTCATTGTGAAAACAACCACCGACTATGTCGGTGGAGCGGAGAAAGCTTTAGCGATACAAATGTAAAAACACTCTTTTGATGGATATCAAAAGAGGACAGAAAAAAACTAAAAGGCTCAGCAAAATTTAAGTTGAGAAGATGACAATAGCAGGACAAATATTGAAAGATAAAGCTTGAAATTTCAAATACCTTAAACGGTATATGAAATATAAACTCAAATTAACACAGTCTATAAAGAGGAGAACTTTTGCAAATGTCAGACCGTATATGCCATTGAAATGGCTGCCAGTAATAGCGGGTTATACCCGCATAAGAAAAACCACCGGCTACGCCGGCGGATATTTATTATTGCTTGCTTTTATAAAAAGTAAAATATTTCCGATAAACTGCCGTTTCCCTCCCAATCAATCGTTTTGAAACACTCAAAACGATTGATTGGGAGGGAAACGGTCATGGATGTAAATATTCTAAACAGGTCCGGATACCTGGTATACAATATATAGGTAAAATAGACAGATGTTTGTATCATTGAAAGATGAACAATGTTGTGCTGCATCACTTGATCTTAGCTCAATAGTTTTATATAGAGATAAGAACAATTGAGGCAATAGATATCAGTAGACTCAGCACAGTTGCTTTATCCGGTTTCTCTTGATATAGAATGAGGGACATCACCGTAACAACTACCAGCATACTCGATTGTGTCAGCGGAAACTGCACAGAGGCGGGAATGCGAAAAGACAGCATATAGTTAAGCACCGAGCCAATGCCGTTAAGCAGACCTGACGCAATTGCATAAGCAAAATTACGAAGAGTCATGGTTTTTTGCAGTTCCTGTTGATCCGGTAAGTGTAAATTTTTTGCCAGTAGGAAACCAGCTGACAGAAAAGCAAAGAAAAAATAGAGTGTTACGTAATCCATGGAGTATTTTGAATCAGAATTCAGTTGAGCAATTTTAGACATTGTCATCAGTGTACCGTTGAGTACCAGCAACAAGAAACAAAATATTAAAAACTTGGGCTTGAATACCATCTGTTTCCGGGATTTTAGCAATAGCGGTACAAAAGAAAGAAAGATCAATAAAATACCTAAGATTTTATGGAGAATAATGGGCTCCTTCAGGAAAATCAGTCCGTACAAGGAAGGGATAGTTACGCCGCCGATAACATAGGACATGGATAGAATGGACATAGGACCGCAGCTAGCTGCTTTCACTTTGATGGAATTGTATACTATCAGCCCCACACCGAAAACAATAGCAAGCATCAGCGTGATATCTGTGTAATGCAACTGAAAGCCCTTGGCTGCGATAAAAGAAAGGAATACAGATCCGGCGTAAATGAAATTTAAAAAGGAGATCGAAAGATGCCCTTGACCGGCTGACATCTGATAAGCTTTAATGGTAAGCGTGCTGAAAGAATATAGGCCAATAGTGCCGAGAACCAGCAGAACGGTAATCACTTTTTTCACCTTCCATGCGAAGAAATCACCTCTCCCTCCTATGAAAAGGGGGAAGAGGATCAAATTAGTTTATAAACGGATGATTTCCAAACCTAACAAGCGTCCAAAGAAGGCAATTTGTTCCGGTGTGGCATCGTATACCAGCATGCTATGGTGAGTGACACCGACCATGCTGATTTTTTCAAGAAAATCAGCAATTGGCATCTCCGGACGCATCCAGCCGCGTATGCTGCTTGTGAATTTATCTTCACCAACTGGTTCCTCCATGGTGACGGGGGCTATCAGCAGTTTATAGCCGTCATGGCTGCAGAACAGGTTAAGAAAAGTAGCAGTGCCTTTTTTTAAGCAGGCATATTTCACTATTGGATTTTGCGCATCGGTGTATACGAAATTGATTTCCTTAATACTTTTTTCTTTTTTCGTCAAAGAGAAGTTTACTTCGCCCATATGACTGAGGAACAGAGTATCGTTCTTCCAGTCGGGACAGAAAATTTCCACAAAGGTTGCAGTGCCAAAGCCTCGTAACAGAGCACCGGTCATGACGGCTGTAAGGATGTCTCCTTCACCTGCATAACCAATACCCCGCGCCATTGCTTTGCAAGCTTCCATAAAGGGCATACAATCCAATCCCATGGAAGAAGATATGTCCATAAAATCTACGGAAAAAGCATCCAATTGATGCTTTTCCAGCCAACGACGCACAGCAAGGCAGTTCTTCACTGTCAGGCGATGGGCGTCTTCGGAGAATTGATTCAGTTTGATGGCATCAGCTAAATCTTCTGCCATTTCGGATTGGATTTCTGCATCAGTTACACTACTTTTGAGCGTTTCCAATTCCTCTGCTGAAGTGCGAACAACCTTAACACCGAAACGACTGGATATTTCTTCGTCCGAGATCAGAAAATCTCCCATACCGGGGAAGGATTGACCGATTTGACCGACGGTAGAGCCGGCTACAGAGGTAGCGGCCACTGCTGCTCGAATATAGCCGATTGCACGATCCAATACATCCGAATTAGGATAGTGACCTGTAGCAATAGCATAAGACTTATGATAACGCGTCAGCATATTGCACATATCCATGACTCCGTGAATACCATGGCAATAACTGATTTCGCCGGAATCTTGAGAGGGGCTGAAGTCATAAGTTTCGGTAGTGTCTAGTACCACGATAGGCAAAGGGGTATTAGCAAGCACCTGAATCGACTCCAGAGAAGGAGAGTAGGCAGCATGCCAGGTGACAATACAGTCAACCTGATTTTCCTCAAATTTATTTACAGCGTTTTTAAATTCTTCTTCCAGCCGACAAAAAGAACTACGAACCACCTCGATTCCCTTTTCTTCAAAGGCACGGGCTAATGTTTCGTAAAAAGGTTCCAGTCTATCACGGGAAGTGGAACCGCTCCGGTCATACAGTTCGATGTATAGGGGAAGAAATCCAATTTTCATAATAATCTCCATTCTGCCGCCGAAGTTTTTACACACATCGAGATGGCAATTGTTATTTGGCGGCGATTTAATTCTGTTTTAATCAGTGGATTTTGATTAATGCAGTGCTAATTGTGTGCGAATTGTTTGAGCTACCTGTTGTGCCAATAATTGATAACCTCGTTCATTGGGATGACAGCCATCTTCAGACAGATTGCCTTCTAAATCGGGACATAGAGTAGAATAAAGGTCATTGATGACTACTCCGTGACTTTCGTACATTTTGCATGCTGCTTCATTGTATCGACGAACATTTTCGTTCCATTCTTTTTGCGGCGCGCCCAAATAAATGGGAGCAGGTCCGCTTTCTGCACTGTTTATTAGAGCATTGACTTTTACTTTTTCATCCAACACCTTGCCGGCAGGAATGATAGTAGCCCACACTAATTTAGAAGCATAAGAGCGCATTTGATAATACATCCGCTCGTTGTCCCGAACAAATTCATCCAGAGAAGTGAATAATTCTCCGTCGGCAGTAGCATGGTGCAAATCCCAGATCCCGGTATTCCAGTGAACCAGATCAATATGAGGATTTCCCCAGGCTTCCATCCACGCATGCATGCCCCACAAACAGTATTTAGTGAAACGGCAGTTTTCCTCCGGTGCATAGATATGGATGTCATCCTCAAGTAATTCTGCTACTTGCTGTTGATATCCAAGACGAATAGAGTCACCAATCAACAATACATTTTTCATGATGCTTGATATGCCTCCCTTAGATATTCATGTTAAATAGACGGATGGCATTATTGCAGAGGATATCCTCCACATCCTCTCGAGAAAGTCCCAGCTTTTGAGCAGATCTCTTGAAAGCCAGAAGTTCTTCGTACATAAAGGTTGTGATATTTTCTTCATCACTTTCTCTCATATGTGGATCAAGAGACACATCTCCATATAGTCCTCGCGGAACCACATTGATATATGTGCCGTTTTCAGTTACTCGATACATGCGCATTTTTGTGATCGGCATATCCGATCCGAACATAAAACGTTTGGTTCCTACGGCATTGATACAGGCGGTCATGGCGGGATCATAGGTAGTAGCCGTGAAATCAAAATAGAGATTTTGGCTGTGACGCAAAGTATCAAATGCATTGCCCAGGGATTCAGGGGTGTAGGCACGTCCAATGTGAGCAACAATTACTTTAGCATTAGGGTAACGCTGGTCAATTTCCATTAACTGGGCAATATTAACCGGATCATTTAAGCGTCCATCCCGGGAAATATGCAGCATTACTACACCATTTAACTCGTTCATCAGTTCGAACTGAGCCGGGGTAATGAAGTCGTAAATGCGTATTTCTTTGGCTGGAATGTAAGCAGGTGCATAATTTAGATATGGCTTTATTCCACAGAAACCATTGGAGAAAGCTTTGCGTATCTCTGCTTCAGAGGTTTCGGGAGTGATACAATACAGTGCCGGCAAATTGGTTTTTTTAGCATAATCTTGTACATAAGGATTTCCGATGTGTAAATGACAACTGGGAGTAGTCATCAATATCGGATAAACTTTCTTGTCGGGAAACATGGTGGCATAAGACGACATCAGATCCTCATAAGTGCAGTCCGGAGCAACCAGTTCCGGCCATGTGACCACATTGTCGGAACGGACATAACCTTTCCTTGATTCCGGTGTCCACAAGTGTACGTGGACGTCCACCAGTGTATCCGGTAGAAAATCCTGTAACTGTTCGGCATATACTTTTTTGTCATAAGCGGTAGATTCAATTCCAAACATAATATTTTCCTCCTTATAGGTCATAAAAAATAGTATTAATTTTAAATCAGCCTATCGGCTGTTTTTTTAGATGTACTATTTATTTTTGCTTATGCACACTTTGGTGCAACGCAATAAAAATTGGTTATTAATTAAGAACACTTAAAAATATTGAACGAATCATTCAAACGAACAACGAAATGATTGAAAATTTGACTTTTTTGATGAAACAGTGTATAATAATAACATCCTTTGAAAAAATGGGGGGATCATCATGAAAAAAACAGAGCGTCAAGAGCAGAGAATTTTGGAACAGCTTCGTCACAAAAACACCATGACATTGGCGCAGGCAATGGAACTGTTGGGAGTGTCAGAGTCCACTGTGCGACGGCTGTTTATCCGACTGGAAAATAGCGGTGCAGCGATGCGTCGATATGGGGGAATACAACTGCTGCATGATTCTATTGCAGTGGATTATCAATATGAACAGGTAGAAGAGCAGTATGTGCTGCAAAAGCAGCTGATTGGACGCTATGCAGCCCAGATGGTTGAAAATGATGATGTACTGTATCTCGATTCAGGTACCACGATGGCTTGTTTTTGCAAGGACTTGGCAGCACGAATTTCTTCCGGTCAACTCAGTAAATTGACTGTGTTTACCAATTCTTTGGTTAACCTTGAGATACTTAGCCCCATTTTAACTGTCAATTTGATCGGTGGGGAGCATCGGTCTAACCGTCGGGACTTTTGCGGCTATTTGGCAGAAGAAATGGTCAATAGTCTGCACTTTTCCAAATGCTTTTTGGGAGCTGACGGTTTTCACTTGCGCTATGGATTCACTGCTACGGATTTTTATACTGCTCGTTTGAATGAATTGGTATTGAGCAATGCGGATCGACGGTATATTCTGATGGACAGCAGTAAATTTATGACGGCTTCTGTGGTCAGTTACTCCCGTGAGCAGAAGATTGATGCAGTCATTACCGACCGTAGTCCGGAAGAGCCATTAGCTCAACGCTTGGCAGATGATGGCACAGAGATTTTAGTGTGCTTCTGAAACTTGTTGTTTTCTATATTTCCCCGTAACGCCATGACGTTACGGGGATTTTTGTATGAGTTAGCTTAGAATGTCATAATGAAAAAGAATCATAGCTTTGTATGAGCTTGTTCCAGGTGCTTGCGGTAGCGGGCACCTTTTTCTTTATAAAACGCCGGAAGATCGGTGTCCGGCAATGGTAATAGTTCAGCATGTACCATAGACGTGGAGGCTTCTTCGTAATTCGCAAACGCGGTACAACCGACAGCGGCAATCATAGCAGCGCCGACGCAGCCGGTGTCCGGCTCTTTCATCCGGTAAATTTCGCATCCGGTGATATATCCCACCAGTTGGCTCCACAGCAGGCTCTTGGAGGCTCCGCCGGTCATCATTAACCGATGTACTCCCATACCCTGTGCAGAAAATTGTTCCAGCGTTAATGCGGTTTCAAACGCCACGCCCTCCATCAGCGCACGCGCAATGTCATATTTGTCATGATGCAAATCCAATCCCATTAGGCTTCCCCGGATTTCCGGTTTTCCATGAGGGAAACCTGCACCACACAGATAGGGGTAAAACAGCAAATCTGCAGCAGAGCGGGTACGTGTAGCGGCTTCGTCATCGATTGTTGCAAAATCTTCGCCTGCAATTTTCCGATACCATTTAAGAGCGGATCCGGCACTGACTAAAGAGGCCATAGCGCCGTATCGGTTTTTGACTGGGTGTATGCCGGGAGCAATGTAAGACGAGGTAAACATTGGTCGGTCGGTCACTCCCAATACCACCCAAGTGGTTCCGGTAGCCAAGAGCATATCACCGGTATGTACAGCACCGGAACCTAAAGCGGCACAGTACTGGTCATGGGCACCGTTAAACACCTGCACATTTGTAGAAAGTCCCAGTGCCTTTGCGGCTTCAGAAGTCAAGTTCCCTATCACGTGACCGACCGGATGTACTTCAGGGAGTCGGTCGGGAGTAATGCCGATAAAATCCAGAATTTCCGGATCCCATTGACCTGTGTGAATATTCAGTAGCTGACGGATGGCTGCATTGGTAGGATCAATGACGAAACGGCCGCATAGCTGATAATTCATAAATTCCAGAGTGGAGATAAAGTAAGCGGTTTTGTGAAACAATTCCGGACGTTTTTCTTGCAACCATCGAATTTTGGCAGCATCCGCGGCAGGACTCAGACGCCAGCCGGTTTTGTGATATACGGCATCTGCGCCGATTGCTTTGTCCAGCGCAGATGCTTGCTCGGTTGCGCGATGATCCATCCAGGTAATGGCAGGGGCTAAAGGTATCCCTTTTTCGTCGACCGCTACTAGAGTAGCCCCCTGAGTGGATAAACCGATACCAACAATTTCATCGGGAATGTCCACAGTCGAGACGGCTTGGCGTATTGCTTTCGTCGCAGCGGTCCACCAATCTTCGGCGTTTTGCTCCACTTGACCCTCGGCGGGAAAAGTCAGTTCATATTCAAAGTACCCTTTGCCGTATATGTGTCCTTCCCGATCAGTCACCACCGCTTTGGTGGCAGTGGTTCCTACATCCAAACCGATAAACATCATAACTTTTCCCTCCTGTATTACAGAAGCTCGTCAATGACGGCAGCTATGTATCGGACGGTAGCTTCAGAAGAAATAACGGGAGGTTTTATTAAAACTGCAGGGGGACAGTTTGCTTTGTATAGCTGTGCACTGGAATCTATGTAACGGGCATTCAGCTTTTCAGAAAATTCTGCCGCTTTTGTTACATCAGCAAACTGCAGACCAATCAGATGTCCTCTGCCTTCCACTTTGTTTAACGCTTCGGGATGTCGCTGTTGCACTGCGCATAATTCCTGCATTAAAAGATTGCCGTATTTTTCCACGAAATCGCCGTTGGCCTGCATAAAAGTCATGGTAATGAGGTAGGAGAGAGACGCCAGTTCTTCCTGACCGTTGGTTACTAAAGCACCAAATTGGTTGAGCGTATCCATCTCTGCGGTTGTTAGAATCTTGCTGGCAGAATACTCTCCGCCGGGGAATCCTTTGCCGATAATGGCAAAATCCGGTTTTAGTCCATATAGACGGTAGAGGAACATACCTTTATACCACATGCAGGACTGAATTTCATCTACCATGGTGGGAGTATCGTAACGTCGGCAACAAGCATAAGCCGATTGCAGAAACTCTTCTGTCAGACGAATACCACCATAATTCATCATAACGATTTCATGAATAAAGCCTGCCGTTTTATATTTGCCGATGTTGTATTTTTCCATTTTGGATTCAAAATCGGAGATGTCGTTAATGGCAACCGGTACTACTTTATATAAATTGCCGGTATCGGCTTCTTCACATAATTCCGGCCATAGACCGCGAAAGGTTTGTGTCAGTACAGTGGTGCCGTGATAGTTACCTGCTTTGCCGCCGTCGTTGTCCGCCATTACAAAAAAGACCGGGATACGACCGGAATATTTAGGCTCTGAAAAGGTATTATCCAAACGATAGAATCGTGCCAACATCATTTTGACACCGGCTTCTACCGCCAAACTGCCGGTTTCCAAGCTGATGACTCGATTAAGCACATGGGGCTCTTTCGAGGCGACAACCGCTGCGGTAGAGGCTTCATCTTCCCAGTCGATGCCGTTGGCAGACTGGATGAGACGGGTTTCCAACAAACGGGTAACGTAGCCACGTGTATTGTTATGTGTGGCATTGAGCAGACCTAATGCACGTGCGTTGTCGACCAGACGGTAACCGTTGAATTTATGTCCTAAAGAAGCATGATAGTGCTCGCTTTTTCCAATGAGATACAGACGACCGTCCTCTCCGATACGGAAACAACCGGCGCCCGTGATGGGAGCGGAGCTTTTATGAGTGGCTTTCCGAAATGCATCGGTGGGAGCACCGTCTACGGTGTTGTTAAAAGGAGTCACAATTTGTGTGCCAACCTGCTTCAGCAAAGCTTCATCTTGTTTTTGCAGATTTTCGGGAAAGAAATCCACTTTTTCGTGAGCCAGAGCATCTGCCTCTTTTGCGTTAAATCGACCCAAGGCAACGTTGGCTTGTACTACCTGCTGCAGAAAAGACTCGCCTAACATATCGGCTAGAGAGAGTTTAGGTGAACGGAAATTCATATATGTATTCCTCCTGTTAAATGATAGATCGGATGATGAAATCAATCCAGAGATACTAGCCGACCCTCTTTGTGAGAGATCAGAGCTGCGGTTTGCAGCTTATGCGAAAGTGCAGTTTCTTCGGGACGCATACAACCGAAAGCAACCTCTTTGCCTTCCAGTTCGCAAATAAAGGCAGCCCACATCTGTAACATGGCATCGGTGAAACCGAATTCAAAGATACTGCCGGTGATAGTAGGAATCATGGGCTTGTAGCCGATTCCCAACCGACACCAAGCTTGTTCTTTATCCCAAGAATCAGTATAGTAGAACGCATTGGGATCGTCAGTGGAAAAACGGGCAGAAGCCTTTAATCCGTAAACTTCCAGAGACCAGCGGTCGGTGGCGCCGGGATCTAATCGCATGGTGCGGGTAATCAGCGGAAATGTTTTTCCATCGGTGTCACGCACATCCGAAATCAGAACGGCATTATCCCATGTCAAACAGGGAACCATATTTCCTTTACCATCCGGACGTTGATCTACAATTTTAGACAGCTTGGCGAAGACGTTTAATGGTTTCCAACCCATACGAAAAGGCACATGTTGTGTGTGAATCCCCAAATCACCCATACAACCATACTCGCCGTTGATATCAACCATCCGCTTCCAATTAATTGGTTTATTTGGATCCATGTCACTGGAGTGACAGAAAGAAGAACGTACTTCAATGATTTTACCGAACCGTTCTTCCTGAATCCAACGGATTAGTTGCTGGCAGGCAGGATAATAAGGGAATTCGCTGGAGCAACGTACGATGACTTCCGGATGAGCCTTGACAGCGGCTAAAATAGCGTTGTTGGCTTCCTGATCGATACCAAAAGGTTTTTCTCCCAAAAGATGCTTACCAGCCTCAATGATATCCACATACACCTGCTTGTGCAACACATGAGGTAAAGCACAATAGATGGCGTCGACGTCCGGCTTGTTGAGCAGTTCATGATAATCAGCGGTTTGGTAGCGTACGGATTCAAAATTGTCTGCAAACCAAGCCCGTGCCTGATCATTGGTGTCACAGACACCAATGATTTCCGGTTGAGCGATGTCAGCGTTTAGATGACACCACCGCGCCGCCGCGCTGGCAAACTCCCTCCCCATTAGACCACAGCCGATAATTCCAAAACGAATCACACGTTTCACAGTGTTTCCTCCTTATAGCTAAAGATTTACATATATATTATAGCATGGCATAAGTGAAGATGTCAACTGAAAATGAACGAAACTGGCAATAAAAATGAACGAAAGAATCATAAAATTAATATTTTTGTAAAACAAATGAAAAAACAGTCAAAATCAATATAAAATGACGGAAATATTTCAGAGTCTAGCCCTCAAGCATAAATGATTACGGAGAACAACGAGAGGATTCACCATTTTGAAGAGGAAACAACATTTTAGTAATTGATGTCACTTGCTGTTAATAGCATTAGTAAACAATTCCACTGAAATTTCTGTTTCCATGCTTGCATTGGCTTGCAGAGAGAGCGTAGTACCGTTTTCCGAAGCGACGGAATAATTGGCTGGCATAGAGGACCAAGGTTCTACCGCCATGGTGTAAGCACGACCGTACCAAGGATAATCATTATGTCCGCAATACATCCCCCAAACCCATAAATAAGGAAACCGATTTAAATCCCAGGTCATGCGCAGTCCCAGTCCCGAGGTTTCATTGATTAATTCATATTGCCCCTCTTCCAGTTGGGATATAGCGTATTCCATGTATAGTTGATCTTCGTGCGCATAAGCTTTGCTCATGTCTATCATGTTGCCTTTTTTATCCGGTAGCAGAGGCCAGATCCCGATGGTTTCTTTTTCAAAAGGACACTGTTGGACGCATTGGGATTGAAAAACGGTTACGGTTGGTTTACCATTGATATGTAAACGGGTGTGCTCATCAATGAAGGGCCAGCCAAAAGCCGGATGTTGTCCCCACATAAACTGCTGTTCAGTAGTACCTACATTGGTGATTTTTTCATTGATTTGCAGTTTGGCACTGTTTTCTTTTAAGGTTACAATTTTTTCCATGGTGAAAGGGGAGCGCCTTAGCCGTAAAAAGAGTTTTAAAGAAACGCATTCCGGAGTATCTGTCAGTATGTCACATTCCCAAGGGTAAATGCAAGCTTCACCGTGAACTCCTATTTCGCCTCCATGAAAAGAGGTAGGTGCGCCATAGGTGGGAAACAAATCCTGCCAACCGCCGGCGTATCCGTCCATAAAATTTCCGGCTTTTGCGGAGACAGTGGGTTGTGTTAGGGAATTTTGCAGTTCGTTAAAGGAGTGCCACATGCAGTCGATATCCTTTGGCTTGTAAAGCAATTCTACTAAGTCGGCGCCTTTATCCAGTGCAAAAGCTGCCTTTAAGTATTTGTTTTCGATTGATACCATGCGAATGTCGTTACAGGTGTATTTTCGAATTCTGCATCCGTAGTTTCGTGTATGGGTGTAAGCTTCTTTTACTAACATTATAATACCTCCGTTTATTTTACTATGGATTTTTTCATTTTGCACCGGAACGATTCTTCTTTCTGCAAAAAGACAGAATGTGTACAATGGTCATGGCTAGCAAAATGCCGGCAGACATTGCAACCATCAGGAAAATAGTATGAAGAGTTCGATGAACAAATTCATCCATTTGTTTTGCTACAAGCGCAGCAATACTGTTATACAGGGCACCGCCGGGAATCAGCGGTATCCAGCCTGTGACCAGCATAACAGTAGAAGGACAGCGCAAAATTCGAGCCATGCATTCGGAATAGAGAGCCAGGGCAGTTGTTGCGATGAAATAGCACAAGGCTTCATTATTCGGCCAACATATGCCTGCAAGGCAGCAAACACCCCATCCGATACCGCCTCCCAAAAATGCAAAAAACAATCGTTGTCCCCGCACATTAAAAACAATGGCAAATCCAAGAGATCCTATTGCTCCCATTAAAGTTTGTAAAATCGACTCCAACATGATTTTCCCCTTTCAAAGCAACATCCCAGCCAATGTAAAACCAAAGGTAACGATAAAAGCGATGACCAGAGATTGAAAAAATCGGCTGACACCGGAAATCATATCCCCTACAAACATATCATGTATGGAGTTTGTCATGGCGATCCCGGGAATCAGAAGCATAATATTTCCTAGAGAAATAGCGTCATAATGAGCTCCAAAGCCGACTTTTACCATCGCTACATTGCATAGTCCGGCCAGCAATGCTAACAGGAATGTAGTAAACACCCGATCCATATGTAACTGCAACAGCAGTCGTTCAAGCAGACATAATATGATGCCGGTAATTGCTGAAACAAATGCATCCATAGCGGTAGCACCGAAAAAGATGCTTAAAGAAGCGGAAATACCGGCGTAAGCAATAATTAACAGCCAAAATGGGTGGCTGCGACTGCGATCAATTTCCGCTAACCGGGTGGGAATGTCTGAGGCAGATACACGGTTTGCACAAATATCTCGGGAGAGCTGATTCAAATGTTCCAGCTTATTCATATCGAATTTTTCTGAGCGTACTCGCCTTAATTGAGTAATACTGCTCCCGTCTTTATTAAAACAAGTCACAATAATACCGGAAGTGACGGAAAAAACGTGTGTTTCGGCGGCTCCGAAAGCCGTGCACATTCGTTCTATGGAGTTTTCTACTCTACCAATTTGGGCGCCACATACCAGCATACGCATACCGATATCTAAAGCAAGACTGGTATATACCGATAGATCTTTTTCGTCCTGCATGACTTTTCACTTCCTTTCATCGCTTATTATAGACTATTTCAATCATAATTTCAATAGAAAACGAATGATTCGGTCAAAAAAATACACAAGAACGGATCATGATGTGGAAAAAGAGATGAAGTATTCAATATGATATGACGCTTCAGTCTGTCGAAAAACTATAAGCTAATGTCTACTGAACAAATCGAAAATTTGATTTGTTTGAAACGGCTATCGCCGTAACAACCAAGAAAAACGTGAAATTTCATGTTTTTCTTGATTCAGACATTTTTTTGATGTTTTTATAAAAATATGTTATACTGGTATTCGAAAATATCGTGATCGGATCAAAAAGGAATGGTGGATATTATGACAGAATTGATTGCACGGCGGCAGTTTATGCCGATGTACATATGGTTGGATATTGCGTTTTTGATAGTGCTGGCAGTTCTTTTGCTCTATAAAAAGAAATATATGACTACACTTGTGGGTTTGGTAATGGGAATCGTTTATATGTTGGTGGATTACGGAATCTTTCATTTGGTTTGCCGTGCACGAAGTATTTCGGAAGGGTACAGTTTATTTTGGGTATTGCTTTGGATGTCTATGAGCTACGGCTTTACGAATTTTACATGGATTTGGTTGTGGCTTTCAAAAGACAAACATCTTTTTGAATGGTCTTTGCTGATCCTTCTTTGGTGGTTTTGCTGTCCGCTGCTTGTGCAAACATTTGCAGCGAATCAGACGCCGATTGTGATTCAGCGCACTACCGGTAGTTATCATGGATATATGGCGGCGATTCTGTTTGTCGGGTATCTGGCTGTAATTGTCTATAATATAATACAGAAAGATAGGATAAAACGTGCCCCTATCCCATGGATTTTGACCATCGGAGTTTTGGTACAATTCGGCTGGGAAGCCGGACTGCTTATCGGCGGAATCCGAAGTGCAGGATTTTTTACAGTGGAAGAAAAGCTGGTGCCGTTAATTGTCAATTCTTTGCTTGAAACCAATCTCGGCATGCCCTATGTGTATTTTATTTTTATTGCTGTTACGGCAAGATTTACAGAACAATTTCAGAAAAGGCAGCCGGGATTAAGCGCTGCGAAGCGCATAGCGGAGAGCAATACCGAGAGAGTGAGAGATCATGAGGTGCTGATATGATTAAAACGATTGTAAAAGATGTCATATTTCTAGGACAACAGTCCGAGAAAGCAACACCGAAGGATGTTTCGGTTGCCGGTGATTTATTAGATACCTTGAGAGACAACGCCGATCACTGCGTTGGCATGGCGGCTAATATGATCGGTGTAAAAAAGAGTGTGATTGCTTTTGATAATGAGGGCAGTTATATGGTGATGTTTAATCCCGAAATTATAAAATTTTCGGATGCTTATGAAGCAGAAGAAGGCTGCCTGTCGCTGACTGGTACGCATAAAACAAAACGGTGGAAGTCGATTAAAGTAAAATATCAAAATGCTGATTTTCAAACACGTATAAAAACATTTTCGGGGTGGACGGCACAGATTATTCAGCATGAAATTGATCATTGTAACGGAGTAGTGATTTAAATATGGGTGATTTGGAACAAAAGGTACAAAAGCAACTTATGGCAATGCAGGATCTAAAATATCGGGATTTTCAATGTAAATTGATGCCGACAGTGGCATCAGATACTGTAATCGGTGTGCGGACACCGGAATTGAGAAAATTTGCGAAAGAATTTTCAAAAAAGCCGGATGTGGATGAGTTTTTAAAAATTTTACCCCACAAATATTATGAAGAAAATAATCTGCATGGCTTTTTGATTGAAACCATCAAGGATTATGATCGGGTTATCACAGAATTGGATGCCTTTCTTCCGTATGTAGATAATTGGGCTACCTGTGACTTGATGAGACCAAAAATATTCCAGAAACATTTGGAAGAATTGCTTGGAAAGATCAAGGAATGGATAAATGATGACCACACCTATACCATCCGCTTTGGAATCGAGATGCTAATGAGTTTTTATCTGGATGAGCAGTTTTGTCCGGAGTTTTTAGAGCTTGTTTCTTATGTGCAGTCAGAAGAGTATTATGTCAATATGATGGTTGCATGGTATTTTGCTACTGCGTTGGCGAAGCAGTATGACGATACATTGCCCTATATTGAACAGCATCGCCTCAGCAAATGGACACATAACAAGGCGATTCAGAAAGCAGTTGAAAGTTATCGTATTTCTGATGGACAGAAAACATATTTACGTACTTTAAAAGTAAAATAAGATACAGTCTTGATAATATCGAATCATATTTTCTTCTATTTGGTTGACCTTATATGTCAAATTATGATATAATATTATTGTATATTACCTAATCATGATGAATAATGATCGATATTAAAATGAAACCATAAGATGAGTTTAGCCGGAAATTTGCTTGGAACTAAATAGCAAATAGAGGTGTGTATATAAGGATGGATTTTAATGCCTAATTATATTGATGATCTGACCGGACTGTATAACAGAGCTGGTTTTTATTTCGCCACAGAGAAGCTTTTAAAGGAATATCCGCACGAAAAGTTTTGCTTGCTTTACTGGAATATTCAACAGCTCAAAATCATTAATGATATGTTTGGATATGATATCGGGAATCAAATTCTTGTTAATTTCGGGAAAACACTGAAATGCACGTTTAACCAAATTTCGACCGTTTTAAGCAGAATAGAAAGAGATCGTTTTGCTTGTTGTGTTTCACTGTCTGCAATCGCAAATGACGAATGGAAGAAACTTACCGTTATTAACTATACCATAGATAAAACAGAATATCATTTTCACACTTGCTGCGGTGTCTATCAAATTGAGGATCCGAATATTTCCATTACGCTTATGAAAGACAAAGCTCGCGTTGCTATGGAAAGAGCAAAAAACAGCCCTTTTAATCATAATTATGTTTGGTTTAGCGAAAGCATGTGGGAAACTATAGTAGAAGAACAAAAGCTTAATATTGGTTTTGATATCGCAATTAGGGAAAAACAGTTTGAGATATATTATCAGCCTATCTGTCGGGTTGAAGACGGCAAAATTATAGGTGCTGAAGCTTTGGTGAGATGGAATCACCCGCAAAGAGGTATGTTATCACCTGATCGTTTTGTTCCACAGTTTGAGCAAAACGGTTTTATCGGTGTACTTGATCGCTATGTTTGGAATGAAGTCTGCAGTGCTATGGGTGAACGAATCAGTCGGGGAGAAAACATTTTTCCGATTTCAATTAATATGTCTAAAGCGGAATTTTATGACGAGCACATTTTTGATGATTTGCATCAGATTACTCAGAAACATCATGTTCCACCGGAATTTATTCGTGTCGAACTTACTGAGTCGGCATATGTAGACGATTTACTTCGGGCACAATCGGTTATCAAGGAGTTACATTCTTTAGGTTTTAAAGTGATAATGGACGATTTTGGAAGCAGCTATTCATCGCTTGGTATGTTAAAGGATTTTTCCATTGATGTGCTGAAGGTGGATATGATGTTTTTGTCAGATTTTGAAAGCAATCCGAAGGCGCGGATTATTTTAGAGTCAGTCGTTCGTATGGCTCAATGGATGTCTTTGATAGTAGTTGTTGAAGGCGTTGAAACGAAAAAACAATGGGATTATCTTCGTAATATTGAATGTGATCTTGCGCAGGGGTATTACTTTTATCAGCCGATGTCGAAAGAAAAGATTTTTATGGTGTTGGAAGAACATCCGCTGACGGATTTTCCTCTCAATGCCCATAGTACAGCTTCAGAACTCAGCGAGATGACAATAGAAACTTTGAGTCTGGGGCGGTCCAAAGCCAATTCTGCTTTTTATGAAATGGTGGGTGGTATCGGTATACTTGAAATGACCGAAAGCAATCTGGAAATTCTTCAGCTCAATAAAAAATGCTTTGAGCTTTTATGTCCCAAAGAAACGGCTCCGGCTGCCGGCTTGTTTCAATACAAGCATGATATCACAGGAGCTTTTCGTACAGTATTGATGAAGCTTTGCCGTTATGCTAAAAAGCAGAAGAAAATAAAGGAAACACAGTTTTTTTATGAGAAAACTACATGGCTGCATGTGAAAGTACGGCATGCCGGAGATTTTGCCGATCGATCATTTTTCTTTTTTACATTGGATAATATTAGCGCACAGAAAAAGGCGGAACAGGAACATGTATTGTATCAATACAGTGACGCGCTCTTAAAGACTTTTGATAAGGTTTACCGTTTGGATTTTAAAACAGGAAAAGCCGAAGTCCTGCATACCGCCGGAATGGATAAAATGAAACCGAAAAAGCAATATGAGTTCTTTGGCTTTTTTGATCGTTATGCTGATTTTATTCATATTGACGAAGGCGGAGATATCCGAAATATTATCAAAAACAAGGATGATTTAGACCGTGTTTTATCAGAAAGTGAAAAAGGAAGCTATTTGATCAGATATCGTGTGGATTACCCCGATTACTCTGTTAAGTTGGTATATGCTCTTTTGTTTAAAGTGCAGCTTGGAGAAGCTGACGAAGAGTATTTGTGTTGTATTAATTGTCATACCGATTAACTGCTTCTTGGCAGATTTGGGCGGTTAGTAAATGAAAAAAAGCAAGTCGAAAGACTTGCTTTTTAATATTATACGGGGTACAAAAAAGATATTATATAATGACACTTTTCTTTGCAAGTTGAATCTTGTTGTCATAATATCATCCAAAATTTAGAGAATATGGCTGAAATAAATTATGACACTGAAATTGCTACTTGTATTCGTTCGCATTTATTAATTAAAGATATAGTTGTTAATTGCGCAAGATGCTTGATTATATTTTGCACGAGGCGCGTTCAGATACTCCCAAAAAGCTGATCAAATAGTTTTTCTGTCGTCGTATGACAGTGCGACTTTTTCTTTTTGATACGGTTGGTCATAACAGATTCAAGCAAATATGATTTTTAGAATCAACATTTACACATATTACTTCAAAGAAAACAGGTACTTTTTATAAATTCAAAATTATTTATGTAAATATTTCTTTGGGTTTACGCTTCTTTTCTTTATTACTATACATGCGCTTATCAACGCTAATATAAAACTTATGAAAAGACTCTTTTTCTGGGTTAAAAACGCCTTTTCCATAAGAGAGACCAAAGTTGTAGTCAACCGTTTGTTGTTTCTGCCGGACAAGTTCATCAAGTTCTTTCAAGCATTTGTCCACGGTATTTTCGGAAGCGGATAAGAGAATACATGCAAACTCATCCCCACCTATGCGATAACTTATTCCTGCTTTTGTGAATGCATCCGTTATGCACTGATAAGCGTGGCGAATGGCCTCATCGCCCGCCTGGTGACCTATGGTGTCGTTAATAATCTTTAGATTGTCAAGGTCAAACAGTACCAACCAGTTTCCCGTATCGCCGCCATGGACAAACGCCTTCTCTGCATCACGCTCAAACGCCATGCGATTATTACCATTTGTGACCACATCTGTATAGGCTAGACGCTCAAAATATTCAACTTCTCGGCTTTCCTGAGCATACTTGAGCTGGCTTTTTATAGTCACAACACCCATATAAGCCACATACAACAGAATTCCGACACGCAAAAACTTAGAAACAAAATTGTACAAGTTAAACCACATAACAATCAACTCAAGCACACCAGACAGACCAAGTATGCAAAGACCGATTAGTTGAATATAGGCATCGTGGTTATGGTGTCTGATTGTTTCATAAGAGAGTGCAGCGCTTGTGACGACGAGAAGCGCCAGCAACATCACATGCACTGATATAAGCGTGCTAAAGAAAGAGGCGGTGCCTGTGAGTTCCAACAAAACGCAAACAGTTAGGTTTGCCGTAAAAAGCCAAAAGAAAAATTTGGCGTAGGGTGGTGTGTGGCGTGTATAGGCACTATCAATATACAGTGTAAATGTTAACGGAATAACCAACAGTGAATAAAACGAGAACTTAGAGACAAGGTATTCATTGCCTATCAAAAACTGCGCAGTTTTTGATTCGCCGAATATCCATAACCCAACCGTTATGGAAAACAATGCAATATATAGCAATGCTTGATTTTTTTGTATAGAACCAAGTGTAGCAAAGAAGGTAATTAGTAGAACCATTCCAATGATAATCAGTACAATGAATATGAAAAAACCCATTGAATAGTTACCGAAAATGTCAAATAAGATTGAAGCTTTGCTGGAACAGTAAATTTCGCTGATTTTTCCGGAAAAACTATCATATGGTGATGACAGCTCTATGCGAAGTGTTTTGCTACCGCTATCGTTCGGTAGACGAAATAGTGTCCAAATGCTTCCGACGTCTGATTTTGCCAGAGGATTCTTCCTCATGGAAAACTCGTATATTACTTCACCATCCAGATATGCACAGACCGACTGCATAGAGGCACGCAGGCATATGGAGCTTTTTTGTTCCAAGTCTTTTGGCAACACAGTTTCTATAATCGTTTTTTCCCCCGCGGGTGTATCCAAATTAGCAGGAAGCGTGATTTCCTGACGGCTACCATCGTTTTTGATATGTGTCCACCCGTTGTTGAGAAATACGGCTTCTTCATTGTTAAAACCTACATTTCCGGAAGAAAAGCAAATTGCTAAGATCGTTGGTATTATTATGAAAGCCAACAATATATATATACGGATATCAAATCTTGTTTTTTTATCTGTGTTGTTCACCATGTTCACCACAATTCAATGCTCACCTTTGTAAGGACATACTATAAATAAATTATACTATATACCGATAAAAAACGCAACATATATATGATCAATTTGTGTAACGAGTTGGCGCCTGTGATGCGATGAGCATAGGGTTTGTATAGCTACTTCGCCTGCGATATTTGAAAGGATATTGCCCCTGTAACTTTCCCAATTATAACTCTGCATAAAAAAGATTGTTCATAACTGAAGTCAGTTATGAACAATCAATATGGCTGGGGTGGAAGGATTCGAACCTTCGGAATGACGGAGTCAGAGTCCGTTGCCTTACCGCTTGGCGACACCCCAATATAAAAAATACCGGAAA
>JABLTO010022075.1_pt1 | contig 40019 bp, 29 predicted proteins | sample 7160091 | NCBI WGS metagenome assembly JABLTO01 (sample SAMN14651225, study PRJNA627086) | human gut metagenome | isolation source: feces | host: Homo sapiens
CGGGGCGCTCACCCCTTCCTCAAAACGACTTACTTAGTCTACCACGTTTTCCTCCCTTTGTCAATCCTTTTTTTCACTTAATTCAGCACAAAAGCCGGGAGTAAATTGCCCCCGGCTTTGTTCATTTATCCAATTACAGGATTAAATTGCATGTTCCTCTGCTGCACCGGCTTCTGCGTTTTCATCATTATGGTAAGTCGGATAAACCTCAATATTATTATACTGGGGCATACCGGTACCGGCCGGTACCAATTTACCGATAATAACGTTCTCCTTTAAGCCGATCAGCGGATCCTTTTTACCCTTAATTGCGGCATCGGTCAGGACACGAGTCGTCTCCTGGAAGGATGCGGCCGACAGGAAGGATTCGGTTGCAAGGGCAGCCTTGGTAATACCCATCAGCACGGTAGAAATGGTTGCGGGCTGCTTGCCCTCCGCCTCCATCTGACGGTTGATTTCTTCCACCTCATAGATATTAACCAAAGACCCGGTCAGGAGGCCGGTATCGCCGGCATCCTCAACCTTAACCTTATGCATCATCTGACGAACAATAACCTCAATATGCTTATCGTTGATATCAACACCCTGCAGGCGGTACACGCGCTGTACTTCCTGAATAAAGTAGTTCTGCACGGCAGTCGATCCCATGATCGCCAAAATATCGTGCGGATTGATGGAACCCTCGGTCAGCGGCGCACCGGCCTCCAGATCCTGGCCGTCGCGCACCTTGATACGGGAACCGAACGGAATAAGGTAGGTTGCCGTTTCACCGGTTTCGGTATTGGTGATGATGACTTCACGCTTATTATTTACCTCAGCAATCTGCACTCTGCCGGATATCTCGGAAACGATGGCAACACCCTTCGGTCGTCTTGCCTCAAACAACTCCTCGACACGCGGAAGACCCTGCGTAATATCGTCACCTGCGACACCGCCGGCGTGGAACGTACGCATGGTAAGCTGGGTACCCGGCTCACCGATCGACTGTGCGGCGATGATACCGACGGTCTCACCGACATCAACCGGTCTGCCGGAAGCCAAGTTGTGACCGTAACATTTTGCACATACGCCGACCTTGCTGCGGCACTTTACAACCGAACGGATCTTGACTTCCTGGATGCCGGCCTGAACAATCTGTTTCGCCTGCTCCATCGTGATCATTTCGTTTTCTTTTACGATAATCTCACCCGTCTTGGGATGAACAATATCCTCCGTCACCGTTCTGCCCTCTAAGCGGTCAATCAACGGTTCGATGATTTCATTACCGTCGCGGATATCGCGAACCACAATACCGTCACGGGTGCCGCAATCCTCTTCGCGGACAATGACATCCTGCGAAACGTCAACCAGACGTCTGGTCAGGTATCCGGAGTCGGCGGTACGCAGTGCGGTATCAGTCAAACCTTTCCGGGCACCGTGCGTAGAAATAAAGTATTCCAGCACGGTCAGACCTTCACGGAAGTTCGACTTAATCGGAATCTCGATCGTGCGGCCGGAGGTATCTGCCATCAGACCGCGCATCGCTGCCAGCTGACGAATCTGGTTCACGCTACCGCGAGCACCGGAGTTCGCCATCATGTAAATCGGGTTCAGCTGCTTCAGGTTTGCCATCAGGGCGTCGGTCACCTTATTGGAGATTTCCGACCAGATATTGATGACATGGCGGTACCGCTCCTCGTCCGTCAGGAGACCGCGGCGATACTTTTTCATGATTTGGTCGATGCGCTCTTCCGCCTCGGCAAGGAACTGCTTCTTTGCCTCCGGGATCTGCATATCGTCCACGCAAACCGTGATTGCGCCGATGGTGGAATATTTATAACCCATTGCCTTGATATCATCCAGCAGCGTCGCCGTTTCGGTGATGCCGTGGATTTTAATGCTGGCATTGATAATCTTACCGAGCAGCTTTTTATCGACACCCGGTTCTACATTATCGTTGATAATTTCCTTTACCGGCGGTTTTTTCAGGACATTGTCGCCGATTTCCAGATCCAGTTCGTGGCTGGGGTCTGTTCTGTCAACAAATCCCAAATCCTGCGGAATCTTGGAGTTGAAAATCAAACGGCCGACCGTAGCATCAATCATGCCGGTCTTTTCTTCTCCGTTTACGGTGCGCGTCACACGAACCCGAATCGGGGCATGCAGGCCGACCGCGTGGTTGGTATATGCCAAAACCGCCTCGTCATATGAGGAGAACACCTTGCCGGTGCCGATTTCGGTATCGTCTTTTAAGGTCAGATAGTAACTGCCGAGAACCATATCCTGGGTCGGTACGGTAACCGGCTTACCATCCTGCGGTTTAATCAGGTTGTTGGCGGACAGCATCAAAAATCTTGCCTCTGCCTGCGCCTCTGCCGACAAGGGAAGGTGAACCGCCATCTGGTCACCGTCAAAGTCTGCGTTAAACGCCGTACATACCAGCGGATGCAACTTCAGCGCCTTACCTTCGACCAGAACCGGCTCAAATGCCTGGATACCCAGTCTGTGCAGAGTTGGTGCACGGTTTAACAGAACCGGATGCTCGGAAATAACATCCTCCAAAACGTCCCAAACCTCCGGGCTGACACGTTCTACCATCCGCTTTGCCGACTTGATGTTGTGTGCCAGGCCATCGGCAACCAAACGTTTCATCACAAAGGGCTTAAACAGCTCCAGTGCCATCTTCTTGGGCAGACCGCACTGATAAATCTTTAATTCCGGACCTACGACAATAACCGAACGGCCGGAATAGTCAACACGCTTACCCAAAAGGTTCTGACGGAAACGCCCCTGTTTACCCTTTAACATATCCGACAAGGACTTGAGCGGACGGTTACCCGGTCCGGTGACAGGGCGGCCGCGGCGGCCGTTGTCGATCAGGGCGTCAACCGCCTCCTGCAGCATGCGCTTTTCGTTTCGTACGATAATTTCGGGCGCACCTAAGTCAAGCAGTCTCTTTAAACGGTTGTTACGGTTAATCACGCGGCGGTACAGATCGTTTAAGTCCGAGGTCGCAAAGCGGCCGCCGTCTAACTGTACCATCGGTCTGATTTCCGGCGGAATGACCGGAATCACCGACAAAATCATCCATTCCGGTTTATTGCCGGACTTTCTGAATGCCTCTACCACTTCAAGACGGCGCACGGTTCTTACCTTTTTCTGACCCTTTGCGCCCTCCAAATCGTTCTTTAATTCGGTATAGAGCGCCTCAAGATCGATATCGCGAAGCATCTCTAAAATTGCCTCGGCGCCCATACCGGCACGGAACATATCGCCGTACTTTTCATAATATTCACGGTATTCTTTTTCGGACAGGATCTGATTCTTCATCAAAGAAGTCTTGCCCGGATCAATAACAACATATGCCGCAAAATACAGCACCTTTTCCAGAGCGCGCGGAGACATGTCCAAAATCAGACCCATGCGGCTGGGGATTCCCTTAAAATACCAAATGTGGGAAACCGGCACTGCCAGTTCAATATGTCCCATACGCTCACGGCGCACCTTAGAACGGGTAACCTCTACGCCGCATCGGTCGCAGACAACACCCTTATAACGTACTCTTTTATATTTACCGCAGTGACACTCCCAGTCCTTTTGCGGGCCGAAAATACGCTCACAAAACAAACCGTCTTTTTCGGGTTTTAAGGTTCTGTAATTGATCGTCTCCGGCTTTTTTACCTCGCCGCGAGACCATTCCCGGATCTTTTCGGGTGAAGCAAGTCCTATTTGTATCGCTTCAAAATTTTGATATTCACTCATAACGACCATGCCTTTCCAACTCACAAATTCAACCGCTGTCTGCCGTGAGTTTGGCAGACAGCCATGCGCCTGTTCTAATTTTTGCTAACCGTTAGAACAAGCCGTCGTCATCATCAAAATCATCTTCCTCTTCGGCCATCATTTCCAGCGATTTTACGTCATCGGAATCGAGATAATCTCCCTGGAAGTCTTCGCCGTCCCCGCTCGTATCGGCAGCGCCCAAAATCGCATCCAGACCGGCAGCGATATCGTCGTCCTCATCCTCGCCGAGGATATCGTCCATGTCGTCCAAAAGGTCATCGCCGTCATCGGGTTCTGCATCTTGAGAGAGGATATCTTCATCCTCCACACCGGCGATGTTCACCGGCAGATCCTCCGGCTCGTCATCGATGGATTCGCGCAGAATAATTTCATTATCATCCTTATCCAGCACCTTGATATCAAGCGCAAGGCTCTGCAATTCTTTCACCAATACCTTAAAGGACTCCGGCACGCCCGGTTCGGGAACGTTTTCGCCCTTGACAATGGATTCATAAGTCTTGACACGGCCAACCACGTCATCGGATTTTACCGTCAAGATCTCCTGCAAGGTGTAAGCTGCGCCGTAAGCCTCCAGCGCCCAAACCTCCATCTCACCGAAACGCTGACCGCCGAACTGCGCTTTACCGCCCAGAGGCTGCTGCGTTACCAAAGAGTACGGGCCGGTCGAACGTGCGTGGATCTTATCGTCAACCAAGTGCGCAAGCTTTAAGTAGTGCATGTAGCCGACCGTAACCGGGTTATCAAACGGTTCGCCGGTACGTCCGTCATAGAGAATCGTCTTACCGTTGCGGTCATAGCCTGCCTGCTCCAGCGCGTCCATAATATCTTCCTCGGTTGCACCGTCAAACACCGGCGTTGCCACCTTCCAGCCAAGCGCCTTTGCAGCATAGCCCAAATGCACCTCAAGCACCTGACCGATATTCATACGGGAAGGTACGCCCAAGGGGTTTAAGACAATCTGCAGCGGTGTACCGTCCGGCAGGAACGGCATATCTTCCTCCGGCAGAATCCGGGAAATAACGCCCTTGTTACCGTGACGGCCGGCCATCTTATCGCCGACGGAAATCTTTCTCTTTTGTGCGATATAGCAGCGAACCACCTGGTTCACGCCCGGCGACAGTTCATCGCCGTTGGCACGGGTAAACACCTTAACGTCTACAATAATACCGTACTCACCATGCGGCACCTTTAAGGAAGTATCTCTGACTTCTCTTGCCTTTTCGCCGAAGATGGCACGCAGCAAACGTTCCTCTGCCGTGAGTTCGGTTTCGCCCTTCGGCGTTACCTTACCGACCAGAATGTCGCCGCTCTTAACCTCAGCGCCGATACGGATAATACCGCGCTCGTCCAGGTCGCGGAGTGCGTCCTCACCAACGTTCGGAATATCTCTGGTGATTTCCTCCGGGCCGAGCTTGGTATCTCTTGCCTCAACCTCATATTCTTCAATATGAATGGAGGTAAACACATCCTCTTTCACCAGTTTTTCGTTAATCAGGATTGCATCCTCGTAGTTATAGCCTTCCCAGGTCATGAATCCGATCAGGATATTGCGTCCCAGACCGATCTCACCGTTTTTGGTAGAAGGACCGTCAGCGATAATATCACCGGCCTCTACTCTCTCGCCGGCGTTCACGATCGGACGCTGGTTGATACACGTTCCCTGGTTGGAACGGGTAAATTTAATCAGTTTATACTTGTCGATTGCATGGTCATCGTTGCGAATCACGATCTCGTCTGCAGCAACCTTTTCCACCACGCCGGAGTTCTTTGCCAAAACGCAGACACCGGAATCGCGTGCCGCTTTGTATTCCATACCGGTTCCGACAATCGGAGATTCCGGCACCAAAAGCGGAACCGCCTGACGCTGCATGTTAGAACCCATCAGCGCACGGTTTGCGTCATCGTTCTCCAAGAAGGGAATCATCGCGGTCGCGATAGACATCACCTGACGCGGCGAAACATCCATATAATCCACACGCTTCGGCGATACCTCCAAAAATTCATCCTTATATCTGGTTACGATCTTTTTGTTGACAAAACGGCCGTCCTCGTCCAAAGGCTCGGTAGCCTGTGCGACATAATACCCTTCTTCGGTATCTGCCGTCATATATTCCACTTCTTCGGTGACGATGCCGGTCTCTTTATCCACTCTGCGGTACGGAGTCTCAATAAATCCGTACTCATTCACCTTCGCAAAGCCGCTCAGCGAGTTAATCAATCCGATGTTCGGGCCCTCCGGCGTCTCGATCGGGCACATACGTCCGTAGTGCGAATGGTGCACGTCACGCACCTCAAATCCGGCACGCTCACGCGACAGACCGCCTGGGCCGAGGGCTGACAGTCTCCGCTTATGCGTCAGCTCACCCAAGGGGTTAATCTGATCCATAAACTGCGACAGCTGCGAAGAACAGAAGAATTCTTTAATTGCCGAGGTAACCGGGCGAATGTTAATCAGCGTCTGCGGCGTGATCACATCCAGATCCTGGATCGTCATACGCTCGCGGACAACACGCTCCATTCTGGAAAGTCCGATACGGAACTGGTTCTGCAAAAGCTCACCCACGCTGCGCAGACGACGGTTGCCCAGGTGGTCGATGTCGTCCACTGCGCCGACGCCGCACGCCAGGTTTCCGATATAGGAAATGGAGGCGATAATATCGTCAATCAGGATATGACGCGGAATCAGCTCATCCCTGCGCAGGCGCAGCTGCTCTTTAAATTCATCCGACTCCACATCCGGGTACTGCTCTAAAATTTCATGGAGAACAACGCCGTGTACCCGTTCGGTAATCCCGTATTCACGGGGATTGTAGCTGACAAGGTTTTTAAGATCCACCATTTTGTTGGAGATCACCTTGGTACGGGTGCCGTCCACGTCCAGCACCAGCTCGTTAATCTCCGCCTTCTCCAGCGCGTCGGCGATCTCCTTGGTGATCACGTCACCCTCGGTCACAATCAGCTCCCCGGTTTCGGGATCTGCGACCGTCTGGCCGGAAACAAAGCCGACAATACGGTTTTTCAGCTGCAGCTTTTTATTAAATTTATAACGGCCGACCTTGGCAAGGTCATAGCGCTTCGGATCAAAAAACAGGTTTTGAATCAGGGTTTGCGCACTCTCTACCGTCGGCGGTTCACCGGGGCGCAGCTTGCGGTACACTTCCAGCAAGCCCTCTTCCTCTGTCGAGGTAGTGTCCTTTTCCATAGTGGCCAAAAGTCTTGCATCCTCACCGAAAAGCTCGGTAATCTGGGCGTCGGTGCCAAAGCCCAGCGCACGGATCAGCACCGTTACCGGAATTTTACGGTTACGGTCGATGCGGACATAGTAGATGTCATTCCCGTCTGTCTCATACTCCAACCATGCGCCGCGGTTCGGAATCACCTGAGAAGAAAACAGTTTCTTTCCGACCTTGTCAAACTCCTCCGAGTAGTATACGCTTGGCGCACGAACCAGCTGAGACACGATAACGCGCTCAGCGCCGTTGATAATAAAGGTTCCCGACGGTGTCATCAGCGGAAAATCCCCCATAAAGATTTCCTGCTCCTTTACCTCGCCCGTCTCCTTGTGAATCAGTCTTACCTTCACGCGCAGGGGCGCCGCATAAGTTGCGTCTCTCTCCTTGCACTCTTCGATATCGTATTTGGGATTATCCTCCAGGCGATAGTCCACGAACTCCAGCACGAGATTCCCGTTGTAGTCCGTAATGGGCGACACATCATGAAAGACGTCCTTCAAGCCCTCATCCAAAAACCAATCGTAAGAGTTCTTTTGAATCTCGATCAGATTCGGCATCTCCAAAACCTCATGGATTTTGCCATAGCTCATACGAGTGTTTTTTCCCAGTTTCACAGGATGTACCATAAAGCCGATCACCTCATTAGAATTTTTTACCCCGGCCGCCGACACCGCGAAAACCCACGCTTTGCCGCCGTGCAGGTACGCTTTTCCGTCCATTTCGCTCATGCAAATTGAAAAAGGACTTGAAAATTTAGAAAAACTATGCTATACTGCACTTATGTTTTGTTTTTTCCTATACATTATAGGGAAACACGCATAATTTCTCATTATAAACAGATAATTATTATATCATGGAAAGCAAGGGTTGTCAAGTGCCGAATTACCCGAAAAAAGAACCGAAAATTTGTGGTTTTCGCCTTATTTTTTCGGCGTATTGTGCATGACCCCTCCTCCGCGAAAGGAATGACTTCATGAACCAGCAAAAGAAACGTAACTTTTTACAAAAAAGACGGCCTGTCATGCAGGCGGCAGCGGCGCTTACGGCGCTTTTTATTTTTTTAAGCCCGATGTCCTCGCTGGCGGCCGTGCTCGGCACGCCCGGCACGACAACGGCAAAGCAGCTTGCACAGGGGACTGTTTTGTACACCAACACCTTTGACGGCGGCTCGGTGGGACAACAGACCGAGCACTACGTTGCGTATACGCCGAACCCGGACGTGGTTCCCGTCTTAAACAACGGCTATTCCGTCTACGGCAAGCGAACGCTAACCCAGGCCAATCAGGTGCTCAATGCGCGCGGCAGCTATGCCGCCGCCGGAATCAACGCCGACTTTTTCTCGTTTCAGACGGGCGTCCCGATGAGCAACGTTATCATTGACGGTCAGGTTTACTCCAAGGATTCCGGCTGGCTGCCTGCCGTCGGATTCCGGGAGGACGGCTCCGCTTTTATGGGGACGCTCCCCATCGTAACCACCATGACGACAAGCCTTGGCAGCATCACGGTGGAATGTTTAAACAAATACCGCCAGCCCTATGCGCTGTATCTTTACAGCAGCGTTTACGGCGACAGTACCCATGCAAGCGGTCAGGGAATCAACGTCATTCTAGGCTCAGTCAGCAGCTGCATCACCTTAAACAGCACCGTCACCGCCGTGGTGGAAAGCGTCACCGAGGACGACGGTTCGGTACCGATCCCGGATGGAAAGCTGGTTCTCAGCGTGGACGCCTCCGCCGCACAGGAAATCAAAGACCGGCTTCAGGCTCTGCCGGTTGGGGCTGCGATCTCGATCCGCACCGAGGACGCCACCCATGACGCACGCTGGGAAAGCGCAAAATACGCACTTGGCGCCCAGGGCGGCAAACTGATTACCGGCGGAAACCTTGATTATACGGACGAGTCTGCCGCTCCACGGACGGCGCTCGGCATTCGTGCCGACGGCACGGTTCTGTTTTATACCATTGACGGCAGACAGACCGGTTACAGCTACGGCGCCAGAAAGGAAACGGTCGCACGCAGACTGCTGGAGCTCGGCTGTGTAGAGGCCATCAACTTAGACGGCGGCGGCTCTACCACCATCGGTGGGACGCTCCCCGGCACCACGGATTTTCGGGTATTCAACTCCCCGTCGGACGGTGGTCTGCGCAGCTGCGCCAACTTCTTCTTTTTGAAAAAGAACAACGCCCCCAGCGGCATCCCCTACGTTTTAAATCTGTCCGACTGGGGAAAGCCGGTTCTCTCCGGATCCTCCATTCAGCTTCGGGTCGAGAGCGCCTATGACACGTCTTACGGGCCGGCGAGCGTGCCGCAAAACGTCACCTTTTATCTGGAAAAGGATGCCGCAACGCCCTCACCGGACGGCCTTGGCAGCGGCGTTTACGAAAACGGCTTTGTCACCGTCCGCGGCAACGGCGATGTCTATGTGGCCGCAAAGAGCGGCGATGCCTACGGCAGCACACTATTGCGTGCGGTTGCCACGCCGGAGCAGCTCCGTATCTTTAACGCTAACACCGGGGAAGGGGTCAGCGACCTGGTGATGAACCCCGGCGACAGTATTGCATTATCCGCCACCGCCTACTGGGGCGGAGAGGCTATGGTAGTTGCCAACGAAAGCTTTACCTGGCGCGTGATCAGCAATAGCAGCAGCATCGGAAGCATTAGCGATAACGGCGTGTTCACGGCAGGGCAGAACAATGGCGCAACCGGCATTGTCGCCGTCAACGCCGGTCTCTGTACGGCAGAAATCCCGGTTCGCATCCGCACCACCGATGAAATCGTGGCGCCGCCCGTCTATCCCCAGATACAAGCCGGTATCACGGACGGCGTTTACCGCGCCGCGCTCAGCTGCACCGGCAGCAGCATCACGGCCGAAAACGTCAAGCTTTACATGGACGGCACGCCGGTTCCTTTCCAATACGATGCCGCAAGTCAGGCACTTACCTATTCCTTTGCCGACACTGCCGCACAGTACCACCGCTTTACGATTTCCGCCACGGCTGAAAACGGAAACAGCGCCATTAAAACCACCGACAACGGCTCTCTTATGCAGGTGGAAAATCCGTTCCCGGACACGGGAAACCACTGGGCTAAGGACTTCATCAGCTATATGGCAAAATACGGCGTGGTCAGCGGCAGCGATGACGGAGACGGAAATCTGCGTTTTCTTCCGGACAACAACATGACGCGCACCGAATTTGCCATTATGCTTTGCAATTATCTGAACCTGAACCCGGACGATTACAACGATACGCCGCTCCCCTTTACTGATACCGCCGATATCCCTTGGTGGGCGGTTGCAAGGGTTCGGGCAGTCTACGCGCGCGGCATTATGCAAGGACAGCTCACCGATTACGGCGTTGCTTTTAAGCCAAACGATCATATCCGTCGTATGGAATACGCGATATCGGTCGGCAGACTGTTGCCCAAAGGCCTGGCCGGCGCACCGATTACCGCGGCAGACGGCACAGATATTCCCTTCTGGGCAAAAGAGGATTTGAAAATCGCCACCGCACAAGGAATTTTAAACGGCTATCCCGACGGCACCTTAAAGCCGGAACGCAGCGTCACCCGTGCGGAAGCCGTAAAAATTCTATACACCATATTTGGTATCGGAAAATAAAATATCGGGGCTTAGCCACTATCGGCTAAGCCCCAATATTTTTATATCAAGTTGATGAAAATGCCGCCCAGCACGGTACGGTTCTGAAAACCGCGGAACCGTCCGTCACTGCTGTAATACCAGTCCGTAAACGGTACCCGATCCGGCGTATCGCAAAGCATCTTATGGATTGCGCCGACGATCGTCTCAAAATATGCTGTGTTTTCAGTCAGCACGGTGGTCCACATCTCCCAATCCGTCTTGGTGTAGTCGTTGCGGATATCCAGCGGCACACCGTACGGCTGCATCTTGCTCTGATACAGCGCCACCTCTTCCTCCGCAATTTTCGGATTAAAGATATGGAGATCCAAAAGGCGATCCCAAACCAGATTATACTTCAGCCCCCAGGAATCCGGGCGGTCAAAGGTCAGACGGCTGCCTTGTTCCGCCTTGGCATCCTTTTCCCATTTTTTCGCGTATTCTGCGGCAATGTCCTGATACTTTTGATCTCCAAACAGCTTTCCGTAAGCGGCAATGCCCAAAATTGCCTTAATGCTCAGGTTACAGTTGTGCGCCAGATGTCCGGCAAAGTCATCGGTGCAAAGCTGATCGCCCGGATCGTAACCGAATTCCACCAGGTAGTCCGCCCACTGCTTTAAAATCTTTTGATGCTGCTTGGCAAAACCGTCACTGCCTGCGTACTTTGCGGCGGCAGCCACACAGAGCAGCATGTTTCCGCATTCTTCAACCGGCATCTGATCTCTTTCTTTACTGTCGCCGTACACGTTCCCGTCCACCAGCGGATATCTTCCTGCATCATGCGGCGCATAAGGGTGCGGCCAGAACCCGTCATAAACCTGTTTAAAGATTGGGCGCAGCATACCCAAAACCAGTTCGGGGTTATACTTTAAAAACAGAGGAATCGACGGATAGGTCACGTCCAGCGTTGCCGCGCAGCCGTTGGAGAAGCACTCCTTGGAGATAAAGAGGATCTCTCCGTTTTCATCCGCGGCCAGCTTGTGGGCAGCAATTGCCTGCCGATAGGCAAGGCAGATTAAATCGGTGTACTTTTCGCCGTACTTTTCCGCCTCCGCCGTCAGCTCCGCATCAAATGCGTCACACATGTTACGAATCGCCGGATATTCCAAAACAGCGGCCGTCAGCATATCCGAAAAACTGTCAAAAAATGTGCGGTAATACTCGTTTTGCGCCTTGCCGTAGTATTCGATACCGCAAACCTCATCATAGGCAATCACAATCACGCCGTCCTTTTCTTCCTTTTCAACGGCCATATACGGTTTTACCGAAAAGGCGCGGTAGGTCTTTTGCACATCCAGAGCGGCCTGCTGCACGCTCTTTTTTTGTATCATTTTTTTCAAATCCACCGGCAATGCGCTGCGCTCTGCCAGATGAAGGTATCCCCAATCGATTCCCACATCATCGCCGCTCTTTGACAGCACATTTTGGATCGAATTACCGCAGCTGAGTGACAGTGCCGTCTTTTTAAACGCGACATTCTGATCCCAGTTGTCGGCGCAGCACTCCGAGGAGATCGCAAACACAAACCGTGCCGTTTCCGCCTCTTCTTTTTTTGCCTCCATATGATATTCCATATAGCTGACCGGGCGGGATAAAATATCCAGCCGATCAAGCAAAAGCGGCGTCCGAAACGCCAGAGTCACCCGCAAAAGCTCGTTTTCAAATTCATAAAACGTACAGAGCGGCGTTACTTTTCTCTTAGTCTGAGGCAACACCTTGCCGCGAACTCGATAGTAATGATGATCCGGGTGCTCCGTTCCCATCAGGGTATACCACTGCTCTCCGATCAGAACCCCTGCAAACATAGGGTTTGCACGTCCGGTCCAGTTACGGGTCGTGTCATCGTACAGACAGTCCGCAAATGACCAGATCGAAAAATACGGATCTACGGTCACAAGCGGAACCGCCGGCGGTCTGAAATTCATAAAAATTCCTCCTTGTTCTTGCTTTTCTTGTATTATATTGTTATAATACAGGTAAAACAATGTAGAAAACCATTATTTTGATGAGGAATCCACGCATGAAGGAAATTATTTATACTTTTTTGCAATCAGAATCAAACCGTGCGCTGATGCAGCTTCAGATCTGCGGCACCTCTTACTGCGACGGCACCTACCGCATTGACCGGCCGCATTCGGGCTGTGCCTGCCTGGAATATGTGGCACACGGAACGGGCACCGTGATTGCAGACGGCCGCACCTTCTACCCCAAAGCCGGGGACAGCTATTTTTTGCAATGCAATCAGAGTCATCTCTATTATTCGGACGCAAAGACACCGTGGACAAAATATTTTATCAATCTGTCCGGGTCGCTTTTGGAGCATATGATTGACGGCTATGGACTGCGCGGCATCAATGATTATCCCTCGCTCTCCACCAAGGCAGAGCTGCTCGGCATTCTTGCCGCCGCACGGCGGCCGGGCGATCCGACCGAGGAAGTCCTCGGCCTGCTGCACCGCATCTTTTTTAAAATGCATCAGCACCTTTTGGGCAGCGCCGCCGGCAACCGGGAGGCAGACGCCATTCGCGCCTTTTTGGATTTGCATATCAAAAAGCGATTCCGCTTAGAGGATTTGTGTCATTACCTTAAAAAATCCGAATCCCAGGTTATCCGCATTTTTAAAAAGGAGTACGGCACCACGCCCTATGTCTATCTGATGGATCAGCGGATTGAGCTTGCCAAGCAGATGCTGCTCGGCACGGTGCTCTCGGTGCGGCAAATTGCACTGGAGCTTTGCTTTGCCGATGAATACTATTTTTCCAACTTTTTTAAAAAGAAGACCGGCATGTCCCCGGCAAAGTACCGCACATCGCCGTGGCAGGATTTCACCGACACCGTATAACCGCACAAAAAGAGATGGCGCGAAAATTCGCACCATCTCTTTTTTATACTTCCATAATGATCGGTAAAATCATCGGGCGGCGTTTGGTTTTGCTGAGCAAAAATCCGCCCACATCATTTTTAATTCTGGTTTTCAGCGTCGTCCAGTCGATCGTGTTGCCGCCGGTGCATTCGTCCACAACATTCACCGCAACCTTGTGTACCGCCTCCATCAGATCCTCGGACTCTCTGACGTAGACAAATCCGCGCGAGATGATGTCCGGGCCGGCCGTGCAGGCGCCGCTGGCCTTATCAATCGTAAGAACCACCACGATAATTCCGTCCTCCGCCAGATGCTTACGGTCACGCAGCACGATGTTTCCCACATCGCCGACGCCGAGACCGTCCACCAGCACCTTGCCGGACGGAACCGTCCCGGTAATTTTAGCCTGGGTTTTGGAAATCTCAAGCACCTTGCCGATATCCATCAAAAAGATGTTCTTTGCGTCCATTCCCGTTTGCAGGGCAATGTCGCGGTGATAACACAAATGCCGGTATTCGCCGTGCACCGGGATAAAATACTTCGGGTTGGCCAGGGATATCATAATCCGCAGCTCCTGCTGGCAGGCGTGGCCGGAAACGTGCACATTGTCCTGCCGCTCATGAATCACCTCGGCGCCGTGCTTTAACAGTTCGTTCACCACATTGGAAACCGCTTTTTCGTTGCCCGGAATCGGGCTTGCCGAGATGATAACCATATCGGTCGGTTCAATGTTAATCTTACGGTGGACAGAAAACGCGATTCTGGTGAGCGCCGACATCGGTTCGCCCTGACTGCCGGTCGTTACAATCACCAGTTTTTCCCTCGGATAACGCCCGATTTCATCAATGTCAATCAGGGTATTTTTTGAAATATTCATATACCCCAGTTCAATGGCAGCGTTTAACACGTTCACCATACTTCTGCCGGAAACCGCAACCTTTCTGCCGTATTTTTCGGCCGCGTTAATGATCTGCTGCACCCTATGTATGTTCGATGCAAAGGTTGCAACAATGATCCGCTTGTCTACGCCCCGGTCAAACAGGGTGTCAAAGGTCTTGCCGATGGTGCTTTCACTCATGGTATAGCCCGGACGATCCGCATTGGTACTGTCCGAAAAGAGCGCCAAAACGCCCTGTTTTCCAAGTTCGCCGATCCGCGCCAGATCAATCATTCCGCCATCGATCGGCGTCGGGTCGATTTTAAAGTCACCGGTATGCAAAAGCACACCGATCGGCGTATGCAGCGCAATTGCCACCGCGTCCGCGATCGAGTGATTGGTATGGATAAACTCCGCCACAAAGACGCCCAGCTTTACGGATTCCCCGGCCTCCAGCGTATTGAGCTTTGCCGACCTCAAAAGGCCATGTTCCTTCAGCTTGTTCTTTAAGATTCCCAGCGTCAGCCGCGTACCGTAGACCGGCACGTTAAATTCCTTCAGCACATACGGAATCGCGCCGATATGATCCTCATGTCCGTGGGTCAGCACAATACCGCGGATTTTGTCCGCCACCTTATGCAGATAGGTGATATCCGGGATTACAATATCGACGCCCGGCATATCATCATCCGGAAACGCCATACCGCAGTCCAAAATCAGGACATCGTCCCCGTACTCAAAGACGGTCAGGTTTTTTCCGATCTCGTGCAGTCCGCCCAGCGGAATCACTTTAATTTTTTTGTTGCCGCCGCGTGCCGGCGCACTGTTTCCCTTCACCGCCGCAATTCTTTTGGCCGCTGTAGTCTTTTTTGCCGCAATCGCCTTAGCCGGAGCGGCAGCCTTTTTTGCCGCTGCCGCTTTCACCGGCGCGGTAATTTTTTTCCCTCCTGCCGCCGGCTTAGGCGCAGCAAGGTTTTTCGCACTGTTTTTGTTACTGTTTCTTCTCACAATTTCCTCCTATCTTTGTCCGTTCTCATCGTAATTGCACAACAAAAGAAGAGGTTCAAACCGCGCGGATTCTCTGTCCGCTTTGCGAAAGACGCGCATGACAGCAGATTCTGTTCATTCTCTCCGGCACAACAGATCTGACCCTGTCAAACGAAGTCTGTGGATCGCATATTGTTTCAACCCGTTTTTCATTTTGTCAGGCGAATCCGAAACGAAAACCGCAATTTCAGTCCGTTCTCGTTTTGATTCACCCCATACGGCAGTATTTTCATACCGCCAAGTTCCGAACAAATCATTCTTTGTTATTATACACCATTATCTTTCTTTTGGCAAGCCTTTTTCTCATCTTTTGCGGATTTCCCCATTTTCTCCATAAAATGACAAAAAATTTTCCCGTCCCTCTTTTCTTTTATGTAAAAATATTGTATACTGTTTTTCGTGAGCCTATACGCAAAAAAGGAGAAAATGATTATGGTACAGCTTAACAATCAATGGGATGACCTTTTAAAGGACGAATTTCAAAAGCCCTATTATCAAAAGCTGCGTGCAATCCTCGCGCGTGAATATCAAACCCACACCGTCTACCCGGACATGTATGATATTTTTAACGCGCTGCGCGCCACCGATTATAAGGACGTAAAAGCCGTCATTTTAGGTCAGGATCCCTATCACGGGCCGGGACAGGCACACGGCCTCTGCTTTTCGGTCAAGCCCGGCGTACCGGCACCGCCGTCACTGAAAAACATCTTTAAAGAGCTCAAGGATGAGCTTGATATCCCGATTCCGGACACCGGCTATCTGATGCCGTGGGCAAAGCAGGGCGTGCTGATGCTCAACACGGTTCTCACCGTCCGCGCCGGAGAGGCCAACAGTCACAAGGGGCTCGGCTGGGAAACTCTGACCGACCGCGTCATCGAACTGCTGAACGATCGGGAGCAGCCCATGGTATTTTTCCTCTGGGGTGCCAATGCAAAAAGAAAACGCGAGCTGCTTACCAACCCGTCCCACCTTGTCCTAAGCTGTGCACACCCCAGCCCCCTCTCCGCCAGTAGTGGATTTTTCGGCTGCGGCCACTTTAAGGCCTGCAACGATTTTTTAAAAAAGCATAACATGACGCCCATCGACTGGCGGCTGTAACATGCGGCTTGTCGTATCTCACAAGGAATTTTACGGATTTCCTCCGTTTTTTCTCTGTTTTATCAAGAACTTCTTATCCTGCCGCCCTTGACAAGATTCTAAGGTTAAGATACAATACTATAAGAAGAAACGGCCGTTTCTTCTGCCACAGTACAATCAGAAAGGATGATGCAAAATGGGCATGACACTGGCTCAAAAGATTTTGAAAAATCATTTGGTCTGCGGTGAAATGATTCCCGGTCAGGAAATCGGGATTCGGATCGACCAGACCTTAACACAGGACGCAACCGGAACCATGGCATACCTCGAATTTGAGGCAATGGGCGTTCCGCGGGTAAAGACCGAGCGTTCTGTTGCATATATCGATCACAATACCCTGCAAAGCGGTTTTGAAAACGCCGATGACCACCGGTTTATCGGCAGTGTTTGTAAAAAGCACGGCATCTATTTTTCAAGACCGGGTAACGGTATCTGTCACCAGGTACATCTGGAACGTTTCGGCATTCCGGGCAAGACCCTGATCGGCTCGGACAGCCATACGCCGACCGGCGGCGGCATCGGTATGATTGCCATCGGCGCCGGCGGCATGGACGTTGCGGTTGCCATGGGCGGCGGCACCTACTATATCACCTGCCCGAAAATGGTAAAGGTGAACCTGACCGGCAAGCTTCGTCCCTGGGTTGCGGCAAAGGACGTCATTTTAGAAGTTCTGCGCCGTCTCTCGGTCAAGGGCGGCGTCGGAAAAATTATCGAATATTGCGGCGAGGGCGTCTTGACGCTCTCTGTCCCGGAACGCGCCACCATCACCAACATGGGCGCAGAGCTTGGCGCCACCACCTCCATTTTCCCGTCGGATGAAACCACGCGTGCTTTCTTAAAGGCACAGGGACGGGAAGAGGATTATACGCCGCTTTGCGCTGACGCGGACGCTGTCTATGACGAGACGGTGGATATCAATTTGAGTGAACTGGTTCCGCTTGCCGCATGTCCGCATTCCCCGGATAACGTAAAATCCGTTGAGGAAATCGGTAATCTCAAAATCGACCAGGTATGTATCGGTTCCTGCACCAACTCTTCGCTCCTTGATATGCTGAAGGTTGCCTATATCTTAAAGGGAAAGACCGTACACCCGGATGTGTCGCTCTCCATTGCGCCCGGCTCAAAGCAGGTGCTCAATATGCTGGCAGAAAACGGCGCTCTTGCAACCCTGATCGATTCCGGCGCAAGAATCTTAGAGAGCGCATGCGGCCCCTGCATCGGCATGGGACAGTCGCCGAATTCCAAGGGCATCTCGCTGCGTACCTTTAACCGTAACTTTGAGGGTCGTTCCGGCACCAAGGACGGCCAGATTTATCTGGTATCCCCGGAGATGGCTGCCGCATCGGCACTGACCGGTTACCTGACCGATCCGCGGACGCTCGGCGATATGCCGGAATTTAAACTACCGGAGGTCTTTACCATTCATGATAACATGATTGTTCCGCCTGCTTCGGAAGATGAAATGGACAGTGTTGAGGTTCTGCGCGGGCCGAACATTAAGCCTTTCCCGGTATCCGGGCCGCTGCTTGACGAAATTGACGCAAAGTGCAGCTTAAAGGTCGGCGACAATATCACCACAGATCATATCATGCCGGCCGGTGCAAAGATTTTGCCGCTGCGCTCCAATATTCCCAAGATTTCGGAATACTGCTTTGCGGTCTGCGACGAGGGCTTCCATGACCGTGCCCTTCAGCTCGGTCAAAGCATCATTGTCGGCGGCTCCAACTACGGCCAGGGTTCCTCCAGAGAGCATGCCGCTCTGGCGCCCCTGTATCTTGGCATCAAAGCCGTAATTGTGAAATCCTTTGCCAGAATCCACATGGCAAACCTGATTAACGCCGGTATTATTCCGATGACCTTTGCGGACGAGGCCGACTACGATCGGATCGACCAGATGGACGAGTTGTCCATCCACTCGGTCATCGGCCAGATTCAAAACGGCGATACCGTCACCGTAACCAATGTAACAAAAGGTTTTGACTTTTTGGTAAACGTTGCCCTGTCCCCCAGGCAAAAGGATATGCTGATTGCGGGCGGCCTGCTCAACTACACCAAAAACAACGCCTAAAAGAAAGGATGATTCCCATGAACCATGCAGAAGAAATTAAAAATGCCCAGGAAAAATTCAGTCAGCTGCTCAGCGAGCAATTTGACCGGATTGACCGCATGAAGGCAGAAAAGGACTTTATCGATTACAGCAAATTAGACACGATCGAGATCGGCATTGTCGGCGGCGACGGCATCGGCCCGTCCATCACCGCACAGGCACAGCGCATCCTGGAGTTTTTGCTCAAGGACGAAGTGGAAAAAGGCAAGGTTACCTTTCGCGTGATTGACGGCTGCACGATCGAACACCGCGCCGAGGTTGGCAAAGCGCTCCCCGATGACGTCCTGGCTGAACTGAAAAAGTGCCACGTCATCTTAAAAGGCCCGACCACCACACCGCGCGCCGGCGATCCCTGGCCGAATATCGAGAGCGCCAATGTCGCAATGCGTAAAGAGCTGGATTTGTTTGCAAATGTTCGCCCGGTAAAGGTGCCGGAGCAGGGCATTGACTGGACGTTCTACCGCGAAAACACCGAGGGCGCTTATGCGGTTGGTTCTAAGGGCGTCCATGTCAACGATGATCTTGCCATCGACTTTACCGTCACCACAAAAGAGGGCAGCGAGCGTATTGCAAAGGCCGCTTTTGAATATGCCAAAAAAGCAGGAAAGACCAGAGTAACCGCCGTTACAAAGGCGAACGTCGTAAAGACCACCGACGGTAAGTTTTTGCAGATTTGCCAGGATGTCGCAAAGGACTATCCGGGCATTGAACTGGACGACTGGTATATTGATATCATGACCGCCAAGCTGGTTGACCCCAAGCGCAGAACGCAGTTCCAGGTATTGGTACTGCCGAACCTTTACGGCGATATCCTCACCGATGAGGCAGCTGAATTCCAGGGCGGCGTTGGCACCGCCGGCAGCGCTAACATCGGTAAACGCTACGCTATGTTCGAGGCAATCCACGGCAGCGCTCCCAGAATGGTTGCAGAAGGCCGTGCAAAGTACGCTGACCCGTGCAGCATCATCCGCGCTGATGTCATGCTGCTGGAACACATCGGTTATGCGGACCGCGCAAAGAAGTTAGAGCGCGCACTGGATATCTGTATGTATGAAGAAAAGAAACTGGTGATTACCGGCCGCGATACCGGCGCCACCGGCGAAGAGTTTGCAGACTACGTGATGGAGACCATCCAAAAACTGTAATGATACACAAAACGGGGACGGCAGTGCCGTCCCCGTTTTTTAATGTCCTGCCGGTTTTCGAAAGAAATCTCCTTTTTCCAATTTGATATCCGCATAGAGTAAATCAAAGAGCAGAATCCCCAGCGGAATCAACGCAAAAAACAATGCCTTTCCGCCGAAAAAGCGGCACAGCGCCGCCGACGCCGTCCCTCCGAGGACAAAGAACAAAAGCATCCGGCCATGAATCGAAATCCGTTTTAAAAACTTACTTTCTTCCTTTCCCTCTCCGACTTTTACCAATGCGATACCAATCTGTCTTAAATGGTTGGTACAAAAGGTAGTTGCCATCGGCACCTTTTCTGCCTGCCGGAAGGTATTATACTGCATTGACGCAATAAAGTTTATGGCGACCTGGGTGATCTGATACGGCGCATCGTCCGGCACAAAGCCTAAAATGATAACCAATACAATCTCAATGATAATCAGCATGGTGTCCCAGCGGATGATTCCGTACCGCCGCACCGGCTTTGCAATCGCCTCCGAGACAACGGTACCCAAAAGGTACGCCGTCATCGGAATCAAATAATAAAGCGCCTTTCCCCAGTGCAGATTGCCGAGTGCCATCGCCAGCAAGACAAAATTAGCGGTCTGCGCATTGCAGAAAACGCCGCCGCGCACCGTATAGGTATAGGCGCCGTAAAATCCGCCCACCATCATCAAAAGCAAAAAAACGCGGTGCCGTTCGCACTCTAAAAAAGTGTCTTGTTCTTTCTGATCCACACTTTCTCCTCCTTTTAGATTCTTCCCCTTTTCACTCAAAAATTCCGATAAATGCCAACGCGCCATACACGCTGTCGACACTTCGCAACACCTTATCATTATATCATGTATTTATGATATTGACAATCCCTTTTGCCATTTAAAAATTACATATTAAATATACTATGAATACATGAATCGACAAAAAAATCACGCCGGCAAATCCGACGTGATTTTTCAATCATTTTACCATTACGCACAGTTGATCGTTTTCCGCTTTGACGACCGCGGTCATCCCGGCAGAAATCGTGCCGGTTATGATCTGCTGCGCCAGCGCGTCCTCCACATGCCGCTCGATGTAGCGCCGCAGCGGCCGTGCGCCGTATGCCTTTTGGTAGGCATGATCCAAAATATATTCCTTTACCGTACCGTCTGCTTCCAGAGAGATATTCTTTTCTTTCAGTCCGGCACGCAGATCATCCAGCATCAAATCAATAATCTGCAAAAGTTCAGCCCGGCTCAATTCCTTAAAGATGACCGTCTCATCGACACGGTTTAAAAATTCCGGGCGGAACAGCTCTTTCAAGGCACGTTCCACCTTAATTTGCACCGCCTCTTCATCCTCATTAAAGCCGACCACATTGGAGCGCTGGTCACTGCCGGCATTTGAGGTCATAATAATGATGGTGTTTTCAAATGAAACCGTCTTGCCGTGGCTGTCCGTAATCCGTCCGTCATCCAATATCTGAAGCAAAATATGGAAAATATCGGCATGCGCCTTTTCGATCTCGTCCAGCAAAATCACACTGTACGGATGTCGGCGTACCTTTTCGGTCAGCTGACCGGCATCATCATACCCAACATAGCCCGGCGGCGATCCGATCAGTTTTGCGACCGAATGCTTTTCCATATACTCTGACATATCCAGCCGAATCAGCGCGTCCTCGCCGTCAAACACCTCACGGGCAATCTGCTTAACAAGCTCCGTCTTACCGACGCCGGTCGGGCCGACAAAGATAAAGGAGACAGGGCGGCGTTTGATGCTGATCCCGGCGCGCTTTCGCCGAATCGCGCGGCTGACCGCCTCGACCGCCTCATTCTGACCGATCAGGCGCTTGTGCAGGCGCTCTTCCAAATTGGTCAGGCGCCGGGTCTCAAATTCCGAAATATGCTTTACCGGAATCTTTGTCCAAAGCTCAATCACCGCCGCCAGATCATCCACGGTGAGGTCAACTGCGGCGTTTTCCTTCAGCGTCTTAATTTCCTCTTCCAGCTTACACTGACGGCTCTTTAAATCTGCCATTTTCTGAAACTCTTCAATCGAGTTGGAAACCGTGCTGCTCTCTTGGTCGATCTCCTGTCCGACCTTGGCAAGCTCCTGCTCCTTTTGGGCAAGAACCGGCAGCGACTTATTTTCAAGATTTGCTTTCGATGCCGCCTCGTCGATCACGTCAATCGCCTTGTCCGGCAAAAAGCGGTCGCTGATATAGCGTTCGGCCAGCACGGCGGCCGTACGCAGCAGCTCATCCGAAATGCGAACCTTATGATAATCCTCGTAATAATCCTTGATGCCCTTTAAAATCTCCACCGTTTCTTCCACGGTCGGTTCTTCGACCATGACGGTCTGAAAACGGCGCTCTAAGGCCGCGTCCTTTTCGATGTGCTTGCGGTATTCTTCAATGGTGGTCGCACCGATCACCTGAATCTCTCCCCGCGACAGTGCCGGTTTTAAAATATTACCGGCGTTCATGCCGCCCTCCGCGTCACCGGCGGCGGTAATCGTGTGAATCTCGTCAATCACCAAAATAATGTTGCCGAGCCGCTTGACCTCCTCAATAATGTTCCGAAGTCTTGATTCAAACTGTCCGCGAAACTGCGTTCCGGCTACCACGGCCGACATATCCAAAAGATAAATTTCATACGGCAGCAGCTTTGCCGGCACATCACCCTTGACAATTTTAAGCGCCAGCCCCTCCGCAATCGCCGTCTTTCCGACGCCGGGTTCTCCGATCAAACAAGGATTGTTCTTGGTTCGCCGGTTTAAAATCTGCGCCGTCCGTTCCATCTCCGCCGCACGGCCAACCACACGGTCAACCTCGCCGCGGCGTGCCTTTTCGGTCAGGTTCACCGCATAGGTATCTAAATATTTCCTCTTTTTTTCCTTTTTCTCGCTGCGGCGCTCTCCTTTGGTTTTTTCACTCTTGCCCGCATTTTCGCCCTGGTTTGCCGCACCGCCTGCGCCGCTAAACAAACGGTTCATCAGTTCAAAGGGGTTTTTCTGCATACTCCGGCTCATGGACGCGCCGTCTGTATCCTCGCCGTCCGCATCTTCTCCGTCCTCCGGCATGCCAAATCCGTTCTCCATCGGGAACTCGTCCCCCATCTCCTCCAGCATCGCCGACATCTCGCGGTTCAGTCCGTCCATTTCCTCCGGGTTAATCCCCATATTTTGCATAAGATCATTGACAGGGCCTAAATTCAGCTCCTTGGCACAGGTCAAACAATATCCCTCGTTGACCGGCTTTCCTTTTTCGTCCAGCTTGCTGATGTAGACCACCGCTAAATTTTCATGACATTTACAGCACAACATTGGATGCACCTCCGATACACAGGTTTTTCGTGCTTGGTATCTTATCCGCTTATTCTATCATACATTTTATCCGTTTGCAACGGTACAAACCCAATTTTTTGTTGCCTTTTTATGAGAAAATTCCCAAATGTTCCGCAAGAATTTTGATTCCCATCACAATCAGAACAATACCGCCCAGAATCTCTGCCCTGGATTTGTATTTTGCACCGAACAGATTTCCCACGGTAAGACCGATGATGGACAGCACAAAGGTGGTTGCACCGATCAGGCTGACCGACGCCAGAATGTTTACCTGCAAAAAGGCAAGGGTTACACCCACTGCCAAGGCGTCAATACTGGTTGCAATCGCCAGCGGAAACATGGATTTTGCCCCGAAGGACGCGTCCACCTCTTCGGCGTCGCCGCGTGCCTCGCGGATCATATTGATGCCAATCACCACCAAAAGTACAAAGGCAATCCAGTGATCCACGCTGGTAATCATCTGCTGAAACTGCGACCCCAGCAGATATCCGATCAGAGGCATCAGCGCCTGAAATCCGCCGAAATAAAGTCCCACGCTCAGCCGGTGACGCATCCGAACCCTGGATACGGAAAGCCCCTTACAGACCGAAACCGCAAAGGCGTCCATGGAAAGTCCGACCGCAATGAAAAAAAGCTCCCATAGCTGCATTGTACTACTCCCTTTTCCCTTATTTCAAGAAAAATGAGACCCCCCGTGAATTATTTTCACAGACCGGTCTCCCCAGTGCAGGGCAAGCTGCCCGCTCCCATCTCCGCCCCGGATACCGGGACAGCTTTTTACCTCTTGATATTTTATAAGAGTACCATATATTTCCTGCTTTGTCAAGCACTTTTAGACACAAGCGTTGTCATTTTATTTACGCCGCGCACACAAAAAAGGAGGCCGCAATTTTTTGCAGTCTCCTTTTTGCGATTTTCCGATTAGTCTCGGTTTTCCTCCGCGAGCATGGTTTCCATCAATATGCCGTAGCCGCGCGTGGGATCGCTGACAAACACATGCGTCACAGCGCCGGCCAGCCTACCGTTTTGAATGAGCGGTGATCCCGACATTCCTTGCACAATTCCGCCGGTTCGATCCAAAAGCCGCGGATCTGTCACCTTAATCACCAGCCCCTTTGGATTTTTTTCGTCCTTGTTGATTTTTTGAATCTCCACAGAAAATGTCTCAATTTTTCCTTCTTCCACGTTTGCCAGAATTTCCGCTGCGCCTTCTTGTACCTCATCGCGCCTTGCGACAGGGATTGCATCCGTTGCCGTGTCAAACGCCGCGCCATCATCCAAAACGCCCTTTAGCCCGGTCTCGGTATTCGAGACCACCGTACCAAGCTTTTCCCGGTTTTCACAAAAGACGCCGACCAACTCACCCGGCTGTCCTCTGCCCCCTTTTTGCACTGATACAATTTGTGCGTTTAAGATTTCGCCGCATTTCACCCGTACCGGCTCGCCTTGCACATCGTCCGCGATTCCATGTCCCAGTGCGCCAAATTCACGCGTTTTCGGATCATAATAGGTCACCGTACCGATTCCGGACGCCGCATCCTTGATCCACACGCCGATGCGGTACTGACCGTCCGCATTGGACAGCGCCGGCGTCAGCGAAGATTCTCTCATTTCTTCGCCGTGCCGCACGAGAAGCGTTACCGTTTTTCCTTCCTGTTCCTTGATGGCCTCCTCAAATTCTCTGGCAGAGGCCACCGCCCGACCATTCATTTCTTCAATGATGTCGCCGCTCACCAAACCGGCGTCCCTGGCCGGCGCCGACTTTTTCCCGTCGTAACCCTCCACATCGGTGGTATCCACAACGGTTACACCTTTCATATCGAGTGTTACGCCCACGGTCTGTCCAACCGGAACCAGCTGCCTCTCTTCTGCGTAGCCGACCGCCTGACAAAGAAAAACAATCAAAACCAAAACGCCGCTTTTCATCCATCCAACGCCTTTTTTTTGTTTTTTCATAGGCAAACCTCACCGAGAGGAATGGTTTCCTCTCAGTGCTAGTATCGGCAGTTATCCGATGATTTAGCCTGTTATTTTCTGAAAGACGGGGCGATTTTTGCAAATATCTTTATGTACCGTGTTCCCTTAAGCCGGCCTGAAAAGGCCGGCTGTAAGAACAAAACTCAGTCCTCGCTCTTATTCTGATTGTTGTTCTTGTTCTGGTTCTGATTTTTGTTCTGATTCTGGTTGTTGTTCTGGTTTTGGTTTTGATTGTTGTTTTGATTTTTTGACATTTTCTGTCCCTCCTGAATCAAGTTTTCTTTTTTCACTTTCTCTTTGGTACACCCTTATTTTACACATTTTTAAAATTATTATACGGTTTTGATAGAAATTCCGGCTACTTTTCAAATTTTTTGAATAAAATAAAAACAGGAGGTGTATTCCATGCGATACCATCAAGCCATAACTGCCGTCAAAGACGGCGAGCATCTGCCGTCTGCGGAACTTTCCTCAAACTCGGTACAAAGCGCCGCCGGCAGCGATCCGACCGGCGTTGTGATCCCGCCCGGCTGCGACCACCCGGCTCTGCACCGCTGCGGCGAAACCGTCACTACATACACACCGGCCTCTTACCGTCCCTTTTCTGCCGCATCGATTCCCGATCCGCCCACGCCCCACGCCATGCACGGAAAAATCGGCGGCATTTCGGTGCCAAAGGAAGAAAGCGGCATCGCGCAAAGGAGCATGACAGAATATTTAAACCAGTTTCGCGGTGCGCAGCTATGTCTGGATCTCTGGATCGGCCGCGGTACAAAAATCAAAAAATGCGGCGTTCTTTTTGATGTCGGCAAGGACTTTTTGGTACTGCGCGACACAAACGGAAGCAAAATCACGCTGATTGACTTAAAGCCGGTGCGCTACATCAATCTATATTGTAAGTAATCCATCGCCTGTCCGCGCCGGGCGCTTTACTTTTTTTAAAAAATGTGCTAAAATGGCGTCAGATTGTGGGTGATTATGTGGAAATACCGGCTTTGATTGAAACATTGCTTTGCCGCCTTGAATCGTCCGGGTTTGCGGCTTTTACGGTCGGCGGCTGCGTGCGCGACCGCCTTTTGGGGCGCACACCGACCGACTGGGATATCTGCACGGCGGCAAAGCCGCAGACGGTGACGCGGCTTTTTTCCGATTACACCGTGATTCCCACCGGCATCAGGCACGGCACCGTCACGGTGATTGTTTCGGATATGCCGGTCGAGATTACGACCTTTCGGCGTGACGGCACCTATCAGGACTCCCGCCACCCGGACAGCGTTACCTTCTCTTCGGATATTTTAGAGGATTTAAAACGCCGGGACTTTACCGTCAACGCGATGGCGTATTCCAAAAAGCGCGGTTTAATCGACCCTTTTGATGGTCAGACCGATTTAAAAAATGGCATTCTACGCTGCGTCGGCCGCGCCGAAGAACGCTTTTTGGAAGACGCGCTGCGGATTCTCCGCGCGCTGCGTTTTGCCGCGGTCTATGGATTTTTCATCGAATCGGAAACCGCCGCAGCCATTCACAACTGCCGCGAAAGGCTTCGCTGGGTTGCGGCAGAACGCACCCTTTCAGAACTGCAAAAGATGCTTTGCGGCGCACACCTTGGTGACATTTGGGAAAAATACACGGATATTTTTGCGGTACTTTTTCCGCGGATGGACGATCCTGTTTTCGCCGGCGAATGCGGCAGTCGGACAAGCGCTTCCCACACGCTGAACACACTGCCACCCGATTTTGCGCTGCGGCTTGCCGGGCTTTTCTGCCTGTATCGCAGCAGCGCTGAAAAAGACCATCTCACCGCCTGCCGCAAGACCTTATCGGATCTCAGATGCAGCAACGCGCTAGGGCGACAGGTTCTGCCCCTTTTGGAAATGCAGAAAAAGCCGCTGCCGCGAGGCCTCGCCGCCGTGCGAACCCTGGTCGGTCAATACGGATTTGACACCGCCGACCGTCTTTTTACGCTTCAAAAGGGAATCGCTGCGTGCAGCGGAGATGCCGAGACACTCACGGCGGCAGAGGATGGCGCTGCGCTGCTTGAAAAAATCAAGCGCGAGAGGCTCTGCTGCTCGATCCGCGACCTCTCAATCAACGGTCGCGATCTGATCCTTGCCGGCGCGGTGCCGGGGCCTTCGATCCAAAGCCTTCTCTCGGCTGCGCTCTCCGCCGTCATCGAGGATCGGGTGAAAAATGAAAAAAAAGCGCTGCTGGATTTTCTTTTTTGTGAAATGCCCTTGCAATTTACGTCCTGATTCGTTATAATGAATAAATACGATAACAAGGTGAGGGTTATACCATGGAAAAAGGGAAGTTTATTGTGTTAGAGGGGCTGGACGGCTGCGGAAAGTCCACCCAGCTTACGCGCCTTTGTGAAAATTTAAAGGCACGCGGACAAAAGGTGCATCTGACGGCAGAGCCGACTGACTATGAGACAGGCCGCTATCTGCGCCGGATTTTGTCAGACAGCCTTCACAAAAATATGTATCTCCAGTCCGCCCTGTTTTTAGCAGACCGACTGGAGCATATCACACATCCGGAATTTGGAATCCGCCGTTTTTTAAGCGAGGGAACCACCGTACTGTGCGACCGCTATTATTATTCTTCCTTTGCTTATCAGGGGACGGCCAGCGACATCGACTGGGTCATGGACATCAACCTTAAGTGCAGGGAAATGCTGACGCCGGATCTTTGCATCTTTTTAGATGTCAATCCCGACACCTGCAAAAACCGTATCGATCAGGTACGGGAAAGGCCGGAGCTGTACGAGAAGGACGCCGCACTGATGCATCGGATCCGCAATAATTTTTTACAGGTACTGGACAAGCTGAAGGACAGACAGAACATCGTCATCATCGATGCAAACCTCGGTCCGGATGAAGTAGAAAAGGAGATTTTAAAATATGTTTAAACGTTTATTTACCTCAGAATCCGTCACAGAGGGACATCCGGATAAGATTTCGGATTTGATCTCGGACGCCATTTTAGACGCAATCTTAGCAGAGGATCCCTCCGCCCGTGTTGCGTGCGAAGTCACCGTAACGACCGGCCTTGTTCTGGTTGTGGGCGAAATCAGCACCTCAACCTACGTAGACATGAAGCATCTGGTGAGAGAGACGATTCGCGAGATCGGCTACGACCGCGCCAAGTACGGATTTGACTGCGAAACCTGTGCCGTTTTGACTGCGATTGACGAACAGTCCGGCGATATCGCCATGGGCGTGGACGACAACGGTGACGGCATCGGCGCCGGCGACCAGGGGATGATGTTCGGCTTTGCCTGCGACGAAACCGAGGAATATATGCCGATGGCAATTTCGTTATCGCACAAGCTTTGCCGTCAGCTGACAAAGGTGCGCAAGGACAAAACGCTGCCCTACCTCCGTCCCGACGGAAAGTCGCAGGTCACGGTAGAATATGATGAGGACGGCAATGTAAAGCGCGTTGACACGGTTGTTGTATCCACCCAGCATGACGAGGCCGTGGATATCCAAACCCTGCGTGAGGATATCAAACGTGAGGTCATTCTGCCGGTGATTGACGCCAAACTGCTGGACGCAGACACCAAGTATTATATTAACCCGACCGGCCGCTTTGTCATCGGCGGTCCGCAGGGGGACTCCGGCCATACCGGCCGTAAAATTATTGTCGATACCTACGGCGGCTACGCAAGCCACGGCGGCGGCGCCTTTTCGGGCAAGGATCCGACAAAGGTAGACCGCAGCGCCGCTTATGCTGCGCGCTATGTTGCCAAAAATATTGTTGCGGCCGGCCTTGCAAAAAAGTGCGAGGTGCAGCTGGCCTATGCGATCGGCGTATCGCAGCCGGTTTCGGTGCGGATCGATACCCGCGGCACCGGCACCATCCGCGATGAAGAACTGGCCGAGCGCGTCTTAAAGGTCTTTGATTTAAGCCCCGGCGGCATTATCCGCACCTTGGATCTGCGCCGGCCGATCTATAAACAGACCGCCGCTTACGGTCACTTTGGCCGCAACGATCTGGATCTTCCCTGGGAACGGTTAGACCGCGTCGACGCTTTAAAAAATGCATAACAGGAAATAGGAAAAAGCGCGGTTTTCCGCGCTTTCTCTATCTTTGAAATGACAAAAAGGAGCTGATTGCTTTGTCCTACGACGGCATGGTAACCCATTGCATCACTGACGAAATAAACCGCCTCCTGTCCGGCGCCAGAGTCGATAAGATTCATCAGCCCGAACGGGACGAAATCATTTTGCAGTTTCGCAGCACAAACGGTGTGCTGCGCCTGCTTTTGTCCGCAAGCGCGATGAATCCCCGCGTTCATCTGACCCACATCACCCGTGAAAACCCAATGACGCCGCCGATGTTTTGTATGCTGCTGCGCAAGCATCTTCAAGGCAGCGTCTTGCTTCGCTGCACCCAGCAGGGCTTTGACCGCATCCTGCGCCTTGACTTTGAAGGCAGAAACGAGATGGGCGATTTATGCGTCAAATCCCTGATTATTGAGATCATGGGGCGGCACAGCAATATCATTCTGGTGGACGATACCGGGCGCATCATGGACAGTGCCAAGCACGTTGACTTTACCGTCAGCGCAGTGCGGCAGATTCTGCCGGGACTGTCCTACGAGGCACCGCCGCCGCAGGACAAGCGCTCCATCGATGACTACACCCTGTTAGACCTTGTCACCGCGCTGGATCATGCGCCGGAGGACACCCTGCTTGACAAATTTCTGCTCGCTTCCTTTATGGGACTCAGTCCGCTTTTGGCAAGAGAGATTGTCTATCGGTTTTGCCAAAACACCAAGGTGACACGCGGCGAGGTGGATACCGCGGCATTTGCGACCGCCGCAGACACCGTCTTTCAGGATTTACGCCAAGGCCGCTACCGGCCAACCCTGATTCTCTCTAAGGGGGATCAAAAGCCGATTGCCTTTTCCTGTATTCGGCTTACCCAGTATGAAAACAGCGCTGCGGCAGAGACCGCCGATTCCATGAGCGAAATCATCGACACCTTTTTTGAAAAACGCGCGCAAAAGGAGCACATGCATCAGCGTGCGGCAGCACTGACCAAGCTGGTACACAACAACCTCGATCGCTGCGAGAAAAAGCTGGCACTGCACCTTGATAACCTTATGCAGTCCAAGAACCGCGACACCTATAAAATATACGGCGATCTGATTACGGCAAACCTTTACCGTATGCAAAACGGCGCAAAATCGCTTGAAGCGGAAAATTATTTTTCCGAAAATCAGGAGACCGTCACCATTATGCTGAAAGAGGAGCTCAGCCCGTCTCAAAATGCGCAGCGGTACTATAAAATGTATACCAAGGCAAAGATGACGGAGCGTTATGCCGCGGAACAGTCGGAGGACGCCAAAAAAGAAAAATATTATCTGGAGTCGGTTCTCGATTCCATTGAAAAGGCCGAAACCCCGGCGGAGCTTTTGGAAATCAAAGGGGAACTTCAGGACGAAGGGTATCTTCCAAAGCCATCCGCCAAAGCCAAAAAAGGACAAAAAAAATCCGAACCGCTGCGTTTTACCTCGGCGGACGGCTATGAAATTCTGGTCGGCCGCAACAACAAGCAAAACGATGAGCTTACCATTCGTATGGCGTATTCGACCGATATCTGGCTGCATACAAAAAACATTCCGGGTTCCCATACGATTATCCGCACCAACGGACAGGGAACTGCGCCCGATACCACCATTCTCCGTGCGGCGGAGCTTGCGGCCTACTACAGCAAGGCGCAAAATTCCTCCAAGGTTCCGGTCGATTACACCATCGTAAAGAACGTCAAAAAGCCCAACGGCGCAAAGCCCGGCATGGTGATTTACGATCATTATAACACCGTATATATCGACCCCAAAGCCTAAAAGATGCCCCGGCAGCTGCCGGGACATCTTCTTTTACTTCTGTTCCTTCTGCATTTCACGTTCCATCTTTGAAAATACGCAACCGCAATAATCCTGGCGGTACAGGTGATAGGTTTTGGACAGTACAATCGACCGCTGATATCCGCCGCGCTTTTTAAAGTCGGACGGCAAGTAGAAAACGCCGTATTCCTCCGCCTTGGCGGCGCCGATTTGGTTAATCAGCGGCGCATTTTTCAGCGGACTGATCGTCAGCGTGGTTGCAAAGCAGTCATAGCCGCCTTTTTTTGCAGCCTCCGCCGTCTTGCCCAGCCGCAGTTCAAAGCAATTTGTGCAGCGGCGGCCGCCCTCGTGCTCCTGTTCCAGCCCCTTGGCCGCCTGCAAAAAGGCCTCCGCCTCCCAGTCGCAGTCCAAAAAATCCACCGGGTGCTTCCATACGCCCTCCCGAATCAGGCGCAGCTGCTCTTCCTTGCGGTGCCGGTACTCCTCCCCGGGAGAAATATTAGGGTTATAGTAAAACACCGTAATCTTTAAATGCTGACTTAAATATTCCAGCACATAACTGCTGCACGGTGCACAGCAGCTATGCAGCAGCAGGTACGGCACACGACCCTCCTGCTCTGATTTTTCTATCCATGCGTCCATCTGTTTCTGGACGTTTTGTCTCTGTTCCATCATACACTCCGCATTTATGACCCAAGCACCTGTCCCATGTTTTTCGCAAAGCAGAGCGCAAGCCCCTCTGCCTGGCGTTTTGACATCTGCTCTGTCCTTACCATAAAGTTCAGCTGATCCTGCATTCGTTCCATCACCACGCGATAAAACGGTTCCAGCACGCCGAGTTCCCGTGCCAGCTGCCACGGCGTTTTGCCGGCCGCAAGCTCGCGTTCGAGTTCCTGTTCATCCTGGCCGGACAGCAGCGATAATACCAGCATCACGTCTCCGGCCTCGGTTGCATGTATTAAATTTTGATTCAGGTTCCGATTGGATTTCATCGTCATCCCCCTTTCATCCTCTGTTACTTATGTATATTCCTGCATTTGTCCTCTTATTTCTAACATTTCACTATGATTAGACTAACACATGATTATGAACAAAGCATGAACCGGGCATGAAATTCTCATAAATTTTTCTTGCCGCCCAAAATCGGGCGCGTCTATAACTCCTTTTTCTGATAAATGCGGATCGAAACCCGCCACGAAACCCCGTAAAGCACCGCCGCGGCCGCCGCCGCGCCAAGGCCGCCGGCACCGGCAATATCCGCGGATACGGAAACCTCACTGCCGGAAACCATCATTCCCAAAGCACAGGCAACGCCCACCATAACCAGATAAATGATTCTTCCGCGCTCGGCGCCAAAACGAAACACCAGCGGCATGGCAACAGACGGTGCAAAAAGGCTTAATACGACCGTGCTGAGCAGCAAAGTACAAAACTCTGCCGCGGCAAAGCTGCCCTGCATCTTCATTTTTCCATAACTGCACAGCGCGGTAAGGAGCAGCATCAGAAAAATAGCCATCAGCCCCAGCAGATATTTTTCACTGACGTACCGGCTCCTTGGGATCGGCAATGCGTCACAGTATCTGCAAAACCGCTCCTTTTCGTCATAGGTATAAAGCGTCAGCGGCAGCATACTGACGATAAAACACGGATAGACCAAAAAGAAGTTTTGAAGATTTCCTTCCCCGGTCAGCGCACATGCCATAAAAACAACAATCAGCAAAAGATAGGAACGGCAATGCTTTAAAATCAGGATACCGTCTTTATAAAGAAGTCCCGTCATCTGTTTTCTCTCCCTTCACCATGGTAATCAATAACTGCTCCAGATCAATCGGCGAAGCCTCTGCTCCCTGCGGCAGCGCATCCGCCTTTACGATCGTCTCGCAGTCGTATTTGTTTTTCCGCACACCGATCACGGCTTTGGCATCCAGCTTGGAAAGCGCCGCCGCATCGGTGTGCAGCACGCGATACTGTTCGTACAGACGATCCTTTTCTTCACACAAAAGCAGCCGTCCCTGATGGATAAATGCGATATAGTCGCATATCTTTTCTAAATCGCTGACAATGTGCGAAGAGATCAAAACCGCGCGATCTGCCGATCGGGTGAAATCAGAAAACAAGGTGAGCACTTCATCGCGCACCACCGGATCCAGACCGCCGGTCGCCTCGTCCAAGATCAATAGCTTTGCCCCGTGCGAAAGAGCCGCCGCGATTCCAAGCTTCATTTTTGTCCCGCGTGAAAACTGTCCGAACGGTTTGTCCTTCGGGACGTTCAGGCGCGCCAGATAATCCCAAAACATGCCGCTGCCCCAGCGCCGGTAGATCCGCCGCATCATTCGCTCGACCTGCTCCGCCTTCATGCATTCTAAAATCCCCACCTCGTCCAAAACAACGCCGATATCCTCTTTCCACGCGGCGTCGCGCTGCGGCTCCTTTCCAAATACGGTGATGCTGCCGCTGTCCCTTTGCACCATATCCAAAATCAATTTGATGGTCGTACTCTTTCCGGCTCCGTTTTCGCCCACAAGCCCCATGATGCATCCGCACGGCAGGGCAAAACTGATGTCCTTTAACGAAAACGACGGATAGCTTTTGCATACATTTTTCAGTTCTAACGCGTTCATCGATTTTCCTCCATTTCGTAGAAAAGCATTTTTGTCAGCTCATCCTTACTTAATTGGCAAACCGCCGCAAGCCTCACGGCCTGCGCAAGGTGATCTTCCAGCTTTTTTAAATTCTCTTCCCGAATCCAGTCCGTATCCTGCGGCGCGACAAAGCTTCCCTTTGCCGCCACCGTATACAAAAGCCCCTCTTTTTCCAGCTCTTCATAAGCCCGTTTGGTGGTAATGACGCTGATGCGCAAATCCTTTGCAAGACCGCGGATGGAGGGCAGCATCTCATTGGCCTTTAGCGTGCCGTTTAAGATTTGCTCTTTGAGCTTTGTATAAATCTGATCGTAGATCGGAATTCCGCTTTTGTTGTCAATCCATAATTGCACCTTGTCACCTCCACTGTGTATACTGCATATGAACAGTATACACAGTATATACAGTTTTGTCAAGTAAATTTGAAAAATTTTTCTTTTTTTGAAAAAAAGTCTTGCTTTTTTTATCATATAGTGCTATAATTAACGGGTTCGGTCAGATATGTGCCGCTAGCTCAGCTGGATAGAGCGTCTGACTACGGATCAGAAGGCCGGGGGTTCGAATCCTCTGCGGCACGCCAAATAAGAACCTCAAGGTTGATAGAAACCTTGAGGTTCTTTTCTTTTATTTCGGTTTCAAATAAACCTTTTGCCTGTGCGGTTTTCGGAATGCATCGTGTAAAAGTGCTGCTGTGCGATAGTGATTTCTCATTGTCGGCAGCACATTTTTTACGCCGAATTTGCTTAAAAATATCCGTTTAAATCAAAAAATGAAACCGCAAAATTTTACCCCGACCTTTCGTGTCAACAGTTGGACTTTTCGTGTCAAAGGTATGATTTTGTGCCGAAATAAAAATTTAAAATTACATGTTTAGCAAAGATATGATTCGGCCTTTCAGCGTTATGGTTGTCCCCAATAGAAATTATATACCGAATTTGCTTACGCTATATTCTTGGGTTCAGTAATGAGATACTCATTGAGAAAAATAATATTCGCCCTTGCGATACTTGGGAGTATGCAAAAAAAGCAACCATGGATGTAGAAATGCGGAAACAGTTTAATCTATAACATTTATTCCGAAACTTATCACCAGGAAAGGGTGTGCTCAATTTAGGCATACCCTCAGACTGCCGTATTTATCGGCAACGAGCCGCTTTTTTATTTATATGTGTATTAACATTTCTTTATACAATCTTAATGCCTCGTTGCAACTTATTATCCCATTTTTATATGCCATATGTTATAATAAATAAAAGCAAGTTGGAGGAGGCTTATCCTATGATAGAGAAAATACATTTCAGGCGACATCTTTCGTCCTTTCAAATTATTATACTGAGCTTTGCCGGCGTAATTCTCTTTGGGGCGCTTATATTAATGCTGCCGATATCGTCTGCGGCAGGCATAGTAACACCGTTTCACAGTGCGATATTTACATCAACCTCTGCCGTTTGTGTAACCGGGCTGGTTGTGCTGGATACCGGCAGCTATTGGTCGCCGCTCGGGCAGGCAGTAATTTTGCTGCTTATACAGATAGGAGGACTCGGAGTTGTAACGGCGGCGGTGTCATTTGCAATGCTTGCGGGCAGAAAAATATCACTTATGCAGCGCAGCACAATGCAGGACGCTATTTCAGCGCCAAGGCTCGGCGGAATAGTCCGTCTGACAAGGTTTGTCTTGAAAGGTACGCTTTTAATAGAACTAATCGGTGCATTATGTATGCTCCCGTCGTTTTGCGGCGAATACGGTGCAAGCGGAATATGGAAGGCTGTGTTTCATTCCGTATCGGCTTTTTGCAATGCCGGATTTGACATTTTGGGAACAGGCGCACATACATATCCTTCTCTTACCGAATATATGGGAAATCCTTCTGTGAACATTGCAATTATGCTTTTGATTATAGTCGGAGGTATCGGGTTTCTTACGTGGGACGATATTTGCCTGCACAAACATCATTTCAGGCGTTACTGTATGCAAAGCAAGATTGTTCTGTTCACTTCGGCGCTTTTAATTGCAATACCTGCCGCTTTCTTTTTCTTTTGTGATTTTGGCGGTATGCCGGTTGGGAAAAGAATCTTTGCATCTCTATTTCAGTCTGTGACAACAAGGACTGCCGGATTTAATACTGCCGACCTTAACGCAATGACAGGCGCCTCAAAAGCGATTATGACATTGCTTATGCTAATTGGCGGCTCGCCCGGTTCCACTGCCGGCGGTATGAAAACCACAACCTTTGCGGTTATTATATTAAGCGCTGTGTCAGTGGTTAAAAGGAAAGAAGAAATTTGCGTTTGCGGAAGGCGAATCGACAATACAATTATACGAAATGCTTTGGCAATCGCAACAATTTATTTTTCACTTTTCTTTGTCGGCGGAGTTGCGATAAACGTACTTGAAAACCTTCCTTTGTCCGATTGCCTTTATGAAACCGCATCGGCAATCGGAACTGTGGGACTCACGCTTGGAATTACGCCAAAGCTCGGTATCGCATCGCAAATTATTCTTATACTTTTAATGTACCTTGGGAGAGTCGGCGGTTTAACACTGGTATATGCGGCAATCGCAAGCAAAAATCAAGGCGGAGCAAAACTGCCGCTTGAAAAAATAACGGTCGGATAAAAAGGAGTTTTTGAATTATGAAAAATATTTTGTTAATAGGTATCGGAAGATTCGGAAAGCATGTTGCATTGCAGCTTAACAAATTGGGACACGAGGTTATGGCGGTGGATTCCAATGAAGAACGAATCAACAGCGTGCTGCCGTTTGTGACCAATGCCCAAATCGGTGACAGTACAAATGCGGATTTTTTGAAATCTCTCGGAATAGGAAATTATGATGTTTGCATTGTTACAATCGGAGGGGATTTTCAAAATTCCCTTGAAACAACCTCTTTACTTAAAGAACTCGGAGCAAAAAAAGTTATTTCAAGAGCGGAACGGGATGTGCAGGAAAAGTTTCTCTTGCGGAACGGAGCGGACGGAGTGGTTTATCCCGAAAAACAAATTGCAAAATGGGCTGCTATTCGATATACTGCGGATCATATTCGTGATTATATAGAAATTGACGATTCCCACGCTATCTTTGAGGTTGAAGCACCCAAACAGTGGATTGGAAAAACAATAGGAGATATAGATATCCGCCGAAAATATAATATTAATGTTTTGGCGGTTAAACAGAACGGAAATATTGATATGGCAATATCTTCGGATACGACTCTCGGTGAAAACGTAACACTTATGGTTTTGGGAGAATATAAAGAGCTGCAAAAATGTTTCCGTATCTGAAAAAAGAGGTGAATCATTTTGAAATATGTATTGCTGACGGCAGCTGTTCTTGCCTTTTTCGCTTTCGGTTACTTCTTAATGGATCGAATAGACCGATTTCTGTGTGAAAACCAAAAGGCAATTCAAAATGAAGAAAGCGACTCTAAAAGCTCACAAATACTGCTTTCGTCGAATTTGACGGATGATGAGATATTAAAAGAAATACACGGTTTTAAGAAAAATCACAGCAAGACCGGGATATTGCTTTATGATGAAAATACGAATACTTTTTATTGACATATTGGACTTTTAGCGCGATTTATGGTATAACAAACACATAAAGAAGTATATTTTAAGCCAAGGCTTAAAATCCCAAAGTGTTTATTGAACCGGTGTGAAGCAAGCCGATTGCGGCTTGCACTTATGGTATAATAATATAAAACAGATAATGGCGGTGAATAATATGAGCGCTCAAAAAACAATAACAAGTATTGAAAAAAAACAGCACATACTTGTATGTCTGTCCGCTTCGCCGTCTAATGAAAAAATCGTGCAGACTGCCGCAAAAATGGCAAAAGTTCTCGACGCACGATTTACGGCGATTTATGTGCAAAACGATTTTGCACTAACCGAAAGCGATCAAAAAAAACTTGATAACAATATTCAATTTGCGGAAAATATCGGGGCCGATGTTGTAACTGTCCACGGCGAGGATGTGGCTATGCAGATAGCGGAATACGCACGGCTGTCCGATGTAACAAAAATTGTAATAGGTCAAAGCAACGCAAAACGCAGCCGCATTTGGGGAGGATACACGCTGACAGAAAAACTGATAGCATATGCGCCCGACATTGATATTCATATTATTCCCGATGTCGGATTTTATAAAAAGTCACGCAAAAGCAGTTTATTTGCGAATACCCACCTGCCGACAATGCAGGATGTTTTGACTGCCTGCGCTGTTCTGGCTTTATGCACGGCTATAGGCTTCCTCTTCCTTCACCTCGGGTTTAACGACACAAACATCGTTACCGTTTATATCTTCGGTGTGTTGGTTATTTCTGCTCTGACAAAAGGATATGTTTGCAGCATTGCAAGTTCGCTGCTCAGCGTTTTTCTGTTTGGTTTTTTTCTGACAGAACCGCATTTGTCGCTCAAAACATATGCCGTCGGCTATCCTGTGACATTTGCCGTTATGCTTGCGTCATCAATTCTTACAGGAACGCTTGCTTCAAAATTAAAAAAGCATGCAAAGCTGTCGGCACAAGCAGCTTTTCGTATGCAGATTTTGTTTGATACCGACCGATTGCTGCAAAAGGCAAAAGGCAGCGAGGAAATATTGAGTATAACCTGTATGCAGCTTTCAAAGCTTCTTGAGAGCAGTATTTCTGCGTATAAAGCCGATGGATCAAGCTTGTCAAAAGGGCAGATTTTTTCTGAAAAGGGCACAGACGATACAGAGCGGATATTAAATGATTTCGAACGAAAAGTTGCTGAGTGGGTGTATAAAAACGGGCGCTGCGCAGGTGCGACAACCTCACATTTCGGCAATGCCGAATGTCTGTATTTCTCAATACGCATTGAAAAGCGGATATACGGCGTAATTGGGATTCCGATGGAAAGAAACTCGGCAGATTCATTTGAAAACAGTGTGTTGCTGTCCGTTTTGAATGAATGTGCATTGGCTATGGATAACGCACATAATGCAGCGGAAAAAGAAAAGGCTGCCGATTTTGCAAAAAGCGAGCAGCTGCGTGCAGATCTTTTGCGTTCAATTTCTCATGATCTCCGCACACCTTTGTGTTCAATTTCCGGGAATGCGGATACTCTTTTACATAATTCCGATTGCTTGGACGAGGACACCAAGCATCGGATTTATACCGACATTTATGATGACTCCGAGTGGCTTACAGGTGTTGTTGAAAATCTTTTATATGTTACAAGACTCAATGACGGAAGGCTGAAATTAAATCTGAGCGACCAGCTTGCGGATGAGGTTATTGCTGAGGCTGTATCTCATTTATGCCGAAAATCGGCGGAGCATACAATAACCGTTCAGTGTGAGGATTTATTGCTTGTTCGTATGGACGCACAGCTTATTATTCAGGTTTTGGTTAATTTGATTGATAATGCAATAAAATATACACCTGCCGGTTCTGAAATCCGCATAAGCGCTCAAAAACAAGGAAATTATGCAATGTTTAATGTGTCGGATAACGGAAACGGGATACCCGATGATGTAAAACCGCATATATTTGAGATGTTTTATACCGGGAAAAACAAGATTTCCGACAGCCGCCGAAGCTTTGGTCTCGGTCTTACGCTTTGTAAATCAATAATAGATGCGCACGGCGGAAACCTGGAGCTTTCGGACAACATACCGCACGGATGCAGTTTTAAATTTAATTTACCGATTAGCGAGGTGACTCTTAATGAATAAACCGCTTGTACTTGTTGTTGAGGATGACCGCCCCGTCCGCAACTTGATTGTTACAACTCTGAAATCCCACGATTACAGATATCTGACGGCGGAAAACGGAAAAAACGCGATTATGGAGGCATCGTCGCATAATCCGGATATTGTTCTGCTGGATCTTGGACTGCCGGACATAGACGGTACGGAGGTAATAACGAATATCCGAGGATGGTCAAATATGCCGATAATCGTTATCAGCGCACGCAGTGAGGATTCCGACAAAATCACTGCACTTGATGCCGGAGCGGATGACTATCTGACAAAGCCTTTCTCTGTTGAAGAACTTCTTGCACGGCTTCGGGTAACACAAAGAAGATTGCTGCTGCTGAAAAGCAGTAATGATGCGGGAAAACCCGTTTTTCAAAACGGTGAACTCAAAATAGATTATGCAGCAAGCTGCGTTTATCTGAAGGGTGAGGAAATGCATCTTACACCGATTGAGTATAAGCTTTTGTGCCTTTTATCGCATAATGTCGGAAAAGTGCTGACGCACACATATATCACTATGCAAATCTGGGGCAGCAGTCGGGAAAACGACATTGCTTCGCTGCGTGTTTTTATGGCTACGCTCAGAAAAAAATTAGAACCGGACACATAATACGGCGTCCAGTTTAAATACGAACGGCTTGATA
>JABLTO010171144.1_pt1 | contig 39783 bp, 25 predicted proteins | sample 7160091 | NCBI WGS metagenome assembly JABLTO01 (sample SAMN14651225, study PRJNA627086) | human gut metagenome | isolation source: feces | host: Homo sapiens
ATTGAAGCTTCTGGCATTGAACATAGTGTGCAGGACTGCCTGTAGCTTATATTTGTCGTCCGTTCGTCACCAACTAATATTCAATTAAACAACAAGTTACTTAAATGTCCATAATTTCCCAGATATCCAGCATAATGATATATATTCTCATTTACAATGTTTATTTTTCAGCGCAAAGATATTATAATATTAACGTAGAGTTAGCCTTATCTAACCAGCTAAGCTACAAAAAAGACAACATTAGAAGGCCCCAAAAAGGCAAAAAAAGCTGGACAAAAGCTGAAAAAAGATTGAAAAAAAGCTGAAAAAGGCTGAAAAATTGTCACATAAAAAGGCAGCATAAATATAAAAAGGAAAGCGAGGAAGCAATATGTTTCTTACTGTAAAAGATTTAAAGAAGTCATATGGCAGTGGTTCTACTAAAGTAGAGGTGCTTAAAGGAATCAACTTTGAGGTCATGAAAGGAGAAATATGTGTATTGCTCGGTCCATCAGGTTCTGGTAAATCTACGCTGCTTAACATAATAGGTGGGATAGATGATGCGGATTCAGGTTACGTAAGTATTAACAATGAAAAAACAAAGGATATGAAAGAAAGTGAACTTACAAGATACAGAAGAAAACATCTGGGATATGTATTTCAGATGTATAATCTGATTCCTAATCTTAATGTTAAGGAAAATATAGAAGTTGGAGCTTACCTGAGTGATTCACCACTTGATATAGATGAACTGCTTAATACACTTGGACTTTTTGAACATAGATATAAGCTGCCTAACCAGTTATCGGGAGGTCAGCAGCAAAGGACTGCAATAGGAAGGGCCATAGTTAAAAATCCGGATATACTTCTATGTGATGAACCAACAGGAGCACTTGATTATCATACATCAAAGGAGATTTTAAAGCTTATAGAAGATGTAAATAAAAAATATGGAAATACAGTAATAATGGTTACACATAACGATGCTATACAGAATATGGCAGACAGAGTTATAAAGCTAAGAGACGGAGAGATTATGGATAATATTGTCAATAAGGACAAAATAGATGCCAGAAATCTTGAGTGGTAATATCTGTATAAGATGGATTGATAGCACAATTTTCAAGTGACAAAATAGATGCTGGAAAGCTTGAGTGCTAATAACTGAAAATGATGTGTAAGATTTTATGTAAAGTAAAAAACGGAACAAGTAAGGAAAGGTAAGGTTATTTGCTATGGGAAATCCGTTGAATAAGCGTTTTTTAAGAGAGCTTAAGGGAGAACTTGCCAAATACATAGTTATATTTGTATTTATGACTGCTGTAATCGGGCTTATAAGTGGCTTTCTGATTGCTGATGGAAGTATGTATGATACATATAATAAAAGCTTTGAAAAGTATAATATAGAAGATGGTAATTTTGAGCTTTATTCAAAGGCTGAAGAAAGCGTTATAGATAAACTTGAAAAAGAAAACGTTACTATATATGAGAATTTCTATAAAGAAGAGAATGTTGTAAGGCATAATAATATTAAAAACGACGAAGACAGCCAGAGCACGCTCAGATTCTATGTTAACAGGGAAGAGGTTGACAAAGTTGATCTTATGGAGGGTAGTATGCCAGAGGATATTGATGAGATTGCGATAGACAGGATGTATGCAGTAAATAATGATATCAAAGTCCAGGATACATTAACAGTAGGCTCACGTATACTTAAAGTAACTGGTCTTGTTGCACTTTCTGACTATAGCAGTCTGTTTTCAGATAACTCAGATACCATGTTTGATTCACTTAAATTTGGTGTAGGTGTTGTGTCGCAGAAATGCTTTGATGCGTATGATGATACACATATACATTATGTTTATTCATGGCTTTACGATAATAAGCCGGAAGATGATAAAGAGGCTAAGCTTATGGCTGATGATTTTGTGAAAACAATATCAGCAAATGCCATACTGGTTAATTACATACCACAGTATATTAATCAGGCTATACATTTTACAGGAGATGATATAGGTAGCGACAGGTCTATGATGATAGTGCTTTTATATGTACTTATAGTTATCATGGCATTTGTTTTTGCAGTTACAACTAATAACACTATAGTAAAAGAGGCAAATGTTATAGGAACATTAAGGGCATCAGGATATACAAGAGGTGAACTTTTAAGACATTATATTCTTCTTCCGATCATTGTTACTATATTTGGTGCACTTGTAGGAAATATTCTTGGATATACGGTATTTAAGGATATCTTTGTAGCTACTTACTATGGAAGCTATTCACTTCCAACATATCATACATTATGGAATGCAGATGCATTTTTACTTACGACAGTTGTGCCAGTTATCATAATGCTTGTTATCAATATTGTAATAATAGGCTGCAGATTAAAGCTTTCACCACTTAAGTTTTTAAGAAGAGATCTTTCAGGAAAACAGAAGAAAAAGGCTATGAGACTGCCTGCTTTCGGATTTTTTAACAGATTCAGATTAAGAATAATAATACAGAATATGCCCAATTATATAACATTGTTTATTGGAATATTATTTGCCAATGTTTTATTGTTGTTCGGGATTATGCTTGGTCCTATGCTGACACATTATCAGAATGAGATAACAGATAAGCTTATAGCAAAGCATCAGTATGTACTTAAAGCTTTAGTCGATGTAGATGATAATGCTGCTGAAAAATACTGTGTAAAGACGTTGGCTACTATAGAGGGAAGATTAAAGAGTGAGGATGTACTTGTATATGGTGTGAAAGACAACAGCATATATGCAGATATAAACACAGCCTCTCTTAAAGATAATGAAGTGTATATAACAAATGGATATGCTGACAAGTTCAGGATTAAAAAAGGCGACAAGATAACGCTTAAAGAAAAGTATGATGATAACGAATATGAATTTACAGTAAAAGATATGTATGATTATCCATCATCCTTTGCAATATTTATGTCAGATGCAGCATTTAAGAATGTGTTTGATAAGTCAGAGGATTATTATAGCGGATATTTTTCAGATAATATTCTTGATATAGACGAAAAATACGTTGCAACACAGATAACACTTGATGACCTTACAAAGGTATCAAGACAGTTAGACTGTTCTATGGGTGAGACATTTAATCTTGTAAAGATATTTGCAGTTGTGTTGTTTGCAGTTCTTATGTTCCTTCTTACAAAGCTTATAGTAGAGAAGAATACAACATCAATATCAATGGTAAAGATACTGGGATATTCTAACAGGGAGATAAGCAGACTTTATGTAACATCAACGACAATAGTAGTTGTTTTGTCAGTAGCTTTGAGTATAGGATTATCAGTTGTTATTATGAACTACCTGTTCAGAGTGTTTATGGAGGAAATGTCAGGCTGGATATCGTGCTATTATGCTCCGCATATATTTCCGGTCATGTTTATACTTAACATAACAGTATATGTTGTTATATCGTTTTTTATGATGGCAAAGATTAAAAAAATCCCTATGGATGAAGCCTTAAAAACTGTAGAATAGTGTAAACATAAAGAACAAGGAAAGAGGAAAAGGAAAGAGGAAAAGGGAAAATAAACAAGGCTGCCACAATATGTAATCTTATTGTGGCAGCTTTATAATACAATATATAATCATTAAAAGTAGCAATCTGTTACTTATAAATCTCCTGCCAGCGGGATACCATCTCGACTGCTTCCATTTCAGATGATACCTTCGTCACAATCATGTCATCAAGATAGATTTCATATACTGGAAACTTTTTCACGCTGTTTCCGTGTTTCACCTCTACTTTGCTGTACTTTACACGCTCCATAATAAAAACCTCCACATATTAATATTGTTATCAAGCTGATATATTCAATAATTAATAACAACATGTTGTATTATATCATAGTGAATTTTAAATTAAAATACTACATTTTGTATTGGTACTAAAGTACCAGCAATTGGTAAAAATGTTACAAAAAAGGCTGTAAAAACATTGCATATTTGTTAAGAATAAATTATAATATATAACATGGTTTGTCGTATATAATGGTATTAAGGAGAAGAAATATTATGCATTCACAACAGGATGCTGCTTTTAACGACAGTTATATAGCAGCACACAGACTTGACAGAAGAAAAGCTGTTATAGATAGATTTTATCTGACAAGTGTAACAAATAGGGCATTCAATGAATATTTTGGTAATGTTACATATGGCTGCCTGACAGAGTTTGTTAATCCAGGGGAAAAAGAAAGTTTTATAGAATTTATTGACGGGTTTGATGGTGTAGAAACAGAAAAGTGTTTTTTATTTAAGAATGGCAATGGTGAGTACAGGCTTAACCTTATTAAGCTTATTGCTTTTGAAGGTGATTCTGTGCTGCGTAATATTGATATTGAGATGCTGGATATAGACAGTATAGTGGAGACTAATTACAAGATATGTGATGATATAGCCAGAGAACGTTTGGTTATGGGACTTACTGGGGAATATGTATTTACATATTCTGGTCAGAGTGGAGATATCAAAATAGTCAGGTATGAGGGAAGCACAAGAGAAGTCAGAGTTCGTATGCCACTAGATGAATGGCGTGAGTATATGGCTGATGGAATAGTAGTACCTGAAGATATTATAGAGCTTGATAACCTTGTCAATTGCATGAAAACATATATGTCAGATTTTTGTGTGAAGCTTACTACAAGTATGAGAACTATGGGAAAGGTTAACGAAAAAGTCAAGTTTATAGGTACTATACATACTAAATATACTGGTGAGAATATTGTCACAGGAAGAATTGTTCTTGCTGATGGAGTTAACAGCATGGGAAACATAGTTGAGGTTGTTGATGAACTTACTATGGATTCACTTACGAAGGTATATAACAAGAAAACCATAACAGAATATGCGGCTAAGCTTGTTAAACAGGATACGGTTGACAGGGTAAGTATAGTTATTCTTGATGTAGATTACTTCAAGCAGGTTAATGACAGATATGGGCATCTTTATGGTGATAAGGTGCTTGCAAGAGTGGCAAAGAAGCTTAAAGAGGTTGTTGGAGAAGATGGTATAGTAGGACGTATCGGTGGTGATGAGTTCATGATAGTCCTTAAAGGCATCAATGATGACTATGCTTTAAGAGGCGTGCTAAGAGCCATAAGAACACAGGTTAAATGGGAATTTAAGAACGATTATGAGAACTTCCAGGTTACAACCTCCATAGGTGTTGCGTTCAGCCCTAATAATGGTCATGAATACGAGGAGTTATTTAAAAAGGCAGATTTTTGTCTGTATGTGGCAAAGGAAAAGGGAAGAGACAGATATGTATTCTTCAGGGATGAAATGCACAGGGAGGCTTATGAAAATTCTATTAACAAGAAAGATAAGATAATCAATGATGGCAGGGAGATGCGCGAGCTAAGATACCTTACTGACATTATGATACAGTATAACAATGATAAAAAAGCTGCGGTTATGGCTATGCTTGAACATATGCAGAAGCTGTACAAGGTAGATAATATAAGCATATATGAAGGCAAGGATTTAGTCAGGAAAGTATCAGTTGGTACAAGCATTGAGGATGAAGATATGTCATATGTATACTCAGATGGTTTTAAGAGACTTATGGGAGATAAGACGTATATAGCAGCCAGCTTTGTTAATAACAACAGAGATGTCGCACCAGAGTTCGCAGATGAGATGAGAAAAAGACATATATATTCTACGATTCATTGTCTTATTGGAAGTAAGGATGAAGTTAAAGGCATGTTTACGGTAAACAGAATGAAAGCAGCATCACAATGGGCAGAATATGAGATAGAATGTAGTGTTATAACTGCTACACTTGTCAATATGCTTATGCAGTAAAGATGATCAGCAAGAGAAGATGATTAGCATATGTTAGCTGTGTTCTAAAGTTAAAAGTCTTATTATGCAGTCATAATAAGACTTTTTAAGATGGCTATGCTTACATTATACTTATAGAATTATTTAAAATATTTTAGTAGTTTTATAATGGATGTATTTTCACAAATGCAGTAGTTATAAGGCATAGAGGCGTGTTTGTATCTAATACTATATATAGTATGGTAAGTTGACGAAAGCACCAATATGTAGTAAAATTTAATTTGTTCAAAGATAGTGATTATTAATGCACTATACAGGTGATAACCAGGACACTTGTATAGTGCATTACATTGTCTATAGGCTGTCTATTGAGTTTCTTGTGATAGGCAGATTACATAGTGATATGTATGTCGAAAGTGAATTTTGACATTTACATTAAAATATCTGGCATATATGAATGGGAGGGTTTAATTAAAATGAAGATAATTAAGCGTAGTGGTTCAGAGGTAACATTTGACATTACCAAGATTATGGCGGCTGTTTCTAAGGCTAATCAGGAAGTGGTTCATAGTGAGAGACTTTCAGATGAGCAGATTCAGACAATATCAGATAATGTTGAGAGCATATGTGAGGAGATGAACAGATCTCTTAACGTAGAGGAGATTCAGGATCTTGTAGAGAATCAGATTATGAATCTTCGTGCATTTGCAGTTGCCAGAAAGTATATTACATACAGATATAAGAGGGCGTTGGTAAGAAAGTCCAACTCAACAGACCAACAGATATTAAGCCTTCTTGAATGTAACAATGAAGAGGTCAAGCAGGAGAATTCAAACAAGAATCCTACTGTAAACAGCGTGCAAAGAGACTATATGGCTGGTGAAGTAAGTAAGGATATAACTAAGAGATTCTTACTTCCAGCAGATATTGTAGATGCACATGAGCAAGGACTTATACATTTCCATGATGCAGATTATTTTGCACAGCATATGCATAACTGCTGCCTTGTGAATCTTGAAGATATGTTGCAGAATGGTACAGTTATAAGTGAAACTATGATAGAAAAGCCACACAGTTTTTCAACAGCTTGCAATATAGCGACACAGGCTATAGCACAGATAGCGAGCTCACAGTATGGTGGACAGAGTATATCGCTTGCACATCTCGCTCCATTTGTACAGATAAGCAGGGAAAAGTTTGTGAAGCAGGTTGCTGAAGAATTCAAAGCAACAGGTATAGCAGCAAGTGAAGAAAAGGTAAGAGAGGTTGCAGAGCTAAGAGTAAGAGATGAGATAAAACGTGGTGTACAGATGATACAGTATCAGGTCATCACACTTATGACTACGAATGGACAGGCACCGTTTGTAACAGTATTTATGTATATAGATGAGGTTCCAGAAGGTCAGACAAGAGAGGATCTTGCACTTGTTATAGAGGAAGTGTTAAAGCAGAGAATCCAGGGTGTCAAGAACGAAAAGGGTGTGTGGATCACACCAGCATTTCCTAAGCTTATATATGTTCTTGAAGAGGACAACATAAGAGAGGATTCTAAGTATTGGAATCTTACAAAACTTGCTGCAGAGTGTACAGCTAAAAGAATGGTTCCTGATTATATATCAGAGAAGATTATGAAAAAACTTAAGGTTGATAAGAATGGTGATGGACATTGCTTCCCATGCATGGGCTGTCGTTCGTTCCTTACCCCATATAATGATCCTGAGACAGGAAAGCCTAAGTACTATGGCAGATTTAACCAGGGTGTTGTAACACTTAATCTTGTTGATGTGGCATGTTCATCAGGTAAGGATATGAATAAGTTCTGGAAGATTCTTGACGAAAGACTTGAGCTTTGTAAAAGAGCACTTATGTGCAGACATTACAGATTAAAAGGAACACCTTCGGATGTAGCACCAATCCTGTGGCAGAACGGAGCGCTTGCAAGACTTAAGAAGGGCGAAACTATAGATAAGCTTCTTTATGGTGGATATTCAACTATTTCGTTAGGTTATGCAGGTTTATGTGAATGTACCTATTATATGAAGGGGGTTACACATACAGCTCCTGAGGGAACAGAATTCGCCTTAAAGCTTATGACATATTTAAGAGATACATGTAACAGATGGGCAGAAGAAACTAATATAGATTTCAGTCTTTATGGAACACCACTGGAATCAACAACATATAAGTTTGCCAAGAATCTTCAGAAGAGATTCGGTAAGATAAAAGGTGTAACAGATAAGAACTATATAACTAACAGTTATCATGTACATGTTACAGAAAATATAAACGCATTTGACAAGTTAAAGTTTGAAGCACAGTTTCAGGAACTGTCACCTGGAGGAGCTATCAGTTATGTGGAAGTTCCCGATATGAATGATAATATTCCTGCTGTTCTTTCAGTTATGCAGTTTATATATGAGAATATTATGTATGCTGAACTTAATACTAAGAGCGATTATTGTCAGGTATGTGGATACACAGGACAGATTCAGATAATAACAGATGATGACGGAAAGCTTATCTGGGAATGCCCTAACTGTGGAAACCGTAATCAGGATAAGATGAATGTTGCAAGAAGAACATGTGGATATATTGGTACACAGTTCTGGAACCAGGGACGTACACAGGAGATAAAAGAAAGAGTGCTTCATTTGTAAAAAACAGAGTTGATGTTTAATTGAATATTAGTTGACGAACGGACGACAAATATAAGCTACAGACAGTCCTGCACACTATGTTCAATGCCAGAAGCTTCAATCGGCTTACTCTAAGACTTTTCATATAGGTAGTGATAAGTGACGCTACCATTCGGACGCGCCGTCCGTGGCGCGGTCTCATTGCTTCGTACATCCATGTACGAAGCTAGCTGGGAGCGAAAGAAAAGTCTAAGATTCAGCACGATTGAACTTCAAGTGCATTTCACATAGTATGCAGGACTGCCTGTAGCTTATATTTGTCTGTGTTTCGGCATAATTTAATACTGAATATTCAATTAAATCAAGGAGACGAAACAGGGCGGAATTGTGCGCTTTACGCACAATTCCGCCCCTCATGTCTCCCATCTGATTTAGCCACACATTCATTTTTCGTAAATTAAGTCAAAGTCAGCCAGCATATATGAGGAAAGCAAGTATGCATACATCATAAGATGCACTTGAAGTTCAATTGTGATAGTTCTTAGACTTTTCCGTTACTCCCCAGCTATCCACAGACACGGATGTCTGTGGAAGTGAGATATGGGACACGGATGTCCCGTATCGAACGGTAGCGGAAAATACCATTACGTATATGAAAAGTCTTAGAAATATCCAATTGAAGCTTCTGGCATCGTTGATGTATGCACACCTGCTTTCCTCATATATTTGTCGTCCGTTCGTCATCAACTAATATTCAATTAAACACCAATATTTCTATGCTGCATATTCAGAATCACCAAAGAAATCGTTATACCATACAAGGAACATATATACTGTCCATATCTTTCTTGAATTATCGGCTTTTCCCTCTTTGTGGTCATCAAGGTACTTAACAAGCTCCTTAGTGTTAAAGTATTTTTCTGCAGCTTCGCTTGTGAAGGCTTTCTTTATCATATTGTAATACTTGTCATCCTTGAGCCAGATTCTTATAGGTACAGGGAATCCAAGCTTTTTCTTTTCAGCTACCATATCTGGAAGATACTTATGAGCAGCCATACGCATAGCATATTTTGTGTTGGACTTGTTTACTTTATACTTAGTAGGTATAGTCCTTGCTACATCGAATACCTCTCTGTCAAGGAAAGGAACACGTACTTCAAGGCTGTGTGCCATGCTCATCTTGTCGGCCTTAAGCAGAATATCACCAATAAGCCAGAAGTTGATATCAATGTACTGCATTTTCGTAACATCATCCTTATCCTTAACCTTGTCATAGAAAGGCTTTGTAAGCTCTTTATGGTCGTACTTTCCAGTAGGATTCTTTAATATCTTTGCGCGTTCTTTTTCATTAAACATAAATGCGTTACCGATGAAACGCTCCTCAATATCCTTGCTGCCTCTTATAAGGAAATTCTTACCTTTAAATTTAAATGGAATAGCCTGTGCTACATTAGCAAGTCCCTTACGAAGACCCTTTGGAAGCTTTCTGTAACCTGCAGTATCAAGAGGTTCCTTGTAAATGTTGTATCCACCGAAGAATTCATCAGCACCTTCGCCAGACATAGAAACCTTGACGTGCTTTGCAGCAGTCTGGCTTACAAAGTAAAGTGCGATGGCAGCAGGGTCTGCTAAAGGTTCATCCATGTGATACTGGATTTTAGGGATAGCAGCCCAGTATTCTTCACTTGATACAAGCTTTGAATAGTTGTCTATCTGAATCTTTTCAGATAAAGCCTTTGCATAATCTATTTCGTTATATTTTTCGTAGTCGAAACCAACTGTAAATGTTTTATCACCATTGAAGGTGGCAGCGACATAGCTTGAGTCAACACCACTGGAAAGAAATGAGCCAACCTCAACATCACTAATTTTGTGATGTTCTACTGAATCATGCATGGCATCATCAATCTCCTGTACAAAATCATCCAGGGACTTGTTTTCATCAGCCTCAAAAGTAGGTTCCCAGTATCTTTTTATATTAATCTGTCCGTTATGGAAAGTGAAGCAGTGTCCAGGCATAAGCTTGTATACACCCTTAAAGAATGTCTCAGGGAGTACTGAGTACTGGAAAGTAAGATAATTCTCAAGAGCCACATCGTTAACTTCCTTCTTATAAGCAGGATGTGCCAGTATGCTCTTAATCTCTGAACCATATATTATATTTCCATCAACTATTGTGTAGTAAAAAGGCTTAATACCAAAGAAATCTCTTGCACCAAAAAGAGTTTCTTTTTCGCTGTCCCAGATAACGAAAGCGAACATACCGCGAAGTTTATTAAGCATATCTTCACCATATTCTTCATAAGCATGAATAAGAACCTCTGTATCGGAGTTGTTTGCAAAAGTGTGACCCTTTTCAATAAGCTCTTTTCTTAAATCCTGGTAATTATATATTTCACCATTAAAAGTGATGACAATTTTTTTATTTTCGTTAAACATAGGCTGGCTTCCGTTATCAAGGTCGATGATTGAAAGTCTTCTAAAGCCCATATATGCCTTGTTATCTATATACTGACCGGCACTGTCGGGACCTCTGTGGATAATTTTATTCATCATATCAGTAAGAACATCTTTACCATTCTCAAGGTATCCTGTAAATCCAGCAAAACCGCACATATTACAAAACCGTCCTTTCCTAAACTAAATGTTGTTTGTGAGATAAAGATATGGGGTCAAAAGGAAATTCTGACACATATATCTTATAAATCAATTATGTAATTATAACAAACCAGAGTATTTAATACAAGAAAATGTAATAATATTATGCGTTATTGCGTGTTCTATAAATAATAAAAAAATAATACCCATGATATTGACAATTAAGTATATATATGATATGTTTAGTTTAAATAATAAAGTTATGGCGCGGTAACAAAAAGACAGGAGATGATTGATTGGAAGAATATATATGACATTCCTGATATAAACACAAGATGACAAAATCAGGATAATAACTCTATAGATATTATTGACAGCATAAAGAATATTTAATCTGGTAATCTTAATAAAAACTATTCATCTGATGTGAATATATAACGTAATGTCACATTGATTCATATTAATTTCCACAAGACACTTAATATTATATTAACAATATCAATCCGCTTATATAAGACATGTTGTGCATGTCATGCTTAGATATAACAGGATTGTGTACATATTATTTTATAAAAAGTATAAGACAAAGTGGACGAACGATGATATTTGACAGTACCCATAAGCATATTATTCTAAAAAAATATAAGACAAATATAAGATAAATATAAGACAAATATAAGATAAATATAAAGAAGGAAAAAGTGAGAATGAAGCGAAATATTTTATTGAAAATAATATTAATAACAGTGACGATTGGAGCTTTATTAGCAGCTGCAGCCGTTGTTAAGAAGAATGCGGATGCTAAAAACAAAGTGCCAGAAAAAAATAGTGCTGCAGTTGAAACGATACAGACAAAAAAAGCAACAGTATCAGAATCGGATTTTGCAGAACTAAAAGAATATAAGGAACAAAAAGAAATAGAATCAGATTTTGCAGAACAAAAAGAAACTGAAAAAGAAATAGAATCAGACCTTGCAGAGCCAGAAGAATCAAATGAACAGGCAGATTCAGGAATAGATATAGATATAAAAGAACAAGAAGAATATGGGAAGCCAGATTCAGAAGGAAAGTCAGAGCCTGAAGATAAACCAGATTCCGAAGAGAAGCCAGAGCCCGAAGAGAAGCCAGAGCCTGAAGATAAACCAGAACTAGAAGAAAAGCAGGAACCAGCCATAACAGATAGTCCTTATGGACATGAAATCTATATAGCTAATGGCGTACTGCAATATGGTGAAAACGCAAGTGAAGCACAGATGGGAAAGGATGTTAATACAGGAAGTACAGTGGAATGTCCATATCCTATAGAGGTTATGACAACAAGGGTTATGTATGATGAGCATTGTGGTTATCATACATATAAAGGATATTATACAGTTTCAGATAAAACCGAAATTCTTGATTGCCTGGTTGATGCAATGGGGAGTCCGTTGTTTAACGCAGATACAGCTATGTTTCAGGGTGTTATGGGTATATATAGATGTGGTTCCGTTGTGTTTACATGTCTTGGAATAGTGGAATAAAGGGGGTGTATATATGGCAGCATGTCCTATGAAGGACAAAAAAAGAGTGACTTTATTATATATATTATCGGTATTGGTGTTGTTATTATCATTTGTAGGTCTGGCATATGCGTATCAAGCGGGCAGTTATACAGATGATGATTTTAAAAGACAGATAACAGTTGATTTTGCCGGTGGCACAGCTGATTTACAATGGGTATATATGAATGATAAGAATAAACAGATATATTTTGATGATATACCTTTTTATAGTGATAATGAGGCACCGCATGAAGGAACATTTACAGAACATGTGAACTGTCGTGGATATACGCCGTATCTTCGTGTATACAATATTTCGAAAGAAGGCTGTATATTCAATGTGGATTTCACTGGCTATAAAAACTATAATAATTGGGACAATCCAGACAACAATGTTAAGGAAATGCTTGGCGGTTACCTGTTTGAAGCTGGCTGTAATATCAATTATGATGGAGATAAATATTCCGGTGAAAGAAAACCATTAACTATCACATTAGGATGGGCATGCAACTTTAACATCGAATGGGATTCTGGAGTCAGTGATGTTATAGGACACAGCACGAGTGGTCTTGATATGCGGTATTCAGATGGACAGACTATTACATATAAAGAAGGTACATTGGTTCCTACATGGATATATCTTAAAGATGGATATGAACTTGATTATATACAGGAAGGTGACAAAAAATGGTATGATTCCACATGGAATGAAGCATGTAAAAGATGGGATAACTACTGGACTATGAATAGGAGCCGGAGCATTTATATTCATACTAAGAAGAAAGAGGTTATAAAATCATATAAGCAGACTGTATACATAAGATATCAGAATCAGAATGGTACGTGGGAAAGATGGGATGACACGTCAGCAATAACTGAAAATGTATTATGTGGTTCAACATATACATTTGATACTAAGAATATAACTGGAAATTCAAAATGGAATTCAAACTTATACAGGATGCCAGAGCAGTTTGATGATGGAACATCCTTTGCCTATAAAGTAAGTGGTGCAAAAACTAGTTATATAAGTGTAGCCAGATTAAAAATACAGAATGACCAGGAGATATATGTGAGGTATCAGAATGGGGATGGTTCATGGGGTGAATATTCAAGCACATACTGGCATACACCAACAAAGAAAGCACCTGATGGCTGCTGGGAGAGCTTTCTGTGGCATGTAGATAATGGTACATCGTTTGGTTTTGGAGTTGAAGATATTAAACAGGATTCAAGGTGGGATGCCACGTTATATGAGTTTCCGGATACATATGCAGATGGTTCGTCGTTACGATATACAGTGACAAAGGCTTGTAAAAAATATGTTGATATATCAAGAAAATTCATATTGACATTATCGCAGGAGGATGCAACAAAAAGGGGAACACAATCAGTTATGGTATCTTACAGGAAGGGATTGCCTGATATAACGGTTCCTGAACAGAAATATAAAGCTTCATTTTATGATGATGATAACTATAATGACAGACTGTTATTATCTGATATAGTCCAGATTAATAAGTTTAAAGGATATATGTTGAAAGAAAAAAGAAATGAAGTCAGTCTGGGAAGTATATTAAATGAAAGTTATAATTATTCAGATGCTAATGCTGATAATTCTATTATTTCAACAGTAACATTAACAAGACCATATACTGGCTATTTGTATTTTTACTATGATGGTTATAACAGTACAGATGAAGAGGTTTCTGTTAATGTTGAGTGGAGTACTCTTGATGGTGACAGTGATAACGAGGAAATATGGTTTTTACCACATTCAAATGATAATAACTATGTAGATGTCTATGTTAATAAGGTTAACAGTATAAGAATCAGGTACTTCGGACCAGAGTATGGGCCAGATAGTTTTGGCAGCTGGAAAATCAGTCTTAATATTGAAGAAATGGCTGATGTGAATGATTACTGGTATAACAGTGAAGGTAAAGCCGATATTTACAGTTATCCATATGCATATAACGAAACTGTTTATGCGAAGTGGGAAGAAAGTAAAATCACACTGCCAGATAAAGATGAGGTAACGAAGCCTGGTTTTGAGTTAACTGGCTGGTCAGATGGAATAAACACTTATGATCCAGGTGATAAAATATCAATAAAAAAAGATACAAGGTTTTATGCAATATGGGAAGAAGTAATACCTGAAAGCAACTCTGAGAGTAATATAACAAAGGCAGCATCAACAATGTACTTTGATACACTTATACGGCGTACATCAGGAGATGAAGCATGGTATGACACAGTTGGAAGCTATAGTATAAAAAGTCTTAAGGATTATAGCAATGATAGTTGTGTACAGATATGGAAGATAGATATTGCTGGTAATATAACAAGAATGAAATGAGGCATTTACAAAATCATGAAAATATTTTATAATTAAAGGCAGATTTTTTATATATTTTGGACATAATTGCCATTATGGAAAGGATTGCGGTATGGAAAAGATAAAAATGACAACACCTCTCGTAGAGATGGATGGAGATGAGATGACAAGAGTGTTATGGGGACTTATTAAGGATGAACTTTTACTTCCTTATGTAGATCTTAACACAGAATATTATGATCTTGGACTTGTTCATCGTAATGATACTAACGACCAGGTTACTATAGATTCAGCAGAGGCTACTAAAAAGTATGGTGTTGCAGTAAAGTGTGCTACAATCACTCCTAATGCAGCAAGAGTAAAAGAATATAACCTTAAGGAGATGTATAAGAGCCCTAATGGAACAATAAGAGCTATTCTTGATGGTACAGTATTCAGGGCACCTATCATTGTTAATGGTATTGAACCTTATGTTAAGACATGGAAGAAACCTATAACTATAGCAAGACATGCATATGGTGATGTATATAAGGCTTCAGAGATGAAGATTCCAGCAGCAGGAAAGGCTGAGCTTGTATACACAGACGAACAGGGTAACGAAACAAGAGAGCTTATACATAACTTCAAGGGTGCTGGTATCATACAGGGTATGCACAATCTTAATGATTCTATAGAGAACTTTGCAAGAAGCTGTTTTAACTTTGCTCTTGAAACTAAGCAGGATCTCTGGTTTGCAACTAAGGATACAATATCTAAGAAGTATGATCATACATTCAAGGATATATTCCAGGAAATATATGATAATGATTATGCTGATAAGTTTAAGGAAGCAGGCATTGAATATTTCTATACATTAATAGATGATGCAGTAGCAAGAGTTATTCGTTCAGAGGGAGGATATATCTGGGCTTGTAAGAATTATGACGGCGATGTTATGTCAGATATGGTTGCTACAGCATTTGGTTCATTATCCATGATGACATCAGTTCTTGTATCACCTAAGGGCTTCTATGAATATGAAGCTGCACATGGTACAGTACAGAGACATTATTATAAGCATCTTAAGGGAGAGGAAACATCTACTAACCCTATAGCTACTATATTTGCATGGACAGGAGCTTTAAGAAAGAGAGGAGAACTTGATTCTATTCCTGAACTTGTAAGATTTGCAGATACACTTGAAAAGGCTTGTATCAAGACAGTAGAAGATGGTAAGATGACAAAGGATCTTGCACTTATAACAACATTAGAGAATCCTGTAACACTTAATACACAGGATTTTATCAAAGCAGTAAGGGCAACGCTTGATGAACTTATGAATTAATGTATAATTAACTGCTCCATTGATATTATAATATCAATGGAGCAGATTATGTTGTAAGAGGTATGAAACAGAACGTAACTTAAGGAGTGTTATGCGTAATATATTATTGGATTTCAGTTTCAGGGGAATGAATATTAACCAGCTTGCAGTCTGGTTTTTTATATATAGCTTTTTTGGATGGGCAATGGAGTGCATAGTTATAAGAAAGCAGCTTGGCTACTGGGAAAACAGAGGGTTTGCAAAGCTGCCATTTTGTGTAATATATGGTTTTGGAACATATATAGCTTTTAATATATTTGCTCCTATACAAAACAACTACATTGCATTATATATATTTGGTGCTGTATGTGCAACAATATTTGAGTATATGACGGCGAAGCTTATGTTAAAGCTGTTCGGCGAAGTATGGTGGAATTATGATCACCTTAGATTTAATTATAAGGGTATAATATGCCTTCAGAGCACAATTGGCTGGGGATTTCTGGCAGTGCTTATATTTGGAGTGTTTAACAGGCTTGTAGAACAGGCAGTATTTTCTATGCGTATGTCAGCGGTTACAGTGATTTCAGTTGTTCTTGTTGTGTCATATGTATGTGATTTTTCATATCATTTTACAAAGCGTTTATTAAACAAAAGAATGGGAGATGCAGTTAAACATGCATCAGGCTGCAGTAATCTTCTTAACAGATTCCATAGGTGATTTCGGGGTGAGATATGTTAGAAAGTCTTAGAAATAACATGAAACTGCTAAAAAGCAGTAAAAGACATGTATTGTTGTTTGAACTTGCATATAAGCTCCTTGCATTAGCAGTGTTTTATCCTGTTATTACGGGCGTTATCCGTTTGTGCATGAGAATAACAGGGATTAATTATCTTACAAATGAATATATAGCGAAAGCGTTTATGAATCCTGTAATAATCATATTCTGCCTCTTAGGTGTTATAGGATTCATAGTTTACTGCTTATATGAAATGGCATATCTTGCAGTATGTTTTGAAACCAAGAGAAAAGGTATACAGGCGTCTATTATTGATAACATATATAATGCCTTTTTGCGGCTTAAAAAGCTGTTGAGGATTCAGAGCATACCGCTTTTTTTATATTTTCTGATATCTATAATAGTTATTAATGTGACAGTTACTGGCAATATTATATTTAGCGAAAGTGTAAAAAATATTATAAAAAGTGAGGTAAAACGAAACAGAACTGCTATATTTATTGTGACAGCAATTATCATAATATGCCTGTTTTACTTTGTTATACGGGATATTTTTTCATTTAACATATACATGATGGAGGGAAAAAACTTCAGACAGTCATGTGCTAAAAGCAGAAGCATTGTTAAAAATAATGTACTGAAGATAGTGGGTGTAGTTGTACTATATAATCTTGCACTTTTAGCGGCTATTTATACATTTTATATAATTATATCTGTTGTACTGATTGCCGGAGTTAAACTGCTTGATCTTGCTTATATGGGTAGTGCGGTGTATCTTTCTGTGCTTAGTACATTAAGGACGATAGTAAGATTATTTCTTGTATTTTTATCTATACCTTGTTCATTCTCTATGATATCATATATGTATTACAAGTATGAGAATCTTTCGGATATTAATTTTGAGTTTGTTGATATAGATGAAGGAAGCGCAAGGATAAACAGGATTATATATTCATTTGTTCTTGTGATGTCGATAGTTCTGGATGTGTTATATGTGGTGTTAACATTTAACAGCAACCCTTTTGAGAGAGTTGCTATATTCCATGATACTAAGATAACAGCACACAGGGGTGCATCAAGGGAAGCACCGGAGAATACACTGGCAGCTTTCCAGCGTGCCATAGATGATATGGCTGATTATATTGAACTTGATGTGCAGATGACAAGCGATGGTTATATAGTAGTTATGCACGATGCATCAGCATATAGGACAACAGGTGTAGCCAAGAATATAACAGATATGACATATGAGGAAGTAAAGAAGCTTGATGCCGGGTACTGGTTTTCAGAAAAATATAGGGGTGAAAGGGTTCCATCTTTTGAAGAGGTGTTAAAGCTTGTTAAAAGCAGTCCTGTCAGTATAAAGCTTAATGTTGAGATAAAGTCATCAGCGGATAGCAGCATAGCAGCTGGAAAGGTTATAGAGCTTATAAAGAAATATTCCATGGAACAGAATTGTGTTATAACTTCATTTGATTATGATGCGCTTCTTGCAGTTAAGAGCATGGATGAGGATATACAGACTGGATATATACTGTCTGTTGCATATGGAAGATTTTATGAGAATACCAACGTAGACTTCTTTAGTGTTAACGCTTCATTCCTTACAAAGAGAACAGTGGATGCCATACATAATACTGGTAAACAGGTATATGCATGGACAGCTAATAACGATACATCTATAAAGAATCTTGCTAATAAAGGTATTGATAATATAATAACAGATGAACCTGTTATGGCAAGGGAGGTTGTGTATTCAAGGAATACAAGTGAAACTATTACAAATATGATCAAATATGTATTTAATAAATAACAGTCGCATTTTGCTTCGCAAAACAAGGAGGTATGTATGTTAAGGGGAATAGGTACATCTAAGGGTATAGGTATAGGAAAGGCACGGGTGTTAAAAAATACAGGGTGCGAGGTAAAAAAGTATAAAATAGATGATGTAGATGCAGAACTTCAAAGATATAAGGATGGAGTGGACACATTCATAAAGGAGACAGACGAATTCATAGAGAAGCTGACAGCTAAGTTAAACGGCGATGATAAGAATGCACTTGTTCTTAAGAACCAGGAATATTTAGCTGGTGATATACAGCTTACATCAGAGGTTTGTAATATTATAAAGAAGAATAATATTAATGCAGAGGCAGCCCTTTATGAGGCCTGCGAATCTTTGAAGCAGCTGTTTCTAAGTATGGATAACGAGGCTATAGCCCAGCGTGTAACAGATATTGAAGATATGAGGGAGAGATTGACAGCAATACTTCTTGGTGTTAAGAGTATTGATCTTACGCAGCTTCCTGATAACACGATTATTATAGCTGATGAGATACATCCATCTATGACAGCGAATATGGATACTGTGCATATAGCAGGCATTATATCTGAAAAAGGTGGAGACACCTCACATGCATCGATACTTGCAAGAGCTTTGGAGATACCAGCAGTTCTTAGTGTAAAGGGGATATGCAGTGAGGTTAAGGATGGAGAAGACATAATAGTTGATGGTGCATATGGTGAAGTGTTTGTATCTCCAAGTGACATAACTAAAAAGATATATGCCAAAAAGAAAAAACAGTACGATGAGAGTGTTATAGAACTTAAGAAATATATCAATAAACAAACAGTTACTAAAGATGGCAGACGTGTGATGCTGGCTGCTAATATAGGCAATGCACTTGATGCTGCAAAGGCAGTTAGGGATGGTGCAGAAGGTGTGGGACTGTTCAGGACTGAATTTCTTTTTATGAATGGAAGCAAGCTTCCAACAGAAGAAGAACAGTTTACAGAATATAAGAAAGCAGCAGTTCTTCTTGATGGAAGGGAACTTACTATAAGAACACTTGATATCGGCGGAGATAAAGATATTCCATATATGGGATTGTCTAAAGAAACTAACCCATTCTTAGGATACAGGGCGATAAGATTCTGCCTTGACAGGATAGATGTTTTTACGACACAGTTAAGGGCTATATTAAGGGCTAGTGCTTACGGTAATATCAGAATTATGATACCTATGATAACATCGGTTTCAGAGGTCAACGAGGTTAAAAAGATTATAGCAGGAATATGCAGGGATCTTGATAAGAAGGATATTAAGTATGATACTGATATTAAAGTTGGTATTATGGTAGAAACACCAGCAGCGGCTATTATGGCAGATGTTCTTGCAAGGCAGGTTGATTTCTTCTCTATAGGAACTAATGATCTTACGCAGTATACGCTTGCTGTTGACAGAGGTAACGAAAATGTTTCATATCTGTATTCGGCACTTAATCCGGCAGTTCTAAGAAGCATTAAAAGAATAATAGAATGTGCGCATAACGCAGGTATTGATGTAGGTATGTGTGGTGAGGCGGCAGCAGATGAACGCATGATACCACTGCTTTTATCTTTTGGTCTTGATGAGTTTTCAGTAGGTGTAAGCCGTGTGCTTGAGGTAAGAAAAGAGATTGCATCATGGAGTATGAAAGAAGCTGGTGATATAGCAGGGAATATACTAGGATATTCAGAGGAAAAGGAAGTATCGAATTATCTGAGTGATTATATATCATCAAGAGCTGAAACGTCTAAGCAGACAGCTAAAGATAGTAATGACAGTGCATTATAAAATATGTTGTATGTGATAATACAAAGAATAGATGACATAACGGATAAATAATGCTATGAATAAATGTCATAATGAATAAGTAATGTGATAATAAAAATGATAGAAATGAGGAACATATGGCGATATATGTAACAGATGAAGAGCAGGAAAAAGTTATACTTGTAGGTGTGGAGCTTGACCCGGCAGATGATTGTGAGAAATCACTTGAGGAGCTATCTGAGCTTGCAAAGACAGCAGGGGCAGTTACAGTTGGAAAGATGATACAGCCAAGAGACAGCTTCCATCCTGCAACTTATATAGGAAAAGGAAAGCTTGAAGAGTTAAGAGCTATGATACAGGAGCTTGGAGCAACAGGTATTATATGTGATGATGAGCTGTCACCTGCACAGTTAAGGAACCTTGAAGATGTTCTTGATACAAAGATTATGGACAGAACTATGGTTATATTAGATATATTTGCAGCAAGAGCGTCATCAAGTGAAGGCAAGATACAGGTTGAGATGGCACAGCTTAAGTACAGGTCAACAAGACTTGCAGGTCTTGGAATAACACTGTCAAGACTTGGTGGTGGTATAGGAACAAGAGGTCCTGGTGAGAAGAAAATAGAAACGGACCGAAGAATAATACGTGACAGAATATCCCACTTATCAGCAGAATTAAAAGAAATAAAAAGCCATCGTGATATACAAAGACAGAATAGAGAGAACAGTTCAACACCTGTGGCTGCCATAGTAGGGTATACTAATGCAGGAAAGTCAACACTTCTTAACAGACTTACAGATGCTGGTGTGTTATCAGAAGACAAGCTGTTTGCAACACTTGATCCTACGACAAGGGCACTTAAACTTGCGAATGGCGAAAAAGTGCTTTTAACAGATACAGTCGGATTCATAAGAAAGCTTCCGCATAATCTTATTGAGGCCTTCAGGAGTACACTTGAAGAAGCTAAATATGCAGATATGATAGTACACGTTGTTGACTGTTCTAATGATGATTATGAGAGACACATGGCAACGGTATACGATACCCTTAAACAGCTGGATGTAGGTGATAAGCCGGTTATCACACTCTTTAACAAATGTGATGAATTCGATGAGATACCTATACTTAAAGATAGTAAAGCTGATTATGTAGAGAATATATCAGCAAAAACTGGTATGGGACTTGATAGTTTCCTGATGGATATACAGGATATTATCCTTAAGAGCAGAATCCAGATAGAAAGGGTATTTCCATATAATGAGGCAGGAAAGCTTCAGCTTATAAGAGAGTATGGACAGCTTGAAAGTGAAGAATATACTCAGGAGGGTATTAAAGTTAAAGGTTATGTACCGGCATGGGTTGGCGGAAAGCTGTAATACAGGAAAGAGGATTGATATGAATATAATAGCACTTGCAGATAATAACTGGGCGATTGGTAATAATGGAAGACTTCTTGTGGATATCCCGGAGGATAAGAAGCTGTTTCGTGGGGAAACATATGGAAAGGTTGTAGTTATGGGAAGAAAGACCTATGAAGGCCTTCCTAACCAGTCAGCACTTGAGGGCAGAAAGAACATAGTACTGACTAATAACCTGAATTATAAAGCTAAGGATGTGCTTATATGCCATAGTGTTCAAGAGGTGCTGGAACAGCTTAAAAGCTATGACAGTAAGGATGTCTATATAATAGGTGGCGGACAGATATATGAACAGTTTCTTCCATATTGTGATACAGCACATATAACAAGAGTAGATTATAAGTATCAGGCAGACACATATATCACAGATTTTGATAAGCTTGATGGCTGGAGGGTTACGGCCAGAAGTGAAGAACATACTTACTTTGACATATGCTATGAATTCGTCTGCTATCAGAAGGAAAAGTAAGTGATAATTAAGTGATAGGTAAGCGATAAGTAAGCGGAAAGTGAGTGATATGCAGGATAACGCATAGATAGATGCACTGGTGTGCAGAAGCATATCCTTATCTGTGCGATATATGACCGGAAGAGAGGATTAGTATGAATAAAAAAATGTGGAAAATAAGGCGTATAATTACAGTTGTGCTTATGGCTGCCATAATTACCGGGCTGACTGTGTGGTATGGAATTCCACACCTATATGCATCACAAGAGGAGAAGACACTAAGAGTTATTCAACAGTCACAGAAGATACTTGAAAGCATTATAGAGAATTATATCGACAAAATAAGCCAGATTGATCCTATGGGGAATCATACATATGAAGGTGCGATAACCGTATCGGAGTGTGTTTATGATGGCGTGGATTACAGACCAGATGCATATAATAGAAGTCAGAAATATAGCATAGTTACTACAAATAATAATATAGTACTGGACATGCCTAAGGTCAAAGATGGCACACTGGTAGTAGATAAGAATGATATACTAAAATATGGTCTTGCCAAAATTGACTCTAGCCAGACAAAGCCGATATTAAGGGCAGCTCTGACACACGTTATGGAAGGGTATAAAGTAGCTGTTAAGGATAGTGCAACTATAAGCGATAAAGCATTAATAGCAGGGTTTAATACATTTGTCGAAGAAATGTATAAGGATCCGGTTATTCTTCCATACATTTCCCTGTTTAATGTTCATGGAATAACTGCAGATAATATGAAGAGCAGGTTTAGTGAATATGCTAAGGGTGTGTATACAACATATAATATAAGCCTGGATAGTCAGGACAGACTGACAGGAATAGAGCTTGTGTTCAACAGGATAGGTGCTGATGCCAATACTGCTGGTGATTATCAGGAAAGTGATAATAATAAACAGCAGATAGGTAATATTAATATAAGCTTCACAGGTGAAGACCAGCTATATGATAGTATGCAGATTATGGTAACAACAGCAGTTATAAATAACAATTATGTGAATGTAAACCTACAGTTGGATACGCAGGATATGAATAATATAAAGTATGGCATAGCGGCGGATATAAGTTATAGAAGCCATAGTCTTAAGCTTAAGGCGGATGGTGATATAAGAAAGAACTGATGCTGTAATGCGTTGATAATTATAATATTTTCCCGGACAGATAAGGCTATTAATAATCTGTCCGGGAATTTTTGTTAGCAGTTGCGTTTGGGTTAAAGGTTATATGATGTCGGGGTCAAAAGCCCCCTACTTTGATAACTACGAATTGTTCCGTGCTACGCACTCCCACAATTCTTCCCAATATTCGCATATCGTGGGATTATCATCCCACTTTTATGCTCATATCGGGGCGGGTTCCAAGGTCGCTCACCCACCTATGAGCAAGCTCATGTGGGTTTAGACCTTTTGACCCTGGTATCATTATATGAATAAAAGTCAGAGAAATGTAACCTTATGAAATAAAATCGTACTATATATGTGAAAGCTTTCAAAAATCTGAATTAAGGAAAAATAAAAAGTGCGCAGCGAAGAAGAAATAATTGATTTAATAGTCAACAGAGATGAGAGTGTTATGAGTGAGCTGATGGATAAGTATCAGAGGCCGCTTATGAGACTGGCTATGAATATGTTGGATAGTGAAGAGGATGCCAGAGAGTGTGTGAATGATACATTTTATGAAGTGTGGAAGTCAGTCCCTCAGAACAGACCTAAATATCTTTTTGCATATTCAGCGACTATCTGCAGACATCTGATATGTAAAAGAATAGAGCACGATAAAGCATTAAAGAGGAGTTCCAATGTAATAGAGCTTACATCAGAGATGGAACAATGCATCGGCAGAGAGGATAATTTACCAGATGGGGATGAAGAGAGGCTTGGAGAGTTGCTTGACCAGTTTTTAAAGGGTGTTCCAGTCCAGAAGAGAAATATGTTTATACAAAGGTACTGGTATTCAGAACCAATCAGAACGATAGCACAGCTACAAGGAAAAAGTGAAAGCACAGTAAAGGTAACACTTCACAGAATGAGAAAAGAGCTTAAGCTTTTTCTTGAGAATAATGATGTTGAGTTATGAATTAAGGGGTTGCGTAGAGGCAACAGAATGGAGGTATTTATGGATAAGAATAAGCTGTTTAATTCAATGAATTATATTAATCAGGAATGGGTAGAGCAGGCAAAGCCAACAAGGAATAAGCGTGTAAACTTAAAAAAGAATAAGAAGTATAAGGTGTATAGAAATATTGCGGCGGCAGCAGCGGTTGTGTTTGCAGTATCAGGAATTACTTATACAGGAGCATATGCATACCAGAAATATCTTAAGCCACAAAGCAATGTTAACTTCTCATCTCATATGGATGATGACAGTACAGTAAGTGTATATAGCAGTAATAATATGGAGAATTCAAAGGATTCAACAGTAGATGTTATATGGGGCAATTATGTTGCAAGTGGTTCAAGATTCTATGTAAGCTTAACATTTAAGTCAAAGGATGGAAGCCCTATTATTCCTAATGACGAAAGCGATATGAAGCCAATAATAGGTTCGTTCAACTTTGAGAAAGCCCATGTAAGCTTAAATGGCAACTCTATCACAGATTCCAGATCAGGATATCTGCCAATATTCTTTAATGGAATGTCAGAGGATGGAACAGAAATATATGCAGAGATGAATCTTGATTATAATGATGGTACTAAATTCGTAGGAAGTACTATAACAATATCAACAGAAAACTTAAGATGCGCGTATGCAACAGAAGATAAGGAAAAACGTGAAGAAAGACAGATAGCAACAGGCGAATGGTCATTTGAAACACAGGTTGAAGACAGTAGTACAGGAGTTATATGTTCAAAGCCGGATGTACAGGTTCCGTCAGTATACAAGGATGGCGAATATCTGACAATCACAGATCTTCAATCTAATGGATTCGAGGTGGCTCTTAAGGGAACTGGAGATATTGACTTTAAGTACTTCGGAGTTGAAAAAGGAAATGCTCTAACAGTAACACTTAAGAATGGCACAGTTGTAGAGGCAGATACTAAGTTATCTGATTTATCAGGAAATGCAAAGACAAAGCTGTATGATATCACCTATGGATTAAAGAAGGTAGTTGCCGTTGAGGATATTGATTCAATAGAATGGCATGGTGCAACAATCTATAAGGCTGAGTAGAGGGTGCTATAAGAATGCTATAAGGATGTTCTTGGTATGCCACCGGGTTTGTTATCAGGAGGGCATTGTATAGGATGCATAACTAGGAAATATAATAATAAAAAATCTTACCAAAACAACGGGGAACCACAGATGGGGAATGCAGGGGGATTGAGTGCTTTTACACTCAATCCCCCTTGTGCTTGTTAGCTTTTGTTGGAGAGATTTGTTGAAGTGTAATTGGTCGAAGAGATTAGTTGAAGTGTAATTGGTAGAAGTGATTAATCGAAAGATTAGTTGAAGTGTTCAGTAGAAAAATTGAGTTATATATTGGGATTGTGACCCTATATGAGAAAATGGCAATCAGAGTCATATTTTGAAAGCTGATTGTGATTAGAAATACCCAATCAGCTTTCTGATAACTAAAGCATTACTTAATATAATACCACTAAAGTTTTATAACGTCTGTTTATCAACATAGTAATTAATTTACCTAAACAACGATATAGGTACTATAATGAAATCTTCTTAGCCGTCGTTCCATTTTGATTGCATTGGATAGTTCGGCAAATGCACCTACCTGTACCTTGTAGTAACCATCTTCATATATTATAAAGGCTGGGAAGCCATCTATAAGTAGAGAGTTTAATAAGCGGTCTGCATTATCTTTATTGTGGTATGCACCAGTCTGAACCCGGTAGAGAGGCTGATGTATATATGAATTATTGCAGGTGTTGCTGCAGGAGTTATTGTGTAGGCTGTTGCAGGAGTTATCATTGCAGAGATTATATCCGGTGTCAGCAGTATAATTATCAGAGTTGTTAATACCTTCTGTAATACTTTCTGTCTCTGTTTTTGGAGTTATATCATATCTATAAGAGGCATTATCACTATTAATAGAACTGCTTGTGCCGATGAAATTACCGGAATTATAGGAACTGCCGGAATTATAAGAATTGCCGGAGTTGCCGAAATTACCGGAATGGCCGGAATTTCCGAAACTACTAGAATCATAGAAAGTACTAGAAGCTCCTAAATTGCTGGCATTGCTGGAACTGTTGATATTGCTGGCGTTGCTGGAATTATTGGTATTGTTGGAGCTGTTGGTATTGTTGGAGCTGTTGGTATTGTTGGAACTATTGGTATTATTGGAACTGCTGGTATTATTGGAGTTGTTAGCTTTGTTGTAGCTGCTGTTTGAATGGTGAGTATTAGAGTTGCGTGAACCAATAGGGAGGCTTTCTAATATTCCATCAGCTATAGCATTTGCAACCTTATCGAATTCCTGGTCAAATATATAATTATCTTTTTCGTTATTTATAAAGCCTGCTTCAACAAGGACAGCTGGCATCTTAGTTCTCTTAAGTACCACAAGATTTTTCCGGGTATCAACTCCCAGATTCTTAAATCCAACATTCTCAAGCTGGTTGTTTATGTTTCTTGCAACCTCTGATTTAAATCCTGAATCATTGTATACAAGAGTTTCAACACCAGAATACTGGTTGGGCTTTTCAGAAGAGTTTCGATGTATTGACACGAAAAGATCAGCGCCTGAGTTGTTAGCATCAGTTGCCTTTTTAAAAGGTGTCTCATATTCGTCGTTAGTTCTTGTATAGAAAACATCAACTCCATTTTTTTTAAGAATATCGCCGACGGCCAGAGTCAGGTCGAGGGTATCATCTTTTTCCTGTCTGTCATTATAAACAGCACCAGGATCGCTGCCACCATGACCTGCATCAAGAGCTACTTTATATTTTGACATATCCGCTCCTAAAGGAATTATCATTTTATTTTATTCATAAAAATATATAAAGATACATATAATAATGAAAAAATATTGATTTTGTGTATATAGGTGTATACAGAATGGGGGTATAATGGTGTATGTTCATACTATGGAAACACCACAGGATATGATAGATAAAGGGAAGATGCACATAAATGTATATGATAAACAGCAGGGAGCACCACTTGCAAATGCAAGAATCACTTTGTCATATACAGGTAATCCGGATTCTATAATAAATGAACTTGTAACAGATTCAGAAGGGGCTGTTAATCTTGATGAACTTTTAGCACCACCGATAGAGTACAGCATGGAGCCAGGGGAAAAACAGCCATTTGCAGAATATACGATTGATGTCAGTGCCAACGGATATGAGGAGACTAACATATCCGGAATAGATGTCTTTTCAGGGGAAACGAGTATACAGGATGTATATCTTAATGAAAATAAGTATACAATTGCGGGAGATAACATAGTTATTCCGGTTAATACCCTGTATGGAAACTATCCAGCCAAGATACCAGAGAGTGAGATAAAGCCACTTAACCAGTCTGGTGAGATAGTACTAAGCCGTGTTGTTATTCCTGAAACTATAGTTGTGCATGATGGTGTTCCTACTGATTCAACGGCGCTTGATTATTATGTCAGGTATAAGGATTATATTAAAAATGTTGCAAGCAGCGAGATATATTCAACATGGCCAAGGCAGACGTTAGAGGCTAATATACTTGCAATCATGTCATTTACATTGAACAGGGTGTATACAGAATGGTATAGAAACCAGAGTTATAATTTTACTATAACATCTTCAACAGCATTTGATCATAAATGGGTGAATGGCAGAAATATATTTGAGAGTATATCAAATGTAGTAGATGAAATATTTGATAATTATCTTTCACGTCCGAATGTTAAGCAGCCAATACTTACACAGTACTGTGATGGAAAAAAATCAAGCTGTCCGAACTGGATGACACAGTGGGGAAGTAAGTATCTTGGTGACCAGGGATATTCATCAATCGATATATTAAGATATTATTATGGCGATGATATGTATATAAATACAGCAGAGCAGATACAGGGTATTCCTTCATCATGGCCTGGTGCCAATCTTGATATAGGGTCATCAGGTCAGAAAGTAAGACAGCTTCAGGAGCAGCTGAATCTCATAGGAGATTATTACAAGGCTATACCACCATTGTCAGTTGATGGAATATATGGAGAGCAGACAGCAGAAGCGGTAAGACAGTTTCAGAGGATTAACAATATGCCACAGACAGGAGTCGTTGATTTTCCGACATGGTACCGTATATCAGACAGATATGTGAGACTGTCAGGCATAGCTGAACTTATGTAAGCGGGCATGATATAGTCTGGTTTATGGAAATGTTGTCTTTAAACAGTATTGAAATAGTATTATAGTACTGATATTATGATGATATAAACTAATGTGTACAAAAGAAAGAGGCAAAAGATATATGAGATATAAGATAAGTGATCTTGCAAAACTTCTTGGTGTATCTACAAATACGGTGAGAAGATATGAGGATATGGGTTATATATCGGCTGTGAGGGATGAGAACAGCGGATACAGGTATTACGATGATGACGGAGTTTTTGGTGTGCTCAATGCTAAAATGCATATAAAGTATGGTTTTACGCATGAGCAGATAAGTAAGATGCAGAATTATACGCTTGATGAAACTATAGAGGCGTGTCAGGAACGCATGCAGCAGATGGATAGGCAGATAGCCTATATGACGTATTTAAGACACAGGCTTAAGGATGACTGTGTACTTATGAATAAGGCAGCAGCTAATACAGATATATATGAAAAACAAAGTCTTCCTATGTATTATGTTTTATATAAGAATGGCGGAAAGCTGCTTCAGGAGCCAGAAAGACTGGAGCAGCTAAGCGAGTTTTTATACAATTCACCAGAAATACAGCATATATACATAATTCCTGAGAGTGAGATGAAAGCAGGACGTTTTACTGTAAGCTGTGGTTATTCGATTAAGGAAGAGCATCTTGAAAAGTATCATCTTCATATTAACCAATATGCACAGAAGTATATTCCTAAGCCGTCAGTTATGGGTATATCAAAGGTGCCGGCAAAGTTAAGCAGTATATATGATCACTCACAGGATGAGATTAAGGAGATTATGATAGGGCGTCACCTTGCGTATATGAAAGAGCATAATCTTGTCCTTGATGGTGATATAACAGGTATAGTTATAACAAAGGTTAAGGATGATGATAGTGATGATCATGTGATGTATATCCTTATGAGTGTTCCTGTACGGGAAGATAAAGAGTGAATTATGACATGTTATGTTCGTATATAAAAACAATTCTTTATTAAATATGTAAAAGATATTGACCTTGACATTGGTTCATACTTTATAGTTTGTATTATGGATATCAAAAAGGTTTTATAAACAGACCCTGACAGTATCCATGCAGATATATAATGTTATAATGCCTTTAAAGGCAGAAAGGGAGGTCAATATGCGCAAAACAACTAAAAGACGTCTTAGCAGTCTTTTGTGTGCAGTACTTATGCTTGTTACAAGCATAGACGTAACTGCATTTGCAGCAGAATCAAAAGCGTCAACAAGAAAGATTGACGTATGGGACATGGGCACAGTACAGGAAGCAGATACAGATAAGTATAATAATCATATTACTGCTGCTGACTGGGAGAATTGTGACAATGTTTCAAAGGATGGTAAATTCGTTGCAGGAGAAACAACATTTGGTGATCTTACAATCAATCATAATGCCAATGACAGATTGTTCTCGGCATCAGGCAAAAACTATGGAAGCAATGCGTTAGCAACAACAGCATATGATGATGGATATACAGCATCCGGTATGTACTACTGTAATGGTACAGGAGGAGAAGGAAGAAGATACATTGCTATTAACAATGTAGAAGCCGGAGATAAGATAGTTGTATACATGGCATCAAGCAATGCTGCTAATGGAACACTTCTTTTTAAGTATCTTGGTGAAGATAATGAACAGGTAGAAAAAGCAAGCTTTACTAACAAGGGAGCTAAGTATGAATTCGTAGCTAAGTATAGTGGTTCATATAAGGTGTATACAGATGCAGCAGCAGGAAAACCTATATATAACAGGGTGGTAAGAATTCCGGGAGTAAAAGTCAGTGGAACAATAGAAGGCGTACAGGTAAGCGGTCTGAAGGTTTTATTTAAGGATGATGTTAACGATATCACATATGATGCAGATGTAAAAGGCAATACATTTACAGCTACACTTGCAGCAGGTTGTGATTATACAGCAGTTTTATCCGGAGCAGCAGGATATGGATTTTCTGTTGATACAAAGAATGTTACAACAACTGTAGATGAAGCTCTAACAGGCAAGACAGGAGTTACATTAAAGGTAGAAGAAAAGAAAGTATATACATATACAGGAAAGGTTACAGGATTTGCAGCAGATTATGATACATCGGGATTATCAGTTAAGCTCGTAGCAGACCCATCTTCATTAGCAGATGATGTGGTTCTTAAGCTTGATGATAACAAAGCTTTCAAAGCAACACTTGAGCCTGATGTTAAGTATACAGTTGAGCTTAGTGGAGTTAATGATTATGAAGTAGCTGATGGTAAAGAGGTTACAGGCCAGACAGATTACTCTAAAGATATAAGCGTTTCTGCTAAGAAGTTATATAAGGTAACAGGTAGATTTACAGATATAGATGCTAAAGCAGCAGTTACAGATATTAAGTTTATCAATGTTGATGACAAGTATGTGTATACAGGAAAGGTTACATCAGATGGATATGAAGTTTCTTTAAGAAATGGTTCATATGAAGTTGAAGCAGTAGCTGATGGATATAGAACAACAACACATATAGTAGTCAATGATGCAGATGTAACTAAAGATATCTTAATGGTGTCAACTAAAGATAAGGAACAGATTGAAAGAGTATCTGATATATATGTCGGATATAAAGAAAAAGGAAATGTAAACTATAATACAGTAAAAGAAGCAGTATCAGCAGTATCATTAATGACACCTGCTCCTGATGAGAATAATGGAGTTACTATTCATATTGCTCCTGGTACATATAGAGAACAGGTTATTATATCAACTCCATATGTAAGACTTGTTAATGATGAAAAGTCATCAGGCAAAGAAGTGCTTCTTACATGGTATTATGGAATAGGATATAAGTATTACAGCATAGATGCTAAAGGTTATTATAATGCTGAAAATGCGTATGACAAGTACGAGAAGGCAGCTGCAGCAAAATGGGGCTGTTCAGTACTGCTTAAAAATACAGCAACAGGATTCAGTGCTGATGGAATCACGTTTGAAGCTTCTTTTAACCGTTATTTAACAGATGAAGAAATAGAAGATGGTGTAACACCTACAGAAAAAAAGTATCCAGACAGAAACTATGCAACAGATGTTACATCAAAGGCAGCAACAGAAAGAGCAACAGCCATGGCTATAGAAGCTGATAAGGTTGAATTCACAGACTGCGCATTTCTTGGAAGCCAGGATACATTATATACTGGCAATTCAGCAACTAATATGTACTTTAAAAACTGCCGTATAGAGGGTAATACAGATTACATATTTGGTGATGGCAACGCAGTGTTTGATGGATGCGAGCTTAGATTTGCAGGTTACAGTGCTGGCTCTACAGGTGGTTATATTACAGCACATAAGCCAACATCTGCTGCAGCAACTAAGACTGGCTATGTATTTAGAAACTGTACAATAACAGGCAGTGATAAACTTGAGGTAAGTGCAGGATATCTTGGAAGACCTTGGGGTCAGGATGCAAAAGTAACATTCCTTAATACTAAGATAAATGGTAGTTACATTAAGGATGAAGGCTGGTTTGAAATGTCTGGCAATAAGCCGGAGAAGGCTGGTTATACAGAATATAATTCGGTTTATACAGATGGAACAGCAGTAGATGTTTCTAAGAGAGTAACAGGAGTTACAACAGATGAAAGTGTTGCAAAGAAAGATGTTGTAAATGATTATCTTTCAGGCTGGACACCTAATGCTTATGTGGCTGATGAGAGCACAGTAGCATTTGTAAAGAAACCATATCTTGTGGATAATGGAGATATCAATGCACCATATCCAGGACATACTCTTACTGTTATATACTCTCTTGGAGAGAAGAATGATAAAAATGATGCATCAGTAATCCACTGGTATATTGTTAATGAGGATGGCAGCAGAACACTTGTAAAATCGTCAACTGCCAATGCGGATAATACATATAAGATTTCTAAGGATGCTATTGGAAAGCATATTGAAGTTGAAGTTGTGCCAGAGAACTTAAGTGGTGTTAAGTCAGAAGCACTAAAATATAAGGCAGAGGCATATGTAAGAGATGGATATGAAGATCCTACAGGTTCAACAGATATAGAACTTGGTGATGGAGTAAATGTATTTTTAGCAGGTGATTCAACTGTTAAGGATTATTCAGCATCAGGTATGTATATGAGCGGTAAGGCCCAGGCTGAAGGTTCATGGGGCGAATATTTACAGGCGTTCTTTGATGCTTCAAAGGTTAAGGTGCAGAACTATGCCAATGGAGGACGAAGCAGCAGAAACTTTATCAATGAGGGCTCATTAGATAAGATAAAAGCCAATATTAAAGCAGGTGATTATCTGTTTATACAGTTTGGACACAATGACTGTGCCAATGGAAAAGGATATATTGAAGATAGATATGTACCACTTGGACAGCCAGATGCCAACGGAATATATCCGGTAACAGCAGGAACTAAAGTGGCAACACCATCATCACTTACTTCAAAGTATGGAGATACATTCTATTCATATGATTGTGGTGGTACTTATAAATGGTATCTTAAGCAATATGTTGATGCGGCAAAGGAAGCAGGTGCAATACCAGTTCTTGTAACACCAGTATCAAGACTTTATTATACTAGTGATGGTACTATCAAACCACATCATGATTCAACAGATACGGAAACAGGAACACTTGTAACTAAAAATAATGCATATGTTGAAGCAGTTAAACAGCTTGCAAAGGAACAGGATGTATTACTTATTGATGGTTTTGAGATAACAAAGAATATGTATGAGGAAGCATACAAAGCAGATGAAAAGGCAGCTAATGGCAAGTCTGTTAATGGTACACAGGTTATGTCAGCAGGAGACAGCACACATAGCAATAAGCTTGGTGGTTTTATAACAGCAGAACTCTTTGCACAGCAGATCCAGAATATGAATATATCACTTTCAAAGGCTGTTAAATCACCATCCAGAGTAGCGGGTGTTAATCCGGATGGACAGCAGGTGTTTGTTGTTGATAAGAATGGAGTGCTTACTGCTAAAGCAGCAGATGCAAATGGCAGATTCACAGAAGATGCAGTGTACTGGACAACAAAAGGCCAGAGCCTTTTAGGTGTAATAAGTGCTAAGAATGAAGAACTTAATAAGAGTGAGAAACCATCGCCGGATCCAACACCATCGCCAGACCCAACACCATCGCCAGACCCAACGCCGGCACCGGATCCAACGCCATCGCCAGACCCAACGCCGGCACCAGATCCAACGCCAGCACCAGAACAGGGTGGCAGCGATAAGAAAGATGATGGAGCTACGTCAGGTAGTGACAGTAAGAAAGATGACAATGCTATATCACCTGACGATAAAAATCCAGATGCTTCTAAAGATGATGTAAAAACAGCAGATGTATATCACGTGATGGGATATAGTGTGGCATTTACAATGGCATTAGCTGGAATAGTACTTCTTGTGAATGAAGATAGAAAAAAGAAAAGGCTGATTAATAAATAATATAATAGTTATAGATACTAGTGTTAGTGATGATTAGAATTGATTAGTATTGATTGGCATTGAATAAAGCCAGATACACAATGACTTAGGTTGTTGTGTGTCTGGTTTTTGAATACTTGAATATTGTTTGTTCGAGTATTATTTGCTTGAATATTATTTGCCTGAATTTTTTTTGAAATATAATAATGTATGGATTTATGTACAATACATTATTAAATGTGCAAAAAGATATTGACCTTGACATTGGTTCATACTTTATAATTCCATAAAAAGGGCAGATTGTCCAGAAAAGAAAGGGAAGGTTATTTATGATGAAGAAAAGAAACAGAAAACGTATAAGTTGTCTGCTTAGCGCTTTGCTTCTGCTTGTTATGAGCATAGGCTGGAGCGTTATGGCTATGGCTGATGATGCAGTTAATAAAGACAGCAGCAAGCCTACAGTATGGATAATAGGTGATTCTACAGTAAGTTCTTTTGCTGATAATTATTATTATCCAAGATATGGATGGGGTACACAGATTGATAAGTATCTTGATGGAACATATGAAGTGAAGAATATAGCTTTATCAGGAAGAAGTTCTAAGAGCTATGTTAATGATAAGGAGTATAAAGAACTTACAGCCGGTATGAAGCAGGGTGATTATCTTCTTATAGGCTTTGGTCATAATGATGAAAAGGCAGAAGCAGACAGATATACAGATCCTAATGGTGATTATAAGACAGCTGGCTCATTTGCTAACTCATTATATGAAAACTATATTAAGCCTGCGCAGGCAGCTGGTACAACAGTTATTCTCTGTACACCTATAGTAAGAAGAACTGCTACAGCAGAATGGTCTGACAGTAATCTTCATATCACAAAGGATAGTGGTGATTTCAAGGGTGGAGATTATGCCCAGTCTATAAGGAATCTTGGTAAGGAACTTAATATACCAGTTGTTGATATGACTAAGATGACAAAAGAGTTATATGATACATTAGGACCAGATGAGACAGTCAACCTTCATGCATGGACATCATCTAAGGCTACAAGCGTTGATAATACACATACAAACATTTATGGTGGAACATATAATGCTTATCTTGTAACTAAGACAATTAAGGAACTTGGTGTGGCTGGAATATCAGAACATATAACAGCTAAGGAAGCACCTGTTAAGGCTGATGTACTTAAGTCTAATCCTGATTATAAGGAAGCTGAATATTCAGGAGAACTTAAGCAGAGTGAATTATGGAAAGATGCAGGCGTTTTCAAGGGTTCAATATTTGGAGATATAGGCGGAGACCCAAATCTTATTAAGGATAAGTTTATACTTGAGGGCAATGAAGATGGAAGCATTCACATTGCTGTTAATGGTAAGGGAAAGATATCATCAACAACAGATGGAATGGCAATGTATTATTATAAAGTACCAGCAGATAGTAACTTTGTAATAACAGCTAATGCAACAGTAAACAGCATTAATAAACACAATCAGGTGGCATTTGGTCTTATGGCAAGAGATGCTATGTATATTGATGTTAATGATAAGTCAGCTCTTGGAGATTATGTTGCAGCAGGAAGTATCCAGCAGGGAACAGCTAACTGCTTTAAGAGAAAAGATGGCGCATTAGGCTATGGTGGTAAATTAGAGAATCCGGTAGAGGCTGGTAAGACATATGCACTTAAGATTGAGAGCAACAGTGATGGATACGCATGTACATTTGGCGATAATGCTGCTATATCAGGTGGTTTTGATTTCAAGCTTACATCAATAGATGCAGATTATGTATATGTAGGTTTATTTGTGGCAAGACAGGCAGATGTAACATTCTCAGATATAAAGCTTGTTGTAGATGGTAAGGTGATAACTGGTTCAGATGTTAATCCAGATGATAATAAACCGGGAGATAATAAACCGGGAGATAATAAGCCGGGAGATAATAAGCCAGGAGATAATAAGCCAGGAGATAATAAGCCAGGAGATAACACACCAAGCACACCAAGCGATACACCAAACACACCAAGCGATACACCAAGCACACCAAGTGATACACCAAGCACACCAGATTCAGATAAGGTAAATGCAGTAATTAAGGCTGATGCTGGCATCAATATAAAGGCCGAAGTACCAGTGAGCGGAATCACATTCACAGAAGAGGAAAAGAAAGAAATAGAAAACGGAAGTACAGTTTCGGTATCTATGGAGGTCAAAGATGTAACAGCTACAGTATCAGAAAGCGATAAGAAGCTTGTGGAGGATAAGGTTAAGGAAGTTCTTAACAATGGTGTAGTTGGAGCATATCTTGATCTTACATTATTAAAGAAAGTTGGAAGTCTCAAAGAAGTATCAGTAACAGAAACAGCTGCTGGAGTTGTTGTTAAGCTTGATATTCCTGAAAGTCTTAAGAATACAGATTCATCTGTAGAAAGAAAATATACAGTTGTAAGAATTCATGATGGTGTAGCAGAGGCACTTGAAACAAGCTGCGAAAACGGAGTTATTACATTTACAACAGATAAGTTCTCTACATACGCTATATGCTATGAAGATGTAGCAGCAACAGGAAACGGACAGGCATCAGATAACACAATAAATACAGGTGATGTGTATAATATAGCACTCTATGTATTATTCGCAGTTGTATCATGTGCAGGTTTTGCATTCGTAGTATTAAGAAGAAAGTCAGTTGTAAGATAAAAAATAAAATAATGTATCATTTTTGTATTGCAGAAATTTGAAATATTTGAAATGTTTGTTTGAAATGTTTAAAAATATAGTTGACAGCTATAACTATTAGTGTTAAACTCTAATAGTTGTTAAACGAAGCAGAGTATCCACTCTCACCTTAGCGCATGAAGGCGACTCGGGTTTATATTTTTAAGAATATGCATGATAAACAGCAATTAAGATGCATTATGATTAAAAAGTGGATAGTCTGACTATCCACTTTTTTTGATTTTGGAGGTGCACTACTATTAGCGAATTAATGATTAACGAGCAGATCCGCGATAAGGAAGTTCGTGTTATTGGACAAGAAGGACAGCAGCTTGGAGTTATGTCTCCTAAGGATGCTATGAAGTTAGCAAGAGAGGCAGAGGTTGATCTTGTAAAGATAGCTCCATCCGCAAAGCCACCTGTATGTAAGCTTGTGGATTATGGCAAGTATAAGTATGAGCTTGTCAGAAAAGAAAAGGAAGCTAAGAAAAAACAGAGAACAATAGAAGTCAAAGAAGTTCGTTTATCACCTAACATAGATGTGAATGACCTTAACACTAAGTGTAACGCAGCAAGGAAGTTCATAGAGAAAGGCGATAAGGTTAAAGTATCACTCAGATTCAGAGGACGTGAGATGGCTCATGTTGATTCAAGTAAGCATATACTTGAAGATTTTGCAGAGAAGTTAAGTGATATAGCAGTAGTAGATAAGGCTCCAAAGTTAGAAGGCAGGAGCATGACTATGTTTTTAACTGAAAAACGTTAAAATATTATTCCATATGAGAATTAAATTAGGAGGATTATTATGCCAAAGGTAAAGACAAAAAGAGCAGCTGCAAAGCGTTTTAAAGTAACTGGAACAGGTAAATTAAAGAGAATGAAAGCTTACAAGAGCCATATTCTTACAAAGAAGACTACTAAGAGAAAGAGAAATCTTAGACATGCAGCTATGACAGATGCAACTAATGTAAAGACAATGAAGAAGATTATGCCATATTTATAAGATATGGGTGTCTGTGATTGATTATTTTAGGAGGAAATTAAGAAATGGCAAGAATTAAAGGCGGTATGAACGCAAAGAAGAAGCATAATAGAGTATTAAAGCTCGCTAAGGGTTATAGAGGAGCTAGATCTAAGCAGTACAGAGTTGCTAAGCAGTCTGTAATGAGAGCTCTTACAGAGAGCTACAAGGGTAGAAAGCAGAAGAAGAGACAGTTCAGACAGTTATGGATCGCAAGAATCAATGCTGCTGCAAGAATGAATGGTCTTTCATACAGCAAGTTCATGTATGGTTTAAAGTTAGCTAACATTGACCTTAACAGAAAGGTATTAGCTGAGATGGCTGTTAATGATGCAGAAGGATTTGCTAAGTTAGCAGAAGTTGCTAAGTCTAAGATTGCTTAATCATTAGATTAATTAGTGTAAAGATAAATATAATGTTATATATCAGATTTATATCTGTCAGATTCTGGATATCTTCTGATTAGTAGCATTTAAGCCGCTATATAGGATGAGATAACTCTTTATATCCTGTATGGCGGCTTTTGTGATAATATTGTGAAACATTTATGTAATACTGGCTTTAGAGGCTGTATTATGGTATAGTTTATAAGTCGGCAATCCGGCATAATATATATTTATGGAGACAGGTTATGAGAAAAGTATTAAAAGGAAAGTGCGTTAAATATGCAGTAGCAGCAGCTATGGTTGTTTCTATGCTTATGACTACAGCATGTAATAGTAAAATAAAGGTTGATTATGGATATAGTCCTACAGATTATGTTGAGCTTGGAAACTACAAGGGAATAGTAGCCGATGTTGATGTCACATCCATAACTAACAAGGTTATAGATGACAAGATAGCTGAGCAGATGAATGATGTAACTACATATACAGATGTTAACCGTGGGGCTCAGAAGTCAGATAAGGTAACATTTAGTTACTCAGGAACAGCAGGTGGACTTGCAATAGATGATTTCACGGGTTCTGATTATAGTATGGTTCTTGGAAAGGATGCTTTTCCAGTTGCAGGAACGAGTCTTGCAGATGAATTATATGGTATGGCAGCAGGTCAGACAAAGGTTATAACAGTAACTATGCCAGATAACTCTAAGTATACTGATTATGCAGGTAAGAGAGTGGTGTTTGAACTAACCATGAGCTACGTACAGCAGCCAAATGTTCCTATGCTCACAGATTCGTTTGTAAAAGAGAACTTTGGTCTTGAATCAGTAGATTCATATAAGGAATATGTTAAGAACGATGTTAAATCAACTATAGATACAAAGGTGAGTGAAGCAAAGAATGAGGCTATTCTTACACAGCTTCTTGATGTATGTAAGGTAACAGGATATCCTGAAGAATTCCTTGCACAGCAGACATCAAAGCTTGAAGAATCAATCAGTTTTTATAGTACTCTTCAGGGAAAGACTAATGATGAATACTGCCAGAACCTTTATGGTAAAACATTTGATGAATTTGTAAAGGCATCAGCAGGCCAGCAGCTTATATATCAGGCAATAGCAGAAAAAGAAGGACTTGATATAACAGAATATGAATATAAAGATGACCTTGAACAGTTTGCAAAGGACAGTGGTTATTCACAGGTAACAACATTCACAGATAAGTTTGACAAGAATACAATAGTAAAGGCAATGCTTGTAAAGAAAGCACAGAATATAGTTATGGATAATGCGGTTGTGAATGAGAAGTAGTATTGTTGTTTAGCACGCATTCTTAACGTACGGACGACAGCATATATGAGAAAAGCAGGTGTGCATACATCAACGATGCCAGAAGCTTCAATTTACGCGAGCAACGAGCCAAAGTCATATTCCTGATATGACCTTGGCGACTGCCG
>JABLTO010174136.1_pt1 | contig 39776 bp, 30 predicted proteins | sample 7160091 | NCBI WGS metagenome assembly JABLTO01 (sample SAMN14651225, study PRJNA627086) | human gut metagenome | isolation source: feces | host: Homo sapiens
AAATAGTTTTACTATTGGAATGAGTATGTCTGGACCTAGAATATTCTTGAAAAAGTCATACCCTATGTCAGAATCAATAATGGAGTGTTTTTATCAGGAAAAAACAAAGGGGAAGGTAGTAAAGCGTAAATACTTTTATGATAAGATCTTCTATGAAGCCCTAAATGAGTTGGGACTTAGGGGTAACAAAGAGGACGGTCTTTTCGTAAAAGGGTTTACAAGATCTGAGGAAATTGAGTATTGTGATCTGATATTAGATGGTCATGTCTCTCTAAACGGTTCTAAGGCAGGTGTACTTGAAAAGTGGCTCAAGGAGCATGCTTGGAATACTGATATAGAGGACAAATACATTTCTCAGAAGTTAGGTTTATTTACATATATAGAAACTCAGAAAACGGATTTCATGCTTAAAAACCAGAATGATTTGCTAAATGAGACTATAGAAGAGCGTGGGTTAGAAAACACGATTTGTATTAGTACAGATTGTATATTCTATACTGTAGAAGAGAAAGAAATACCGTTGCCGGTAAGTTCTTTCATTCTCTACTCTGGTGAAGAAGATATCATTAGCTGTGATGATAGAAATGTCTTAGAAGGGTATACTGGGGAGGTCTATCCGATTGATTACTTTTCGGAAGATTCCTCCACTACGGGTATCTATGTTGGTTGTCCTATCGAGATATATAAACCTGACAGTAATGAAAAAGTTTTGGTAGTAGATCTGGAACAAACAACATATTATAGTCCGGGTAAGAAGAATGTCTCTTGGTTCTCATATGAGGAAGCCAGTATTACATTTGAGAGGTCGATATATCAGAAGGGGGTATTCGAAGAGGGAAGTCTCGAAGATGCTCTATTTAAGATATATGGTGAATCAGAAAATGGAAGAGCTATCGGGAAAATACCACGAAGCTTGGTAAAAAGCAAAGCTGATTTGGAAAAAGCAAAAGAGAGGGTGTTTAAAACGGTAATTGCTGATGGTAGATTAAAAGAGAGAAGAGATGCTCTGGAGTATCTTGAAAAAGGTTTAACCAAAGAGGCATATAGTATTTTAAGAAAAGAATTTAGCGAAAAACAGTTAAATATACTCACTTCCGCTTTTGAAAAAGGTCTTAATTTTGATCAGGTATGGGTATTAGCAAACCCTGTTTTAACTTGTAAAGCGATGAAAGAGTTGTTAAAAGATGTAGTAAAGGAGTAGATTTTTAAAATGGAATTAAAGGTTAGAAGTAGTAAAGACAATGAATGGGGTTTTGTAGAGGGTTTCAAAGTCTGGAGATGGGACAATAAAGGGTATGTAGAGGCTGTTGTAGGCGTTACAGTGGATGGAAACTTTACGAAGCCTTATGTGCGACGTGGTGGAGACTTTATTCCGTTAAGTAAAATAGAGGAATCCATTGGTATTGATAAGTACATCAAGGCTAAGAAGCCTTTTTACTCACTCTTGAAAGATTGCTTCGTGGTGAGAGTAAGGGTAGGTATGAATTTTATTACAGGGGAAACAGACGAGGAGAAATCTTCTTTTGAGGTGTATACTGCAAATACAAGAAAATCTCATACAGAAGATACTCTTCCTATGATGAAGATACGTGAAGTACCAGATAAAGTAACAGAACTGATGCAGAATAAACTCATGCCATTACTTGGGGAATGTGGTGGAGATAGAGAAAAGTTCTTACGGTCAAGATTGTAAAATAGGAGTGAAATGGAGTAGTAAACATGAAAAGTGATATTGAGAATTACACATTGGACGGGTATGATTTAGATGAGTATGGGGTAAAAGACCCGTTCAGAAAACTTATAATTGCTATGGTTAGAAAGGTTCTATCTGAGGGTAAGTGGTTTGCTTTTTGTAAGAGAGTGGATGACAGTCAGGTAGATATAATGTCTATAGAAAATGACAAAAATGTAAAACTGGGTACTATAATTGGTTCTAAGTATTATTCGGAGTCTGTTTACCGTACAGCAGTGTATAAATACTTTTTGAGAGAGTATTTATGTTTATTTGAGGTACCAGCAGTAAAGAAATCATATAACTCAGAAGCATTTCAAAACAGCTATAATAAGGCATTGGTAACCTGCAATGTAGCTGTCATAGCAGAATGGTTGGGTATCCCAATGGAAGAGGCAGCAGCTAAGTATGCCCCATATCTTGATGATGCTTATTTAGATTTGGAAGATGATGAAGTTCCTTATGTAAAGTTATACCAGAAGAAGACTGGTGAACACGCCATTTCTAAACCAAGAACAAGATTGGATGTTTCAGCTGTTGGAACTAGGATTATTCCTATGTTTGCGATAAAGGAAGGTTTAGATTTCTTATATGAGAAGTCATTAAACAGTGTAGTGAGGGTAAGATTCCTTAAAGACGGAGGTCAAATTAGGGATATAGACATTACTTCAAGTACTTCGATTATACGTGAAATCTATGGAGACGGGGTTTACATGGTAAAGGCGTTTGAGGGATGCTATAATGGAGATTTCCTGAACACAGATACGGTATACAGAGGGTATATAAGAGGTATAGAGGTAGGAGGAAGTAGATATGATAATCCTTTGCGAAGCATTAATATTGGTAGGATTATTGGTTTTGAGCTCAATGTAGAACCTGATCTTACATTCGTAGATATTGACATAGATACTGCTGTAGAAGGGTTTAAGTCAAGTATTAACCTGAGTACGTGCAATATAAAGAGGGTAGTTAGAGGTCTTGAAGAGGTAGGTCTGATTACAGAGTCGGAAGCTACGGAACTGAAAAGTTTCATAGAATTGGAGTCATGGGTAGAATCTAAAAGTATGATTTTAGGAACAGTATTTTTAAGATCCTTAGCATTATTTATGCTTGCAAACCCTCAGGACTTTCCAGATTATACTGGTGTACCTTTGGAATCTTCAGAAACTTCATTTGATTTAGAGAGTGAGGGAGGATTAGATGATGGTGTATCTGTAGAAGGAGGAAACTTCACATTCGGTTAATATTGTTCCTTATTCAGGAAAGGAATTATTTATTATGGAAAAGCAGAGTTTTAGTGTATCAAAAATTGAAGAGAATTTAAAAAAGTCTTTGTTGGCTAAATACGAACCGTCTATAGATAGGATGATATCGTCAAATTTGAAGACTTCAAATGGTGGGGAAGATAATTTTGCCATTCCAAGTATAGATGATTTAGTTCTGACGGATACTATGATACCTGAATTAAAAGAAGAATTACTTGAGAAGTATAACTCCCATTACGGGGTAGATTTTACAAAATTGATACCTGTAAATATCAAGTTAGAGCAGGCAGCCATGATGGATACTTTAATGTTTGGGTATAACTTATCTACGGGTGCCATAAATCTATACACATTAAACGTAGAGCTTCTGTTTGGTTTGGGCGTAGATAATAAGAAAATGGTTGAGACCTGCTTCAAAAGAAACCAAATGGGTATCATCCATGCCTATAGAATTGATATTGAGTATACAAGTGAAAGGACTTTCTTCTTTAAAGCTGTTTCCTTGCAGTCAAAGAATTACATCTATGCGGATAACTACGTTTTATTCCCTCTATTGTATATTAAGAGGGGTATGGTGTTACTTAAAATGTTTATGGAGAAGGGTTTTGTACTTAAAGTAACCCAGGATTTGGGAGATATTATCAAAACTAGGTACATTACGAACTCGAAAACAGTACTAAAGAAATACTGTGATTGTGAAGAGGCAGTAGACAGCGTAAAATGTTCTTACTTCCCGTTAAAGGGGTATATGTATGCCCCTGTAATTGGTGCTCCATCTACAACATCGATGGTAACAAAGATTGATTTATTCTCAATATCTAGAATAGATCCAGTAAGAAGTTATTCGGAGATAGATGTTAGAAAGGTACAGGATCCTATTAAAAATGAGGTTCTCTGCAATTCTATCATGAAGAGGTTAACAGAGTTATCAAAGGGGTCTGGTTGGGATTATGTAGATATTATGCAGAGCCTTCCTGATGGGGATAAGGTGTTTAAAGATGATTTAGGAAGAAGTGTAGTAGATATAACTTTAGTCTCTAAATATCTGCATACATTGGATAATGATACCTTAGAAAGCCTTGCAGAAAGAATCCCAGGATGTTCTGATGTTATGAAAAAATATCAGAATATCTTTACTTGCAGGGAGTTTGTAGACTTTTCTAATCTTTCAGAAGATGAAGTAAAGAAGCTTTTAAGAACTGGAGTATACAAGTTGGTATGGATTAAATCAAATTGTGGCTATTCATCTGCTACGGTAACCAATAACAAACAGGTACTTCGAGAACTGTATGGGGAAGGGTACTTTGGAAAGTATGAGGGGCAGAATGTACGTTTAAACATGCTTAAATACCTTGTATATAAGGGGTATAATATAAAAGAATCTTTGTCATATTGTGGTTTTCCGGATGACGAGGATTTAGCAAAAGCAGCTGAGAAGTTCAAAGCTACTTCAGGCGAAGAGGGTAGTACTGATTATACTCTTGCATCAAATAAATTCAAAAAAGAGATATTAAATGCAACAGGAGAACTTGCTAGATTGGAATCCTCAACGGGTAGTATTTTGGTAAGAACTTGTTTTGCTACTGAGAATGAAGATGGAAGCATGAGTGATTTTTATCGGTATATTTCATTACCTAAGGTAGTGAGAGCTATTAAAATAGGTTAAGATAGGAGATTACAGTATGGAAGTATATAAAGAGTATTTACTAACCATACGAAATAGTCTGATACAGTGTGGGGTAGGTTTACCATTAAAGGATGATTATACTTATGAGGAGCTATTTGAGCTGTCTGAAGTTATAGACCAGATCTTGTGGTACTACTCCATTTTAGCTGTGTCAAACTCAAGAAACAAATTGAAAGGGTTCATATTTTCTCTAGATGATACTTATATGTCTGTGATGAGAAGAATGCTGTATCAGGAATATTGTGAAACCCAGAAAGATTATAAGGGTATATTCGTAGAGGATTTAGAGTCATCAAAGTGGGACTCAGAGGAAAATGATTATCAGGAAGATGGTTATCAGGAAGAGGATTATCAGGAAGATGTAGATCAGGAAGACGGTTATCAGGAAGATGATGAACAGGAAGCTGATGATCAGGAAGCAGCATTAAATGATTTCAGAAGCTTAATTTTAAGTAAAAAGGAAAATAAGCCTGGAGAAGATGATGTTCAGGAAGATGATGAACGGGAAGCTGATGACCAGGAAGATGCTCAGGATCAGGAAGCAGCATTAAATGATTTCAGAAGCTTAATTTTAAGTAAAAAGGAAAATAAGCCTGGAGAAGACGTGAAGCCTGTATCACAATTTGATGAGTTAGATGACGAGGATTTTCCAGATTGGGGTGACTCGGATGATGAAGATGAGGAGGAAGAAATAGAGGGTAACTCTTTCGAGGAAGATGATAATTCATCAGAAGAGTCAGAGGGGGTAACATATATATCAAAAGACTCAATGTCTATAGATGAGAAAGGTTTCTATGTGTATGATGGAGACGAAGAGGATGAGGCTCCAGATCCTTTCTTTAATGAGAAAGAAGAAGATGAAGAAGATGAAGAAGAGGAAGAAGAGGAAGATGATGTAGATTTTCCAGAGTTGGATGAGGAAGATGACGAGGATGTAGACTTCCCAGAGTTGACTGAAGAAGATGATGAGGATGCAGATTTCCCAGAAGAACAAGCTGATGAGGATGATTTATTTTCAGAGCCAGAGGATGACGTAGATTCAGAACTAGAATGCTGGGATGAGGATTCAGATGATGGGGTAGAAGAACAATCTAATGAGTCTAATGAGGATGATCTGTTTCCAGACAATGGAGACGAAGACGATATATTCGGTGAGGACTCAGAGGAAGAGGACGATGAAGACTTGTTCCCAGATTGGAATACGGATGATGATGAAGATGAGAGTCAAGATGAAAGTTCGGACGAGGTAAATCCTGTGGGTAAGGGCAATGATGACAGTGTAGACGATGAGGATGACTTATTCCCTAGTTGGGGTAACGATGACACTGATGATGCTTTTGTTATCCCTGATTCTACCAAGGGTAATCAAGATGGGTCAGATAAAGTTCATAAGGAAAAGGTAGTTCATAAGAAAGAGTATGTAAAAGATCAAGAAGATATCTTAGCAGAGACACTACAAGGAGCAGTATCTGGGGTAATAAACTTTGGAAAGAAATTAGGAAAGAAGGGTATGTCTCGCATATCGAATAATATAAATCGTAAAGAATAGATATATAGTTATTCTTGATTATAGTAATATAGGTAAATAACAAAAATCATTATAATGTGTAAAGGAGATATTATGATTACATTAACTGAGAGAAATCGAGTATTAGACAATTTTGAAAAGGCTGTAGAAACAAAGGCAGAGGAAGTAAGAGGTCGTCTTAAACTGTATTCTTACTACGATGCAGGTGTATATGATACAGTTAAAGCCGGAATCCTTGATATTCGTAAGATGGTCGAGAATCAGATTCCAGAAGGAATTGAACTGGATGCTGTAGCAGTACATGTTAGCTTTGTAAACAATGCTATCAACGTGATTCTCAAAAATAAGTATGAGAACAGTGCAACTAAGTTCAGAACGAAGTTTTCTGTGATTGTAAGAACCAACAGCACAAATGATACTATGTATGATGAGGTTATCATTGGAATTTACAATGTATATCGTGATCTGGTATCTGACTATATGATCCGTAAGAATGTTGCTCTGTTCAATGCAGTTATGGAAGAACTGACAACCCTGGCAGGGGTAGACTACAAGATTTCTGTGGTAAGCCCATACATGAATGCAGGTAAGGTTATTGCAACCCTTACAGATGATGAGGTTGTTTTCGTTTGTGATCCGGAAAGAATCTTTGAGATCGATACCATGTCCGCAATGCAGGTTCCGGGAGAGAGATTCTCTGAAGAGGCTATTAACAATTATAAGAAGGCAGAAGCCGACAGACTTGCAACAGCTCAGACAACTGCTGAGGTTGTTGAGAACAAAGGATTTGCTATCATTCAGTTTGTGTGCAACATCCAGAAGTTTAAGAAGCCGTTACAGTTCTTAAAAAAGATTGCAAGCAGAAATATTCAGAACAACAAGAAAGAGTATGATGGTCTTTACTACTACCTGAAAGACAATGTATTTGCTCTGGTAGAAGTAAAAGATGGAGCAGCAGAAGTTATACTTTCTCCGTTCAGCACTGAAACATTCAAACGAGTGGATGGAGTAGATGTATTAGGAGCTTTTAGAGCTTAATACGATTTGGGAGCTTATACTTAGAGGGTGGGTGATATGTATCACCTGCCCTTTTATATTATGAGAAAGGAGATCTGTATGAATAATTTTAAGTTGGTAGGTGCAATTTTAAGTGTAGCTTGTTTAATCTTTTTATGCATTTTGCTAGGAACGAGGAAAGTGGGCATAGAGAAAAAGCAGGAAGTTGATGGTACTATGGGAAGGGTATCAGAAGAAGAGTATGTTTCGGACGATAAAGATAGTAGTGTGAAGATGATAGCTGAGGGTTCAGGGTATGATGTTCCTAATGATGTTCTTCAGAAAGAGAATGACACTCAACTGAATATAGGTAACTCATCTGATAATGGCGAAGAGGGTACTGTTGGGACAGAAGTAATAAGCTCTCAGGCTGGTCAGGATAATACAGGCAATTCTGAGATTTCGGAGACGGAAAAAATAGGAAATACAGAAGGAAAGGAAGAAATGTCTTTAAAACTGATAGATTCTTTATCTATTGTTAGCAAGGCATCGGCTGATGTACTGATTTCTTCCAAAAATGTGTATTTATTGGATAATTCTGTTTATGCGTATGCTTTAAAGCTGATATTTCCTATTGAGAATACTGGTTATAAGCTTGTAGATTATATGTGCTCAGTGACTACTTGGAATTCTGTTAATAGTGGGGATAGTATACATGTAGAGTATGGGCTTGACAAGGATAATAATATTATAATTCTGTCCCTTGCTAAGAATGATTAATTTTAGAAATATGAGTATAGGGATTTAGAATTATGATTATCTTACCGTACAGTTATGATATATTTTTTGTAGTATGTTGAAGCATTATTAAAGATATTTGAAAGAGATGTATATCATATATGATATAAATAAGGTACAGGGTTTCAAATACTACTCTAATGTAAGTTATAATTGTTATGATTTGCTGTTACTTGTGATGTAGTTATGGGAGTTGGTGTTTATGGCTTTGAGTGCTACTTTGGGGTAGGGGTATTCTGTCTGGCAGTTGTTCTCTGGAGTTATTTTTTTATCTGATATTTTGTGCGAATTTTTTGGGTAGTTTTTTATATTTTTTTGGAATAAGGAGTAGACATTTTGGGGTGTGTGTGGTAAAGTATACTCATCAAATGATATATTACAAAAATTTTTTAGGAGGTACTTGAGATGGCATTAACATTAAGCAAAAAAGCAGCTCAGGAAGAAAATGTAGCAGTTGAAGCTAAGATAGAAGAAGCAGTAGCTGAAGCAACAGCTCCAGCAGGTGCAGAAGAAGTAGCAAACGAGACAGTCGGAACACTTTCCGATAAGATCGCATTTGTTGCTCCTCTGGGAAATCCGCTGAAGGATGATGTTACAATCATCAAGGATAAAGATGGTCAGGAGATTAAGAAAGTTACACCGTTCATCGTTGGTTATCGTATGAAGGCTCTGGAAGAGATGGATGTTCCGGATTGTGGAACAACCGATAACTTCAAGAAAGATTACATGGATTACGCAGATATCAATGGCACAAAGCACGTTGCAGCAGGTGAAACATTTGATGTTACTCCGTTTGAGATGGCTGTTATGGCAGCAGATCCGAGAATCAACAGAACGTTCTCTGGTGGTGAGAGAGTAGGTATTTGTTGCTGGTCTAAGAAAGAGTTCACTGGAAGCAAGTCTGGTGATGTTACTGTTAAGAATGTACCGAGAGCAGTCCTGAGACTTACAGAAGGTTCCATCAAGGATTTCAACTACATCGAGGTATGCTCTAAGACAGTTGAGATGGATGAGTCTGGTAAGCAGAGAAAAGTTGGTCACATCAATCCGGGCTTTGAGAAGTGGGCACCGCTGTGCAAGACTTCTGCAAGAACAGGTGGTAGAACAGCAGGCGCAAGATCCAACAAGCCAATCTACGATCCGAATGCAGCAAACTTCATGTCCTTACTGAGAACAAAAGGTTTCAACAAATAATTGGATCTGGACTGAGAAAAATAAGAAACAAGCAGGGCGGAAGCCCTGCTTTTCTTTTTTAATTTGTGGTAAAATAGAGTAAGGTACAGATATTACTACTCTATGGAGGTTACACAAGTGGAAGAAGGAAAAGGATTAGGATTTGCCAGACGTTTCCGTCCTACAACGATGGAGAACTATGTAGGCAATGAAAGAAATAAAGAGACCTTAAAACGGTATTTAAAAGGTAAGAAGCCACAATCAATACTATTGACGGGTAATACTGGTTGCGGTAAGACAACTATAGCGAGGTTGCTAGTAAAAGAATACCTTTGTGAGAATAGGGATCCCGAGAAAGGAGCCTGTGGAGAATGCTACATGTGTCAGGCTGTAGATGACTACATTCTAACGGGTAGTACTGAGATGCTTCCAGATATCTATGAAATTGATATTACAGATAAATCTGGAAAGAGTGATATTGACTCTATTTTGGAGACTGTAGAATATCCTAGTATGTCTGGAGGGTGGAAGGTTTATCTGCTAGATGAGGTGCATATGGCAAGTAAGCAGGCACAGTCAAGGATCCTTAAAATTTTGGAAGAGCCACCAGAAAATGTTTTATTTATCTTCTGTACGACAGATCCGGATAAGATGTTGGATACCTTAAAAAACAGATGTCAGTTGAAGTTGCAGGTTGTAAAGCCTGTAATGAATGACATAGTAAAATTACTGAAGAGGGTATGTCTTGAGGAAGGTAGAGATTATGATATTGAGGGGTTAAGGACTATTGCAAGCAGGTCAGATTTTGTAATACGAGATTCATTAAATAATTTGGAGCGGGTAATCGAGACTCGTGGGGATGCAACAAGTGCTAACGTAAATGAAGAGTTTAATGAAATTTCGAATGAAATCTTGTTTAATTTCTATACTTTCTTTAAGAATAAAGACTTTCTGGGGTATATGTCGTTACTTTACAAAATAAAGGTAGAGTATGATTTCAAACAGTTTTTAACTTCTTTAAATAGCTTTACTATTCGTGGAATCTATATTATGAACGGTATAGATATAGAAGGGGTTTCTGAGAATGAAATAACTTCTTATATGAATTTATTTAAGTCTTTTAGTACAGAAGATTTAAGTTACATTCTAAGTAGTCTTAGAAGAATGGATGTAGGTGATGTAGAGGCAAATTTAATAGCATTTATATTTTGTACTAATGAATATAGGGAAATGCAGTGCAAGGAAAGTCAGATAGATGTGAATTCAGTAGCTTCTACAGGACCGGACGAGGGAAGTTTTCGGAATCAGGTTTTACTTAAACGAGAAAAAAATAAAATATCAGCAGGAGTTAAGAGTCTCGAAGAGACAACACGTGAAGTCTCTATGTCAGATGCTCGTAGCTTATTCCAGTTTGAAAAAGTATCCGATTAGGATAAGTATAGGAGGTATGGTATGGATGTGAAAATCACTCTAAGGAAAGGGGTATGGATTGGGTTGTTAGCTTGTTCTTTAGCCATAGTTAACCCTGTAATCAATACTCCGATGGTGTCTGCGTCTGCTATAGACAACGACTTAGGATCTTCTAAAGCACCATCAGGAGGGTCTTCTAGCGATAGTCAGTCTGTTTCAAATCTGTTTGATAATGGAACTGTAAGTCAGGAAGATATTGATGTAGGAAACTACATAAAAAATCAAAGAGGAATGTCAACAGAGCAGTTAAACAAGGCTTCTGCGGTGGTATCTCCTTTAACTAATGTAATTGGTTATTTAATTGGAGCTGTCATTGTTCTTATAATGACTGGAATATTCTTTGTGACTGCACTTGATCTTTTGTATATCAGCATTCCATTTGTAAGACCTCTTCTTTATGCTCCGGGTACAGATGGTACGGGAGCCATGACTGGTGGTAGAATGCCAGGATATGGTGGTTACGGTGGAGGATATGGCGGAATGCAACAGCAGGGTGGAAGAGTAAAGAAAACACAGTGGGTATCTGATGAAGCTGTGCAGTGTGCAGCAATGCTAGGAGGTAGCTCAGGAACAGAAGGAATGGGTATGATGAGCAGAATGGGTCAGCCACCTCAGCAGCAGATGTCAAAGGGCAGTGTGATTAAGTCTTACTTCATTAAGAGAGCTTTATTTATGGTTCTTTTAGCTGTTTGTATTGTTGTCTTGACATCCTCTGTTCTGTTAGGAACTGGCGTAAATATTGCGAATTGGGGTATTAAGATTCTTGATTCGTTAAACAAAGTAATGTCAATAGGTTAAGGGGTAGAAAATGGGTGAGTTATTAGATTATGTAGTTCAGAGGTATTCGAAGAATTCTTCAGCATCTGAGGATATGATGCACAAAACAAAAACAAAGAATAAAATACTTGCCCTCTGTGATACCTATTTAAAAGCTGGTGATGAGCTTATTTTTGAGGTTCTTCCGAAGGATTTGGAGTATGCTCTATTAGTCTTTGATGAGGAACCTCTTAAATCCACTGTAACGGTTACTCAGATTGCTGAGACATTGTTCTCAGTAAAATATATAGAAATGGATTTGGGGTTCTAGCTAATGGAAACTTTAAGTAAGGTAGATGATATTATATGTATCAGTAAAAAGATGAATATCCCGAAAACGAAGGTAAAAGCTGCTATAGATGCCTATATAAAGTACATCAAAGAGAAAGTAGACTTGGGAGAAACAGTAGGATTTTTGAGGATATGTGATTTTAAGATAAGAGGGTACACAGGGTCAAGAGAGACATTAGGTTATATTTGTCATGAGATAGGTGACAGGATTGGTCAGAGTGGTGATTTCGTAAAAAGTATCTTACTTTTTTACGAAGATATGATAATTGTGGATTTAAAGAAGTATAGGAGTCATACAGTAACTGGTTTATTGAAGTTAAAGATGGTGTCTGGCGTAGGTGGAAAAGTCATTTTAGATGCTTCAAGATCAAGTGTTGTGGGTGAAACTTCAGATGTGTTCTTAAGTGTACGAAAGTCCTTTAAGAGAAAGGTTGAATCGAGATGACGGGAAAAACTCATAGGGTAGGTGGAATGCTTTGTGTGCTTGGTGGATTCTCATATCTTGAAAGTAAAGGATTACTTTTAAGAGGGGTAAATCCTATATTACAGCTCACAGTCATGTACCCATTTGCTCTATATGGAAGTATTGTATCGGATTTAGATCATAATGCAAATTCGATACCTAGTAAGGATATAGTGAGTGTAGCAATAAATAAGTTATTGCACTTAACATCTAAGATAAATGATGTCTCTGGTAATAAAACAGGTATATCGAGTATCTTAGATGCTAAGCATAGAAGTTGGCAAACGCATTCAGATCTGTTTTTAGTTGCTTTGTTATATGCTTTGTATGGTTTAATAAGCCAATCGAAGTTAGCAACAGCAGAGTCAGTTATAATCTCATTAGTGGGAATGGGATTTGTGTTGGGTGTGATTAGTCATTTGGTTTTGGATATGTTAACGCCTGAGGGTGTTTGGAGTATAGTCTTGATAGGGGTAGGAAAAGCAACTAAGACTGGAAAAATTGTACCGAGTAAAATAAGCTTGGTTCCTGATACAAGCTTTTTCCGTACTGGAGGAGCTTGGGAGACATTGGTTAGAAGTATATTGTGGGGCATATGTGCTTTATTATTTATACGGATTGTATATCTTATGATGCCATATAGGTTGGTTTTCAATATTCATTAAATTAAATATAGGAGGAGAAAAGTATATGAGAGTTTTAAAGAAAAATATGAAAACATTTCTTGGATTGTTCCTTTGCTTGATTATGGTTTTGAGCATTGGATTAACAGCAGGAGCAGCTACGACAGAAGAGGCTATTAAGAGTCTTGGTACTGATGTAAAAAGCTCTGTAGGAAGCAATTCATATGGTTATTCAGGTGGAGGAAGTACGACGGGTAACAAGTTACTTAAGACAGATTCAGATACAGGTCATATGTCTGTAGATGAAGCTGAATTTGGTAAGTTATCTAGTGGCGAGCAGCAGAAGTTCTTACAGGATGTTGTAGATGCGTCAAATAAAGCAGCAGAAACTGGAACAAACGGCGTAGATACCTCTACGGTGCAGCTTTGGTGGAAAGAGCTTCAGCAGAAGAATGGTGTAGGTTCTAAATTCATGACTGTACTTCTTCAGGATACCAAGCCTGACTTTGTTGCAGCAAATGCTATTTGGAAACCTTTCTCTGGACCGGTTGGAGTGCTCCTTGGTCTGGGTGCAGTTATTATAATGTCCTTAATTGGATTAGTAATTGTGGCTGACATTTCTTACATCGCTTTACCGCCTGTTAGAATTTTTGCTTCAGAGGAAGGTGGAAATGGTGGAAAGAAATCGATTCGTTCATTCCTGTTTTCTTATGAAGCGATTAATGCCGTAAGAATTGCTGAGAGTGGTGGTGGAAACGGTGGAAACGGTGAAGCAAAGCAGGCTCTTGGTATTTATTTTAAGAGAAGAGTTGTGATGCTTATCATATTGGGTATTTGCTTAATGTATCTTGTAAATGGTCAGATCTATACATTAGTAGGATGGATTCTTGATCTCGTTTCTGGTTTTCTTCATTTCTAAAGCAAAAGAAAAAGAGGATAAGATGGGGGTATATCGAAAGGTATACTCCCTTTTAATTTGTTTTCGTAAACTGGTTAATTTTTCTAAAAAGAATAGTTTATGAGATAGAAAATAAGAAAGGAGAAATATATGAGGAAGTGTAAAAAGCTGTTGCTCTTTTGGATGCCATTGTTACTATGTCTAAGTTTAATTAGTATTTCCGTAATGGCAAGTGACGAGGTAGCAGCAAGGAAGTTTATACAGAAGAATAATTCAACTATATCTGAGATATTAGATAGTGCTAATAAAAAAGTTGGAAGTACTGTGGCAGAGTATAATGAGTCGTCAGGAGTCGTGTTGTTTAGCAATAAAGCATATAATAAGCTTTCTACAAAAAAGAAAGAGGCTTTTATGCGAGAGGCTCTGTTGGGCGTAAAAGAATCAGGTTTAGGTGGACAGGTAAAGACAAGGCTCTATAACTTCATAGCAGACCAGGATGGTACTACAGCAGCAGCTATAAAGTTCTTAAAATCGGATACAAGTGCTGATTTGGTGGCAGCAATGAGTTGGTTGAGACCATTTACTGGTGTAATTAGTACTATTTTAGGAGTTCTTTGTTTAGTAATTTTTGTAATGATGAGCATTTCGATTGTAATAGACATGACGTTTATTACATTACCAGCGATGACATATGGATTTCTTTCTAAGAAACACAGACCTTTTTATATAAGTAGAGAAGCCTGGGGCACAGTAAAAGAGTGTGAGAGTAGTACGGAGTATAAAAACACCGCTTCTATTTACTTAAAGAGAAGGGTAGGTTCCATGATATTAATTGGTTTGTGCTTGCTATACTTAGTAAGTGGTCAGATTTACGATCTATTCGCTTGGATATTAGACTCTTTTGGTAATGTGATTTATTATATGTTCCCTAATTAGGAGGTGCTTAGATGGGGTTACAGAGAAAAATTAGGAATGTGCTAAAGAGTGGAGTACTGATGCTTTTATGTATGTCTATGGTATGTAGTAATACTATAGTATATGCAACTGAGAGCACAACTGAAAGTGAAACGCAGGCTAGTAGTGATAGTTCTACTACGGGGAGTAATGGTTCTACTACGGGAAGTACGGAATCTGGAAGTTCTTCTAGTGGGTCATCGAATACCGTGTACAGTAGTGACGGAACGGCTATGGGTAGAGCTAAAGTCTTTATTAGAAAAGCAGCAGGTAAGAATGTCGTTTCTGATACAGAAGAAATGGCAAAAATGACAAAAGAGGATTTAAGATTTCTTGGAGTGTATATTTCAAACTTTTTCATTCCATTCGGAACAGAGTTTGGGGTAAACACTAAAATGAATGAAAAGAATCAGAGTGATATTGTTTCTGCTTTAAAGTCAAATTTGAATTTTGATGAAACAACAGCAAAGTCCTTAGCTGATACTTTGATAGGTTTAACGAGGTCTAATAATTCTGAGTTGGTATTTTGTGTGTCAAATGAGTATCAGAAGGAATTAGTACCTTTAGACGATGTGGTATTAAACCAGTACTCATTTACTCAGGCTATGTCTGGTCATTTGCCGGATATGATGGCGGATGAGTTACCAGCTGTGGCTCAGAATCCTGATGTATGGGCTATTAAAAGTAAGAATCCTAATGAGACAGAAAAAGAAACTGAAAAAACGGAAGAAGATGATATAACTCCTAAAAAGACAAAGTGGAATATGGAGCAGAACATCAGAATAACAGCCCCAGTAAAAGGGTATAAAAGTGCTTTTAGGCTTTATGGTCTGAATGAACAAGATGATGTTTTAGTAAAAGATGATGTGGCAAATAAGAAGTCATATAATTGGGGATATTTAGCATTTAAGGATGGATCATCTTACACTCCTGTATATGACTTTTATCTGTATGAGGAAGATGGTCTTTCTGCTTGTCAGTTCGCTTACTTAAAGTGTCTTGAGTCTGTAAAGTTTGAGAAAGGGTATGGAATGAATATCTTTGACTTTTCGGATAGTGATTTAGGTGGTGATGGCAAGGATTATGAAAAGGTAAGTGAGTTATTTACAAGTGATGATGATTGGTATAAGATGTCTTGTTTTGGTTCAAGATTAAGAGTAGATTGCTTTGGTAATATTATAATAATGGGTGCTAATCATCAGTTTGTAGCCATACCAGCTTGTGTAAACCCATATACATGGGTAGCTGTAGATGAGAAGGGTTCAGATGATGCTGAACATCCAGGTGGTAGTGTTTACAATATGATAAATATGATGTCGATGGCATATCAGGATGGGAAAAAGCTGTTTACAATAAAGTCTAGTGCTGAGACTAGAATAAAGTCTGGTACGGGTGCTACGAAGGCATTAGCAGGACGGTTAGGTTCTTCTTACAAATTGAGAGATCATCGTGGTAGTGATAAAACTAACTTAGGTTTAGGTGGAGGTTTGCTTAAGTTTTTTAATACAGATGCTAGTAAGGCTCTAAGAAAGGCAATGAATGGGGCTAATGCAAATAATGATTATTGTATTTCTGCTCCTTGGGGACCAGGTATTTTTAATCGGAAGTCTATATCGGTATCATTCCCTAATATAGAGGGAGGAACGTTTGCATATACTAAGAAAAAGGGTATAAACTTTTTTGATTCTATGGTTTTTATAGATAATCTTGGTGCATACCATTTTGATAATAGTAATTCTGATATTGATTGGGATAAGTGGGAAGCTTTTAATGTAGAACACTATATTGGAACAAAGGAAAAAACGTTAGAAAAGCTAGGTACAGGCTTAAGTTCTGGTTTTGATAGTGTTTTATCTGACGTAAAAGATGGAGCTATGAGTACTATTGCTTCTAGTGATAATAATAAAGCCGGAGTAGTTAGTATTTTTATAAGTTACATTTATGCAGGTCTTTATGATGATGACTCAAAAGAGAAGACAATAGGAAAATTAGGGTATAGAATGAATGTAACTATCTTCCCAAAGATTGCAAATGATCCTATAGGGTCAGATGGTTCTTTGGGTGATGACATTATGTCAACATCTATTAAACAGTGGCTCTATTATTTATTGCATCCTACAAGTGGTTATAATTATGTGACACAGCTTATTTCTAATAAGTTGAGAGCCTTTATGGTAAACTGGCATAATGATATGCTCGGTACTAAGGGTGTTGGAGTTATCACTGGAACGACGAAGTACAGGGGTACATCAGGTTATGTAACAACGCCAGATTTATCTGAGATGGAGTGGACTAATAACTTAATTAGTTTCTGGGAGTCAGGGATACCTTTTATAGCTATACTTACGTTGGTAGTCTTTGCCTTTGTATATCTTGCAGGAATACTTTCATTACAGAGATGTATTATTGGAGTGATAGTATTTTGTATAGGATTACTTATACCTGTACCGTTAATAAATGGTGTAGTGGGTGTCTCAAACAGATTGGTTTCTAATTTATATGGTGAGAAGTTTACATATTGGGCTATGATACAGCATGAGACATACTCTGATGCTATTGATGAGGCAGCTACTGGTGATAGCTATGGAAACTATTTAAGAACTATTTATAGTCAAAATAATGCTATAAATGTGAACCAGGGTAGTGAGTCTGTAAAGCTTAAATGGCAAGCCCCTAAAAAGATGGTGTCTTTGATGCTGACAGAGAATGATAATAAAACTTTGAGTGGGTTCAGGAAGTCTTTTATCACTGGTGCAATCAATAATGCGTATAGTGCTGAGGCTTACTTAGATGATGATTCCTGTTATTTATATAGAAGTTATTTGGATATATCTAATTTTAGTAGATATATCTACAGGGGTATTAAAACTGAAGTGAGAAAGTCGAGGGATGGAATAGGAAGTAAAGGTTCTATAGGCTCTAATCTCGATCCAACATTAAGAAATAATCTAATGAATTACTCCACTGTGCAGAGTTCAGATAGATCTAGTGGTTATACAAATGGAAGTATGGAGAGTTCTACAGATAATGGTATTAGAGTCTCTGTTCCGGTGTCAAGTAGGATTTACAACGATGCTTTAGCAGGTATCAAGAAAATAGGCACTATGGGTATAGATGATTATGTAGGTATTAATCAGGATTATTTTAATTTCTCCATTCCTATGTTTAATAAGAAAGATGGTGAGGGGGATGATGGTTTCAGTTTAGAGAAGTCTATGCTTTCCTCTGCAAAGTCTGAAGAGTTCAAGAAAGATGTGGAAAAGAAAAAGTACTCTGAGGCTGATTTAACTGGTTTAGCAGCATATGGTTTGTATAGTGAGAGTGTATTTTATTACTTCTCATGGTACTTATATGACTGTGGATTAGACTATGAAGCAGGAAGTTCAGGGTACAAAGATTTACTTCTTAGTGGTGATAATGCTAGTTTCTTCTATAATACAAAAGGAAATGGCGAACTAAAAGATATCATGGATATGAGATCTTTGTTCACGTATATAATACCTTATTTACATGCAGGTAATAAGGTTGTAAAGAAGTTTGATAATACTTATGGAATTAAGTATTATCCAGGTGTAACTACTGAAGAAGGGCATGAAGATGAATTTAAGAATGATGAAGAGCTAAGACAGAAGTATTGGCATAATCTGAATGTAGCGAGATTGTACGAGATTTACACACCTTGGGTAGACCTGATGTATGATTGCGGTTATGCGGAGCCTGAAATAATTAAGGTTTTAGGAGAAAATGTAAAAATAAAAGATCCTATAGATCCAGCATCATATCCCAGTGATAGACCTATGATATTCTCTAGAAGTGAGATGGTAGATGCAGGGTTGAGAGAGGGAGATCTTACTAAAGTAGAAAAATTAATATTAAAGTGTAATGACGACTATCAGGAATCTTTATTTGAATTATTGAATTACTATACATTCAATGATGTTGTTCTTGATACAGCAGCAGCTATGAACTGTGCATTTATCTTTAATAAGAATTTTAGCGAATCTAAAGTGTTAGGTAACAACATAGAGATCTATCCTCAGACATTTGAGATATCTGATTTTTCTTATGATGCGTTCTTGCGGTTTATATTATCGAACTCTACGGGTGAGAGTATGTTGAATGGGGATGACTTCTACATGAACATTGCTCAGAGCTCTAGTTTAACAGCATCTATTGTTATGATAGTACTTGACATAGCTTCAGTATATGTATTACCTGGAGTTAAGATATTCTTCTTGGTTCTGATATTCTTATCTTCGATACTTGTAATATTAGTAAGTATATTACATGTGGATGAAGAACAGAAGTTTATACCGAGAATGATAACTGGTGTAGTATCTCCGATGATAAAGTATTTCTTGATTACTATGGGTATGTCCTATTTGATTTCATTATTTATGGGAGTAGGAAATGATAGTGTAACCCATACGAATACGTCAACAATACAACTTGGAGATCCTGTAATGGTAATGATTGCTATGCTTCTTATAGATATTATTGTTATCATATTATATTATAAGACTATAAAAGCTGTCTGGAGCTCTGTGAAGAGGATGGGTAAGTTAGTTGGAGGAGTTGGATCTGGTTGTTTGGCAGCAGTTGGTGGTATTGTAACAGGATCTTATTTTGTTAATAAGTTTTCTAAATCTGGTGGATTAGCTTCAAGTTCATCTGGAGGAAATGGTTCAGGGTCAGTGGAAACTTCTGGGGGTGCTTCAAATGATAGGGCTTCTAAGAGAGGAAATGCTAGACTAGATGATACTGGATCAGCTAGGGGCAATGATGCTGAATATGGAGATGATAGGCAGTATGAGCATGATACTTATACTGATCCTACATTAACTAATACCTCAATGAAAGATAAAGATTATGATGAGGAGTATGCTAAAAAACGTAGGTTTGATATAGAAGAGAAGACTAAAGCTGGACTTGAAAGGGCAAGACAGCGAAGCAGGGATAACAAACGTGCGGATAGAGTTGCTGATAGAGCGGTTGAACGATACATAAGAGAACGAGAGAAATATGAAGAGGGGGAAGAAAAGAGAAGGAAGAAAGAAGAAGCATCGGCTAGGAAGCGTGAGGATAGAAAGAGAGATAACTCTAATAAATCAAATGCAAAGTTAGATAAACACGAGCCGGAAGCTTAGGGAAGGTAAAGAAATGAAAAAATTGAACAGAGTTAGGTAGGTGAAGACGGAGTGTTTATATTACTGATAATATTGGTTACAATATTAATATTTGCACTCCGTCTTACTTTGATTGGGACGGAGTTAGCAGGAAGGATAGCACTGAGAGAAGTAAAACGTGCTAAGAAAAGAGAGAATGATAGAATACGAAAACTAGAAGGGGTAAATAAAAACCCTAAGAAGGTCATGACAGGAAAGAAGAGAGCTCTTTCTGCTGTAGGGACTGCAGTGGCAACAACAAAGTCAGTTGTTAAATCTGGAATAAGGTTAATGATCTTCGCATTACAGTGGCTGAGAGGTTCTTTAATTTTTATGGCAATGATTTTTGCATTTTATGACATATTGATATTTGCTATAATAACGGCAGGTGCCGGTGGAGCTTATGTTCTGTTTTATGAGGATTCTGCTAATGGGAAAACGTTGGTGGCGGAAAAAAATAGCGAATCAAGTGGAGAAAATGCTTCAACGGTAGATATCAATAATCTAAACTGGGATTCAATATCGGATAAAGAAGCGAGAGAGCTACTAAAGGATGTAGCATCAAGATGGGGCGATGAAGTAACAGATAAAAGGGCAAAGCTAATTATATTAGGAGCTACAAGAATTGGTCATTCCACTTACAGCCAGGGTCGTGGAGATGGAAGAGGTGGTACAGCTGATGATCAGAGCGTTTTCGATTGCTCGTCCTTTGTAGGGTGGTGCTACTATAAATCGGGGTATACGAAGGTATTGGCTGACTCTACAACGGCAAGTTTCTTAAATGATAGTGAAACAGGTAAACAGTTTGAAAATACTACGGCTGATAAACTTATACCAGGAGATGTGTGTTTGTGGCATAACACATTAGATACGGGTAATGCGAATCATGCAGGAATCTATATAGGTAAAGATAAGGATGGGCAAATGTTGTTTATGCATTGCTCAAGCACTTCTCAGAGTAGTCCTCATCCTGTATCCAATGGGGTAAGATTTAGTCATTATAGTTGGGAAGTATTTCGGAGGTTTAAAAATTGGTAAAAAAGAAGTGGTTAGGTTTAATTGGAGTAATAGTTGTATCTGCTGTAATAGGTATTTCAATGAATTCAAGAGAGAAGTCTGATACTGTAGAAATGACAGAAATAAGCTCAGAATCTGATACAGCTGAGACAGAAGACTTCACTGTAAATAGAACAGGATGGGGTATTGAATCAGAAGAGGATGTAGAAGATGTAATATCATCTGATGAAACTGAAAGAGAGTTGGATATTAATAATCCTAGTGCTTTGATAGACAAGTTAAATGTCGTGGAATATAATTTTGAAGTACTAGAACATTATTTATCTGATGATATGATACAAGAAATTATAGATGGGTTATCCGGCTATTTAGGAAATGGGAAGAGACACTCATATGGGGGGATATATGATTATTATATAAATAATGGTGATGACTTTACTTTCTATTTTATAACGGATACAGAGGATGTGTATGAGATATCCTGTACCTATGATGAATTGTATAGTATAACTCCATCTGATCTTAAGAAACAGGATCTGATAAAGTTAAAGCTTGATAACGTTGAGTCTTATGTAGATTATACAAATGACATATCAGCTTTGGCATCTGTAATGACAATATCTAAGTATCAAGACTTAAGAGATTATATTCAAAGTAACTATGAACTGTATTCTTTACTAGGAATGCTAGGTGGAGAGAACTATGATACTGAAAATCCTCAAATTGTATTTTATATAAATACTGATAAGGGAATACTTAGAGGGGTATATTCGAGAAATAAAAATGAATATAGTGTGACTGAAGATAATAGGTCTTTAGCAGATGTTATGAATGAGATTTATTCAAACTAGAGAAGGTAAAAGGTAAGGATGGTGGTTTAATTGGCTTACATAGGAGAAGAGTCTAATATAATGAGACCGGAGAAGGGTGATTTAACAGTCACTCTTCCTGTAACATTTGATTATAGTGGGGGTAGAAAAGAACAGTCTAAGTACAAGATACTATGGTCAGTTGCGGTAGCGATTATGCTTATTATAGTTGCATTTGGTTTTCTTACTAGAAGCAGCCTATCTTTAATAGTAAGATTAATACTATTTGTTGCTACATTGGCTTTAGATATGTTTATAATTAGGTATGGTTTCTATAGAGAATCAACAATAAGAAAGTATTATAAAGATTTAGAAAGTACAAATTATGAGAAGGATTTCCAAGATTACTGGGGAATATATAGTATAGATGATGAATATCCGTACTATGTAAGATACCGTAACGGTAGAACGGGTTTGTTTGTAAGATTAAATAAAGATGTTATACTGGGTAAATACTCTGAATCTGAATATGATCACTATGAAGCTATAGGAGATGCTTATAATATAGCAGGTGCAAGTAACATTAGTATGTGCAGTATAGACTGTATGGACAATGTAGGAAGTGATGAAAGATTACAGGAGAGCTTCTCAGATTTAGAGAAGGTATCAAATCCAGATGTAAAAGACATATTAATGGATATGTTTGGGTATCTGCAATCCCAGATGAATGAAAGGGTTACAACTTATGATGTATACTTATTTACTTTTAATTGTAGTGAGATAGCAGCTTGGAATAATATAAATAGAATACTAAGTTGTTTCATGGATGCGAACTATGTAGGGTACCATATTCTAGATGCTAATGATATAAGAGATTTATTTAAAAGCTTGTATCATTTACATGAGTTTAGTGTAAATTCTGCAATGGCGAATACATTCTCATATGATACTTCTTATGTAGGGGTAATACCTATTAAGATTATTCATGCAGATGGTACGGAAGAGATTATAAATAAGACGTTAGAAGAACAAAGAGAAGAAGCTAAATTAGCAGAGGAAGAAAAGCAGGCTAGAGAGGCTGAAATGAAACGTCGTAAACATAGAAAAAGAAAGAAATCAAAAGGTGCAGATGATGGAGAAGAATTTGATCTTTTTGATTAAGGAGGGTAATTTAAATGAGAGTAGCATTTTCAGCAGGAAAGAATAGTGGTGCCTTAATAGAAAATATAAGAAAGCATCATGATGATATAGAGTTCTATTCGTATAGTAATGTGAAGGCTTTAATAAAGGAGTCCAAGTTACGTCATGTGTTTTTTGATAGGATTATTTTTATTGAGAAGCTTTTGAAACGTCCAGAAGAAGATTTAAGAGCTCTCAATGATTATATTGTAGAAAACTCAGATAGCACCACAGTCATATTAATTGTTAAAGATATTAATAGTGAAGCTTCTCAGTGTTTTGAGAGAATATTCAATTCCCCTTTATATACTAGGGTAGTCTTGGACAAGGCTACTTCTACAATTTTGTGTGATCTGGTGGCAGATAACATTGTTGACATTAGAGAGAAGTATTTCAATTCTGTAGTGGGAACTGACAAATCAGTGGGGGTTAGAAGTACAAATTCGGGAAATACCGAACAAAGTGCGAAAATTCGAGAAGAGAAGATAGGCTCTAGAATATATACAAATCAGTATGAGAATAGCTCTGTTGGAGGTAGCACTACGAATACTGCTAATATTCCTAGAAGTAGTGAAAATCAGTATGGGATTGGAGGTTCTCTTAATTCCGAGGGAGATAGTTTTTCCGCCGTTAGTAATTCTGTCCCTGTTAGTGATGGATCAGTCTCTGATTCTGGTAAAAATGATAGCTTTTCGGAAGATGATGATTTTTTAGGTCTTGGAAATTTTGGTAGAAGCCATGCTGACACGGGATTTTTAGACGAGGATGACGTGCCTGAGGATGACAGATATGAACCAACAGGGTATAATGATAGAAGTTATGAAGTAGGGGAAGAGCCAGTGAAAAAGGAGAAACCCGCTGATCAGGAAGTTCCAGAGGGTTTAGACATGTCAAGAATGACGAAAGTAATCTTAGTAACCGGTGAACGGGGTACAGGAGTTACAACTACAATCGTAGATTCTGTATATCATCTATATAAAAAAGGCGAGAGTGTTTTAATTATTGATGCGGATTATGTGAGAAATGGGATCTTATCCTTTATAGATGCAGAAGATTTCTATGCAAAGGGTAATGAGGATGGTATAGATACATTAAATCCTTATGTAGAGGAGGAATGTGATATCATCTCGAACGGGTATGGAAGTCAGTTATCTAAGTCATCTATCTCTAATATAGTTTCAAATTCGGATATACAGTCAAATTATGATAGAATAGTAATTGATTGTCCTTTGGATTGCTTAAATGTAATAACAGAGAGGGTAGTAAGAGGTAATACTGTTTTAGTTTTAACTAAGGGAGATAGGGGTGCTCTTGTTTCGACCTCTATAGGTCTTACAGATAGGCTTATGGTGGAGGTAAGTTTGGAGCGATATATTATGACGTCATGTGAGGTGGCGGTTTCAGGGTATACAGACGAGTTTAAAAATGATGTGAAGTTTATAAAGAACACATTCTTGTTCCCTAATGGTTGCTGGTTGGATAATATTAAATAATTTTCGGGTGGTAAATATGAATATAGTAGTTTCAAAGAAAAAGAACTTGGAAGAAAGTGGGTTTCTCCGTGTAGAAACTCTTAAGGAAGCAGACTCTGTTGTAGGTAGAATAGATTGTTTAGTATATCATAAGAGTGATGAGACTTCTGAAGATAAGATTCTCTACTTAAATAGGTTAAAGAGTAGAGTAGGGAATTTTATTTATGTTTGTAATGAGAAAGATACGGACATGGTTATTAAGATGGTAATTACCGGTCTTAATGGTAAGTATTTTGATGATGAGTTCTTTATTGAGAGTGGAAATGAGTTGTATAACCTTGTTAATTCTCTTGATGAGGTTACAGAGATAGCAGAGTTAGGAGGGGTATCTGTTTTAAGCGATTTCCTAAATAGGTATCTTAAAAATGGAAGCTCTAATTTCAGTACTGGGTATTTAGTAGTTGTTAAAGAAGCAGTGCAGAATTTGATGTCTGAGTATAATCAGAAAAACTTAGAGATTCTGCAAATGTCTGAGAATGCTACAGAACTGTTCTCAAATACAGCAGAGATCTTATCTGCCATGAAAAAAGAACATGGTGAAATGAGAAAAGTAATTAATAAACTTGAGTCGGATGTGAAGAAAAACGCTATGTTAGCAGTTCAGTCCAATCAAGTAAATACGGCAAGAAGAGCTCCATCTCTAATGTTCTTCCCTCAGGTATCATACATGAAAGAAAAGAAGATTATAAGGATAAAGGAGATAGGTGATTTCCGGTACTTAACTTCTTTTATATTGGGTCTTCGAATTTATTTTGAAACTATTAAGAATGTTCGTCCTAAATTAATTTTTATTGAGCCTATTGGTGAAATATATGAGAAGAAGTATGAGGATTTTAATTGGGTAACACAGGCTAGGGTTAAAGATAAGAAATATTACTATAATAATATTGTCTTCACTAATTGTCCTAATAGAGAGGTACTTACGAATTTATTAGACGACATGGATTATGATACTTTTATTGTAATTGATAGGTTGAAGAGTAGTCCTGTTCACGTGTTGAACTCTAAGGGGTCTTTGTACTATGCAGTTAGTGGAAAGAGTAGTATGACCAAATTTAATTTGCCTGTGAAAAATACAATATCTTGTATAGAGCCTATAAAGGGTAGCTTATTTACGATTTGTGGTAGTGAGAAGTATCCAGAAGAGAAGTCATCAAGGGAGAGATTTTACTTATCAGAATTTAGTAAAGAGTTCTTAATGCTTTACTAAAGGTGAGAGAAGAGGAAAGTGGTATGTTTGGGAAAAAGAAAGAAAACAAAGAAATTGATACAGAAGAGAAGAAGGGTCAGGACTTAAAACAGGCTCATTCTTTAGTAGATGATGCAGTTGGAGATGCATCTTTTATAAAATTATGGAGACGTAGGCTGTTGGATATACTTAAAAGAGATGTGAGTATGTATCCAAAGCTCAGAGATTACAATTTTTACTCAAACGGATATGCAACATTTAGTGGAAAGGATTATGTAACGTTCTACTATACGATAGACGGGTATCCGAAGGAAGTGCCTATTGATTTTAGAAATAGTATCAGGAAAGAAGCTAGAGAAGGGGTAAGAATCTCTTTTATCTCATTATTTGAGCCTACTAGAATAGATTGGAATAGCCCTAGAATGGCGAGTAAGCTAAGAACATGGCGAAGCATCGATGAGGAAGCTGAAGATGTTGATGAATTTAACTATCAGGAGAATGTTGAGTCAATGGATAGTATGATTTGGCGTAAACAGTCTTTGCTTTACTTATCAGATGCCGAGAAGCGTAGGAAGAGAAAAATGTTCAGATATCGTGTAATGATGTTGGTATCTGGAACAAGAGGGGATAATTTTGATAAAACTATATTTGAGGTACAGAATTACTGCAAGAATATAAACCTGAAGGTAACAAGGGTGGATTCAGACCTTTTTAAATTTATGAGGTACTTCAGCCCGTTTTCTTTTGAGTATAGTGATACTGTAGTAAGATGGGTAGGAAGTAATACTATTACTGATGAGTTATTAGCTCGTTTTAATACGTATGATCAGGGAAAGATAGGTCGAGGTGGAGATTACTGGGGTAGCGATATTTATTCTGGTTTCCCTGTATATAAGAGGACAAAGAAGGATTCAATAGACGCTGAGAACATACTTATTACTGCTGAGACAGGTGGTGGTAAGTCTTTCTTTCTTAAGGTTTTATTGGTTCAGCTATTGGCTAGAAGCCAGTACAACGGTACAATTAATGACATAGAAGGTTTTGAATACATACCTTTGTCTGGATTCTTTGCTAATCATGACGATGTTGTAATACTAAACATGGCAGAAGGACAGGGGTGTTATTTCGATCCTGTAGAAATAAACTTAACAGGGAATCCTGATCTTGATAAAGATATGTATGCCTTTAGTAATTCTTTTACTTTGGCTATCATAAAGACATTGCTTGGAAAGAAATTAGTAGAAGATGATTGGGCTACTGTAGTAGTAAATAACACGGTCAGCAGGGTATACAGTGAAGCAGGTGTAGATTCAAAGGATGAGGAAACTTGGGGGTACAGTAAGGGTCTGACTCTGTTTGATGTATATAATAAGTTGAAAGATTTATACGAAGAGTGTATTTCCCTCATAAGTGAGTATGGTTTTTCTACAGAAAGTGATTCTTCTGGAGATGAGAAAGAGTTGGATTTAACACAGCAGTATAGAAGAAATCCAAAATACAAGGAAGCTTTGGATTTAGTTATTGCAAAACTTTCTGCGTATTTTGAACCTCTTGATAAGGGTGGTATCAGATCTAATGTATTTACTACTAGAGTTACATTGGATGATATAAGAAGAGCAAAGTTAGTTGTATGCTCTTTTGGAATGGCAGGAAAATCTCCGGCTCAGGTAGATCCTATTCAGATGGGATTGTCCCAGTTGTCTGCTTCGAATATATCCCATATTCGCTCAATATTTTCTAAGGCTGAGGGAAAATTTAATTTCAAGGTATGGGAGGAGTTCCAACGTTGGGGTTCATTTCCTGATGCAGATGCAGCTATACAGACAGCTCTTACTGGTGGTCGTAAATTAGGTGATATCAACTTCATTATTACAAATGACGTTAAACAGTTATTGAAGAATGATAGGTTTGGTATTTTTGGTAATATAACCTCTTTTGCTATTGGAGCTATTGGCGATGATGATACAAGATATGAATTATGTAGGAGATTATCAGTTCCTTTGCTTAAGCAGGAGTTGGATAGGTTGGTAACAAGGAAAGGTAATACAGAGAGTTTTGAAAAGCAAGATTCTGAACTTTCTAGTATGTATGATAAGGCTTTTTTGGTACAGTTGGATAAGAGTGTTTCCACTATGGTTAAGATGCTCATACCAGATTATGTGGCAAAGAGTGATATATTCAGGACGGGTGTAAATCTAGAAGGGTAATTGAGATTGTGAGGTAGTTGTATGGACTTTATAAGAGAACATAAGGTTAAAATCAGTGTAGGGGTACTCATACTATTTATTTTCTTGATGATGTCTGCAAATGTTTCGAGATGGAGAGCAGAGAGGAACGCTCCTCAAACTGAGACGGAGACAGAAGAGGGGTATATTCCAGAAACTGAAGGAATAGAGTATGGCGAGAATGAGATAGAATACCTTATGAGTAGGCAGGATGCTCTTCAAAGAAAATATGGGGATTTACCAGAAGGTTTTATTTGGGATATGGATGGAAATTTAAGGTCTATTGGAGATCCTAATAAATCTGCTGAGGAGAGCTTGTATGCTTATTTAAATGCAATTTCCTCTCTAGACTTGAGTACGATTCAAAGATATTCTAGAGATAGTTATGTTGTTAAGAGATATGATAATTTCTTTAATTCTGGTGAAGTTGATCCGGACTATAAAACGCAGTTTATTAGAAACATGTATAGAGAGTGTATGCTCTCTTTACAGATCAATAGTGTCCTCTCTTCATCTGTCTTTGCTGAGAATAAGGTAGTATTTACGGTAGAGGCTCAGATACTGGACTTAACTTCGAAAGAGTTTTGGAAAGATGATAAATGGACCATCTATGATAATCTTCATGTATACAGCTTAGAGTCTGACTCTACAAAGGCTGATATGTACTTGTATGATTACATATTAAATTATTATAGAAGTGATAAGGCTCAATTACGTACTGCGGTATTTGATGTAACATTGGAGCGTTATAGTGATGTGAATAGTGGTTGGCTTGTAAGCATTGATTCTGATATAGATGATGCTTGTGTATATCGAGATGGTACTCTTGTTGTTAGTTACATTAAGGAAATGTATAATAATGAAGCGGTTCCAAAGTATGAAAAGGAAGAAGAGGAAGCAAGAGAATCAGAACTAAACTCTGGAGATGATAATAGTGCTATAGTAGATTATAATCAGAATTATTATGATAATGAGGGTAATTTAGTAGATTCATCTGGAAATAGAATAAATGAAGATGGTACACCATACACAGAAGAGGATACAGAATCGACTTCATATGGTGATGGTAGTGATGATTCGGATATAAGTGATATGCCAGATTGGACCACATTCTAAGGAGGTAGTAGAAAATGAATTTTATGTTACACGTTTTTATAATTGCTATATTGATAGGGTCTGTCTCTTTCGTAATGGCAGAAAAGAGTCACTTCAGCAGGTCTAGAGGAGGGGTATTAGCAGGAGTAGTAATCTATGTTATATACTTCATACTGTGTAAGATTATAGGTATTAGTATTTTAGGAATAATACATTAGATAGATGATTGGAAGGTATTTTTATCGTGAGAAATTCTATAAGAAATACGGGTAAAAGTCATGAAGAGTTAAGGGCGGATAGGGAGTTTAGAACGAATCCACCAAAGTATGCCCCAGGTCAGGGGGATTCGAACGGTTGGAATTTAGATCTTGGAGGTAACGATATGGGTAATAATGGTTCTCAGGAAGAGTTTCCTTTTGGAAACTCTGATAGCAGTGTCCCTAGTTTTGATGATATTGCAGGGAGTGTATCTCAGTCTACTTGGAGTGGAGGAAATAATCAGCAAGATGTTAATAGTTATCTGAACAATGGTGGAGGAGCTCCAGGTCAGGGTATGACAACACCGGGGGTTCAGCAGCAGGCTCCTATGGATTCTTATGGGCAGGGTGGAGGATTGCTCAGCAGAGATGAGGAGATGTTTGAGAAAGCTCTGTTTGAGGGAACAAAAGCAGCAGTAAATGCTTCAAAGATAGCTGGGAAAGGTGCAAAAACTTTATTTGAGGATATAAAAGAGGCATTTGAAGATAATGCGGTAGAGGATAGGTGTGTGTATGGTAGATATGCTGTACGTGGTGGTTTTGGAACCTTTGCTGTAGGTTTCGCAGGACTTCTTTTATCTGATATAGCAGGGTTAAACTCTGATGCATTTTTGGCAGTAATGTCTGGATCTATACTTTCTTTGGCTATAAATATACCTATATTTTGTGCATCCTATGAGAAACGGAAAAGAATGAGAGAGTCTGGAGAATTAGATGAAACAGAGGATGACCAGATTGATGAAGAAGAGGGTCAGGAAGACTTTGATTTTGAAAAGGAGTTTGGTAATTCCGACGATTCTGATTTAAATACGCCAGACATGGGTTCAAGTGATGACAATGAAGAAGACTTATTTTCAAGCTTAGATGATGATGCAGATGATTTTTTTCAGGAATGGGATGAAGATGATGAGGATAATGCTCCTGTAGAGGGTGGGGTCTATCAAGAAGATATAAATATAGATTCTATGATAGATGATTTAAAGGATAAGGAAGTACCAGTAGGTATGTATACAAGGCAGTACTTGGTAGAGACTTTTTCTAATGTTCTTCCTTTGATTAACCCTAGGTTTTCTGATCTAAAAGAAATAGGTTCAGATAGCCCGGATTTCTTAGATTATGAGGATAATCTGAGAGAGGCAGCCCTTACACAGGGGGTAAAAGATGATTATGAGAGCTTACCAGAATTGGTTGGCTTACGTGAGAATATGTTTATTGTTCAGCTGGAGGTATCCAGAACCAAGGCTTGTGTGGGTAAGGAAGAAGCAATAGCAAATGAAATTGTATCCATGTATAAATACAATGAATACGGTCAGAAGATAGAAGAAAGGGAGTCAGTATACGCAGTTGTCAATACAGTAGGTAGTACTTTCTATATAAATATGTTTGTGGGTAGGTCAGTTATGATTTCTCTTGGTGATATTTACAGGAAAGAAAAAGATTTCATTTTGGATCCTCATAATAAGATGCCTTGTATCTGGGGTACTAATGAGTTTGGTCAGGTTCTTAAGTGTGATATTTACAAGGATAATAGTTTTATTATTAGTGGATCTCCTAGAGCAGGTAAATCTTGGAAGATTCAGTCTATGCTATTACAGTTGTGTATGTATAATTCCCCTGAGGATATTAATATATACGTGTTTGACTTTAAGTATACGGACTCTGATTATTACAGAATGAGTAAACTGTTACCTCATTTCAAAGGGTTCGAACATGAACCTCAGAAAATATTACAAAAGTTAAGAGATCTTACAAGTGAGAAAGAAAACAAGGTAACAGGTTATGTAGGAGAAGCAGAAAGACGTAGAAGAATTATTAGTAAGTACGATATGTTAAACATTCTGGATCTTAAAGAGAAGCATCCTGAGGTTAAACTTCCTTTTATTTATGTAGTAATAGATGAAATGAAGTCTCTGATGGGTCATTTGACTAAAGATGAAAGTCAGGAATTCCAGACTTTATTAGGATGCTTAGTATCCCAGCTTCCGAATAGAGGGTATCGTGTCATTCTTGTACCTCATCGTATTACGAATGAAATTATTAGTAAGCAGATCTATACGTTGGTAAACTGTAGAGCAGCTGTAAAAGCCCCGTTTGATGAGATTAAAACTGGTATGGAGATAACAAGAAAGGATTTCCCTTATGAACTGCCAGATTATGGTGATATGGCTTTGAGAATCAATGAAATTAACAATAATAAGGTTGTTTATTGTCATGGAGATGTTATTACGAGTCACAATTCTACTAACTTGGATGTATTTAGATATGTTGGTGAGGTATGGAAGAGGTTATGTCCAGGCTGTGATGAAGATGCTGTAGGGAAAGAGAAAAGGGTAGCCCCAACAGCAGTAGATAGGTCTGATGAGAACTATGATAAAGGTGACTTGACGGGGAGGGTAAAGGTTTCTGATAGTTTTTCCGTAGATGATTTAGAAGATGATGATGAGGATGTATTTTCTATCTGGGAGAACAAGTAAGTTTTGTGAGGTTATAGTATGTTAATTAGGGTAATAGGTGAAGGATCAAGTTTTCAGTCTGATTTAGATTTTTATCTGAAGGTCACAGACATGGGTAGTATTCCGAATATTGAAGATTTGAGAAAGGAAATGTTTAAGTCGTTCGCTGAAAATGAAAGGGCAGTTAAAGAAGAAAAGAGAAAGAGTATATGGAATACCGGAATTAAGAAAGTAGAAATAGGAAATAGTAATTTAGAAAAAGGAAATACAAAAGTAGATGAAGGAATAAATGAGTATGTTTCAGAACAGAAAGAAGAAGGATGTTCAATAGAATCTGGAAATACTGATTTAGATAATAGAAGTAAGTTTAGTTCTGGTGTTGAAGCAAAGGTAGAAGAGAGTACAAAAGATGATAGTAGTAATCAGATAAATGAAGATTCAAAACAGTTAATTGAAGAAAAGAAAGAGAAAAATAAAGAAGTTGCTTTATTATATGATGAAGATGGGTGGTCTTATTATGATAAGAGCGCAGGTATAGATGATGATAATTTAGATCCGTTTGACGTCTTAGATGGTGTAGTGGAGAATAATTCTGATGAAGAAGTGGAGAATAATTCTGATGAAGAGGTAAAGATTGATTCTCCGGAACCTGACAATGATTATGAAGGAGACTTTAAAGAGTTTGATGCCTTAGACGATGATGATCTGTTCCCTAAGGAGGATTATGAAGAGGATGATGACACTTTTTCTGAGTCACCTGAGATTGATTCTTCGGATGTTGATAATGAAGTGGAAGATCCTTTTGGGGACCCGTTTGAAGATGAAGACACAGTTGAGGATGGTTATAAACCTGAAAATGAATCAGATGAGAGCAATGAGAGAAATACCACCCAACAAGGATCTGTAATCACAGAATCCAAAAGGGTAAATTTCAATGTATCCGATGATAGTTGGAGAGATTCTAGTGAGGTAGGAAATGTGGAGAATCTCTGGGGATTCGACACAATGAAAGAAGTAGATGACTCTGTAGCAAAAGATTTTTTTGCTGGATTTGAGAAAAAACAGGCGGAGATAAAGAAAGCCTCTGGGTATAAGAAAGCAGATTTAGGAGAGATGGAAAGAGTCTGGAGGCAGTTTGATACAGAAAGAAAACAAGAAGAGAAGAAAGAGACCCAAGAAAGAGAAGCGATACAGGAAGCTAGAAAAGAGGTATTTGAAGAACAAGTTCAAAAGGCAGAAGAGAAAGTTACGGTTGATAAACAAGATGCGGTTGCTCCAAGTACCCCTACAAATATGGATAGAGGGGATTATAAAGATGTAAGAGATTTTGTCAAAAAGAATAAGAACTGCTCTGTTGCAGATGTATTACAGGTATTCAGTAAAAAGGAATTGGAAAAAGATATAAGAATGGGTAGGATTTATCAGAGAAAAGATAAATTATTTATATAAGATAAGGAGAGAGAATAATTATGAAGGTAACTAAAATCAACTATTTTGTACAGGATAGAAGGAATTGGTCATATCCTCTGGCGAGGTGCTCTGTGGTATTAGATGACGTACTGCGCTTAAATGGAATAAGCATATATGAGGGGGTAAATGGTAAATACATTTCTTTTCCATCTCGTAAAGATGCAGAAAAAGAATCACAGAAAAACAAAAATGAAATATATCATCCTGTCGAGAAAGAGTTTGCAGACTACTTAAAAAATGTTATAATAGAAGGGTATCAAAAGATGTTAGAGAATAAGACGTTCTCTTACATCCCAGATGAGGGGAAACTCTCAGATTATAACGCGGAGACAGATGAATAGAGATGGCAAGATCAAGAAAAGTTTTAAGCTACCATAATGGGAGATTAAAAGGTAAATATTTGACTGATGAAGAGTGTGATATCCTTGATAGATTGATAGAAATGTCAGGTAATAATGGGTATATTAAGGATCTTAAAAGATTAATATATGACCTTAATCCTGCTGAGATAGATTTAATAAAGCAACAAGGTAACGGCGATGGAATTGATAAGCGAGTGGGAGAGCTTGAAGATCTACAAACCTTGGGTGTTGCATTTTTGTTTTATGCTAAGAGGGCTATTTTAGGTGATTCAGTAGGTCTTGGAAAGACTGTAGTTGTTTCTGGATTATTTAATTTATTGAAGCAGAAGATAAATAAGGAAGGTTTTGAATTCAGATTTCTTTATCTAACCGAGAAAAATCTGGTAGCTGAAACTAGAGATAAATTGATAAGATTTACTGGTGATTATGTAAATGCTGTGTATGGTGAAAAGAAATATGTTGAACGATTCATAGATGAAAACAGAGATGACTTACATTATAGTGTTGTAGGCTCTCATTCCTTGGTGAAGAACATAAAATTTCAGGAGTATTTGCAGTCCTATTATGATTATTTTCAATCTACGCCATTTGATATACTCGTTATAGATGAAGCAGGGTCTGTGTTGGGAAATAGAAGCACTCAGATGTATGAAGCCATGAAAGCAATAGGGAGTATGTTTGACATGGTTATCATATTAAATGCTACTGCGTTTGAAAACAATTTAAGTATGTTTTACAGCCAGTTAAGCTTTGTAGATGATTCCTTACTTCCTACAATCACGGAGTTTAATAAGAGGTATGTTGAATTTGATTATTCTGGACCTTTCCCGAAGCCGAGTGGTAAATACAAGAATGCAGAAGAGTTCAGAAGGCTTGTAGGGTATCGATATTTTTCCAGAACTCGTAAGAGTACGGGTGCTAGGATGGAGAGATGTACAGCTGAAGTATTTGTGTCAGATTTATCCCCAGTTCAGAAGGAGCTATTAAAGAGGGTAAGTATGCCAAATATGGTTTATGATTGCCCAGGGTATTTCATGGATGATAGTTTTGTTATGGATGTGGAGAATACTCCTAAGCTTGGTGATTTGGTAGGCTTGGTTTCGGATTTAGTAGACAAAGGTGAGTCGGTATTGATCTATGCTATGTATAGAGAGGCTCAGGGTGCTATACAGGATACGCTGTTTTCCTATGGTATACATTGTGAGATCATGAATGGGTCTACTAAGATAAAGGAAAAGAACGATCTAATAGCAAAATTTAAGGTTGGAGATCTTAAAGTACTGATTACAAACGTTCAGAAAGGCTTAGATTTTGGTAGATGTAATCATTGTATCTTCTATTGTTATGATCCTAGCCCAAATAAGATGGTGCAATTCGAGGGTAGAATGACGAGAGAGTACAATATTATAGATAAACATGTTTATCTACTAATCTCAAGGGGTTCTGAATTGACACGATTTAAGAGCGCTATTGCAGATAAAGCTAAGGCGAGTGATATGTTTGCAGGAAGTGATTTCAGTTGTGTTATGAGTTTGTTATTAAGTGAGGAAACATTAAAAAAATTAAAGTGATAGGAGGGTTTAGGTTGTTTAAATTAGCTAAATTGGCATTAATTGCAATAGCTGTACTTGCATTAATGTATTTGTGGGGATCAGGGCAGCTGAGTATGTTTGTAGACTTCTGCTCAGCTACGTTAAAATCTTTATAATATGAATAAAGAAGAAGTCAAGTTTAGAGCTACTATCTTAGAGGACTGGGATAGTGGCTCTTTTTTATATGGAATTTTTTACTATTTTAAATGGTTAGGGATAGAGGGGTAGACTTAAAATGAGATGTTTGAAAATGATGGTGTTACTGATAGCGATGATAGTTTTAGCTAGTCTGTTTTCTTTATCTAATTACTTAATAAGGCGATCGGGAGATTGGGTAAAAGAAGATAGAGATGCTACTGTAGAAACAGAATCAGATTTAATGTTGTCTACTGAGGAAGGAACATTTGCAACAGATATAGTTTTATCGAATGGTGAGAGACTGTATGAAAATGAGGGTGATTCTGAATTAAAATTACTGGGTGGTGCAGATTGTTATGAAAGGGTTTGTAATCAAATAGTAAATTTGTCAGGGGATATATTCAATCAGATTCCTGAAAGTAGCGAAACAGATACAGGAAATATGTGTTACTATAGGATATTAGAAAATCCTATATTGGATTTGAGTAATTTTCCGAAAGAAGGATGTAGTAGGTTCTTTATAGAAAACTCTCTTACTGTGATAGGTCTGTATAACGGTACTACTGCTATTTTAGTATATAACTATGATAATAAAGAGTCTAAAGAATTGGTAGTTGCTGACTATAGTAACTCTGAAGTAAGAAATGGCATGGATGACTTTATAAGTCTAGGGCAGAAGGTAAGTATTTCCGCAAGTAAAGATAAGATTAAGGTAGTTCCAATACTAGACTATCAGGTACTCTTTGTAAAGGGGTAATTTTATATGAAAAATAGAGTGTTAAAAGAATGGATTGTTATTTTCGGTTTATGCGGTTGTTTAGGGATTAGTGCTTTGGCGGAAGAAAGAGATGCTCTTGTGCTAGACAATGCGGGAGTAGATCTCGAAAATGTGTATGGGGATTGTGGTTTGGTAGAATCCTATACTGGGTTGAATTATTATGATTGTTACATTCCCTATAACTTAACAATAGAGGATATAGGTGGGTATGCCTGTGATAGTGATGATTTTATTGGGATGCCTGATGAAGTAAGGAATTATAATGTAGGAGAGGTAGTAGGAAATTTTGAGGGAGGTTTGGATTTAGATTATAAATATGATGATAATGATGTCAGGGTATACAAAGATTCCTATAATAATGAATATTATGGTGTCATGTTACCTAGGTTCTTTTATAATCAGTCTGGTGATTCTTATGAATTTAGTAATACGGATGTAAGTGGTCAGTTAGCTGATGCGATATTGGCTGATGGTACTGTTATACATTTAATAGTAGAAGGGGTACAGTTCGATAGTAAGTCAAATGGTTGGTTAGGAGATACAAGTTTGGATAGTGGGAATCCTCATACAGAGACTAATATACCTATATACATGTATCTTTTTGATGATATGGATGGGTTTACTATAGATGTAGATGGCTTAGATGGGTGTGGAGATAAGTTTGCGTCAGAATATGGATTGAATAAAGATGGTTCAAGATTGAGTTACATAAGAATGTATAATGGAAAAGTTCAAGATATATCTGATAGTAGAGAAAGCAAATTGGTATCTGAAAAATATGATATAGACTTATCGAAATATGATAGTATGCCTAAGGAACCTAGTTGGGAGTTAGGAAAAGAGAATAGTGACTTGGTTAAGTCAAAATTCAGTGATGAGACACAAAAAATTGTTGAGGATCATTGTTTAGATTTCGATGTATCAAATTTTAAAAGCTATTTAAGTGAGAAAGGTGGGTACGTTGAGTATATTAAAAGTTTAGGTGGAGTATTTGAGAAATTTGCAGGCGATGGTACTAAGATACCAGTTAAGACAGCAGGAGACTATCAGATTGCTTGTGAGTATGTCTATGGTATTATTTGTATGTGGGGTTTTGATTATAGTAATGGGGATACATCTCACTACGGAAGGTGGAAAGCCGGAGTAGGTAATGCTAGTGATGCTTTTTATCCTAGAAGTTATGCTATACCGTATGAATATAAAAGGTATCCGGCTAAGCCAAGAAATATAGATAAGATTGCAGCTCAGGAGAATGTAACAAGAGAAGGGGTAAATACCTGTTGTAATTATTGTGTTGACTTAATAAGAAATAAGATAGAGTTAGCAGATGTATTAACAAAAGATAATGGAAAGCAACCATCTACGTGTGATGTGGCAACACAGAGAAAGATGATGGAAAAAGCCTATGGTTTTAATGGTATATTTAAAGTAACAGATCTAAAAGTTGGTGATTTAATACATTGTTTTGGTCATCCACTGACCAGTTCTGAAAAGGAGAACTGTGTGAAACCTAGTGGATGGGGTCATGTTAAAGTAGTAGGTGAGATAGATAAAGAAGCAGGAACTATAACTTGCTATGAGACAGGTCATGACCTTACTAATGATGGCAATTTTAAGACAACTTATAAATTCAAGGACGGAACGAATATAGCAGGGTATTCTGGGTGGATTGGAACAAGATGGTTTAATATAGATGGTTCCACTGATACTTCGGATGCAAATAATTCTGCGTCAGATAGTGATTCATCTTTTAGAAATGCTTTACAAGATAAACTGGTACCTGAAGATCAATTGAAAGGTATGCCAAAGAGTGATCTATTAAAAGATAGTGCAGAAAGCGTGTCTCTGCCGGATGGAAATGAGTTATCTGGAAAAGAGAAAGTAGATGTAAATATGATAAAGGAAAGTATTAAGTTACAGAAAGAAAATATTATTGTAAATACTATCAGAACTTTTGTAATGTTTATAGGTCTGTGCTTATTAGCTTATATTATATTTTTATATGTTGCTTGTGCTTTTGATATGTCTAATATATTCTTTGATATAGGTTTGCTGAGTATAATAACATTGGGCTGTATATCCATAAAAGATTTGTATATTAAAGATAGGTATTCTTTAGGGAGGATACATAAAATCTCTGCTTGTTTATTCGCAGTAAGTATTATTTTGATTAGTGGGTCTTTATATAATTTTATTAGTGTTTTAGTTAGAATGGTTGGTGCGTAGGATGAAAAGATTTAAGATTACTGTAGTTTTTATGGTGATGTGCATATTATGTTTAGTACCTTATAGAGATGCTTATGCTTTTAAGCGTGGAAAAGCATTTAGTCAGACAGATGTGTCAACTTGGAACCAGGGGTCTAGTGGTTTTCCAGATAAAGATGGCGTTTCTTTTAATGATAAAATAACGCTAGGGTATAGTAAGGATACAATACATGAATCTGGATGTGGATATTATGCTCTCTCCTATATGTTATTGAAGACAGGAGCTATTAATCCGACAACAACAACCCCTATAGATATAGTAAAAAAAGCTAATTCTGGTGATAATACAGATAGTGGCGGTTGGCATTTTAATTTCAGTAAGGTGGGATTATTTGATTCTGATCTAACATGTACAGCTAAGTATCTTAATGTTGAGGGAATGTCTGTGTCAGACCAAAAAACATTTGTTAAGGGTAAGTATAATGATGGTTATTTTGTTATAATTTGTTTAAGGTCTAATGATACTAGGGGTCATTATGTGTTTCTTGACGGGTATCAGGGTGATGATATGATTATAGGTGATAGTGGATTTGATGGCGTTAAGTGGTCTGATTATTATGGTAGTAATGGTGGTTCTATGAAGTATTTGATGTTATTTAAATCTAAAAGTGGTAAAAAGCCAGCTGATTTACCATCAATTTACTCAGATGTGATTCTAAATAATACATCCAGTGATGAAAGTAAATCAGATGCTGAAAAAGTTGCATATGAAAAACTTGTAGACGAATGGGAGTTGAGGGGTATGTCTGAGAAATATTTTTTAAAGGATATTCAGTGTGAAATTCCAATGGAGGGAGGATTAAGTTCAACTGAGGAAGATACCGTATCATATATTAAAGAAAACATAGAAAATGATAAGGGAGATAAAATTGTAGATTTCATAAATAAAGTTATTTCTTTGATTGGTCTTATATTAATGCTTTATGGTGTTTTAATGATTTCAGCCTATACTTTTGACAGGTCAAATATAATATTTGATTTTAGCTTACTGAGGGTAATTTCTTTTGGAAAGTATACAATAGCTACTGAGGAGTTTAAAAATACTGTTGTAAATGGTGTATTATTTATATCATTTGGAAAATTATTGAGAAGAGTATTATTTATAGAAATTATTGGTATAATGTTGTTGCAGAAGGTAATTTTATTTGGATGGTTTCGTAATTTTTTAGATGTTGTGTTAGATTTTTTAGATAGATTTTAGCTTAGAATTTAGGTCAGAATGATTTTCTTGGAATTTTAGATTTAATTATTTCAATAAAACAAAATTTAAGGAGGCTTTACTATGAAAAGCAAAGTGAAAAAGGTAACTAAAGGCTTTATTTTAGGGCTAATGTTCGCACTTCTGTGTGTATTGAACCCAGGAAACCTAGAAGTATTTGGTGGAAGTAACACTGTTCAAGCAGCAGCCGTTTCTTTGTCAAAGACTCATGTAACACTTGCGTATGGAGATACTTTTGATGTTACTCTAAAGAATGCAAAAGCTAAAAACATCAAATGGTCAGTGTCAAACAAGAGTATTCTTTATATTGAGGATACTGAAAATGGTGGAAACCCGG
>JABLTO010191375.1_pt1 | contig 39776 bp, 40 predicted proteins | sample 7160091 | NCBI WGS metagenome assembly JABLTO01 (sample SAMN14651225, study PRJNA627086) | human gut metagenome | isolation source: feces | host: Homo sapiens
AAGAGAAGTCTTTTTATCCATGCGAAGCCTGCACCGGAACTGCTTTTGTGACTTTGGGAGAAAATTAGTAAATCTTAGTCTGGCTGTTCATGTATAGTGTTTTGCTGCCATGGACGGCAGCAAAAGTCTTAACGCCCCATGGACGGGGCGTTTAAGACGTACACGTCACTCCACCACAGCCTAACTCAGGCAGACTTAGATTTTCTTATTTTCGTACAACGGAACAAAACAGACCCGGCTTTGTGCAATTTGCCAATCAAAAAAACTTGAAACTGCCTTTTTACACCCCCTAATCCTACAGAAAAAAGACGGAGCATTTGCTCCGCCTCTGTTAGTATTATGATTTTTAATGATGAAACAGACGAATTCCGGTAAATGCCATCGCCATTCCATATTTATTACAGGTTTCAATGACATTGTCATCACGGATAGAACCGCCCGGCTCAGCCACATATTTTACACCGCTCTTATGAGCACGTTCGATGTTATCTCCGAATGGGAAGAATGCATCGGAGCCAAGTGCCACGTCTTCTAACTGATCTAACCATGCACGTTTTTCTTCTCTCGTAAATACCTCCGGTTTTACTTTGAAGATTTTTTCCCATGCACCATCTGCTAAGACATCCATGTAATCTTCACCGATATATAAGTCGATGGAATTGTCACGGTCTGCTCTTCCGATGCCGTCCACAAACTGTAAACCTAAAACCTGTGGAGACTGACGGAGCCACCAGTTATCCGCTTTGCTTCCTGCAAGGCGTGTACAATGGATACGGGACTGCTGTCCTGCACCGATTCCGATTGCCTGTCCGCCTTTTGCATAGCATACGGAATTAGACTGTGTATATTTTAAAGTGATCATGGAAATTGCAAGATCGATCTTTGCAGATTCCGGGATTTCTTTGTTCTCCGTTACGATATTTGAGAAGAAATCCTCATCGATTTTCAATTCGTTTCTGCCCTGCTCAAACGTAATACCAAAGACTTCTTTTCGCTCGAGTTCCTTTGGAACATAGTTCTCATCAATTTCAATAACGTTGTAATTGCCTTTTTTCTTTGCTTTTAAAATCTCAAGAGCTTCCGGCTCATATCCCGGTGCGATCACACCATCGGACACTTCTCTTTTGATGATCTTTGCGGTTGCAACATCGCAGACATCCGATAAGGAGATAAAATCTCCAAAAGAGGACATACGGTCAGCTCCTCTGGCTCTTGCATAGGCATTTGCAAGTGGAGTAAACTCCATATCCATATCGTCTACCCAGTAAATTTTCTTTTCCACATCACTCATCGGGAGTCCGACTGCTGCGCCTGCCGGTGATACATGTTTAAAAGAAGTTGCTGCAGGAAGTCCGGTTGCTTTTTTTAATTCCTTGACTAACTGCCAGCCGTTAAATGCATCTAAAAAGTTGATATATCCCGGTTTTCCGTTTAAAACCTTAATTGGAAGTTCTCCCTCTTCCATGTAGATCCTTGAAGGTTTCTGATTTGGATTGCATCCGTATTTTAATTCTAATTCTCTCATGGTTTCTCCTCTATCTCTGATTCTTATTTACGATCTTTGTCTCGTAAGTTCCATTTTCAATATCAATATATCTTACAAATAATGATACTTTGTTGTCCTCATTTAAGCTGTTCCAGAGCAGATTGGTATACTCTTCGATGTCATCTGAAACGGCGATCAGTTCCGGTTCTCCCTCAAAACTTGGCAGCGGATTGCCATCCCCCATATAAGTATGTATAAAATGTCCTTCGCCGCTCTTTGGATTTTCATATGCAAAAGTATAACGATTGCAGGAAGAAGGGTCACCGTTGTTGCTTTTTAAAATAGACATTGCATAGTTGTAAGAACCCTTGTCCACATGCATAATACCGGAAATACGAGGTGTATAGTTCGGTGCATCCGGCTCAAACTCTCTGGTTCTGAGTGCCTGCTCAAATGTCTGCTGTTTATCCATTAATTCATAGATCGTATCAGTCTGATCTCCGTTTGTGACGATGGTCTTATTTCCTAATACACGCACCGGTGCATAGATGATCAGGCTTGGATCACTCAGCTTCGATGGGTCAAATGCTTCTGTACGGATGCCTTCCCCTTCTGTCACAAAGACACGGTTACGGCTGTTCTCGCTTCTTCCCATGATAAAATAAGCGGTTACTGCATATTTTCCATTTGGTGACTTACCGATGATAATCCCACGTCCAGGATAAGAATTGTTCTGTAATTCTTTTTCGATTGATCTCATTTCCATGAATATAGTCCTCCTATTTGTGATTGCCCGCAAAGCGTGGCATTTAGATGCTCTAACTTTTTCTATCTTAACATGAAATAAGACTCCTTTTCAATGAAAGGAGCCTTATTAGTAGTATTAAATTATTTACTTAATTCTATTAGTCACTCTTATAAATAGATTTTATAAAATCTTTGCGTACTCTGCTACCTCCGGAAGACTTTGTGCCACACCCGATAAAAGCGGCATGATCTCCTCTTCCGGCTGTGTCAGATCGGGTACCATAATGACCTTTAATCCTGCTGCATGAGCAGAACGGACTCCGATCGGAGAATCCTCTACTGCAATACACTTTGAGGGTTCTTTTTCTAACTGCCTACATGCCTCTAAATAAACATCCGGCATTGGCTTACCGTTTTTGACATTGGACACGCTCAAGATCCGGTCGAACTTTTCTAAAACGCCAATCTGTGACAGATAAGAACTTGCGCGTTCGATATCCGTTGCCGTTGCAACTGCCGTCTGTAACCCTTCTTTTTTTAAAACAGCTAAAACCTCATCCACGCCCGGCTTTTTCTCTATGCCCCGATATTCTAAAATTTCACGGAGCCGTCTTCTGCGTTCTGCATGGAAATATTCAAAGTCAAAATCCGCACCGTATTTTTCTAACAGCATCGGCTTGGAAAATTTCCGGTTCAGGCTTCGCATGGATAAAAAGACTTCTCTTGGGATCTCGTACCCCATCTCTTTTGTGATGTCCATCCCAAGCTGTATGTAATATTTCTCGGTGTCGATCAACACACCATCCATATCAAAAATAACTGCTTTGATCATGTTAGTTCTTAAAGCTGTGGATCGGAGCCGGAATTCTTCCGCCACGGTTTACAAATGCATCACAGGAATATTTATTGACCGGCATGATCGGTGCATAACCTAACAATCCGCCAAATTCCACGGTTTCGCCAACCCCTTTTCCGATAACAGGGATAATGCGGACTGCCGTTGTCTTCTGGTTGATCATACCGATTGCCATTTCATCTGCAATAATTCCTGAAATTGTCGTTGCCTTGGTATCTCCCGGAATTGCAATCATATCAAGTCCTACGGAACATACGCAGGTCATTGCCTCTAATTTTTCTAAGGATAACGCTCCTGCCGTTACAGCGTCGATCATTCCCTGATCCTCGCTGACCGGAATAAACGCACCGCTTAAACCGCCAACGTAAGAGGATGCCATGACACCACCTTTTTTTACCTGGTCATTCAAAAGTGCAAGTGCCGCTGTCGTTCCCGGTGCTCCTGCATACTCTAAACCGATCTCCTCTAAGATCTCTGCAACGGAATCTCCGATTGCCGGTGTCGGTGCTAAGGACAGATCGATGATTCCAAACGGGATTCCTAATTTTCTGGAAGCCTCCTGTGCTACAAGCTGGCCGACTCTGGTAACTTTGAATGCTGTCTTTTTGATCGTCTCACAAAGCACTTCAAAATTCTCGCCACGCACTTTTTCTAATGCCGTCTTAACAACTCCAGGTCCTGATACACCGACATTGATGATCGCGTCTGCCTCGGTCACTCCATGGAATGCTCCTGCCATAAACGGGTTATCATCAGGTGCATTGCAAAGCACTACTAATTTGGCACATCCTAAGGAATCATTCTCCTTCGTATATTCTGCTGCCTGTAAAATGACATCTCCCATCAGTCTGACGGCATCCATGTTGATCCCGGTCTTTGTGGAACCGACATTGACGGAACTGCAGATATATTCTGTCTCGGCAAGTGCCTGTGGGATAGAACGTATCAACAGCTCATCACTTTTGGTCATTCCTTTAGAAACCAATGCAGAATAACCGCCGATGAAGTTTACTCCTACCTTGCGGGCTGCATCATCGAGTGTTTTTGCGATTGTCACATAGTCTTCCGGTGTCTTACACGCAGAAGCACCGATCAAAGAAATCGGTGTGATCGAGATTCTTTTATTTACGATCGGAATACAGTATTTGTTTTCAATCTCTTTTCCTACTTTCACAAGGTCTTTTGCAACCGTTGTGATCTTGCGGTAGATATTTTCATTGACCTTTGCTAAATCCGTATCAATACAATCGAGCAGACTGATACCTAACGTAATGGTACGCACGTCTAAATTCTCATGCTCGATCATCTTATTTGTTTCATTTACTTCCCATATATTGATCATGGTATCTCTCCTTAGATTCTGTGCATTTTTTCAAAAATTTCTTCTCTCTGGCATTTGATATCAACGCCAATCTCTTCTCCGATCTGTGCTAACTCTTTTGAGATGTCGGCAAATGGTTTTTCTGTTCCACTCAGATCTACGATCATCATCATGTTAAAAAATCCCTGCACGATGGTCTGTGAGATATCCATAACGTTTACACGGTTGTTTGCAAGATAGGTGCAGACTTTTGCAATAATACCTACGGTGTCTTTTCCTACTACTGTGATAATTGTCTTATTTGCTGATGTTTCCATTTTTGATTTCCTCTCTGTTTTTTTCTAAACACATAGCATTGGCATCGGTTCATTGCGTTTTGCCACATATATCGGGAAATCATTTCCCTTATATGGATTTTCTCCTAATGTGACTTCCTGACGCACGGTCTCATATGCCAGCTCTGCATAATTATTTTCTTTACTTAAATGCCCTAAAATTACGGCTTTCATATCATCATGGAGCAGTTCTCCTAAAAGCTGCCCGGACACTTCATTCGAAAGATGCCCCCGCTCGCCTAATATCCTTCGTTTTAACGGATAAGGATAGCTCCCGGCTTCTAACATGCGCACATCGTGATTTGCCTCTAACAGTAAAATGTCCAGCCCCTGCAATTTTTCAATCAAATAATCATCGTAGATGCCTAAATCCGTGATAATGGCGATCTTATGATTTTCATTTTTTAAAATATAGGCAACCGGATCTGCCGCATCGTGCGAAATGCGTACCGGATGCACGACGATCTCTCCGATCGTAATATCCATATCCGGCTCTAAGACACGGTACAAAGACGGGTCTATCTTCCCAACAGAAGGCGTATTGGCAATCGCCTCTAACGTTCCCTTCGTCCCATAGATCGGAAGTTCATATCTTCTTGCAATGACTCCCAAACCACTGATGTGGTCAGAATGTTCATGCGTGATCAGGATTCCTTCCATCTCTGCTGTTTTCAATCCCACGGAGTTCAGCCCCGCTTCAATTCTCTTTCCACTAATTCCGGCATCGATCATCAAATGACAATTCTGTGTTCCCGCACAGATACAGTTGCCACTGCTGCCGCTTGCTATACTACATATTTCCATCAGTTATTCTCTTCCCAATAAATGTCCACGACATCGCCATCTTTTAGTGGTGCCGTATACTCTGTGTTCTCTCCGTTCAGATGTGTGACGATATTCCGTCCTCTCGAATCATTCAGATTAAACTCTATATAGTCAAATACATCTACATAAATGTATTCTGCTTTTCCGCTCATAAAGATTGGCTCTTTATTTACGATGACCTGAATGCCTGCCGGTTCTTCTTTCTCTTCCTTTACCGGCTCTTCCGGTGTGGCTGCCGGTTCACTTTCTGTCTGTGTCCCGGCGGATGCTGCTTCTATTTCTTTTCCGCTTTCAGAAACTGCCGGTTCCTCCGGTGCAGCCTCGTCCTGTGCAAGATCCTCAATATGTGTTCTGGTCTCTACCACCGTCCACTCTACGGAAAAATTCTCATAGACTAACGTTGCCATATCTGCATCCCGGTTATTTACTAAAATCTCCTGATCTAAATCCAGTTCCACATCCATGAACTCCACAAGCTGTCCTATCGTATAATAATTGCGCAGCTCGATCCTGTCACCCTCCTGTATCCGGTAAGATGGCGGCTCTAAGACACCGTTGACCTCTACAAACCGTGGGCAGATTACAGTCTTTTTATTGACCTCAAATACGATCGTAGACTCTGTATATTCTTCTAACTGTTCTACTGTACCTGCTGCATCTTCTCCGATCGTAGACGGTTCAATGACGATCTCACAGTTTGCTTCTAACGGAGTATTGATATTAACGACCTTTCCATTCATACGCACGATCGCAGATTCTCCGCTCTGTCCTCTTAAGATCCTCGGTCTTCCATTGACCATGAAATTCACTTCTTTTCCTCTTCTTGGGAAAAGCTGGTCATTTGGGAATCCTGCCTGCATTGCCGCATCCACAATGGTCAGCTTACTGTTGTCATACAGCTTCATTCGTTCTCCGTTAAAATGGATCATAATAAAGTTATTTTTCTGGTCATAGTAATTCAGGCAGATACCGATCGGTGTTACTAACAACGGATCTTTCTGGATATCGGTCTGCTCAAAATGTACTTCCTGTAATACTTCTTCTCCACGAAGTGCCACACGCTCATGCGGAAGTCCTAATTTGTCCGCTAACATCTCCGTAAAACCGTGAATCTTTCCGCCACCGCCGACTACGAAAGTCGCACTGACCGATTTGTCCCCGTTTAATGCCTTGATCTTCTCTGCGACAGAGGTTGTGATCCGGTCTACTAATTCCTCTGTGATATCCCATACCTCCTTTGCCGGGATCGTATGAGAAATACTCATGATATCCTTAAATTCTATCTCTTTTTCAGAACCGGAGCCTAACTTAATATGTTCTGCGGTCTTGAAATCCACCAGATAATGCTGTACTAACATTTCCGTAATCTCATCACCTGCAAACGGGATCATTCCATAGGCAATGATACTGCCGTCTCTGGTAATGGAAATATCGGACGTTCCCGCACCCACATCGACTAATGCAATGTTCAGCATACGGAATGCCTCCGGGATCGCTACATTGATCGCAGCAATCGGCTCTAAGGTCATATTCGCAACTTCTAATCCTGCTAAGTTGCAGGCAGAATACAGTCCGTCCACAACGTCTTCCGGTAAAAATGTTACGATGATGTCCTCTGAAATACGCTCTGCCTTATGCCCCTCTAAATTAGAAAAAATATCCTCGTTTAAATAATATTTTACAACGGAATAACCGACACAGTAGAATTTGAACTTTGTGTCATTCTCTTCTTTTAAAATACCGGATGCTTTTTCAATTCCCAACAGATCCAGCGTATGTATATCTTCCCTTGTAACGACCGTCTCTTCGTCGTATTCATACTCTACCGTTGTGGTCACTGTTTTTAACACACGACCTGCGGCAGCAATACAGACTTCCGTAAGCGGTGCTCCGATCTGTTCTTCTAACTGCTGCTTTACTGCTTCAATGGTCTTCGCAACTCTTCCAATGTCGTGGATCTGACCGTCTAGCATTGCACGGGTCTCATGCTCTTTCATGTACTGTGCAACTACGATAAATTCCGTACCCTCTTTGTATCCGACGGTTCCAACAACATTTCTCGTTCCGATATCCAATCCAAATACCAATGGTTCCATCTTATTTCTCCTCATTAAAAATCTTTACAAGTTGTAAATTTGTATCTTCTACGCTTCCATTGTTATCAATGACTTTCACACAATGTCTGCGGTATTCCTCCTCGGTGAGCTGGCTTGCAAATATCCCATCTATTTTTTCATCGGAATATCCGCGGTTTTCGCGAAGCCGCTCCCTACGATTTTCTTCACTGGTATAAATATACCATAACTCATCACAGATTTCATCATAATGCTCTTCAATTAAAAGAGCTGCCTCTAAGATCAGAAAATCCAGTGCCCCTTTTGTCTTTTCCGCTTCATAGACTTCTAAGATATATTCTCGGACTGCAGGATGTACGATCCCGTTCATCTGCTCTCTTTTTGTTTCATCCGAAAAAATGACCTGTGCCATCTTCAGACGGTCAAAACTTCCATCCTTTAAAAAAATATCCTCTGCTCCAAATGCTTCCTTTATTGTATCATAACATTTTGTTCCCGGCATCATCAAATCATGGGCAATCTCATCTGCAAGCATTACTTTTGCATTATAATGTTCTGCGATATATTCTAATATTGCGGATTTCCCGGCTCCGACACCGCCTGTAATTCCAATAAATTTCATCCTATTTTGCCTCGTACCAGTTCTTTCCTGTGTGGGTGTCAATCTCAAGTTCTACTGACAGATCTGCTGCACCCTTCATTTCTTCATCTAAAATCTTCTTTACTTCGTCCACTTCATCCGGTGCCGCCTCGATCAGTAACTCATCATGCACCTGTAACAACAGTCTGGATTTTAATCCTTCGTCGATCAATCTTCTGTGCACACGGTTCATGGCAATTTTAATGATATCGGCTGCCGTTCCCTGGATCGGAGCATTCATGGCAATCCTCTCTCCAAAAGAACGCTGCATGAAGTTCGAGGATGAGATTTCCGGCAAGGGCCGCCTTCTGCCAAACATCGTGACGGAATACCCATCTTTCCTTGCCTTTTCCACACATCCGTCTAAAAATTCTTTGATCTTCGGATAGCTTTCAAAATATCTTTCGATATATTCCTGTGCTTCTTTTTTACTGATGCTTAAATCCTGACTTAAGCCAAAGGAGCTGATTCCATAAACGATCCCAAAGTTGACTGCCTTTGCATTTCTTCTCTGTAAATCCGTTACTTCCTCAAATGGGGTATGGAATACCTGCGATGCGGTCATGCGGTGGATATCCTGTGCCTCCCGATATGCCTGTATCAGCATTTCATCTCCTGACATATGGGCTAAGATACGAAGCTCGATCTGGGAATAATCGGCATCGACAAAGACATATCCGTCTTTTGGTAAAAATACCTTACGGATCATCCGTCCTAATTCCATTCGGATCGGAATGTTCTGTAAGTTCGGATCTGTACTGCTCAATCTTCCGGTTGCTGTGACGGTCTGCTGGAAATTCGTATGAATCCTTCCGTCCTCTTCTATAAAATTCGCAAGTCCGTCTGCATAGGTGGACTTTAATTTTGCAAGCTGGCGATATTCTAAAATTTTAGATACTAATGGATATTCCACTGCTAATTTTTCTAAGACATCCGCTGCCGTGGAGTAACCGGTCTTTGTCTTTTTTCCATATGGCATCTCTAATTTTTCAAACAGAATATGACCTAACTGTTTTGGGGAGTTGATGTTAAAGGTCTCTCCCGCTCCCTCATAGATTTCTTTTTCTAAGACTGCGATCTGGGCCGCTAATTCTCCGCCATATCGTTTCAACTCTTCTGCATCGACATGAACACCCTCTTTTTCCATATCGGAAAGTGTATATACCAGTGGCAGTTCTATCGTATCGTAGAGCGTCTGCATTCCTGTATTGTTCAGTTCTTCTAACAGTCTGTCTCTGGTCTTCCACGGAATATATGCCATATAACAGATATATTTTAAGAATGCTTCCGGCTTTGCCTGCTTTGCCTTGACCGGACTTTCTTTTCCTAAGAGGTCTGTTTTCGATGGGATCATCAGACCGGCATAATCTTTTGCCAAATCCTCATAAGGATAGTCGTTTTTCAATGGATTTAACAGATAGGCTGCTACGGAAGCATCAAAATAGCGGTCATTTTCCGGTAACGGCAGTGTCTTTAAGGTCTCTTTTAAGTCCATGACGGATACTTTTGTCTGTCCACCGGATAATTCCCGTATTTCCTCTAATAGTTCTTCGGCACTTACTTCTGTTCCCGCAGACAGATAATAGATATCTTCTTCGGAAAAGGCAATGGACATTCCTTCAATGACCTGCTGTTCTTTTGGCTGTTCAAAAAGGCTTAACTGCTCTGTGATGATGCCTTCTCCCGGTAATAAACAGCATCCGATATGTCCTGCTTTTTTTGCCTTTTTAAAAATATCTGAAATCTGCTTCTTGTCCGTTACAAAGGTAAAATGCTCTTCTGCAAGATTCTTTGGTGCATCAATATCAAACCTTGACAACATATTTTTAAATTCTAAACGTTTACACATCAAATAGGCTTCCTCGGTAAACAGATTGCCTAACTTTGCGTCTTCTAAGGAATACTCAATTGGTGCATGGATCTCGATCGTTGCTAATTCTTTGCTCATCTGTGCCATGTCATAATGCTCTGACAGATTCTGTTTTGCCCGGTTCGGTTTGATCTCCTCTAAATGGTCATGGGCATTTTCAATGCTGCCATAGGATACGATCAGGGCGGTTGCCGTCTTTTCACCGATTCCAGGAACTCCCGGTATATTATCCGCGGAATCTCCCATCAGGGCTTTGACATCTATAAACTGCAACGGTGTAACCTGATATTTTTCTACCACATCTTTTGCTAAATAATCCTCGATCTCTGTTCCGGTACGTTTGGTCTTTGGAATACGGATCTTGATATGGTCACTGGCTAACTGTAGCAGATCACGGTCTCCTGATACGATTGAAACTTCTAACCCCTGTGCCTCACTCTGCTTTGCGATCGTACCAAGCAGATCATCGGCTTCATAGCCTTCTTTTTCTACAATGGTAACGCCCATGGCAGTCAGCATTTCTTTCATTAAAGGTACCTGCTGTCTGAGTTCCTCTGCCATCGGTTTTCTCGTTCCCTTATAGGCATCATACATCTTATGACGGAAAGTCGGTGCATGTACATCAAAAGCAACCGTCAGATAATCCGGCTGTTCCTCGTCTAATATCTTAAATAAAATATTTAAAAATCCATAGACCGCATTTGTATGAAGTCCCTCGGAATTGGTCAGATCCGGTATTCCAAAAAATGCCCTGTTCAATATGCTGTGTCCATCTACTAATACTAACTTTCCGTCCATGATGCTCTCTTTCTAAGGGCAGAAAGTTCTGCCCTTTTTCATTTTTTTATATTGGTCTTGTATAGGTCTTTAACCATTCTCTTTCTTCGTCGGTCAGATATGGGGATACTTTTTCATAGACCATCTGATGATATTCGTTCAGTTCCCTACGCTCTTTTGCACTCATCTCCTCCGGGAGAATCGCATCTAAGTCGATTGGAACATAGGTAATGTTCTCAAAACGCATGAACTGTCCATATTCATTCTTCTCATCTTTTACACAGATTAATTCATTTTCGGTGCGGATACCGTATTTTCCTTCGATATAGACACCCGGTTCATCTGTGGTGATCATGCCTTCTTCTAACTTGCCGCTGTCGTTTCTCTCCGGAACGATCTTCCACCGGAAACCGTTTGGTCCTTCATGTACATTTAAAATGTGTCCGACACCGTGTCCGGTTCCGCAACGGTAATCAATGCCTAAATCCCAGAGTGGTCCGCGTGCTAAGATATCAAGATTGATCCCACAGCATCCATACAGGAATTTTGCATTTGCAAGGTTCATATTAGAACGGCAGACTGCCGTAAAATGCTGCTTTTCTTCGTCGGTCAGTGCTCCGAGCGCAAAAGTTCTTGTAATATCCGTCGTTCCCTCTAAATAGTGTCCGCCGGAATCTACTAATAAGAATCCCTCCGGCTTTAACACTGCATTACTTTCCTTTGTAGCAGAATAGTGCATCATCGCTCCGTGTGGTCCATAGGCACTGATCGTATCAAAGCTCAGATCTAAGTAGTGCTCCTGCTCTTTTCTGCGTTCCTCTAAATAGTCCGATGCAGAGATCTCACTGATCTCCACCTTACCGATGTTTGTCTTTAACCAGTACATGAATTTTGTGACGGCTACGGCATCTTTTAAATGAGCTTCTCTGGTATTTTTCAATTCTGTCTCATTTTTAATCGCTTTTAGCATCAGACTCGGATTTTCGCCCTCTAATACTTCTGCATGCTCTCTGATACACTCTGCGATCCGGTAATTCGTCTCTTCCGCACTGATCAGCACTTTGACCTTCTGAAGATTCTGTGCATAAGTATAGATGTCTTCATATGGGCGGATCGTCACATGGTTCTTCTCTAAATAGTTCTGTACCTCTTTGTCTAAGATCTGTGGATTGACAAAAAGAAGTATCTGCTCTTTTTCAATGCTGACAAAGGATAAAAATACCGGCACATGGTCAATATCTCCGCCACGCAGATTTAACAGCCATGCAATATCATAAAGGCTTGATAAAATATGGATGTCAGCTCCTTCTTTTTGCATCTGTGTGCGGACATCGGCAATCTTATCTGCCATGTTTCTTCCTGCATAGGCATCCTCTAAGATCCAGACTTTGTTTGCCGGAAGTTGCGGTCTGTCCTTCCAGATATTTCCGACTAAGTCCTCTTTGACATAGAGAGCCGCCTTTTTCTCCTCTGCCATTTTTGCATATTTTTCTCCACTCTTTGCATCCATGACCCTTCCGTCAAATCCGATGCAGGAGCCTTCTGTCAAATGGTCTTTGACATACTCTTCTACTTTTGGCACCCCTTCCTCGCCCATCTTAAAGAGCTTGACGGTACTGCCTTCTAACTGTTTTTCTGCCTGGATAAAATAACGTCCGTCTGTCCACAGTCCTGCCTCTTCTTTTGTGATGACTGCTGTTCCGGCAGATCCGGTAAATCCGGTCATATATTTTCTGGCTTTGAAATATTCACCGACATACTCGGACTGATGAAAGTCGCTGGTCGGCACAATATAAATATCTATTCCACGCTCCTGCATCTGTGCACGGAGTTCTTTTAATCTTTCCTGTATCATTCTTCATCATCCACCATTTCAAAAAATTTTGTGTCCAGTTCCGGATAGGAACGTTTTAAAGAAATCGGTATTCCCGCTGCATTTAAGAAGCAGTGCTCACTCTTTGCCAATGCCCGCAGTTCCCCGCTCTTTTTATCTGTCATGCGGTACTGTATGGTCATTTTTGCCCCGTCATAATCGGAAATTTTTGTTTCTATGACCACGGTATCATGGAAATGTACCATACTGGTGTACTTACATTCCATCGCTACGACCGGACTGATGACCTCGGCTTCCTCTAACTGCTGAAAGCTGTAACCGAGCTGCTCTAAGAGATCCATCCTTGCCTCTTCCATCCAACGGATGTGATTGGAATGATGAACAATCCCCATCTTGTCGGTCTCATAATAGTGTGCCTTATGTTCATAAGGTTTGATTTTTCTTGGTTTCTGTTGTTCGTAGGGTGCAATTCTTGTATCCTGCATATACGTTGCCTCCTTTATAAATTAATATTACATAATACCCGTATTTTCCACATGCCCAGCAAAGAATTCATTCAGCTTGATGAGCGGTGTACGGAATACAGTACCGAAGATATAGAAGATCGGGAAGTATACAAATAGTTTTAACAGGCTGATCGCATAATTATGTCCGTACAGTCCCGCAACTGCATCTCGCATCGCATTCATGCCATGTGTAAACGGTAAGAACGGATTGATCATATTGAAAAATCCCGGCGTAACCTCTATCGGGAAAGTTCCACCTGCTCCTGCTACCTGAAGTACCAGCATAATAACTGCGATTGCCTTTCCTACATCGTCAAAAGTAATTGTAAGAGTGTATATAATATTTGAAAAGACAATGCCTGCCACAACTCCTACAAAAATAAATCTTCCCGGATACAGACACTGTATCTTTAGCAGATACAGGTCTCCTAAACAGATAATAACACTCTGGATAATACCAAAATTCATAAATATCAGATATCTTCCTATATAAAGTTCAAACGGCCGATATTGACTGATATCTAAATATTTGTTCGTGGATGCACGACATTTGAAGATCGATACTAAGATCAGTCCGCCTACCCACATTGCTAAAATAGAATAGAATGGTGCCAGTGCAGAACCATAGTTTGCTACCGGGAAAATCTTATGTGTCTCTAACTCTACCGGTGCTGAGAGGAACTCACCAATGGTCTCCGGACTGTTCTTATAATCATTTAAATCTACCCCGAACTTCTCTAGTACAAAGTTCTGGATCGCCTGGGAGATATTCATATTCTTTTGCTTTTCAATCTCCTCTAAGATCTCTTTCATACCCTCTAATTCGGTAATGCCTTTTCCAATGGCATCCTTAGAGTCCTGCAGTACCTTTGTCATAGATGTCAGTGAAGTTCCAAGGGAACTCATCGCCTTGCTGACACTGTCCATGGTCGCCTGTGCCGATGGAACTGCCCCGCCAAAGGATTCCGCTGCTTTTCGCACGGCATCTACATTGCCGACTGCTTCATCTGCTGCTGCGGACACCTGCTCATTCATCGTTGTCTCGATCTGTGTTCCTATATCTGCGATCTGCTCTTTGCAGGTAGTTACTGTCTCCTTAAGCTGACTGATCGCTTTTAGTGCATCATCCCGGGAAGTCGATGTCTGCAGGTTCTCAATGATCTTATCTAAGGTCTCTATGCCTCCATTTAAAGAACTGTTTGCATGTTCTAATCTTGCCACACAGTCACTTCCAACCGGTGTCTGATAGAAAATGGTATTGTTCTTTAAGATATCGATCAGTTCATTATTTGTATTCACCAACTCCTGCAACTGTGTCTTAGTTGCATTTAACGTCGGGATTGCCTCAGCCGGGTTATTTCCCTGTACCAGTCTTTCGATCGAATCTAATGACTGATAGATGCTGTTTAAGCTGGTAGTGATCGCACCTATCGTATTTCCGATACTATCCGGTGTATCAGATGCTAAATTTTTTAACGCATCCATCTGTATTGTATTAGAGGACTGATCCTGTACCTCTTTTACGGAATCTTTCAGGATTCCAAAAGAAGTATTTATGGTCCTAGACAACTCTTCTAAAGCATCCATGGTAGCCTGAAATGCCTCTACGGTGTCAGTCAGGTTATCCATGCCCTCTTCTAAATCCTGTAAAGACTCAATGGCTGTATCTACCTGCTCTTTTTCTTTGTCTAAAGAAATGTCCTGTACTAATTTCCGGTTCAGTGCCTTATCCTTTTCGGACATACCTAAGACCACATCTCCGATGACTGTCACACTTTCTGAAATAAATGTTTTATTGACCATCTGCTGGATAACTCCGACACCCTTATCGGTAATCTTTGGTGCAATGGCATTCTTCTTCTCATTGACATAATACTCGATCTTTGGACGCTCAATATCCGGTGTCAGCACACTGGTCATATTTTTACTGAAATCCTCCGGAATGACCACGGCTGCATAGTATTTTCCACTGCGGACTCCGGCTAATGCCTTTTCCTTATTAACAAACTTCCAGCCAATCTGTTCGTTTTCCGCCAGACTTTCAACGATGCTCTTACCGACATTGAGTTCCATGCCCTGTACCACAGTTCCCTCATCTACATTAGAAACCGCTACGGATATATTGTCCGTACTTCCATACGGGTCCCAGCTTGCCTGTATATTAAACCAGGCATATAGCGACGGAAGCACCATAACACCAACCGCAATAATAGCTGCAACCGGATTGGTAAAGACTCTTTGAAAATCATGCGCCATAATACCCACGATCCGCTTTGTGCTGCCTGTGATTGCCTGTAACACTTTTCCCATAATTGTCCTCATTTCTATATTTTTACGATTTATACTAATTTAGCTTTTCTAAAATTTTCTCACGTTTTTCAGAAAAAAGCAATTCCTTATTGTAACGGAAATACCGTTCTGACTCACATTCCTGTAAAAATGCCACACTCCGGGCATTTGAGTTCAGTTCTGTAATAAAGATCACCATTTCCTGTCCGGTCAGTCCGGTACCTTCTAAAAAGTCAAAGGCATATTCTAAATACTGTTCCGCAGTCTGACCCATTTGCAGATATTTCTGATTTTCTTCTTCAAACCACTCTTTTATTTTTGCAAATGCAGTTTCAAAATCCATGCTGCCTTCTAATCTCAATCTTTGCAGATACGTCTCTAATAAAGTTCCTGCCCTTCGATAGTTCTGCTCCTGTCTGCGGCTTAAAAGCTCTGCCTCTTTTTTCTGTTTTTCCTCAAAAAGCAGGCCTGCCGTCACTTCTTCTAACAATTCTAATGCATCCTTTGATACTTCTGCCTGTCCCGACTCTTTATAGCGGATCAGCGTTCCCTGCAGCAGCTCCATTTCCTCTTCTTTTTCGACTGCAAACCGGATACGCTCGTTGACTTTAGAAATCAGAAGTCCTAACACTGCTAATCGTTCATCAAAGGAAGCGTGACTTACCTTTTTCATTAAAATTTCATCCGGATTGCCTTTAAAGATCTCTTCGATCTGATAATCGGTGCGGTATTTATAAAACAGTTCTAAGTAGTTTGCAAAATCTTTTGCGATCTTCGGATGCTGGATGTACTGTGCCACCACTTCCCGGTCGATGGTCTTGTCAATCTTTTCATAAATCCCGATCATCGTGGACAAATCTTCCCAGCCTCTTGGTGTTGCAAAACAGCGTCCGTCTATCGTAGTCTCCATCTGATAAAAATTCTGTTTTTTCGTATTCAGATAGGAAATAACTGCCGGATGCAGTCCATTGGCATATGCATACTCTTTCCAGACCTGAAAATCTGCTTCCACTTCGATCTTACGGATCCTGTCCATCGTAACCACATCGAACTCACGCACGGATTTATTATACTCCGGTGGGTTTCCTGCCGCAACGATCAGCCAGCCGTCCGGTATCTTATGGTTTCCAAAGGTCTTACACTGTAAAAACTGCAGCATCGCCGGAGCCAAGGTCTCGGAAACACAGTTGATCTCATCGATAAAAAGGATTCCCTCCTTTAAGCTGGTTTTTTCAATTTTTTCATAAATGGATGCCACGATCTCGCTCATGGTATATTCCGTGACTGCCTGCTCTTTTCCATCAAAGGTATGTTTTGAAATAAACGGAAGTCCGATGGCACTCTGTCTGGTATGGTGTGTGATCGTATAAGCCACCAGCCCTATCTGACATTCCTTTGCGATCTGCTCCATGATCTGTGTCTTTCCGATTCCCGGAGAACCTAAGAGCAGGATCGGTCTTTGCCGGATCGCCGGTATTTCATATTCGCCCCACTCATTTTTCAAAAAATACGCTTCTATCGTATCTTTGATCTCCTGTTTTGCACGTTTGATATTCATTCTATTTTACTCCTACTGTTGTTCTTCTAAATCTTCTTCGCCTAAGATCAGTTTGATCGCCCATGGTGGGACATCCACATCCAGATAGTCCTCTTTTAAAAATACAAATGCGGTATCATAAGGCGGTTTTTTCAATGGATAGCGTCCATATCCGTCTGTAAAATAAAGCAGTCCTTTTAACTTTGTAAACTTCTTTTCTGCCAAAAGACGGTTGACATAAGTAAACACCGGACGGAAGTCCGTTCCACCCAGACCACGGATCGTAAAATGATCCATATAGTCCTGCAGTTCTTTGGCATTCGTAACCACTACATCTGACTGTACGCGTTCATCACACTGGATGATATGTACGCGGAATTTTCGGTAAAATGACTCCGACTGACTGAGGACGGAATAGGTTTCTTCTAAAAACTTCTGTACCAGTTCTCTTTTACAGGACATGGAAGTATCGATCGCTATGACAAAATCTTCGATCCGGTTGACCTCTTTTGTCTCCTGCGGCTCGATCAGCGGCATATTGCCATACATTTCCATCCCGTAATGATAAAATATGTAGTCAAAACTGTCGATATCCACCTGCATCTCTTCTTTTAAGACACAGAATTTTTTCAAAAAACTGCGGTAATCATACCGCTCCCTGTTCTCTACGGCAAGCTGTTCACACAATCCTTTGGAATCTTCTGCCGCCTCTTTTGAAAATGTCGATAATTCGGTCTCCATCTTTTCCCGAATGTCCTGCCAACGGTTTTCATTTGGCATTCCGTTTCGCTTTTTTTCGCTGTCGCTTTTCCAGTATCGGTGGTCATCCACATGAAATTCCAATACCAGCCGCGCGATCATGCGAGGGTCCATATCGTTTTCTGCTAACAATTTATAGATCCCCTCTGCGGTAAGAACACGGATTTTTTCCTGTAATCCATTATAAACCGCCCTGCGGTAAGGTCTTGAGGGCATTCGCAAACACCGCACCGGCAGGCTGTCAATGACGGATTCCACTGCAATGTCACATGCTAAATCCCAAAGCATTTTCTCTTCCCGTTTTTCCTTAAAGACATGGGCAAACAGGCAGTGGAACACGCTGTGCAGATATGCACGGTTCACCATGACATTTCCTATTTTATACTGTTCGATCAGATGTGGGATTTCATAATAAAAGACGGCTCCATCCACTGCATAATCAGACACCTCAAACGTCGGCTGCAGGGAATGGCTGTTCAATGCCACATCTAAAAATCTCATATTCAGATATAATTCATTTCTCGCATCCTGTAATATCTCTGTACAGACTGCTGTTTTTTCTAATAATTCCTCTTCAAACATACTCTACGATCTATTTTGCCTTACAGGGAAAATCCCTTTTTCTTTCCTATAGAAAATCTGCGTTTTGATATATCCATAAGCATACTGACTGCTGCCGCATCGCCGGACACTGCTTTCATCAATACTTCAAGTTCACTCTTTTCATGCACAAATTCTTCTGCCAGCCAACGGAGCAGTTCCGTCTCTCCTTCTCTTTGAAATAACTCCGCTGCCCTTTCCATATGCTCTCTTAAAAAATTCTCATAGGACTGCGCTGCCTCTTCTTTTAATCCAAGCGGACTTTTCAGACGATAGGCAGATGCATATACCGCTTCTTCCGGCTCCATGTTATGCCTGCCGATCTCAAACAGCCTGTCATATTCCTCCCAGTCGATCTGTGTATTACGAAATGCATTCCGGTACTGTATCCCTACACCATGCGTATGCGTCTCTATGATCCGTGCCGGAGTATTCTCGACTGCCTCTTCAAAAAATGCCGGATACAATACCTGAAACCCATCTTTTCCCAGCCACTCTACTGTCACAGTCTGGTTCAGATCGACTAAAACTTCTCTTAAACAGGACTTTTCCTGTCCCATATCCCGTACATGCAGCTTTGACAGACGTTTGCATCCGGTAAATGCCCCCGCTCCCATATAACGGATATTTGCTCCAAATGTAAATTCCCTGAAATATCTGCAGTTATAAAACACATATCTCCCGATACGCTCTACCGTTCCGGGCAGCACCAGCTCTTCTAACAGTTCTCCACAGATGCATGGCAGTTCTCCTGGATTTTTTGGCTCTTTTTCCATATCGGCTGCAAACGCATATGGTGCGATCTCCGTAACCGGAAGCCCTTCGATCTCATCCGGTACTACCACTCTGCTCTCTTTCGCATAACACCGGAGAATACATATCCCCTGTTCTTTTTTTTCATATACAAAGTATGCCTGTTGCTGCATAACATTCCTTTCTGTCATTCTGCACAAAAACCTATGATTTATTTTAGCACAAATGCACTTCATTTTCTATATAGAAATTCTTTATACTTTCTTCGCAATTTCGTCACGATTCTTTCACAGATTCCCTTTATACTAAAATCATCAATTACAGAGGACGGCAGTTATGTATAGGAACCTATGTATGATTGCTGCGCTTCGCCTAACAACAAGCAAAATTTATTATAGATTTATCTCTTTCCCCCTTGAGGATGCTCCAATATGGAACATCCTCCTGTTTTTTTATGATAATATCTTGTTGCTCTACTATGCAAAAATTCACAGCTTAGCAGCTGGCAACTTGCACAAAACCGGGACTGCTTTTGTGACTTTGGGAGAAAATTAGTAAATCTTAGTCTGGCTGTTATTGTATAGTGTTTTGCTGCCACGGACGGCAGCAAAAGTCTTAGCGCCCCATGGACGGGGCGTTTAAGACGTACACGTCACTCCATCAAGGCCCGACTCAGGCAGACTTAGATTTTCTTATTTTCGTACAACGGAACAAAATAGACCCGGCTTTGTGCAAGTTGCCAATCAAAAAACTGAAAACCGCCTTTTGACACCCTAATCCTATATAGAAACCTATATAGAAAAAAGCAGGAAACCGTAATGATTTCCTGCTTTTTCATCTTGTCCTCTTATCAATAATGCCGGTGGTGGGACTTGAACCCACACTGCGTTGCCACAAACAGATTTTGAGTCTGCCTCGTCTGCCAATTCCGACACACCGGCGTATGTTCTTTGAAAACCCGAACAACTGATATCATATCATAAGTGTTTCTAAAATGCAACACTACTTTTTTTATATCTGCTGCTTTTTGGTATCTGGTATCTTTTCTATAGAAAAACAGACCACATTTACCATTTGGCACAGATATTTGCGGTCTGCCTTGTTCTTATTCTTGGTTTATTCCTATTTTTCGTTTATCTTTCTTTTGTTTCCCTTTTCTATCTGCTTCTCTTATTATTTCTGATAAGGATCTTTCATGTCCTTTAAAATATCAAAGCAATCAAAGGTTGCAAAATAATCCTTTGGCGTCTCTGCACGGCGGATCAATTCAAAATCCCCATTTTCTTTTAACAGGATCTCTGCGGATTTTAATTTACCATTGTAGTTATATCCCATGGCAAATCCATGTGCTCCGGTGTCATGGAGTACTAAAAGGTCTCCCATATCAATCTTTGGAAGCTGTCTGTCGATCGCAAATTTGTCATTATTTTCACAAAGAGAACCGGTCACATCGTAGGTATGGTCGCACGGTGCATCCTCTTTTCCCATGACGGTAATATGATGATATGCGCCATACATTGCCGGACGCATCAGGTTCACGGCACACGCATCTACACCAATATATTCTTTATGGGTATGTTTTTCATGGATTGCCGTGGTTACCAGACAGCCATACGGTCCCATCATAAAACGTCCCATCTCGGTATAAATTGCCACATCTCCCATTCCTGCCGGGACTAATACCTCTTCATAGACACGGCGTACGCCCTCTCCGATCGCACGAATGTCATTGCCTTCCTCACCCGGTCTGTATGGGATTCCCACACCACCGGAGAGATTGATGAAGTCCATCTTAACGCCTGTCTTTTCTTTGATCTCTACTACTGTCTCAAACAGGGTTTTTGCCAGTGTCGGATAATAGTCATTGGTTACGGTGTTACTTGCTAAAAAGGCATGGATTCCAAAACGTTTTGCTCCTTTTTCTTTTAAGATCTTATATCCCTCTAAAATCTGATCATGGGTAAATCCGTATTTTGCATCACCCGGATTGTCCATAATGCTGTTGCTGATCTTAAACACACCGCCCGGATTGTAACGGCAGCTGATGGTTTCCGGTATATAGCCGATCGTCTTTTCTAAATAGTCAATATGTGTAAAATCATCTAAGTTGATGGTTGCCCCGATCTTTGCCGCAAAGGCAAACTCTTCTGCCGGTGTATCATTCGAAGAAAACATGATCTCTTCTCCCTGAAAACCTAACGCATCTGCCATCATCAGTTCTGTCATGGAAGAGCAGTCACAGCCACAGCCATATTCTTTTAATATATTGATCAAAAACGGATTTGGTGTCGCCTTTACTGCAAAATATTCACGAAATCCCGGATTCCATGCAAATGCCTCCTGTACAGCTTTTGCATTTTCACGAATGCCTTTTTCATCATAGAGGTAAAACGGTGTCGGATATTCTTTGATGATCTCCTCTAATTTTTCCTTTGTTACAAATGGCTTCTTGCTCATTACTTAACTCCTCCTGTTAATTCTATTAATTTTATTTCATTTTTTAAAGAATCTTTGAAAACACGGACAAGGTTGCTCTGTCCCGAATAAAGACAGGTACTGTATTCCCCGTTTCCGAGTTCTCCGGTCAGCACATTGCGGGAATCCGTAATGACTCCGACCTGCTGTTCCTTATTTTCGGTCAGATAAAATTTGATGCCTAAGAGATCCGGTGCTTTATTGGAAAGTACCACAACCTTGACCTTCTGCTCGATCAGCTGCGAAATCTCCGGTATGAATTTTTTAAGATTTTTTGCGGACATTGACAGATAGACCCGTTTATTTGCCGAAAGCAGCATATTTTTTATCTTATGCTGGATCTGCTCATCTCCGCTGACGGTAAGATAACCTTCTGCCTCTTCATGTTCCTTTGGCATATTCACTGCTAAAATCTCTTTGTACTGCTCCATCCTGCGGATTTTGTTACTGCAAAATTCCTCTACATCGATTCCCATGTACTTGGTGGCATTTTCTTCCGATGTATAAGCAGCTCCTTTTTCTACCAGACCTGCTAACGCACGATATACGTTAGAACGCGAAATGCCTGTCTGCTTGGATACTTCATAGCCGGTCTGCATCCCCCGCTCCATCAGATTCAGATAGATGGTTGCTTCCTGTCTTGTCAGCCCAAATTCCATTAAATACTCTGTTAAACCTACATTTGCCATATTTTATCCCTCTTTTAGTAGTTCTTCATAGGGACACTATACTGTTTCTTTAAAAAAATGTCAATAAAGGCAAGACATTTTTTTGCAGATATGGTAGAATAATGATAAATATTCATCATTATAGAAGGAGATTTACCAATGAACATTGCTGAAATTTTAGGAATTTCTTCCGTATCTGATGTAAATGTAACAAACCAGACTGAAAATGTTGAAAATACAAACGAGGATTTTGCTTCTTATCTGAATGCATCCACCACGACAATGGATGACATTTTTAACAAGGCTTCTGAGACTTATAACGTACCGGTTGCCCTGTTAAAAGCGATGGCAAAGCAGGAATCCAACTTCGATCCGAATGCCACTTCTTCGAGCGGCGCACAGGGTGTGATGCAGCTCATGCCTGCCACGGCTGCGTCCTTAGGTGTAACCAATGCCTATGACCCGGAGCAGAACATTATGGGCGGTGCAAAATACATCAGCCAGCTTTTAGACAAATACGATGGCGACACGACATTAGCTTTAGCTGCCTACAATGCCGGCATGGGAAATGTTGCAAAATACGGTGGAGTTCCGCCTTTTAAAGAAACACAGAACTATGTGGCTAAGGTTACGGCTTATATGAATGAAAATCTTACCATTGATGAGACGAATAATCAGATTTCTTCTGCTGATTTTTTATCAGCTCTTGACAATAATGATTATGATGAACGCGTGCAGAGTCTCTTAGAGCAGATTTTTTCCTATGAGGACTATATGCGTTTCTTAGAACTGTTTTTAGAGCAGATGACTGCAAATAAAGATGCAACAACCGGCTATTCTTCCGGACATGAGGACGAAACTTCAGCGCGGAGTCTTTATTCTTTCCAGAATGTCAGCTACAATCCTGCGATTGTCAATCTTCTGACTCAGACGCCTAATGTATAGTTGATTTTTGAACATTATTTTTTTGATTGCATTTTCTATCTGTTTTTTATTGACAACTACGGTTGTCATATAGTATACTATCATTCGTTGAGACAATCGACAAGCTGATGTGGCACAGGTGGTAGCGCACCTCATTGGTAGTGAGGAGGTCACGGGTCCGAGTCCCGTCATCAGCTTTATGTGAATCCCCCGGTAATATCAGTGATTTTGATATTACCGGGGGTTTTTGGTATTCTGAAAAATTGTGTATTTTATTGATGATACAGTAATGTTCTATAAATAGCAAGGTCTTCGTCCTTGAATACATTGAATACAACCTTCATCCGGCTTCCTGTATCCTCATAATATTTCTTAACAGTCCGGACTGCTATTTCAGCCGCACGTTCATTTGGGAACATGAATACTCCTGTAGAAATACAGCAAAAAGCAATACTTTTCACTTCATATTTCTCTGCGAGTTCCAGACAGGAACGATAGCATGAGGCTAAAAGCTCCTCATGTTTCCTTTGTAATCTGCCCTGTACAATAGGTCCAACGGTATGGAGCACATAGTTGCACGGTAAATTATATCCGGGTGTGATCTTTGCCTGACCCGTTGCTTCCTCATGTCCCTGCTTTGTCATGATTTCATGCATTTTAAGGCGAAGTTCTATTCCTGCATAGGTATGAATAAAATTATCAATGCACGCATGCATTGGTGAAAAACAGCCAAGCATCTGTGAGTTACACGCATTGACAATGGCATCACATTTTAATGTTGTGATATCTCCCTGCCAGAGATAAAGTCCTGTGTCTGATACAACCGGTTTTAAATCTGCAATATCCGTAATCCCCCGTTCAAAATTTCTTTCTTTGAGGTATTCGTCCTGAATCTTTAAAAAATCCCCGCTTATTGGTTTTGGAAGTCTGACATTCATCAAGGAGCGAAGCAGATTCTCCTGCCCCTGCTTATCAGCAGGAATCTTTTTCCCATAAAGTCTGCGTTCCTCTTTTAAAAGATATTGGATTAAATATTCCCGTCTTTCACTCTGTGTCATCCTATCAGCCTCCCTATATCTGTGATTGCTCCAGCCATATCTCCACCGATTCCGATTGCCCGGCTGCCAAAGCTTTCAGGTACCACTGCCTCGTCCATATTCAGGCGAATCAATCGGTATGTTGCATGTTCCCGTACTAATTTTTCAAATGGGAATCGAATAATAATCGGTGTATTAAATCCAACTCCAAGCTCTATCAGGACAACTTTTTTGGATTGATTCCGGTCAAGAAAATCTGCATATCTGTCGGCAGCTTCATGCCACTGTTCATCCTCCACAAAATAATTATCGCATCTAAGGTGCATTGTCATGTTTCCACCGCATACAGGACATTTTGGCACAAGCTCCGATGGTATCAGACAGTCCCTTCTCCGGGCATCCATCTTTCGGAATAGTTCTTCTGCGTCATAAGTCTTTGGATGGCATCCTCTCTGACACTGAATCTCTCCGTAATCACCCTGTGTCGCAAATATTTTTTCTGCTGAAAATCCTGCTTTATAAAATTGGTGATCCACATTGGTTGTGAGCACAAAATAGTCTTTGTCCTTAACAATAGAATACAATTCCTGATAAAGCGGCAGTGCAGGAGGATCAAATCTGTTGAGCAGTGCATGTTTCGACCAGTATCCCCATCTGGCTTCCTCCGATGGAAATGGATAAAATCCTGCGGCATACATATCTGTCATATAGTGACCGCCATATTTTTCTATAAATTCGGCAAAATGATCGGTAAATCTCTTTCCACCATATTCGAGTCCTGCCGCCGTTGAAGCACCTGCACCGGCACCTATGATAACAGCATCTGCATCCTTTATAAAATTTACAGCATTTTCTATCTGCTCTTCATATGCGTCTTTTTGAAATATGTAATCACTTGCAGGAGTACCACACAGAAAATCTCTCCAGTCAACATGATCTTTTCTGATTTTCTTAAAAACCATAATTAACATCTTTTCTTAACACACTGCTTAGGACAGGTTTGTGCACATCTTCCGCAGTGAAGACAATGCTTCTGATTTATCACAACCGGAATTGAGGATATCTCAATACACTTTTGCGGACAGACCGAATAACACAGCTTACACCCTATACATCCCTCTTCCACAAAGTATCCCGTCCTGATTTCCCTTCCGCCACCTATTACTTTTCAAACATAATATCCAGATTCTTCTTCCCGATATTTTGTACTTTTCCACGAAGTGATATCGCAATTTTTTCTTTCGTCGCTGAAATAGCTACATACTGTTGTTCCATCAGCTGCGCATAAAATTCTTTCCCTTTTGCAGTGAGAAAGTAAATACCTTCCTTATCATAATACATCATATCGATAATTCTATTCTGAGGATGCCCGTCGGCTCCGATTGTTGCTACCGTTGTAGAATGAATTTCATCAACGAGCAGTTTTAGATAATCTGTTTTTGTCATTTTAGAATTCATAAGGCGGATTACCGGAGAAATCAGCAATGACACCATGTGGATTCTCAAGATAGAATACCTCAAAAATCGGATTATCTGCGGTCTGATACTGTCCCTTCACGATAGGATTGTTCATACATCCTTCTTTTACACTCATGTTGTTCTCAAAGACTGCTTTGCCATGAAGACGAATCCATGCATACTCAGGAGACGAAACCGATACCTCAATTTCCGGATTCTCAAGCATATCCTTATAGACATCCTTCGTGTTGTTTGTACAGAACCAAAGCTTTCCATCCTGCTCAAAACAGAACATAAACGGACGGCATTTTGCCTTTCCGTCACGTCCTACGGTTGCTAAATACTGAACTGGGTTTTTCTGTAAAAATTCTACTACTTTTTTCATGAAAAAGTACCTCCTTTTTTCTTTGTAACAATCGCCGTTACATCTTATGGCCGTACTATATCATGCTTTTGTTGTAATGTCAATAGTTACATCAAAGAAATATTTAAAACCATGACATACCTATCCGACATCAGAAAGGCAGATGTTTCACTCTTCCTCTATACACAGGGAAACATCTTTTTTCACATCTGCCAGAGTCATTCCCGCAAGTTTGTCCTCCATCGCCTTCTGCACCTGCAATAATCTGCCATCCAACACACGGTGAATATTTCTTCCTACCGGACAATTTGAATTTGGGTTCTCATGAAAATGAAACAGCTCCTCATCCGGAGTACATTCGACTGCCTTATAGATATCAAGAAATGTAATCTGATCAAGCGGTCTGGTAATGGTGACTCCACCTGTTCCTCTTGAAACTTTAATTAAACCTGCTGCTTTTAACTGCTGCAACAGCTTTCGTATAATCACCGGATTCGTACCTATACTGGCTGCCATAAAATCACTTGTCATCTTCTGGTCTGAAAATGTATCTATACAGGCAAACATATGAATTGCCATAGTAAATCTACTGGAAATCTGCATTTTTTTACACCTCTTTTTCGTATTCATCATATCAGAAATCCGTTGTAATTTCAACGGTTACAGTTTATAGGTCAGCAGGGTATCCGTAATTCTATGATTTTTTACGGTATTCACTTTTACGCTCGCTTTTTCCCCAATCTCACATTCAAATTGCTCCCCATCATTTGGGATTCTCCCGATCACACTGCATAAAAAACCACCATAGGTCTCATATTCCCTGAACGGAATATCCAGTTGCAGAGACTCCGCGACTTTTTCCAGACTCGCAGAACCGGAAATTTTCCACTGATTCTCACCTATCTGTTCTATATCCGGTGCACTGTTCTCCTCTTCCTCATCAATTTCTCCGACCAGTTCTTCTATCAGGTCATGCAATGTAATAATTCCGGTCACACCACCGTACTCGTCTATGACAACTGCAAAATATTGTTTCTGCTGCTTCATGTTGCGAAGCAGGACATCTGCTCTCATTGTCTCCGGAACAAAGTATGGTGCATCCGCATCATATTCTAAAATCCGGTATTTGTCTTTTTCTTTTCTCCGAAAAAAATCTTTCACATCAAGGATTCCAATAATCTCATCTTTTGTTTCCTCACAAATCGGATAAAAAGAATGACGGCTTTCAAAAATTACTTTTTCCCATTCCTCCACTGTATCTTCTATTTCCAGACAGACGATATCCATCCGGTGTGTACAGATCTGCCCTATCAGAATATCATCCAGTTTAAAAACATTCTGAATCATCTGCTGTTCTTCATTTTTGATAACTCCCTGCTCATTCCCGACCTCAAGCATCATACGGATTTCCTCTTCCGATACCCGTTCCTCCTCCTCTTCCGGATTCAGACCGATTCGTTTTAAGATAAAATTAGTAGATACTGTCAAAAGGGCTACCAGTGGTGCAAAGATTTTTGCGACCACATATAACATTCCCGACATTCCGAGTGCCAGTGACTCTGATTTTTTCATGGCAATCCTCTTTGGGACCAACTCTCCAAATACTAAGCTGAAATAGGATAAAATCAGTGTGATGACAACTAATGCTACATTTTTCAGTACCTTCGGCGAAACCGGAACACCGGCAGCCGTCAGGGCTGCTACTAACGGTGCTGAAAAGTTATCCGCTGCAAACGCACTGCCCAGTAACCCCGCAAGGGTAATTGCGACCTGAATCGTAGCCAGAAAACGTGCCGGCTGTTTTGTTAAGGACATCAATCTTTCGGCTCTTACGTCCCCATTCTTTGCTTCCTGTTTTAATTTCGTTTCGTTTAAGGAAATCACTGCGATTTCCGCACTTGCAAATACTGCATTTAATGTAATTAAGATAATTTGTAATAGAAATGCCCCGAGCATTTTTTCCTCCATATATCACTATTTTTGCATAAATAAAAGACACCGTCTGTAGTTGCTTTACAAACGCCGCCTATTCTATGAGTTCTTCTGATAATTGCTGATATGTATCTATGTTAATCTCACCTCTTTCTGTCTGAATGAGTAGAAAATAACATCTTTTTACTGTGATATCAAGTCTCTTCGTAATATCTTAACTTTATATTAGCGCAGTTTTCCCTTGATCCTCTGCAATGCATTATCTATGGATTTCGGGGATTTATCCATGATCTGTGCCACCTGATGATAGTCTAACCCCTGTAGTGTTAGGGCTAAGACTTCTTTTTCCATTTTGCTGAGACACTTCTCAATTTTTTTCTGAAATGCTTCTACATTCTCCTGATCGATGACCATATCTTCCGGGTTTCCGTTCGTCAAAGACTGCAGTACCTCCGTCAACGGGATCTGACCGTCATTGTCCGGTTCTTCATCCAGCGAAACATAGGAGTTCAAAGGCGCATGCTTTTTCCGCTGTGAAGCCTCCATCGCGGTATACATCTGCCTGCTGATACAAATTTCCGCAAAGTGATAAAAGGAGGAATCTTTCTCCTCCTGATAATCCCGTATGGCTTTAAAAAGTCCGATCATGCCCTCCTGTATCAGATCGTCATTGTCCGCTCCGATCAAAAACAGCGCTTTGGCTTTTTTTCTGACTAAATTCTTATATTTGACCATCAGATAGTCTATCACTTTTTTATCCCCGTTGTGCATCCTGCGTAACAGTTCCTCATCGGTTTTCCGATTGTATGAATCCATTCTTTTCCTGCCTCATTTCGTTGATGCCTTCCCTATGACATCCGCTGTCTTACAATTTCAAATGCCAGCACTCCGGCTGCCACAGATGCATTCAGGGAATCGATCTCGCCCTTCATTGGAATTGATGCAATAAAATCGCAATGCTCCTTTACCAGCTTTGAGATGCCTTCCCCTTCACTTCCAATGACTAACCCGATCGGTCCTTTTAGGTCCAGATCATACATGGTTTCGCCACCCATATCTGCACCTACAAACCAGATGCCTTTTTCCTTTAACTCTTCCATCGTCTGCTTTAAATTTGTCACCTTTGCAACCGGTGTATAGTTGAGTGCTCCGGCAGAAGTCTTTGCTACGATCGCAGTCAGTCCCACGGCACGTCGTTTTGGGATGATGACTCCATGTGCCCCCGCTAAATTCGCGGTACGGATGATCGCACCTAAGTTGTGCGGATCTTCAATCCCATCTAATAAGATCACAAACGGCGGCTCGCCTTTTTCCTCTGCCTTTGCTAAAATTTCCTCTACGGTAGCATATTCATAAGCTGCTGCCATGGCAATGACACCCTGATGCTTTTTTGTCTCGGAGAGCTGGTCTAAACGTTCTCTTTCCACATAGTTGACCACGGTGTCATGCTTTTTTGCCTCTCTTAAGATCGTTCTGACCGGGCCATCCATGCAGCCGTCTAAGACAAAGAGCTTGTCTATCGGTTTTCCGGAACGAAATGCTTCTAACACTGCATTGCGTCCCTCTATCTTCAATGCCTCTAATTCTATATGTTCGCTTTTCAAAATGTCTGTTCCTTTCCTTCTTCCTCTTCGCCTAATGCAATTTTTATCAGTTCCACCATACGTTCAAATTCATCTTTTAGATAAAGATAACCCATCAATGCTTCAAATCCGGTTGCCTTCCGGTAATCTGTCATAGTCGCATTTTTTGCCATGGTCGGAGATTTGGCATTTCTTCCCCTGCGGTAAATGTCCGTTTCCTCCTCACTCAGATACGGAAGCAGCACCTCAATCATCTCGGACTGTGCCTGTGCGCGGACCAGTTTGCTGGTCTCCTGATGCAGTCTGGAGGCTTTGGTATTGCCTTTTCCAACAATAATGGAACGGATGATCAGATCATAAATCCCGTCTCCAATGTAGGCTAATGTCAGCGGCGAATAGGTGCGGATATCAACCGGTGGCAGATGAAACTGCTCTTTGATATATGCGTCTATGCCCTTTTCCATTTTACTCCTTCTCTGGTATCCTCTAAAATGATTCCCTGTTCTAACAACGTATCTCTGATCTCGTCTGCACGGGCAAAGTTCTTTTCTTTTCTCGCTGCCTGACGTTCTGCGATCAGTGCTTCAATATCGCTGTCTAAAATCTCTTCTTTTTTCTCAATGATGATCCCAAGCACATCACACAAGGTCTCTAATCTCTGATAGAGTGCCTGCAGATATTCTTTGCTGTTCTGCTCACTGCTGTTGACATTGATAAATTTTACCAGCTCAAACACTGCTGAAACGGCATCTGCTGTATTTGCATCGTCCTCCATGGCAGCCTCAAATTTTTCCACATATTCTTTACTTGCAGCAAAATTCTCTTTTTCTGCATCTGTCATACTTCCTTCGGCTGCATCCGCTAAATCATGCAGTCTTTCTGCTGCTGTTAAGATTCTGTCCAATCCGTTTTTCGCTGCTGCCATCAGATCTGCACTGAAATTCAGCGGGCTTCTGTAATGTGCGCTCAGCATAAAGAAACGAAGTACCTGTAAATCATATTTTTCCGCAACTTCACGCACGGTAAAAAAGTTGCCTAATGACTTTGACATTTTTTTATTATCAATATTTAAAAATCCGTTGTGCATCCAGTATCTTGCAAAGGTCTTGTCATTGGCTGCTTCTGACTGTGCGATCTCATTTTCATGATGTGGGAAGATCAGATCTTCACCGCCTGCATGGATGTCGATCTCATCTCCTAAATATTTTTTGCTCATCACAGAACATTCGATATGCCAGCCCGGTCTGCCGTCACACCACGGTGACTCCCAATATGGCTCTCCTTCTTTTTTCGGTTTCCAAAGTACGAAATCCAACGGATCTTCTTTATAATCTCCGGTTACTTTGATGTCACGGTGTCCACCCTCTAAATCGTCTATATTTTTATGGGAAAGTTTTCCATATTCCGGAAAACTTCTGGTTCTGTAATATACCGTTCCATCCTCCGCTGCATACGCATGCCCTTTGTCAATTAAGGTCTGGATCATCTCGATCATACCGGAAATCTCTTCGGTTGCAAGCGGATGTGTCGTTGCCGGTTTGACATTTAAGGATTCCATATCCTGTTTACATTCCGCAATATAGCGCTTTGCAACTTCATCGGCACTGACGCCCTCTTCCATTGCTTTTTTGATGATCTTATCGTCCACGTCTGTAAAATTTGACACATAGTTGACATCGTAGCCTTTGTACTCCATATAACGGCGGAAGGTATCAAAAACGATCATTGGTCTTGCATTTCCGATATGAATATAGTTATAAACCGTCGGTCCGCAGACATACATACGGACTTTTCCTTCCTCTATTGGCTGAAATTCTTCTTTTTGTTTTGATAAAGTATTGTAGATCTTCATACGTTCTCCTGTTTTTTCCTTTCTGCTTTTAAAATTTTCATTTCGTTTTCTAAATCTATGATCTTATTGCAAAGTACGGTATTGGTCTGCTGGAGACATGTAATGTCTTCCATGATCGGGTCCGGAAGATGTACCTGATCCATGTCACTGCGCGGCACTCTTTCATTGTCTCTTTTGACAATCCTGCCCGGCACACCGACAACGGTACAGTTCGGCGGTACTTCTTCAATGACTACACTGCCTGCTCCGATCTTGGAATTTTCTCCGATCTTAAAAGAGCCAATGATCTTTGCTCCGGCACTTACCATTACATTATCTCCTAACGTCGGATGACGTTTTCCGGTCTCTTTTCCGGTTCCTCCTAACGTAACTCCCTGATAAAGCGTTACGTTATCGCCGATAATGGTAGTTTCTCCGATAATGACTCCACTTCCGTGGTCGATAAAAAATCCTTTTCCTATGACGGCTCCCGGATGGATCTCAATCCCGGTCTTTCTTGCTGCCTTTTGCGACAATCTTCTTGCCCGAAAATAATGTCCTTTTTCATAGAGCTTGTGTGCTCTTCGATAAGTCAGCATTACCTTAAAACTCGGATACAGCAGAACTTCCCACGGTGACTTGATTGAGGGGTCTCTCTCCTGTATGATCTGAAATTCTTCTTTGACATGGTGTATAAAGCCCATATTTACACTTCCCTTTTTATATATTATAAAATTATAACGTGATTTTTGGATTAATCTTATATAACAAAAATCAAAAAACTCCGTCTCATATTAGAGACGAAGTTATCCGCGGTTCCACTCTAAGTAGAGCAATCCTGCTCTCACTCAAAACACTTAACGTGTGTCATCCGTATCCGACTACCTTTTTTCCTTCGCCGGATCAGCTCCCGAATGCACTTCAAAAATCCAGTTTCCAAGACTGCTTGCAGCCGATGACAGTCTCTCTCTGCGGTCTGTAATTTCCTACTCTCTTCGTTCTTTGCCTTTATAGACTATTTTTATATCCTGTTATAGTTTATGCAAAAATGATCGTTTTGTCAATTACTTTCTATTCCGGACTCCTGCCTGCACTACATCCTGTGCATCCACTGCATCCGGCTCCGGTATCTGCTACGGCATAGCTTCCGTCATAGATACTGTTTAAAGAGCAGATTGCCTGTGCCGCAATGCCCTCTTCCCTTCCGGTAAAACCAAGCCGTTCTTCTGTCGTTGCTTTGACATTGATCTGTTTTTTTTCTATATGCAGTGTCTTTGCAATATTCTCTTGCATTTCTTCTATATATGGACGCAGCTTTGGTTTTTGTGCTATAACGGTTGCATCAATATTCTCAATGACATATCCTTCCTGTTCGATCAGTTTTCCCACATGCTCTAACAATTTCAAGCTGGAAATCCCTTTATATTTCTCATCTGTATCAGGAAAATGTTTTCCTATGTCTCCAAGTGCTGCCGCTCCTAACAGTGCATCCATGATTGCGTGAAGCAATACATCTGCATCGGAATGTCCCAACAATCCCAGCGTATGTGGTATGTTCACTCCACCCAAAATCAACTCTCGCTCCTCTACCAGTTTATGCACATCATATCCCATTCCTACTCTCATTTTACGATTCCTTCTTGTCTTCTTTCTAACTTATACTTGCTTTTTATTCCTGGACTTTCTTAAAATTCTGCGTCTTTTCTTTCAGCTCATCCGCCTGCTCCTGCAGCTGCTTTGCCCATTGTGCTAAGTCACCGGTCACCTGTGCCTGCTCTTTGGAAACTTTTAATGCCGCTCTGGTATTTTCCACACAGGATGAGGTATTCGCATCTACACTGTCAAACGATGTTCGGATCGCATTCTGGGCATTCGTAAATGCCTGCAATTCTTCAGACATATCCGTATTCATTTCGCCCAGTGTCTTAATTGCACTTTCAATGGCAGAAAATGCCTCCTGCACCTGTGTTGCGATCTCTGCATTTACACGGAAGGACTGTCCATACTCCTGTATCCGTGATACTGTTTTTTCAATCCGCTCCTGTATTTCGGTTACTAAATCGCGGATTTCCTCTGTGGCATCTTTTGTCTGCTCGGAAAGCTGTCGTATCTCATCTGCGACTACTGCAAATCCTTTTCCTGCTTCTCCGGCTCTTGCTGCTTCGATCGATGCATTGAGTGCGAGCAGATTGGTCTGTCCTGAAATTCCTGTGATCGTGGAAATAATATTGGTGATATTTTCTGATTTCTGCTCCAGGACATTAACACTTTCCTGCAGGGTGTTAATATTTTCCATATTTGCCATTGTCGCACTTCCAAGTTTTTCTACTACTTCTATGTTTTCTGTTAATTTGGCATTGGCTAATACAATAGTACTTCCCATATCGGAAAACTGCCCTTCAAAACGACTGATTTCCCGTTCAAAATTACTCAGTACTTCTTCGCTCTGATGCACATTTTCATATTGGACATTCATCGTATCGTTGATATTTTCCATTTCCTGTTTTACACGTTTTGCCCCCTGTACGATCGTGTCCGTGATATTTTGCAGCTGCATGGAAGATTCTTCGATGTTCCCGGCCGCTTCTTCTGATGTAGAAAGAAGTCCGCGCAAGTTACCCAGCATTTTATTAAAGCCTTTTGCCAGTCTGCCCACCTCATCTTTGGACTCCACCTGAATACTTTCGTTCAGATCATTTGAAGTTACGGTATGCTCTAAATGCCGGATCGGATCTACGATTTTTTTCGTCATGATCGTAATGATCACGATTCCTACCACCAGTGAAATTGCCATTGCAATTACAAAGCCCTGCAACATGGAATTGACATCCTGATACAGCACTTCTTTTTCTAATGCGATCACCACATGCCAGTCACAGCTTTTTACTTTTCCAACAAAAAATCCTCTTGTGACTCCATCGTAATCTTTCAGCCAGATGTTCTGCGCCTTTTTTCCATCTGCTTCCAGTTTTTCGGATAATTTTTTATAAGGATTTCCTGCTAAATCATTTAACCTGACCGGTTCATCATCCACATATCCGTATTTTTCATTCGGATGTACCATCAGACCATCATTCTGATCCACTAGCATCGCATAGCTGTTTCCTTCTAATTCGCATTTGTTTACGATCTCTACAACCTGATCGATGAAAATGTCCTCTGCTAAAACTCCGACAACTTTTCCATCCCACTCCACTTTTTTTGAAAGTGTAATGACATATCTGCCGGAATCAGCATCTTTATATGGAGATTCGTAGTGCACTCCGTCCTTTTCTTTTGCCGCAAGATACCAGCCGCGCTTTGTAAAATCCACGCTGCCGTCCGCTTCATATCCGCTTCCCGCCGTCATCCGGTTATCTTCCGACGTAAAATAGATGTCATAGATGATGCCGTCTTCATTCTGGTTCTGCAAAAGTTCCTGCAGATATTGGGCAATGTTTTCCGGCTCCGCCATCTTCTGAGCCTCCATCGTCCCCGCCGTCACCTCTAAATATGTCGCATATCCATTCAGCCATGTCTCTATCTCCTGAGCATTTTTCTCGGCTGACAGTTCTGCCTTTTTCTCTTCTTTCTGGGACATTTTTGATGATGCGATGTTGTAACTGATCGCTGCCGTAATCCCCAGACAAACGATACAGATAATGCAGGTAACCACCCGCAGTTTTCTCTTTAGACTCTTCATGTTTTTCCCCTCATAGCATACTCTTTGTAACTATAAATTCTTACTTCTATTTTAATTATCTGACATCTGTTCGTCAACTGATTTTCACAATTTTTATGCTTTTAAAAAGGGTTATTTTTACTTACTAAAGAAACCTTCTTTTCTGCTGTTTTTTCTGTTATAAATTATCTCTTAAAGGTCATATTCTTGTTTGATTTTTTCTAACAGGGCCCTGCACCCCTCCACACTGTCCTCATAGGTCCGGTCAAAATTCCCGGTGTACCATGGATCTGCAATGTCTCTTGGACTATCCGAAAAATCCAACAGCCTGTACACTTTCTTTTGTGTATCTTTTCCAATAATACGCATTATATTACGGATATTCATAGAATCCATTCCGATCAGATAATCATATGCATCGTAATCTGCTTTTGTCATCTGTTCAGCTCTATGCGGGATCAACGGAATCCCGACCTGGCGAAGTTTTCCGGCTGTTCCGTAATGCGGTGGATTTCCGATCTCTTCGCGGCTTGTGGCTGCGGAATCGATTTTAAAGTGGTTTGTTAAATTCTGTTCTTTGACCATGTGGGTGAAAATGCTTTGACACATGGGGCTGCGGCAGATGTTGCCGTGGCAGATGAATAATATTTTAATCATGCCTTAAAAACTCCTTGAAAATGCTGATTTTCCTTGATTTCACGCCACTTTATACGATTTGCTGTGATAGAGTATTTTCTTTGTTTTCGTCGCATATCGTGGCATAAATTCGTATATTTTGTCATCCAAATTTAGTAAAAATCTTAGTAAAACAACTCGATTTTCTCATTTTACTAAAGACTTTTTCCACTTAGGTTTTCTTTTAGTTGTATCATTATTTTAAAATTTTAAGCCATTTTAGCATATTTGCCAAGTTCTTCCTTGGCATCCTCTGCTCCCAGATGCGTATATGTATTCAATGTAACTCCTATATCAGAATGCCCCATTAAATATTGAAGTGTCTTGGGATTCATTCCGCTTTTTGCCATGTTGCTGCAATAGGTATGTCTGCAAACATGAGGTGTGATCTTTGGTAATTGTTCCTTATAGATTCGATTATGTTTTGCCAATGCCCACTCAAAATGTTTTTCCCAATGTAAGGCAACTTCCGGCATATCTTTCTTATCCAAAAACAAAAATCCCTTATATTCATCAATCACAGGTTCCTTCTTGGGTTTTTTCCGATTTTCAACAATACGCTTAAAACATTCATACACTTCTTCGGTCATAGGAATGATTCTGGTTCCACTTGATGTTTTTGTATCCTCAATAATATACTTCATTCCTCTGGTTCTTTGAAGCTGATGATTTACGCTTATTTGTTTTTCTTCAAAATCAATATCGGAAAGTGTCAATCCGCAGAACTCTGAAATACGAAGTCCGGTTTTAAAGAGGATAAACATACCATCATAGTATCGTTTATAATGCTCATCATTCTTAATAAATTCCAAGAACTTTCTTTCTTGTTTTCTGGTTATGGCTTCTCTTGTTACACTATCGTTTACAACTACTGTACATAGTTGAAACTCGAACGGATTTTTACGAATCAAATCATCATCTACAGCCATTTGAAAAGCAGGTCTTACCACTCCCCGTACTGAATGAATGGTGCTATATCCCCTACCATCTGCCTGAAGCTTAATCAACCATGCTTTTGCATCTGATAGTTTTACCTTATCAATCCTTAATGCTCCAAATTCCTCTTTCTTAATAATGTTGATAACAAAATTATAATTCGCAGCTGTATTATGGCGAACCCCAGTCTTCTGAGCAATATACTTTTTTATCAACTCAAGAACTGTCAAATTATCACCATAAGGAGTAATGCCATCATTTATATCCCTTAATATGACTTTTTCCTTTTCTCTAAGTGACTGGCAAGGTCTTCTTCCTACCGGAAGAGGATCTGTCGATTCCAACTTCCAACTGTAAAGAAATTTCTGTTTTCCAAAGCAGTCTGTATAAACAAATGCATATCTTCCATCCGCCGCTGGCTTTCTCCGTTTCGTAAAATACGTCCTTTTTTATCACGTCTTTTCTGATTGCGATTTCTTTCACTCAAACGTCTTTGCTCCTTTCTACGAAGAATCCCTAGCACGACAACCATATTATATCATACCAGGGAGGCATTTACCACTTTAAAGTGATAAAGTTTCGTATTTTTCATTTCTACAAGGAAGTGGTTTGATTAAGAAATTCTTCAAATTTATGCCGATTAATCAACGATTTATTCCCAACCTGCACCGTAAAACAATAATCAGTATCAGTATTTTCAGAAATCAGCATCCTTATCTTCTTTTCACCAATTCCAAAATATTGAACTGCTTCGTCAACCGTCAGCATATACTTCTCCCAGATTGGAACCATCTTGCCCTTTACTCTTTCTTCTATATTATTTATTATGAACACCTCCAAATTTTTAAAATAGGCAGCACTTTATCTGCCAATGACACCCCACACCCCATTGCCGGCTCTCATAGGCAGATAAAAATGCAATACAGGTGACAGATCATTACTCTGCCCACATCGGTCTTGCACCGTCATTCAAATTGACCGGACTGCAAATCTTTTTACAATCCGGAAGTATCATTATTACAGATATGCTTCATCGCCCTGTGTTACTGCCACACATTTTGTCAGATTTTTCTCGCTCCATACCTTTGCTTCAATGTCATGTTTCAACACTTCTTCACGTTCACTCTAAAAAGAGCAGGCATATCTTTGCGAACCTACCTAGTGGCTCCACATATCCTCACGTCCTGTATGCAAAAAATATTCAGTTGTCAAGGTACAGGGTGCATACGCAGCAATCAGCGAATGGAAAGGGACAATGCTAACCGCCTGTTATGCAACTTCAAAAGCCAATATTTTTGTGATCAGCTTTGTTTCTAATCTGCGACGCAGAGTTTCATCAATGCAGTAATGTACCTGTCCACTTTCGTCATACAGCTTTCTTGTGGACAATTTGATTATGTACCCTTCATAATGTTTTAACACGGCATTGATTGCACTCACATCGCCCTCTGATGCTGCCTTTATAATATGGAAAGGCAACAAATTTTCTTTGTTTCTGGTTTTAGACATCTTTTTCATCTGCTATTCCTTCCATAATCTTTCTCAAAATTTCCAGTGAGCGTGTTCTGTGTTCATGAATGGTACTGCGAACCAGATTCATTTCTCTTGCAATATCCGCATCGCTCATTTCCATGAAATAGGAAAGTAAAATAACATTCCTTTTTCTTTCCGTAAGTTCTTTTAATGCTTCCGCAATCAAAGTATTTTTTACTTCAATATCATAGCCATGCACTTCAAAATGATGATTTTCTGTTCCGTACTCATCCATAGTAAATAATTTGCTCAACTCCTTTTCTGACAGTTCAGAGAATGTGACTTCGTGTTTTCTGCGATAGTCCATGTGCTTGTAATAATTGACAGCTTCACCTTTTAATGCCATCTAGCACAAACGGTCAAACTGATGCCTGACAGTCATTTCATCCTTAGAAGAAGGTTGCCCCATACGAGTTCACCTCCTCCCGTTCCGAATGACAAGGCATTTGCCTTTTTTCCCTTCCGGTGTATCTCCCAAATGAAACCGGTGAGATGTTCGGGTGGATTGAAAAATTTTCAAAAAAATTTTTCTGTATATAAAAAACGCCCTTATGCGCACATACCCACAGGACGCTATTTATAGCTGATATTAAATTTTCTCCACATTTTACGAGTGTGTATAATACACTTTCAATTGTAGAATTTGCCACATTACTTAAAATGCGACCTATTTACCTGTCCTTCCACGCACTAAATGGTACAGTATTTTCCAAATACAAAAATATCCTTTCAACGGTTCAGAATACATAACTCTCCCAAACACATTCAAAGGATAAAAAAGCATGTGAAAAAACCTTTGAACATTGCGTTTTTTTAATGCAATATCCAAAGTTTCTTATTTCAGTAAAGTGTGCTATATCCCTCTGTTTTAGTGCTTTATTAGTTCATTTCTTTTTCAAATCGTGAACTATACACTATATACGGAGGTGCATGATATGGCTAAATCTAAGAAAATTGATAAAGACATGGGTTTTCGCCTGAAGAAAGCCAGATTAGACCAAAAGCTGACTTATGATGAGTTATCCGAAAAATCCGGTGTCTCATCAAGATATATCAAAGAGATTGAAAATCATGGCAATGTTCCAAGTCTTGAAAAACTCGGACAACTCATTCGTGCTTTACATATCTCTGCCGATCCGTTTTTTTATCCGGCAGCTCCAACCGATAATCTGGATTACCAAAGGCTACTGGTTTATCTTTCAGAATGTACGGACGATCAGATCACCACTATTCTTGCACTTGTGGAAGCCTATCTTCGTACATATAAAACCCATGAGACAGAATAGCAGAAAGATTTCGATTTTCTCTTGATTATTTCTGCATTTTTCTGAATAAAAACAGGGCGGTCAGCTCTCCATAGCCTTCCACCCTGTCATCTTATCTTTACTTGTATCATTTACATTGTTTGAAGCAAGAGTTCCAATGTGAAGGGTACTATCACTCATATGTTATCTCCTAAATAATTTTATATATGTCTCATCGTTGTCAT
>JABLTO010089837.1_pt1 | contig 39735 bp, 39 predicted proteins | sample 7160091 | NCBI WGS metagenome assembly JABLTO01 (sample SAMN14651225, study PRJNA627086) | human gut metagenome | isolation source: feces | host: Homo sapiens
CAAACACAAGGCTGTATACGCCGTCCGATTCCACAGCGGAGAAGAAAATCTCGCCGCTTTTGGAAATGCGGATGATGCCTTTCTGCGGCATATTGTGCTTTTCTACGGTTACAACCGTCTTGCTGCCGTCCACCTTGAATGCGATGGGAGCGGAGTCGAGGACATATCCGTAAGCCGTGCATTGCTCGATGATCTCATAGTTACCGTAGGGCAGCTTTTCGGGCATCATGAGCTTGCCTGTTACATCGGTGTAATAGGTGTCGATGTCCACAGGTGTCGGGTAGTTGATATGCTGCACGATATATTCGCCCGTGTCGGTGTTGCGTACCTTGAAGCCGATGCCCGCAGCCGGGATAACTTTGCCTGTTTCGGCGTCCTTTTTAACGATTTCAATGAGCGCCTCATAAGGAGCGTTGTTGATGAGGAAACGGTACACCTGTCCGTCCTCGCTGACGAATACGGTAAACGGCGCAAGGAGTTCCTTTCCGTCCCATCCTTTGGTCTGCTTCACGGTGTATTCGCCGTAAGGCAGATCCTTGGTTTCGGCAAAGCCGTTCTCATCGCACACGAGAATATCTCTTTCGGTTTCCTCGGCGTTTTCGTAGCTGCCCGCCGCTTTCAGATACACCTCAAATTCCGCACCTTTTTCGGGTGTTTCGATTTTGGTACTGCCGTCGTCGCAGTGTTTGATGATAGCGACCTTGCCCTTGATGATATCCTCATAGGAGTCAAGAGGCTTTGCAATGTTATATTCAACGGTATACAGCTTGGCCTCTGCACCGATGTGCAGACTCTCGGTATTGATCAAATATCCTTCGGAGGGGCTGATCTCACGAATCGTCCAATCGTCGCCGCAGATATAATACTTGGTGGTAAACTGACCATTTGCGTCGGTGGTGTAGGTGTCAATGAGCTGGTTGCCCTTATAGATGCCGTACTTTGCACCTGCAAGAGAGGCGTCGCCCTGCGGCAAGCCCTTTTCAGAATCGGATTTCGTAACCGTAACGCTGAATTTCTTGAGAACATTGTCAAAGGATTTCTCCGTAACCTTGTTCCATTCGATCGCTGCTGTCTGCTTTTCCGGCACGACATAGCGGTTCGGCGTACCTACTTCTTCGAGGGTATAGCCGTTGCCGATCAGCACATCCTTGAATGTTGCAATGCCGTTTTCATCGGTTACGGCAAACGAATTGACCTCGATGCCGGAGAGCGATGTGCCGGACAGTCGGAATTTTAGTCCCTCGACCAAGCCGTCCTCGGCAGTCTTTTTGACGGTGAGGTCACCGCGGCGGAGCGTATTGCTGAAGGTGACTGTGGTAACCTGACCGCTGACAACGGTGATGCGGCGAACTTCCTGTGGTTCATACTGCGCATACTCAGTTTCGGTAACGGTATACGCACCGGGTTTGAGGTTGTCCAACTGAAACACACCGCCGTTTGCGGTTTTAACAGTCTTGTCGATGCCGTTGCCCTGAATGCGGAAGGTAATACCGTCCACCTTGCCGTCCTCACTTACCTTGACGATCTTGGCGCCGCCGTAAGAAACCATCAAATTGATATATCCCTTGACGGGGTCGTCAACCTGTTGACCGAAAGTGACCGTGTCCTGATTTCCGCCACCCGGCTGATATGCACCGTCAGACCAAATAATAAGCCCTCGGCGCTGTGAGGATTTCTTTTCCGCAGTAAGAGTAACCTTGTCTGTCGGTGCGGAATTTGATGTTATGATGAGTTTGTTTCCGCTTACAACGCAGTTCATACCGGGGACAGAATAATTGAAATTACCGATAACTCCGTTATTATCGGTAAGCTCGGCGCAATAGCGGCTGCCGTCCCACGAAAGTTCTACTGTTTGCGCTTTGCCTGCTGTTCTTGAAAGAAAGCTCGGCATTTTTGTGTGCTGCTGAACAGCAGAAGCAATGGCGTTATAATAATTCATAATGCCTTTTCTCAGAGGATGATCTCCGCGCACCTGTTCAAGAATGGCGTTATAACCGTTGGGTGTTACATGATTAAAGTATTCGTCGCGCTCTCCGACAACGGTTTCCCAAACAAGGAGCTGCGTTGCGAAAGCCTTTGACATTGTATCTGCATCCTCGGCATTCTGAGATTTCCAAGAGTCTGAGATTTGTCCAGTATATCCGTACTGCAAGATTCGTCCGAGAAACAGTTTGATGTCATCGGCCGAAATTGTACTATTATACTCCTCCGGAAAGTTGTCGAAAAAGTCTTCGTCTTTCTGCGTAAATACCAATCCCGTATCAAGCGGTCTGCCGGGTTCAATGCAGTAACAAATATTACCCTTGTACGAATTCATTGTATAAAAGGTTGTATACCTTCCTTTATGACACATCCAACCGCCCATATAGTGCAGTTCATCATGCCCCCATGTTACGGTGCTGTAATTGGTGTCACCATTTCGGGGATACCCAATGACAATAGCTTTGCCTGTGGTACTCGCCGCTGATGCGGTTAATGCAACTCCGACAATGGCTGACAGACAGATAATAAGAGATAGAAGAAGCGAAACACTTCTTCTGAGAAAACTGTTCTTCAATGATTTTCACCCTTTCAGATAATAAAAAACGCACCGTTGTTAAACGATGCGTTCCGTTAGATTTATATTTTTAAGCGTAGCCTATAAAAAGTCTGTAATTACCGTTTTCGTCCGGTTCTGCCCATACCCAAATATCCGTAAAGCCTTCGACATTTTTGTATCTGTTCATTCGTGTTTTTATATCTCTTTCAAGATATTTTGAGTTCGGTCCGGCTATTATGGGGTTATCCCAACAGGAGACTGCTTCGGGGTTTATCGCAAGACCTATGTTTTCAGCATATTTTCTTGCGAATTCAATCCAATAGTTTATATCAAACTGTGGACCGGCAGACTCCGGTTTTGCAGTTTCGGTTGGTGTAGAATCAACAGACTTCGGAGTTTCGTCAGGCTTGCTTTCCGGCGGTTCTGTGTCCTTCGGCGGTTCTGTCTGCTTCGGCGGTACAGTCGGCGACTCGGTTTCCGCAGGCTTGGCGGTATCTGCCTTTCTGCCGCTGTCGGCAGGAGCAGTGCTTTCAGCCTTTTCTTTTTCTGCCGTAGATTTGGTCGTGCTTTCCGTACCCGCAGGCAGGCTGCTTTCGGCGGTCGGCTCGGAAGTGCTGTCCGTGACCGTTGCGATTATACTGCTTTCCGTGCTGATTGCACCGCTTTCGGTATTGTTGTTTGCTTTATCTGCGGCACATCCCGCAAGGCTCAGCGTTATCAGTCCTGCAAGGAGAGCTGCGAGCATTTTTCCTGTTCTCATGGACATCACCTCTACCTACATGATACCGATAATCCGTAAAAAGTCCAGCACTTTTTATAAACTTCGAAAACAAGTTACATTGACTGCTCGAAAGCAGGTTCTTCATCTTCGTCGAGTTCCTCGGACTCAGTCTGCTGTTCAGCCTGCACTTGTTCCATTTTCTGCTCATAGGCATCAAGAACATACCCATTGAGTGTTTCGCGGGATTCCTTTGTAATAGGGTGAAAGTCATCATAAAACTTTCCGTCCGTACCTTTATGTCCCGGATAGAGGACTTGAAGACCTTTTTCTCCGCCGTCATAAACTTTGATGCCGTGAACAGCAAAATGATTTCCGATGGTTACGCTTGCATTTGCCTTGATTTTGCTGTTTGCATCTGACGCAATTCTGTCGATGCGCGCAGTAATAAACGGGATTTTATACTGTGCTTTTTCATTTTCCGTCGCTGCGGTTTGCTTCTGATTGTCTTTTGTGATTTGCTTTTTTGCTGCCATGATTCTTAACCTCCGTTTTTAATTTACATACTAAAAATAATGGTACAACCTGTATCGGCGCGTACTTCTTCCAGGCTGATTTGCTCAGGTTCTTTGAAACGATCCATATATAAGTCCACCTCACTGTCAGTCAGTCCTCTGAAATCTTCTTCGGTTGTTCCGCAGATAAAAAACGGTCCTGCAATAATTGAAGAACCGTCACCGATTCTGCGGTTGCCTTCCATTCCTATCAGTTTGCCTTCCTCATTGCAAATGATGCAGGTTTCGTTATCGTCGGGATAGAGGAACTCGTTTCAATCTGCAAACTTTCCGGCATGGGAATGACTTTGTTGAAATCAAGAGAGCCGATTCCGAATCTGTTATCCTTTACCGATTCGAGCAGTTCACTTATTTTCTCCCGATCTCCCGTCAACCGGATAGTGTTTATAATATGGTTAGGCATAATGGCTACTCCTTTACAATTCCAAATTCGTGGTTTATTTCATATAGTCTCTGCCCGATAGCAGAAATGACAGGTACGCTGACTGCGTTACCTGCCATTTTATATAGGTGACCGTCTTTCAGACCGGTTGCCTGTGCTTTATAGAATTGTTCGTCCGTAAAACCTTGCAACCGCCAACATTCGATAGGCATAAGTTTGCGGATTCTTCCTTTATGGTAAATTCCATGCTTATCCTGTGCGGTTATCGTGAACATGGCTTCATTCGGCTCTTTCATACGGCGACCCTGCTGACGGACAGTTTCTCTGTCGGGTGTCAGTATTGCTCTCGGTGCGTCTTCGATAAGAACCGCAGAGTGTTCACCTCTGTGATTGCTTACTCCGGAATCCTGTCTTGCGGTTATGCATCGGGCAACATCGGTAATGACCGGATCGGCGTTCATATCGATAAAATACAATCCGGTTTTACCGCCCCAACCGCCTGAGCCTGCACACTGCGTACAGGCTATTCCGTCTGTTTCGTAGACTCTTTGACCCTGCGGTCCCGGGATAAGTTGCTTAAGATTTTTCGCATTGCCGCCGATGAGAGGAAATACCTTTCCGGCACATCTCGGATCAAGATATCCGACAATATACAGCCGTCTTCGCTGTTGGGGGACTCCGAAGTATTTGCTGTTAAGCACCATCCATTCGAGATTATACCCCATTTCAACAAGCGCGGAGAAGATGGTATTAAGCGTCCGGCCGCTGTCATGCGATAACAGACCGAGGACATTCTCCAAGAGTAAAAATGGAGGCCGTTTTTCTGCAAGGATTCGGGCAATTTCAAAGAAGACAGTGCCTCTTGTATCTCGGAAACCGAGACGCCGCCCCGCAACCGAGAAGCTTTGGCAAGGAAATCCGCCGCAAAGCAGGTCGAAGTGGGGGAGTTTCCTTGGATTGATTGTTCGCAAATCGCCATAATTCAAACCTCCTTCTTCTCCGTAAATGGCGTTATACGCTTTTTCTGCGTTCTTATCAATTTCTGCATGACCGACGCATCTGTAATGACCTGTTTTTACAAGTCCGGAGTGAAATCCGCCGATACCCGAACACAAATCAATGAATGGGATTGCCATATGGCATCCGTCCTGTTTTTCTGCTTCACCTCACATTTACATGGATTGTTCGTTAATAGTCTGTTCCTGAGCTTGTTCCTGTAACTCCCGGTCAATTTCTTCCTGTGTCAATCGACGGAAAGAGTCTTCGCCGGGGATCAGCGCAAGCGCCCTGCCATTATCCCATTTCATTAGGAGTTGACCGATATCATCCACACTCTGAACCGTTCCGCGCATACCGCTTTCAACAGGAGAATATGGGTCGTTCATATTAAGCAGCATCACTCTTGTTCCCGGGGGATATGACTGTTTATATCTCTCAGCCTGTCTGTGTAATCGTTCCCAATCATTCATTTTTCTTTACCTCCTGAATTTTGTTTTGAGTTACTGTCTACGCTGCAATCATATACACCACTCCTTTAGTTATCAGATTTATATCAACGCTCATAATGCGCTATATACGAAAAAAGAGGTTGCGCATACAATTTATGCGCAACCTCCAAGGACACAAATATTTAACAATTAAAAAACGAAAAAAGGGGCAGACCTTACGAAATCAATCGTAAAATCTGCCCCTAAAACCCTATGAATTTAGTTCAAGTCCCCCCAAAAGGTCGATTTGGGGAAATGATATCTTTTGAATTCCACCTTAAAAATCGGCATGAAAAAACCCAGAAACCGTTGTGGTTTCTGGGTTTTCAGCCCCGATATCTTTTTCGGTGCTACTTGTTGGTTGCGGGGGTGGGACTTGAACCACACGACCTCCGGGTTATGAGCCCGACGAGCTACCAACTGCTCTACCCCGCGATATTGTTTTTTCGGATGGAATACCGTCTGTCTTGCGGTACCGGCAAATCTGAAAAGTAAGATTGGTGCCGGAAACCGGGCTCGAACCGGTACGTGACTTTCGTCACACGGGATTTTAAGTCCCGGGCGTCTGCCAATTTCGCCACTCCGGCATACGAAACCTTCATCCGAACGCATTATATTATAGCACATACTTCTTGCTGTGTCAAGTGTTTTGCGCCAAATTATCAAAATACATTTTACGCGGCAGGGCAAGCGCACGACCGTGGGCACGAAAAACGTCGTGATTTGCCATGCCGCGTCGAACTCACAGCCTTCAAACGCCTCCGTGCATCGTCGGAGTCCGGCAGATAACTTAAATTCCAAGCACACCGTCAAGCGCACGGAGCTGCGTTTTCGAATCTATTTCAGAACCTCGATCCACTTACCGTCTTCCTTGTAAAAGAACTGTTCCGACAAATTATCTTCAAGAAACACTTTCAGCATCGTTTTCATGGACTCGGTAATTTCCATACCTTGCATTTTTGCCAACGGGATCCACATCACTTCGCCCTCGTCGGAAGAAGTAAGCTCACCTTCGAATTTGTCGGTTTTGTAGAGAAGCACAACATATCTTGTTCCGTCGTCCCTGAACCAATCTTTGATTCCGCACATCTGCAGCTCGGAAACCGTGAGTCCGGTTTCTTCGAATACCTCTCTTACCGCTGCATCGTAAAACGATTCTCCAGCTTCAACATGACCGCCGGGAAAAACGATGCCGGGCCAATCGGGATTGAGACGGTTCTGGACAAGAACATTTCCTTCGCCGTCATATACCATGCACATATTGGTGAAAATCGTATTTTCGGTTCTTCTTATTTTTGTACTCTCCCGTCCGTTTTTTAGATTATATCATCTATGCCGCCGAATGTCAACAAAAAGCACCGTGCGCCGTGCGGGAGGGATACGGACAATCGTCCGCGGTCATACGATTTGGCGATTGTAAGCTGTGCAGAGAGTCTGATATCACTCTTTGTTTCCCGTGATGAAGTAATCGCAGTACTCACCGCCGTTTGCCAAGGTCTGTTTTCTGTGCAATACGCCGTGCTGAAGAGTGATCATCACTTCATCCAGCTCGCAGAACAGCGGCATCAGCTCCGAAACGCCGAGCTTTTCCGCGTAAACGCAGATTGGGCAGCGGGTGATACGGTAGTAGCATGCCCCCTCATACGGCTGTCCGACAAAATCCACCTTGAAGGAGGTCGGGTACTTCGCCTCTTTTTCGGGGGTGTACCACTTGGCGTACTTGACGACACTCTTTTTGTTCTCCGCCTTGCCCTTGTCGGTGTTCAGATCGGTTTTGGCAAAGTACCACTTGATATGGTAAAGCGAGCGGCGCATCATTTCCTGCACGGTCTTCGGGGGAATATTCTTCCCGCTTGCCACATACGGCGCGACGAAGGCAAGAGCGAACAGCTCGTTGTACGCCATGGGATTGTCGTCGCCGATGTCGTCCGCTTTTTCGACAAGCTCCCGATAGACCTGCCTGCTCTTCTTCATGATCTCCGAAGCATATGCTTTGCCGTATTTTTCGGTCAGCACCTTCTTCATGGGGCTTTTGAACATCCGGAAATAAAATCCGCTATATTTCATATCACTTATCCTCCCGTGATATATTTACAGACTTGAAAAATGCATTCCAACCGCCGGAGTGATAGACCGTCAGCGCGTCCATATACCGCTCGGCAGTTTTGCGGTCGGGGCATTCCGTCACGATCCTGCGATAACTGTCAAACTGCGCGGAGATCAAAAGCCCGAGCAGCTTTTCGTCCGCATCGGCAAAGCCTGCCGCACGGAAAAACGCAATGCTTTCTTTGATTTTGTTTTGCACAATCCCGTCAAAGTAATGCTCGAGGCTGCTGCCGGCGCTGCGGCTGAGAAGCAGAACCGCCTCCTCATAATGATTGAATATCAGATGAAGGATCGCCGCGGATTCGTGCTGCATTGAGGTTTTCAGAGCAGCCGGAAAGTCCGCGTCCGCGTCTGCGCCCGAATAATATTCTGCCTTTGTGCTCTGAAACAGTTCTTCTGTCTCGTCAAGAAAAGGTCTGAGCAGACACACGAACAACTCGTTCTTCGATTTATAGCGCGTCTGTATCGCGCCGACGGTTGCACCCGCTTTCTCGGCGATCTTCCGGAGCGATGCACCCGCATAGCCTTTCTCTGAAAACTCCTCCCGCGCGGCTGCGACGATCTTATCGTCAAGGGAATGATCTCTGAGCGCCATATGTTCGCCTCGCTTTCCGTAATTACACTGTAATTGATTACGGCGTAATTATATCACGGCAAACTTTGTTTGTCAAGCTCGCAGAGAAATTCTATCGTCATCCTACACCGACGGCGGCAGAGGAAAGCGTTGACTCTTATCAGGTATTCTGTTATAATTGAATTGACAAAGATCGGGCGCGAGGCAGTTATGACACAATCCTTTATGCCGGCAGAACCGTTGAAATCCGGATTCCTATCGAAAAGAAATGATCCCTTATGCTGCCTGCGTTTTGCGGGCGGCATTTCCGCGGTAAACCGTCCAACTGGAAGAAGGAATGTATATGAGTATCCTTCCGATTATCTCTCTTTTCGATTTCAAATAATTTTTCAAAAAGTTCCAACCTTTTCAGATTCGCGTGTCTATATGGGTGAAAGCTTTCAATGAGGTGCAAACAAGTGAACAGAAAAGACGTAGAGAAATGCATAACCGAATACCTGAAGCCCATATTCGGATTTGCTCTGAAGAGGTGTAAAAGCATCCACGATGCCGAGGATCTTTCGCAGGAGATTGCGATAAAAGCATTCCGTGCGCTCCTTATCAAGGATGATGTTGCAGACATGGGAAAGTTCATCTGGACCGTTGCCCATAACACACTCAGTAACTACTATCGTGATGCTGCAAACAGTATGGTCTGTGTTTCTGTTAATGAGGTTGCGGAGCTGATCGCAGATCCGTACTCTAATCCGGAGACCGACGACAATATGGAAGCCATCCATCGTCTCCAGGCCAAGATTGCTTACCTTTCCAAGCTGCAAAGAAGAATAGTGATTGCGTATTACTTTGAAAAGCGCAAGCAGGCAGATATCGCTCGGGAACTTGGTATTCCTCTCGGCACTGTCAAATGGCACTTGTTTGAAGCCAAAAAAGAATTGAAACGAGGTATGGATACGATGAGAAAAGCAAGCGAACTCAAATTCAACCCTATTAAATTCAACTCCTACGGCATCAACGGTTCCGTGGGCAAAAAGTCTCTCGATGAGTTCTTCCGTTCCACACTGACCCAGAATATTTGCTATTGTGTGCGTAATACAGCAAAGACCGTTAATGAAATTGCCGATGACCTCGGCGTTTCCCCTGTGTATGTGGAAACAGAAGTTGAATTCCTTGAGGAATACGGCTTTCTGCGGACAAAAAAGGATAGGTACATTGTCAACTTCATCATCAGCGAACCGACAGCAGAGTTTCTCACTATGCAGAACGATATGTACAAGCGTGCCGCGGAGCTGTTTGCGAACGATCTGTATGATGAATTGATGAACAGCGGTATTTTGGACGATGAACGTATTTTCTGCCCTTATATGCTTTCCGGCTCTACGCGGGGAAATCCGCTGCGAGATAAAAACTTTCTTCTTTGGTCGCTTATTCCTTACATTGCCGCTTGGTCCGGGGAAAAACTGATGGATGAGAGCATTTCTTTTGAAGAAGTTGCTACGATCCGCCCGGACGGTGCGCATAACATTTGTCATGCGACCGTCGAACCGGATGATATGGTGCTTCCGGACGACTATGTGTATATGAAAAATTGGTGCGGGCCTATGTGGAGCAGAAACGGAGAACGCATACTTTGGCAGATCGACAGTGAGTGGTCAAATCGAGATAAGGACCATGCTTTACGATTTTATGAAGATGCGAAACGAATCCTCTCGCTCTACGCGCTGGAAGATGAATTTCCGCTTCCGAAAGAAGATTACGCATGGCTCGCCGAAGGTGGATATCTTGAGTTCAAAGGAGATTACGACGGAAACTTCGCAACCTTGTGGAAAATAATCGTTCTCCGGGATAACGAAATAAAAAATGAACTCCTTGCAATCGGCGAGCGAATCAAGGAAAAGTATCAGACTGAGTTTGATGCGCTGAAGGCACCTTATGCCGAGGCTGTGTTGAAATCGGTTCCTGCGCATCTTAGAAAGATTAAAGCGTATGAATTGCAGTTTGTATTTTACGCTGACGGATGGTTCCTGTTACATTGTATCACAACACTCCTTAAGAACGGCAAACTGAAGGAGCCTACCGAAGGCCAGAGAAAATCCCTGACCACACTGATTGCCAATGTATAAACAAATGAGCCGCTGCAGGTTTTCCTGCGGCGGCTACCCCTGTTTCTGTAGAAAAATTTTGAAAAAACATTGAACCGAGAAGCTATTGTTGCGACCTTGTAGGTGAAAGCTTTCAACGAGGTGCAAACAAGTGAACAGAAAAGACGTAGAGAAATGCATAACATCCTTTATTCTGTTTTTTTAAAATATAAATATTATTTGCAAAACTACCTATCCAAACTGATTTTGGTGCACTGTAAGGGCGTAATCATGATTGCATGCCAAAAGAAAGGAGGAGATAAACTTGGACGAGAACAAAATTATACCGTATATCGAACCGATATTTCGTTTTTGTTATAAGCGTTTATCTAACCGCTGTGATGCCGAGGATCTTGCGAGTGAGATCATTTGTCATATCCTTGAAGGAATGAACAAATATCAAATCGAATCGCTTGATTCATGGGTCTGGCGTATTGCTCATAACCGTTATGCCCGGCTTATTGACAATCGGAATAAAAATCAAATCGTATTGTCATGCGAAGATGAACTTTTTGATATTGCCGATTATTCCGATGTCGACGAGGACAACACACAGGAGCAATATGAAACGGTGTTTCGCTGTTTGCACACGTTATCTTCCGAGTACAGAAATATTTTTGTGGACTACTATATCGGCGAATTGTCAATCAGAAGTCTTGCCAAAAAATATTCTCTCTCCGAAACCACAATCAAATGGCGGCTGAACGTAGGACGCCGAAAAATCAGAGATAGGATAGGAGAAAATAAAATGGATAAGGTCTATCAGAGAATCAGTTGGGATACCAAAACCTGTAACGGTAATATGAATTCAGACGCATATCTTCATACACAGATTTCCCGTGCCATCTGCCTCGCAGCTTATGAAAAGCCCCTGACAGTAGAGGAGATCAGTATCAGTACGGGTATCCCTACAATGTATGTAGAGGATGAACTCCCCCGCCTTGAATATGGGGATGCTATCTGTAAGGTGGGCAACAAATACGTGACCGATTTTATTATCTTTCGTTTGAAAGACAGAAAGCAGACCGAAGATGTTTCGGCATCGGTAATCGGTATGCTTGCGGATAAATTTGCGGTTATACTGAGATAAGCTGGAGATAAAATCAGCGCTTTGGATTTTTACGGTCATGATTTCGGCATGGGCAGACTGGGTTATATCATCGTTCCGTATCTGCTCAGACAAAAAATCAGAAGCATAAAAGAAGAACGCTTAAATATGGAAAACGGTCCGTATCCTCCGCGAAAAGACGGCGGTTACGGTTGGTTTATCGTAGAAGAAACGGTCGATGAATCCGAAATTTGTGCAGAGTATGATTCCGGATGCAATATTGTAGGAGACGATAGCGGCAACAAGTCGTATATCTATTACTATTGGATCGGTAAATATTTCGATTTAAGCGTTTACCGTACAGGGACGTGGTGGATGTGTGAAAACGGCATACCTCAGAAAAGCGTAAACGGTGTTATGTCCAAAGAAGCTCTTTCCGAGGAAGATGCCGCACATCTTATTGAAATAAATCTCCTCACAAAGTCTGATGCAGACTTTTGCTTAAACTTCCCGTACTTTACTGCGGAGCAGTTTGGAAAATTTGTTTCACTGTTTGAGATGACTGATGAAAAGCTCAATGATCTCCTTGCGGAATGGATTTTATCCGTGCGCAAAAATTTCGAAAAATTCGTACCTAAACACCTGCACGATCAGATCAATCAATGGGTCAGCGGTTATCTGCATCAGATCATCGGATATGTTACAGACGAGCTGATTCGCCGCGGTATCCTGCGTAAGCCCGACGGCGAAAAGCCTTTGACCGATGGCGTATATCAAACCATAAACGAGCTGTTGAGCAAACTGACTTGCTGTTTTTAAAAGAAAATCTCCAATGTATTTTGCTTCTTCTTTTCCATCGGAAGCGGCAGAAAGCAATATTTCTCTACAGTTTTTAAGTTCGGGCATTTTCTGAGCATATACAATAGCCTTTTCATTCTCTCCCACATTCCGGTAAAGTAAAACAAGAATGTGAATTGCTTTTGTGACCGTTGAGTTATCAGCAGCATTGTTAACAAGATACTCACAAAGCTTAATCGATTCTGTCCAATACTCATTAGACTTGTGAACATCATAATTATGCTGAATAAATCCTTCATCATCGTAATATAGCCATTCCTTATGACGTCTCCACCCGGCTTCGGAAAGTGTATCCGCAAGAGTAAGGAGTAGTCTTTCGTTTTGCGGAAATTCCGCAAGTCCTTCTCGTAGAATGGCAAGGCATTCATCTACCCATTCATCATCGCCTCGGGATGGACATTGTGGACAGTGGTCGAATTGCATTTACTCCCGCCGTGGAGCTTTCCTATCTGCCGCATGATTTGCAGGACAAGGTCGTGGAGATCTTTGAGAGAGACGAAGCCACGCCATCCTACGCGCAGACGGTGAGATTCAGAAGACTTCACAGCGAGGGCAAGCTGACGGCGGATACCATTGAGGATATTATGGCAAAGCCGAAAGCCAATCAAAGAGAGACGGTCAAATTCAGCTACGAGAGGATCGCACGTTTCTTTCCGCCCAATTATAGCACCAAACAGATGGAAGACGCAATTGTGCGGATTCTTGAAGAGCGCAAACGAGAGGTGCCTCACCGTCGTGATGACACAGAAAGGGGGTGATCTGTTGGGAAAGATAAACAGATGGAAATGGTTTTTATGTAAAGCGCGTTTCTGCCTTGACAATAAGATGGGCGGTTACCGTTACCGTTCCCAAGTCCCCGAACACGAAATTTTGAAGGTCGTGCGTATGTATGTGCCAATCATCACCGAGTTTTTTGACAATGAAGAAGAAATGGCGAAGTTTCAAAAGTGGCGTGAGGAATATGAGGAAAAGGAACGTTTGGAGAAGGAAGAAAAAGCAAAGAAGAAAGTGGGCGTGGCGTAATTTAGTATGATTGAGAAAGCCTCGGCAGGGAGTTTCCTTGCCGAGGCTGAATTTATTTTTTGACAGTATATATATCTAAAGCTGCACCGTATCTTGAAAATCCTTTTATTTCCGCGTAATCGTCACCGTACTTTTTGCGAGCATAATTATCTGTATCTTTCCAAGCCGCATCAATCAATTCTTTTGGCGTTCTTTGTAAATCGGAGTGAGCTCCCGTTTTCATTCTGTGTAATCTGAACTTCATTTTATCGGTGAATACTTCTTCAAATCCTTCGGCAATCTCATTGTATGGTGATTCAAAATATTGTAAAAGTACCGTTCTGTAATCAACATTAAACGCTGTGCTTTGATAGTTGTGGCTTTCAAGATAGTTGTAATAATGGTCGCTGATATCGGATAGAACGGCATTGCAATGTTTGTTTTGTTCTGATTCTTCCTTCGTAATAGGCATTCCCGGGGAGCCGAATCTGATTAGCTTTCCTCCGGGCTTTAATACACGAGATATTTCTTTGATAACGAGTTCAGGCTCATCGACAAGATGTATCATAGCGTTTTCAACCACTATATCCATACTGTTATCCGGAAGCATAATATCGTAGGCATTCATTTGTGCGAGAATGAGATTATTATAAAGTCCTTTGGCGCGTTTTGCCGCGGTGTCTAACATAACTGCCGATATGTCAACAGCAATCGTATAGATTCCGTTTTTTGCAAGAGGGATAGAAGCAGTGCCCAGGCCTGCGCCTAAATCGAGAACGTTGATTTTCGTGCCGAACTTCTTTGCAATCAGATCAGCACAAGCTGCATATACACCGTAACGTTCGGTATTGTTTGCATCCCAATACGTAACTTCGGGCTCGAAATTTTCTCCGATATCGTCATATCCAATATACTGTTTGTCTCCTTCAAGCTTTACTGAGGCATCATTGCAAAAGCGATATATCGAGTTAATAAGTGGAATTTCATATCCGCAAGTATTGCAGTGTGTCAACAAAGTTTTTGACCTGCATTTCGGGCATAAATAATAATGTTCCATTTTTTCCTCTGTGTTATGAGTTGCTTTGCTTTTGGCGGTATTCGTTCGTATCCCAATAGTAATTATTCAAAATATCAAGGACTTCCCAAGGCAGCGCACCTGCCACTACTGCCGCTTCTATTTGTGTTGTAATATAATCCGCATACGGCAAAAGTGCTTTTATGAAATGCCAATCCATTTCTCCGCCCAATATCTTTTGGAATATAGCCTCTTTTGAGTTATGGTTGAGCATCGGTATGAATTTTTCGAGAAGTTCATTATTGATGTCATCAAAGGTTGCATTTTCTATCAGCGTGACAACAGATTCGTCGTTCAAATACTCTGCAAGGGTGATAATATCCGAGATATCGATACCTTGCTTTTCAAATTGGTGCGATAGCTTTGTTAAAATGCTTGGCTTCAAAAGCGGCGCGAGGTTTACTACATCCGCAATATTTTCTGCGATAATATCTGCATTTCCTTTTGCCACATTTTTTAAGATGGTAGACTCACCCTTTGTAGGTTCTCCGTAGTTTATAAGTTGATCGAGCGTAACGTTAAAAAGTTCCGCGATCATTACAAGCACGGATATATCGGGAAAGCTTTCGCCGCGCTCATATTTTGAGATTGCTTGACGCGACAAATTGAGCCTGTCAGCCACTTCGTTTTGTGTCATATCGGCCTCTTTACGAAGTGTTGAAAGCGCCTTGCCGAATTTCATAGTATCAAACATTTATATCACCGCCCTCCGTTGTATATTATATCACAAAGAACCTATATTGTCGAGCAACAATCGGTTGCACCAAAATAGCCTATACCATAGTCAAAAGACCGCGGTATCGGCGATTTTCATTTCTTGCTATTAAAATTGGGATAATCGAATAAAACAAATAATCCGAACGCTTCTCCAAGTAAGAGAATGTTCGGATTATTTTCATGTGGTCGGAGTGACTGGATTCGAACCAGCGGCCTCTTGGTCCCGAACCAAGCGCTCTACCAAACTGAGCCACACCCCGTTTTTTCATGCTTTAGAATTATACCACATATGCGGCGGATTGTCAATATTTTTTTTGCAATTGCTCTCTTTTTTCTGCTTTCCGGATTGCGGGGACGAACGGTGCCGCTTCGCCTCCCGTCGGCGCGGACGAGTTCGCGCTTCCTGCATCGGCAAATGTCAGATGCTTTTTGTATTTCCGATCGGGCGGCAGGCGCGCAGCTTATTTCATGCGACGGTCCGTTTGAAAATTTTACACCGATTTGCGAATATCAGTTTTTCCAAATAAAATCTTGCGAAATGGGAAAATAATATTGCAAATGCAGATCTAATATGGTATAATGAGCACCGAGCAATTGCGGATGCAATGCAAGGAGAATCAAAATGAATTACGGATATATGTTTTCTTACGACAAGCTGTGGCACCTTCTGATAGACCTGAAGCTGAAGAAAAAGGATCTTCAGGAAAGAGCCGGGCTCAGTTCGAACGTTATCGCCAAAATGGGACGCGGCGAGAGCGTTACGCTTGAAACTCTGGCAAAAATATGCCTTGCGCTGAATTGCGGAGTCGGCGACATAGTTGATCTTATAAGAAAAAACAAGTAGGCGCATTACTGATGCGTGCCTGCCGCAAAATGAAAGGATGACGATATGAAAGAAGTAAAATCACCGAAGAAACCGCTTATCTATTACTACGGAATTGCATTGCTGCTCGTTCTTCTGTTCAATCTTGTGGTCGCGCCTTTTCTTACCCGCGCAGCCGTCGAGGAAGTCGATTACGGAACATTCATGAAGATGACGGAAGATAAGAATATCGGCACCGTGGAAATAGACGATTCGGAAATAGTTTTCACCGATAAAGAAAACAAGAAAATATACAAGACCGGAGAGATGAACGATCCCGATCTGACACAACGCCTTTACGATTCGGGCGCCAAATTCACTCACAATATCGAAAAGAAGCTTTCTCCGGTGCTCAGTTTTCTCTTAACCGTGCTTCTCCCGATCGTTATTTTCATCGGAATCGGGCAGTACATGAGCAAAAAGCTGATGGCAAACGCCGGAGGACCGAATGCAATGTCATTCGGTCTCGGAAAGAGCAACGCAAAGGTATACGTTCCGTCAACGGACGGGATCCGCTTTGACGACGTTGCCGGAGAGGATGAAGCAAAGGAGAGCCTAGCCGAGATCGTGGATTATCTCCATAATCCGAAGAAATACTCCGACGTCGGCGCGTCGATGCCCAAGGGCGTACTTCTCGTCGGACCTCCCGGCACCGGAAAAACGATACTTGCAAAGGCAGTTGCCGGAGAGGCGAACGTGCCGTTCTTCTCGATGTCCGGATCGGAATTCGTTGAAATGTTCGTCGGAATGGGGGCGTCAAAGGTGCGTGATCTTTTCCGCCAGGCGAAGGAGAAAGCACCTTGCATCGTGTTCATAGACGAGATCGACGCGATAGGAAAGAAGCGTGACGGACAGATCGGCGGAAACGACGAGAGGGAACAGACTCTCAATCAGCTTCTCACCGAAATGGACGGCTTTGAAGGCAACAACGGCGTTATCATCCTTGCCGCAACAAACCGTCCCGAATCTCTCGATCCCGCGCTGACGCGCCCCGGCCGCTTTGACCGCCGCGTTCCCGTCGAGCTTCCGGACCTTGCCGGACGAGAGGCTATTCTCAAGGTTCATGCGAAAAAAATAAAGACTGCGGACGATGTGAACTTCCATACCGTCGCACGCATGGCGGCGGGCAGCTCCGGGGCCGAACTTGCCAATGTGATAAACGAGGCGGCGCTGAGAGCGGTGCGCAACGGACGAAGCGTTGTATGCGAGGCGGACCTCGAGGAAAGCATCGAGGTCGTTATCGCGGGATATCAGAAGAAGAACCGCATAATGTCCGACACCGAAAAGAGAACGGTCGCTTATCATGAGATCGGACACGCGCTGGTTGCCGCGCTGCAAACGAATTCCGCGCCCGTACAGAAAATCACGATAATTCCGCGCACATCCGGCGCGCTCGGATATACGATGCAGGTCGAGCAGAACGACAAGGTTCTTATGACACAGCGCGAGCTTGAAAACAAAATAGCAACGCTGACAGGCGGACGCGCGGCAGAGGAGATCGTGTTCGGCGAGATTACCACGGGCGCGTCGAACGATATCGAGCAGGCGACGAAGCTCGCGCGCGCCATGATAACGAGATACGGCATGAGCGAGGAGTTCGACATGGTTGCGATGGAAACCGTAAGCAGCCAATACCTCGGTGGGGATACGTCGCTTTCATGCTCTGCGGATACGCAGAAGGAAATAGACAGAAAGACCGTCGAGATCGTAAAAAAGCAGCACGAGAAAGCGCGCCGTATGCTTTGCGACAACAGAGCAAAGCTTGACGAGCTTGCGGGCATCCTCTACGAAAAAGAAACGATAACGGGCGACGAATTCATGTCCGTGCTCAACGGAAAGGTCGGTGAATGAAAATGAATAAACGTTCGTGCTTCGGCTGGTTTGAGCTTGTTGCGGGAATACTTCTGATCGCGCTCGGAATTTTCACGTTTATCCGTCCGGGAAGCGTCCTTACATGGATAATTCTTATCTACGGATTCACGGCGATCGTCATGGGAGTCGAGGATATCGTGGTCTATGTAAAATCCGCACGCTTTACCGGCTTCGGACCGATGCTTTCGCTGATATCGGGCATTATGAGCGTCATGTGCGGCATTATGATACTTGCGTATCCCGAGGCGGGGAAGTGGGCGCTTACCCTTCTTTTCCCGATATGGTTTATCGCGCACTGTATCTCAAGACTTGCCCACATAGGCATCATCAGAATGTTTGAATGCAGCTTTTACTATTACTTTACCGTCGCGGTCAATATCGTCGGAATACTTCTCGGATTTTTCATGGTGTTCAGCCCCGTCCTCACATTCGTGACCATGCGCACCGTTGCGTATATCGCCGCCGTCTACCTCATCCTTTTCGGTATCGAAAGTATAGTTGCGGCCTTCGGACGGCGGCACTCCGGATGGTGAGCCGATGCGCCGGAAAACTTACGGAAAGGAATCAGCTATGCAGTCTGTCAAGGAACCGATAAACCTTCTTGTCACTTTCGACAGAAACTACGTCCCGTATTTCAACGTAATGCTTTCGTCTCTTCTTTACAGCAATCCGGAGGAATATTTCAATATTTATATTCTGCACACAACGCTTGAGGATCGCGATCTTAAAGAATCGAGAAAGCTTCTCGGCGAGCGCGGGGAGATATTTCCCGTCACCGTGCGCGAGGATTCGCTTGAAAGCGCCCCGACCACCGACCGTTATCCGAAGGAGATATACTATCGGATATTTGCCGCGAAATATCTTCCGGAAAATATCGACCGCGTCCTCTACCTTGATCCGGATCTTGTGGTCAATAAAAGCCTTGCCGAGCTTTACGGCATGCCGATGGGGACTGCATTTTTTGCCGCTGCATCGCATATCGGAAATCTGCTTCACTTCATAAACGAGCTGAGGCTTGATATCGACAGCGAAATGCCGTATATCAACTCCGGCGTCATGCTCATCAATCTGCACAGACTCAGAATGGAGCAGAAAAGCAGCGACGTGTTCGATTATATCGAAAGTCATCGCGGCAAGCTTATCCTGCCGGATCAGGATATTATAAGCGGACTTTACGGAGACCGCATAATACCGCTTGATTCGTACAAGTACAACATGACAGAACGCCTTTTCGCATTTCACATCCGTATCGGCGACAGAATGAACATCGACTACGTCCGTCGGAATGCGGTGATAATACACTATTGTGGGCGGAACAAGCCTTGGAAGAGCGGATACGTCGGAAAGCTGAATGTGTTCTACGACGAGACCGTGCAGAGAATGCGCGAGCAGGGATACCGCACACCCGAGAAAACAGCCGAATAAATCCGCAGATACTTTTGCCGCAGATCATTCCAGATAAAAAACGCACCTGAGCCCGACTGACGGGCGAGGTGCGTTTTTTGTGCGGCCGTTTCCGCGAACATCGCGGACTATATCAGCTTCATAAGCAGCATAAATCCGACAAGGATCAGAAGAAATGCAAAATTGAATACGGAAAATTCGAGAATATACCGACCTACCCGGTTCGGATTGTGCCCGGTGTACTCACGGAATGTTATAAGGCTTGCAAGGGAAGAGATCAGCGTGCCGACGCCGCCGATGTTGACCCCGACCAGAAGATCGGCATAGTTGTCCGTGAATTGCGAGAGAAGAATCGCCGATGGCACATTGCTTATGACCTGACACGAGAGGGCGCTGAACACAAGTGTGTCCTTTTCGAGCAATGCGGAGAAGAAATCCCGCACCGCGTCAATTCGCCCCATGTTGCCCGCGAATATGAAAAAGAATACGAATGTCGCAAGCAGCGGATAATCTACGTCGGCAAGCGCCTTCCGATCGGCGAGCAGAAGTACGGCTGGAATGATCACAAGCCCCGCCTGATACGGGATGCCGCGAAAAACGATTGCGATCGAGAACGCAAAAAGCACAAGGTACAGCACTGTTTTCTTAGGATCGAGAGATATATGACGGTCGGGAAGCGAAAGCGGCTCCGGCTTTACGAATATAAGACAGCACAAGGTTATAAGGGATACACTCAGTATGAACGGCGGAGCCATTATGCGGACGAATTCTCCGTTCGGTATTCCGAATTCCGTATAAAGGAACAGATTCTGCGGGTTTCCGAACGGTGTGAGCATTCCGCCGAGGTTGGCGGCGATATTCTGCATGATGAAGGTAAACGCCATGTACTTTTCTTTTCCCGTAGATGTAAGCACAAGATATCCGAGCGGCAGAAACGTCAGCAGCGCCATGTCGTTTGCAATCAGCATGGAGCCGATAAATGTTATGTATACAAGCGCGAGTACGCTTATTCGTGCATTCCTGCACAAGCGGACGATCCGCTCCGCGAGAATATAGAAAAAGCGGATGTTTTTCAGCGCACATACGACCGAGAGAACGCAGAAAAGACAGGACAGCGTTTTCAGATCAAAATATCCGAGGTATTGCGCGTCGGGCGGAACGATAAAGCCGGTTATCAGCGCGGCTGCAAACGCGATCGCACAAACGGTGTTCTTGCGTATAAATTCGATAATTATTTCGGTGCGGCTTCTTTTTACGGCGGAGATCATACGTTATCCTTTGATTTTATTGCGTCGCCCGGAGGACGTTCTGCCACCGCACGACGATACCCGACAGTATATCACTTTTGCGTCTGATAATCAATACAAGAAAGAAACAAAAATAACGCCGCGCGGGAGTGCTTTTTTGATACAGAGGATTCCCACGGCACCGCACCGCCGAAAAGCGGTGCGCGGATGCGCTTAACCGTATGTTTCGGACAAATTTCGCTTTGCTTTCGGACATTTTTTCGGAACAGGCACCGACAAAAACAATTTTGCAGCCGATAATATTGACAATGCCGCCGCGGCGTGATATACTGAAAACGGAAAAATTGCCTCGGATGACAGTGCTTCGATCCGGAAAGCGGTGCGCAGATGCCGAAAATAAAATATCCCCTTCAAAAGATTTTTGCCACTCTGTGCTTTGCCGCCGCCGCATTCATAATGCATGCGGCATCGATACGGTGTCCGTTTCTTTCGTTTCTGCACTTTCCGTGTCCGGGATGCGGAATGACCCGTGCGTTTGTTTCGCTTTTGCGATGTGATCCGGCAAAAGCGTTTTCCTATAATCCGAGGTTTATCGTTGTCCCGATATTGTATGCTTACTTCATCTTCGACGGGCGCATTTTCGGGAAACGCGCGGATACCGCCGTGATCGCGCTTTGTACCGCTTATCTGGCGGTCACATATGCGATTGATCTTTTCGCGTTCTTTCGCCCGTGATGCGACGGAATTGCGGTTTTAACTTTTCGGATTTTTGATTTTGGAGGTAAAATAAATGTATTGCAAAAATTGCGGAAATCTTATGGATAATCAGGCTGCCTTCTGCGTGAAGTGCGGTGCTGCAAAGGGAATGGGAAGCAGCTTCTGCCAGAATTGCGGACGTTCCGTGAATCCGGGTGCCGTTGCCTGCACGATGTGCGGAGCACCGTGCACACCTTCCGTAAATCCGGCTATGCAGAAGTCAAAGCTGGTCGCGGGACTGCTCGGAATTTTCGTCGGAGGCTTGGGTATACATAATTTCTACCTCGGAAATAATTCGAGAGCGGTTCTTCAGATAGTTCTTTCGTTTGTGACCTGCGGAGCAGCTTCACTTTGGGGATTCATTGAAGGAATCATGATCCTCTGCGGAAACATCAAAACAGACGCGAACGGTGTTCCGCTCGGCGAATGAATTTTGACGGCGCGCGGTCAGCCGAATATACTCAGGAAAGCGTTTGACCGGGAATTACGGCGCTTGCGGATACAGAAATAAAAATCCTTCCGATACATTTGTATCGGAAGGATTTTTTGACTTTTGCCGTTCTGATTTTGCTTATTCCGTGCGGAGTGCCACAACGGGATCCTTCTTTGCGGCAATGCGGGAGGGGATCAGTCCTGCGATAAACGTGAGGAACATGCTTATCAACACAAGCACGACTGCCGCGACGGGCGGAAGCACCGCCGATATGCCGGATATTCCCGAGAGAGTGCGGATTATCGCGTTTATCGGTATCGTCAGGAGCACGGTCACAAGGATTCCGATAACTCCGGCGGTGAATCCGAGAATTACGGCTTCGGCGTTGAACACGCGGGAAATATCGCGCTTCGACGCACCGATCGAGCGAAGGATACCGATTTCTTTCGTGCGCTCGAGCACCGAGATGTATGTGATTATTCCGATCATTATCGAGGATACGACGAGTGATATTGCGACAAACGCGATCAGCACATACGATATCGCATTTATTATGGTCGTTACCGACGACATCATAAGCGCAACGTAATCGGTGTATGTGATTTTGTCGCTTTCGTTTTTCACGGAAGCGTTGTATTTTTCGATTATGTCGGAGATCGATTCCTTTGCTTCAAAGCTTATCGCATAGATGTTGATCGATGAAGGGGAATCCTCGCGTACGATTCCGAGTTTCGAAGCGTTTTCCGCGTAAGATGATTTCGAATACTTATCCGGCATGATGTCCGCGTAAATCGAAGCGAGTGTATCGTCGCCGCATCCGTCGAGATACACATCAAGCGCGGCGGAAAGCTCGCCTTCCGTCATTTGGGCGAGTGAGGCGGAGGTCTGCTCGGCATAGGATTTTTTGATTTCTTCGCCGAGAGTCTTCTTTATCATTTCGTCAAGCTCTTCGTCGGACAGCCCCTTGAGGTACGATGAAATTTCATCCGAGGATACGCCCGCCTCCTCGCTGTAGTATCCGATCACAGCCTCTTCGATTGCGGTGCGGTCGGGGAATGATGCCATGTACTGCGCGATCATTTCGTTTACCTGAACCTCGGACGGCACCGACGCTATTTCTACATAGGCAGCCGCGCGATCGCTTTCCGAAAGAGATGCAAGATAATTCCGAAGTTCGGATGCTTTTTCACTTTCGGTCTGGTTTTCGTTTTCCGTTCCGTCCTTGAAGGGAAGCCCAGTGAAAACATCGACCTCCGAGAAAGACTTCCCGATAACGCTTTCCGAAGAATACGGATTGTTTTCCGCGCCGATTTTTTCTTCCGAACTTTGCTGAACGGTGATATCCGATGAATTCACGCCGTTCATGACATACTCCGTAAGTGCCCGCGTGTATCCGACGGAACCGCTCATAGCGGTAGCGGTCGCCGAATCGTTCGGACGTGCGATACCGGTGATCTTCAGAGGGATTCCTTTTTCGACGGCATATGAGAGGTAAGCTTCGTTTTCGCTCATGTCCTTCCACGTTCCGTCCGGATTCTTTTGATATTTGTCCGTGGGCAGTATCAGCGTCAGCTTCATCGAGCAAAGCTCTTCGTATGTCCAGCTCGTGTCCTCGAGAGTGATCTCTTCGCCGTTCATGACGGATTTCATGATCTCGTCGAGCTCCGCCGTATCACGGAGACCGAGCGAATAGAGAACCATGTCGTTCAGCTCGTTGTGCTTGTCGATGAACAGCATTATTTCGTTGTATGCGGAGGGCCAGCTTCCGTATACGACATCGTATTGGTCGGTGATAAGCGTGTTTATTCCGCCGTCCTCATTCGGCAGTATCTCCTGCCAGACGTCGTACGAGGACGTGCTCGACATCATCGACTGATAATATGACGAGACCGTCGAGTCTCCGTATATCGCGTCGAATACCGTGCTCGGATTCACCTGAGTGATGCTTTCGCCGTCAGTTCTGTACACGGGCAGGGTAAGATCGTACCCGTAGGATATCGCGGAAACGTAATCCCCGATACCGCATTCCTCCGATTCGATGTATTCCTTGAACGGCTTCAGGTTGTTTTTCTTTGCGGACGACGACATCATCGAGTTCATCATGTCGTACATGATCGTGTTTTGATAAACTCTTCCGTCTTCACGCTCGGACGCATCGTCCTCGCTGTCCTTGCCGCTCAGCGTTTCTATGAGCGAACTCATGTCAACGCTTTCCGACGCGATCTGTATCGGATATGACGAAAGGGTATCCTTCTGAACGTTGTCTATGAATACCTGGATTCCGTTTGAAAGCGAGAGTATAAGCGCAATGCCGATTATGCCGATGCTTCCCGCGAACGAGATCATCAGCGTCCGCGCCTTCTTTGTCAAAAGATTGTTTGTCGAAAGCGAAAGCGCGGTCAGCGCGGACATCGAGGTCTTTTTGTACTTGCCCTTTGAGCTTTTCTTCTTTTTTGCCGCCGTCTCTTCGGGAAGGGAAGCGCTGTACGGATTCGTATCGTCCACGATCTCACCGTCGAGAAGGCGCACCGTCCGCGTCGAATAACGCGCGGCAAGCTCGGGATTGTGCGTTACCATGATGACGAGCCTGTCGGACGCGATCTCACGGAGCAGATCCATTATCTGAACGCTCGTTTCGGAATCGAGCGCGCCGGTCGGCTCGTCGGCAAGAAGTATTTCCGGATCGTTCACAAGTGCGCGCGCTATCGCCACACGCTGCATCTGCCCGCCGGAGAGCTGATTCGGTTTTTTCTTCATCTCCTTCGCAAGTCCGACCTTTTCGAGAGCATGAGCCGCGCGTTCACGCCGTTCGGATTTGGATACTCCGGAGAGGGTCAGCGCAAGTTCGACATTTGAAAGCACGGACTGATGCGGAATCAGATTGTAGCTCTGGAATACAAAGCCTATCGAGTGGTTGCGGTAGCTGTCCCAATCGGCATCGGAGAAGGATTTCGTCGATCTTCCCGAAATGTAGAGATCGCCGTCTGTGTAGCGGTCAAGCCCGCCGATGATGTTGAGGAGCGTTGTTTTTCCGCAGCCGGACGGACCGAGGATCGAAACAAATTCGCTCTTTCTGAAATCGATCGATATGCCCCGCAGTGCTTCAACGGCGCTGTCGCCTGCGATGTATGTTTTCTTTATTTTTCTGAGAGAAAGCATGTGACATCCTTTCTTCTTTTTGAGATGGATTTATCCTACCATTCCATTGTTAACTGCATATTAACTGCCGGGTCTGAGTTTGTAAAATCGCCGAGCGCGCTTTCCCGGAGAAAATACGAAAAAAGACGGAGGAGGGCATACGGTGACGAAGCGCGGCGAAAGTCGGCGAAAATAAGAAATGCTCCGGCATGAAGCCGGAGCACAGCGGTTATTTGAGAAGATCGAGAATCTTCTTTGAACCGTAAACGCTTTCCCAATCGTGGGAGAAATCGTCTACTGCGTAAAGCGTGAGAGGATGATATACAAGTTTTTCGTAAAGATCGGGCGCGATCGTAACGGCATGACCGCCGGCAAGCGCAACCTTGTGTACCTGCTCTACGGTTTTGAAACTTGCCGCAAGAACCTTGGTCTTTATGTTGTTGTAGTTGAAGATCTGCACGATCTCTTCTACAACGTGAACACCGTCGGATACGATGTTGTCGAGACGGTTGATGTACGGTGCAACGTAATCAACGCCGGCTTTTGCCGCGATGAGTGCCTGCTGCTGGGTGAAGATCGCGGTCATCGTGACCTTTATGCCGATCTTCTTGAGTTCCATTGCCGCCTTGAGTCCGTCGGGGGAGATCGGGATCTTGATGTAGAAATCGCCGCCTACGGTCTCCTGAAGAGCCTTTGCCTCCTCAACGATGTCCGCTGCGTGATCCGATGTCGTCTGGATGTGGAGCATCTTGTCGGGACCGATTATGGAGCGGATCTCGCAGATCAGCTTCTTGAAATCGGTATGCTCGCGGGAGATTATCGTGGGGTTGGTCGTAACTCCGTCGATGGGATAGAACTCGGCGCACTTCTTTATGGCGTCAAGCTGTGCCGTGTCAATAATAAATTCCATTTGAAAGCCTCTTTTTGACTGTAATATTTCTTAGTGTACAATATGAAATGATACCACAATGTGCGGAATATGTCAATGAAACAAATCACAATATTCGACCGAAAAGTGCGCGGGATTTTAGCAGGTTTTTAACGCCCGAGAATAAAATCAAGTCCTTCGGCGATATGCTCCGCCCAATACATCCAGTTGTGGTTTCCGGGATGCTCCTCGTACCTGAAGTCAAATCCCGCATCCTTTATGTGCTCATGAAAATCGCGGTTCTGCCCGAGCATGAAGTCGCAGTCTCCGCAGGAGATGAAGATGCGCGGCTTTTCGCCTTTTATATTGTCGGTCAGATAGAAAAGATCGTCCTCGCTTCCGGGAAGAGCGGACTTGTAGTCCTCGCCCCAAATTAGCGTGAAATCCCTGTCCCATGTGACCTCGGCTGCGCTTTTGGCGATGTTGAGAACTCCGGAAAGGGAGATCGCGCCGGAGAAAACGTCGGGATTTTTCAGCGCTATTTTCAGCGCGCCGTAGCCGCCCATCGACAGCCCCGCGGTGAAATTCTTTTCGCGCTTTACGGAAAGCGGGAAGAGCGAGCGCGCCGATCTCATTACGTCGCAGACTATCGACGAATAGTAAGCGTCGCCGTATTTCATATCCGTGTAGAAGCTGCGCGCACCGTCCGGCATTATTACCGCGATGCCGCGTTCGTTCGCGTACCGTTCAATCGGGGTCATTCTCTCCCATTGGGTGTAGTCGTCCGACAGCCCGTGAAGAAGAAGTACGGTCGGAATGTCTCCGTCGGAATTTTCCGGGACGATGATGTTGTAGCAGAACGATCTTCCGAGTGAGGCAGAGCCTGTGTGACATGTGAGAAAAGCCATGATTGTAAGTCCTTTCCTGAACCTTTGATTATTTCTTTATCTTTGATAGGAGACGGTCGAGCGAAAGCCCGTATTTTTCGGCGATATCGCGCGCGTAACTCTTTCCGTCCGGCATTTTTCTGAGTATGCGGAACGAGCGGCGGCCGTCGGTTATCTCCGCAACGAGATTGTCGATCCTGACGCCGCCCTGCGGGAGGCAGTCAGCGTTGATCTTTTCGACCGATGCCGCAAGATCGTGGAGATGCGTTGAAAATATTCCGCGGCATCCGATAAGACTGAGCGCGGCGAGCACCTCGGAGGCGATATACGCACCTTCAAACGATCCCGTGGAGGAAAGCGATTCGTCGAGAAGCACAAGGCTCTGCCCGGTGATTCGGTCGAAAATCGCATTCAAACGCGAGCATTCTTCGCCCAGCCGTCCTTTTTCTATAGTGTCCTCGCTCTCCTGCGGGAAGTGTGTGAATATTCCGTCGCACGGGCTGATCGCGGCGGATTTTGCGGTTATCGGAAGTCCGAGCTGCGCCATTGCAAAGGCAAGACCGACGGCTGCGGTTATTACCGATTTTCCGCCGCGGTTGGGACCGGTTATGACGAATAGCATACCGTCCGAATCAAAAGTGAAATCGTTCGGAACAAGCTCGTCATCGACCTTCAGCGCGACCACGGGATTGACAAGTCCTTCGGCGGAGAAGCGCTTTTCTTCGTTCGGAAGTATTTCGGGGAAACAGAGCGGGCAGCCGCGATCTTTAAGCTTTCCGATGAGCTCGGCGGCTTTCGTCACAAATTCGATCTCGGGGATCATGCGTATCAGAAAGTCCGTATTCTCGAGCACATACGAGCGTATGACCTTTTTCCATGAGTTTATGTTTGATTTGAAAACGTCACCGAGCGCGTTGTTGAAGGCGTAGGTGAGAGCGAGTTTTTCGTTTTCCGTCTGATCCTTCATGAACGGGCGGAGCTTGGCGATCGCGGTGCGGTCGTCCGAACGGAAATCAAGCCGCAGTATCCTGTCTAGCGCAGCCCCGGATTTGAACGGCTCGTTGTTGACGGAAAGCACTCCCGCACTCTCGGGGCGCAGACGCGAGTCGAGGTTGACCCCGATCGTCACGCTTTTGATTTCCCTTACCCTTGAGGAAAGCTCGGAAAGCTTCTCGTTGAGCGAACGGTAGTAGTCGCTTTCGGTCAAAATGTGTATGCGCTTGCAGAATTCCGCCATTGCCGGGCTTTTTACGGACTGCTCGAACGGCAGAAGCTCATCGTGGAGAAGAGACAGAAGGGAAATGTACAGCTCTACTTCGGTGATGCTGTAGAGGTACCCCTCGTTTTCCGAAGAAAGATCGGAGCCGAGCCGCCTTAACTCGGTTATGTCGGTGAGAAACGGCACCATGCGGCGAAGTACGGGGCATATTCCCGGATTTTCGCTGAGATCGCGGAACGTCTCCTGACGGTATTTCAGCGTTTCGGCATCGTCGGTGAAGAAATCCCCTATGTCGCAGGTCTTGAGATCGATCAGAAAATCAAGCTCGAGTGCCGAGACACTCTGACGCGACAGCGCGTGAGGGGAGACAAGACCGGACTCGTCCGCAAGCACGGCTTCCGGATATATCAGGCTGATATCGGAAGCGGAAAGACTGTTTTCCATTCGTTTTTCCTTTCTCAGAGGGGAATTTCTTTTGTCGCTCCGGGGACTCTCAGAGAGGTAAATCCCGCACGGCGGAGCATTTCGTACCCGTTTTCGATGTCGGCGCCGCAGTCGGAAACAAGATGCGCGTCCGAACCGCACGAAACGAGCGTACCGCCGCAGTCACGGTAGAGCGCGAGAAGCTCTTCGGTCGGAGAAGTCCCGTCTCCTTTTCTCAGACCGGAGGTGTTAAGCTCGAGCGCAACACCGGATTCGGTCATGACGTGAAACAGCTTCCTGTATTCTCCGTAAAAATGCGAAAGATCAAGATCGCGCCCGTCGCGGTGAATATAGCGCAGAGGATACTTTATGTGGGCGAGCGCATCCGCGCCGGGGAAAGCGGCAGCCTGCGCAAGCTCGACGACATAACGCCGATAGAGTGATTCGATAAGCTCATCCGGCGCGGCGGAATAGTTTATGAATATAAAGTCCGGTGTCAGACGGATGTTGTGTACCGAGGCGATGACAAAACCGAAATTTTCATGCTCGAGAAAACGCTTTGCACTTTCCGACCTCAGATGGGGCTGCCCGAGCTCGATTCCGCAGACGATGTCGAGATTTCCCGCGTATCTTTCGCGCAGGGCTTCAAGCTCCCGCCTGCGATTCCGGAGATCGACATCGGCGTAATATCCGTCCTCGATCCCGTCGATGTCGTAGTGATCCGTTACGGCGATCCCCTCGAATCCGAGACGCGCGTATCCGGCGCACATCAGCTCTGCCGGGGCATCGCTGTCAAATGAATATGACGTGTGCAGATGACTGTCGAAAAGACGCATGATTACACTATCATTCCGATCTTTTCATGCTTTACTTCGTCGGCAAGTGCGATTATCTCGGTGAGCGGACGCCCCTCCTCGAACATCGGAACAAAGCGCATTACCGTGCGGCAGAATTCGTGCTCCGCATCGAGTCCGCAAAGCTCGGAGAGCGTCTTTCTCTCGCCTTCGGCATTTTCGCTGTTGTACTCAACCAGAGCGGCGGCGGCTCCGACACAGATGAACACGGGGAAGAATCCCTGATCGCATGCTTGAAGGAATGCGCCCGTCAGACGGTCGGATTTCGCAAGCTTGCGCGGTATATCGCCGCCGACTCTCGCGCAGGTGTCTCCGAGCGCGGTGTTGCCGAAGCGGCGGATAAGATCACCCACATGGTCGGTCACCGGGACGATATCCGTGCCGTATTTTTTCGAGAGCGCCGCAGCGCTGTCGTACATTGCGGACTGAGCACAGAGGCGGATCGCCGGATCGGCAATCGCGGTGCAGATGTATTCATGCCCGAGATAGTGCCCGAGATAGGCGCAGATCGCGTGCCCCATGTTGTGGATGTAAAGCTTTCTTTCAATGTAGTAATGAAACGGCGAAAACGGAACCATGTTTTCTATCTCGGGAGCGTCACCGACGAATGCGTCGCGGTCAACGGGGAGAACGCCGTATTCCTCAACGGATACCGCGAGGATGTTTTCCTTCCGCGCGTCCGCCTTCGGTACGGGCACCATGCGTCCGACGGAGGTCTCGATGAGACCGACCTTCGACAGCTCGTCCGAGCTGAGTTCACCCTCTAACAGAGAACGGATATAGCTGTCGGCATCCATGAGATTTTCGCATATCAGGAGATTGAGCGGCTTTCCCGATTCCGCGAATCTTTTCTTCGCACCGCGGACGAAATTCGGGATTATGTATTTTATCGCCTTTGCGCCCACGCAGGTCGCGGCGATGTCGCACTCCGCGATCGCTGCGGCAGCGGCTTCGGCATCGTTTCCGTTTACCGCGGAAATCTTGTCAACGGTGACCTCGCGCTTTCCTTCGCTCGAAACGATCGTGAGAGGATAGCAGTGATCGGCGTTTATCTTCTCTACAACACTGTCGGCAACATCGATAAATGTTACGGAGAGTCCCGCGTTTGAAAAAAGCGCGCCGATAAAGCCTCTTCCTATGTTTCCGGCTCCGAATATAACAGCTTTCATTTTTTGTGACCGTACCTTTCCCGGATGGGGCGCCGAGTGATGACCGCGGCAGAGCGGAGAAGAGCGCGCGGCGCCGTGAATAATTATTTTTATTATACCACTAAAAAAATAATAGGTCAAGATTGACGGGAAACAAAAATGATGTTATACTTTACGGAGACGGGTCTTGTGCTTTTTCGCGTGAGAAATGCGGAAAGCGGGGACTTTTTCCGGATGACGGGCGGACCGACTTAAAAAGTACGGAGTACGGAGAAGAATATGGAATACGCAAATCTTGAAGAAGTAAAGTGCGCGGCGGAAAAGTGCCGTGCGTGTCCTCTCTGCGAGACAAAAACGAATACGGTGTTCGGGATCGGCAACGAAAATGCGGAGCTTATGTTTGTCGGCGAGGCACCCGGCGAAAAGGAGGATCTCTCCGGAATCCCGTTTGTCGGCGCGGCGGGCAAGCTTCTCGATAAATATCTGTGCGCGGTAGGAATCGACAGGGAGAACGTGTATATAGCGAACATTCTGAAATGCCGTCCGCCTCATAACCGCGATCCGAAGCCGGAAGAGGAAGACGAATGCATAGGATTCCTTCGTGAGCAGGTAAGACTGATACAGCCGAGGATCATAGTGTGCCTCGGACGGATTTCGGCAATGCGTCTGATAAAACCCGATTTCAGGATCACGAAGGAACACGGAATTTTCTATAAAAAAGGAAAATACACAATCTGCGCAGTGTTCCACCCGGCGGCGCTCCTGCGCGATCCGCGCAAACGCGAGGATATGCTCACGGATATGAAAAATATAAAGGCGCTTCTCGACGGAAGGATAGGCGCGGAGGAAACTGCGCAATAGCAAATGTTCCTGTTGCAAAAGCGGCGGGAGGGTGCTATAATTAACACCGAACACAAAACGGTTATAATGTGAAGCGGTAAGAACGGTACACATATTCAAGCCGAGACAAAAGAAATGTTCAGCGTTTCAGATGACTGTCATGCGCGCGGAAGCGCGCATGATATAAAATACAAAAATACATATGAATTTCCGGAGGAAAAGATTTTGGCTGAAGAAAAAAGAAACATGAGAATCGCGTTTGTCGGAGTCGGCAACATAAGCGAGATCTATCTCGAGAACATTACGAATATGTTCCGCGAGATAGAGGTCATCGGCGTCTGCGATCTTATCCGCGAGCGTGCGGAGAAGGCTGTCGAAAAATATAACATCCCCAAGCTCTACAACGATATGTACGAGCTTTTTGCGGATGACGATGTTGATATCGTGCTCAACATCACCGAAGCGTACAACCATTACGCGGTAACAAAGGCGGCTCTTGAGGCGGGGAAGAACGTGTACTCCGAAAAGCCGCTTGCCACAACGCTTGAGCAGGGCAAGGAGCTCGTCCGCCTCGCAAAGGAAAAGGGCGTTCGCCTCGGCGGAGCGCCGGATACCTTCCTCGGCGGAGGAATCCAGACCTGCCGCCGCCTTATCGAGGACGGATACATCGGCGATGTTTTCGGCGGCAGCATCCACATGATCTGCCGCGGCCCCGAGGGATGGCATCCGGATCCGGAGGCGTTCTATCAGCCCGGAGCGGGACCGATGTTCGATATGGGACCGTATTACATGACGGCGCTTGCAAATCTTCTCGGACGCTGCTCGAAGATCACCGGATTCTCGGGACGCGCGCATAAAGAGAGAATAATCGGCAGCGGACCGCGCTACGGTCAGAAGATCCCGGTCAACGTGGATACGTTCGTATGCGGAACGATGCTCTTCGATTCCGGCGCGATCGTGGATTCGCGTATCTCGTTTGACGTGTACTGCTTCACAAGCGATTACGCCCATATCGAGCTTTACGGAACCGAAGGCGTTCTCTATGTGCCCGATCCCAACGCGTTCAACGGACAGATCAAGATAGTCCGCGGAAACGAGGGCGTTATGCGTGAGCTTCCGACGATGTATCCGTATAAGGATAACTGCCGCGGAGTAGGTCTTGCCGATATGGCAAAGGCGATACAGATCGGACGCGAGCACCGCTGCAGCAATATGCAGCAGCTTCACGTTCTCGAAATGATGGAGAGCTTTACCACGGCATCTCGTGAGGAAAGAGTTGTCACTCTCGAAACTCCCTACGAGCGCGGACCGATAATGGACATCCACGGTATGCAGGGAATACTCGACTGATTAAAAATGATTTCGTTTGCGGCATCGCTTTGAGCGGTGCCGCAAATATTTTATGAAGAACCGACGCATTGAGACCGTAGCCCGTGAGCGAAAAGCGATATCCCGCGGACGAGCGGCGGACTGCCTCCGACGTGGTGCTCGGCTTGAAATCCGGCTTCGCCGTCGCGGGATAGTGCCATGTATACGCCGCACTTTGCCGACGTTCGGACGCGGGCACTGCCTATCGGAGTTCCGAAATCGGGTCAACTCAACCGTCGTGGGATAACGTCTGGTATACGCTGTACTTCGCCGATGCATGGGTGCGGGCACTGCCCGCTGCCCGCTGAACATATCTGGAACGTACCGCATATAATAATATGTAATGCGCGGTAAGCTTGTGAAAGGAGTATTTCAATGGCGTGTACTACCGGTGAGCTTGAAAGCAAAGAGGTCGTAAACGTGTGCGACGGACGCAGGTTCGGATGTATAACCGATTTCGAACTGGACCCGTGCGACGGTAAGCTGAAAGCACTTTTTGTTCAGAACGGACGTTCGATCTTCGGAAAAGGCGAGGATATCCGTATACAGTGGGATAAGATCGTGAAAATAGGCGAGGATACGATACTCGTCGATATCGGTCCGTCGCGGGATTCCAAACCGAACGAGTGCGAATGCTGCCCTCCGCCGCCTCCTCCGCCGAAGAAGAAGGGCAGACCGTTCTTCTGATTGTAAACATTTTGTGAATTGTCCTTCGGGCGTTGCGGCGCGCGGCTTTATATGATATAATGAATCCCGTGTGCAAAGCACATATTATCACACACATACGGCGCTTGGGAATGTTCGGTTCCGTTTCGGCGGTAGGCACTCCGCTGCCGTGTGGTGGAAAAAACCGAAGGAGGACATAAAAATGTCTATCGTATCAATCAAACAGCTCCTGGAAGCAGGCGTCCATTTCGGACATCACACAAGACGTTGGAATCCTAAGATGGCTGAGTACATCTTCACGGAGAGAAACGGCATCTACATCATCGATCTTCAGAAGACGATCAAGAAGTTCGAAGAGGCGTATATGTTTGCCCGCGATATCGCATCCGAGGGCGGCACCATTCTTTTCGTAGGAACCAAGAAGCAGGCAGCCGACGCTATCCGCGAAGAGGCTGAGCGCTGCGGAATGTACTATGTCAACGTACGTTGGCTCGGCGGAATGCTCACCAACTACAAGACCATCAGAATGAGCATCAACCGTCTCGCAAGCCTTGAGAAAATGCAGGAAGACGGCACCTTTGATATGCTTCCCAAGAAGGAAGTCGCTTCTCTCCAGAAGGAGATGGCAAACCTCGAGAGAAACCTCGGCGGTATCAAGAACATGGATCGTCTCCCGTCCGCAATTTTCATCGTTGACCCCCGCAAGGAGCACAACGCCGTTCTTGAAGCGAAGAAGCTCGGCATCCCGGTAATCGCTATCGTTGATACCAACTGCGATCCCGACGATGCAGATTACGTTATCCCCGGAAACGATGACGCTATCCGCGCCATCCGCCTTATCTCTTCCGTTATCGCAAACGCGGTTATCGAGGGACATCAGGGCGAGCAGATGAACGAGGCTGAGGCTGTCGAAGAGAAGGCCGAGGCTGAGGCTGCTGAGGATGCGGAAAACGCGGAAGCATAAGTTTTCATATTTCAAAATCAAAGAAAAGGAACGGTAAATATAAATGGCTGCAATTACTGCAAAAATGGTATCCGATCTCCGCGCCAAGACCGGCTGCGGCATGATGGAGTGCAAGAAGGCTCTCACCGAGGCGGGCGGAGATTTCGACGAGGCTGTAAAGGTTCTTCGTGAGAAGGGACTTTCCGTAGCTGCAAAAAAGGCTGACCGTATCGCATCCGAGGGTATTGTCGATATCCTTCTTTCCGATGACAAACACACCGCCGCAATGATCGAGGTCAACGCGGAGACCGACTTTGTTGCAAAGAACGACACTTTCAAGGAGTTCGTAAAGGGCGTTCTCGCGACTATTCTCCGCGACAAGCCCGCAGATATTGAAGCTCTTCTTGCTCTCAAGTATCTTGACACCGACTTCACCGTTGAAGGCAAGCTCAAGGATATGATCTTCACCATCGGTGAGAACATGAACATCCGCCGCTTCATTATCGTCGAGGGCGTGCTCAGCACCTACATCCACGGTCACGGCTCCACCGGCGTTATCATCAAGTTTGACGCTGACGAGGCTTGCGAGAAGAACCCCGGATTCGAGGCATTTGCCAAGAATATCGCGCTTCAGGTTGCCGCTATGCCCGTGCTTTACCTCAACAAGGAATCTGTTCCTCAGGCTGATATCGACGCCGAGAAAGAAGTTCTTGCCGCTCAGATCAAAAATGACGAGAAGAACGCAAACAAGCCCCAGCAGATCATCGAGAAGATGGTTTCCGGAAAGATCGGAAAGTTCTACGAAAAGAATTGCCTTACCGAGCAGGCTTACGTCAAGGACGATTCCGTGTCTGTAGGTCAGTATGTAGAGAATACCGCGAAGGAATTCGGCGGCAAGATCGCTCTTGCGGGATTCTGGTGCTATGAGCGCGGCGAGGGTCTTCAGAAAAAAGAGGATAACTTCGGCGAAGAGATCGCAAGCATGCTCAAATAAATCCGAATATATAAAAAAGAGACGCCCTCGGGCGTCTCTTTTCTTACTGTAAAGCCACCGCGGATTCGGCGGATTTCCCCGTGCTTAGATTAGGGCCAAAATCGGATAAAACGGCGTAGGATTCGGCTATTGCAAACCGGATATCTGCCAGGCATCGCCGACTGATCGCACTTTACATAAAAAGCCATCCGCCGAAGCGGACGGCTCGGAATTTTTACGGCAAACTCGGCTTGTGCGAATTTGCGGAGTCGGCAAGTCAGATCGACCGAACGCATGCTGAATGGCGACCAACGCGCAGCGCTGACATTTCGCACGCCCTGCCGCTCAGAATACGAATTCGAGCGGAAGCCCGTTTGCGAATTTTATGTCAGGCTCTCCGCAGATCAGCGGTGCAAGATAGTGAATGCATTCGTCGGTCACGAAATTCCCGCGCTCGTTTATGAAATCGCGCGGAACGGAACGCACCTGATTTGCTATTTCATGTACATCCTTGGGCTCGTAGGTGACGGAATAGCTGTTGCCGTCTTTGCGGACGATAGACATCATTATTTCGCTTCTTCCGCCGATCGCGGCTCTGACGCCTGCGGTGCCGACAGACTTGCTTTCCTCGATATCGGTAAGTGACGCGATGTGCGCGGCGCACCGCTGACTTATGTTCAGCTCCACCGAGCGAACCTTGCAGCCGATCTTATCCTTCACGATAAGTTCGAGTGTTTTAGATGTTCCGGTGAGCGCCTTGTGCCCGAACACGTCGAGCGACGCATCGCGGCTGAGCTCACAGACGTATTTGCCGTCGGCGAGCCGTATTCCCTCCGATACCGCAACGACCACATTCGGCTTCTTCGAAAGCTCTTCCTGCACATCCGAAAGAAAATCCTCGACGGAGAAGGAGACTTCGGGCAGATAGATCAGATCGGGAGCGGCGCTTCCGTAAAGCTTCGGAATTCCCGCGGAGGCGGTGAGCCATCCGGCATCGCGTCCCATGATCTCAACTACGGTTACGGCGGGAACCGTGTACACTGCGCAGTCAAGGCATATTTCCTGAAGAGTTGCGGCAACGTACTTTGCGGCAGAGCCGAATCCCGGCGTGTGATCTGTCGCGCAGAGATCGTTGTCTATCGTCTTCGGAATTCCGACGACTCTCATTTCGTATCCGCAGCCGGAGACATATTCGCCGAGCTTTGACACGGTGTCCATCGAATCGTTTCCGCCGATATAGAAGAAGTAACGTATGTTATTTTCACGGAAAAGCTCGGTGAGATTCTTGAAAAAGTCGGGATCGGACTTCGGATCGGGCAGCTTCTTTCGACAGCTTCCGAGGGCGGCTGCGGGGGTCTGCGCGAGAAGCGCGAGCGCGTCCTCGTCGATCCTTCCGTCTTTTATAAAACGCTCGGACAGATCGACCGTGCGTCCGTTCAGAAATCCTTCGATCCCGTTTCTCATTCCGTACAGCTTCGTTATACATCCGCCGCCGAGTTCTTCCTCGAGAGCGGCTTGGACGGCGCCGGCGAGGGTCGCGTTGATGGCGGCGGTGGGACCGCCCGATTGCCCGATGAGAGCGGCGCCTGTCAGTTTGTTCATTATATACCTCCGGAGACATTATTATTTTCTCAATAATGGTAACATATCTGCCGCGATATGTCAATTGTAAATAATTAAATAACTTTGGCAAAAAAGCCTTGTAAGTTCTGCGAAAATGGTATAAAATACTGACTTGAGAGGTAAAACTCTCCGAATTGTGTTCCAAATAAAATTAAATATATCACGGAGGAAATTATGTCAGTAAAAGTTGCCATTAACGGATTCGGCCGTATCGGGCGCCTTGCTTTCCGCCAGATGTTCGGCGCGGAGGGATATGAAGTAGTTGCAATCAACGACCTTACCGATCCCGCTATGCTTGCTCACCTTCTCAAGTACGATACCGCACAGGGCGGTTACTGCGGAAAGATCGGCGAGCATTCTCATACCGTTGAGGCGGGCGAGGGGTACATCGTCGTAGACGGCAAGAAGATCACCATTTACAGCGAGAAGAACGCAGCGGATCTTCCTTGGGGTGAGATCGGCGTAGACGTAGTTCTCGAGTGCACCGGCTTCTACTGCTCCAAGGAGAAGTCTCAGGCTCACATCGACGCAGGCGCAAAGAAGGTCGTTATCTCCGCTCCCGCTGGAAACGATCTTAAGACCATCGTTTACAGCGTAAACGAGAAGACCCTTACCGCGGACGACAAGATCATCTCCGCTGCATCCTGCACCACCAACTGCCTTGCTCCTATGGCTGATACTCTTAACAAGTATGCGCCCATTCAGAGCGGTATCATGTCCACCATTCACGCTTACACCGGCGACCAGATGATCCTTGACGGTCCTCACAGAAAGGGCGACCTCCGCCGTGCACGCGCAGGCGCTGCAAACATCGTTCCGAACTCCACCGGCGCTGCAAAGGCTATCGGACTTGTTATTCCCGAGCTTAATGGTAAGCTTATCGGATCCGCTCAGCGTGTTCCCGTTCCGACCGGCTCCACTACTATCCTTACTGCTGTTGTCAAGGGCAAGGACGTTACCAAGGAAGGCATCAACGCCGCAATGAAGGCTGCTGCTTCCGAGTCCTTCGGCTACAACGACGAGCCCATCGTTTCCTCTGATGTTATCGGTATGCGTTACGGCTCTCTCTTCGATGCAACTCAGACCATGGTTGCAAAGATCGACGACGATACCTATCAGGTTCAGGTTGTTTCTTGGTATGACAACGAGAACTCCTACACCAGCCAGATGGTTCGTACTATCAAGTATTTCGCAGAGCTTGCATAAATTTGCGCAATATGAAGCGGACGGCAATTGCCGTCCGCTTTTTGCGTCCGGGGCGCCTCCGGCACGGCGTATGCCCTGCGCAAAAAACGATAAAAATGTATAAGCGGCATTGACAAATACAAACGGTTATGATAAAATATATCCAAACAGGCAGCGCCGAAAAGAAAGGACATTTCCCTGAATGGATACCAAAAGAAATTTAAGATATTTCACAGCACCGCTGATCTCTCCGTACACGGTTATCGGTCTTGTCGTCGCAATTGCGGGATTTGTAGTATGCCGTCTCTTTATGAGCGAGATACAGTGGGTAGCTTTTATCGGACTTGTTGTTATGGTCATCGGTATATGCATTATCGTTTACGGCGTGGGAAGAAAATCCAAACCGTCAGACCTTGATTTCCAGATTTACGAAAAGGTCAAGTATCTCGATGAGACCGCACAGAAGCGTCATGAAGTCTATGAATCTCATTTCAGCCGTATCATCCGTCCCGTTCATCTTAAAGGATACGATTATCTGACCGAAGGCATTATATTCAAAAAGGGAACCGATAATAAAAACCGTACCAATGTATATAATGCGGCGGTGCTTTACTTCACCGACGATACTATGTATGTCTACGGCAAGCATTTTTCGCTGACCGACGATCTTTTCGATAAGGAAATCGTCGGCAAATATAAGCTTACCGATCTCGATCATGCCGAGATAGTTGACGATGTGTTCGTATATACCCGTGACGAGAAGTATACTTACAGGGTGAATATCCATTCCTTCCGCGTGGTTGCCAACGACGGCAAGGACGCGGTCATGATGAGCGTTGATTACGGTGCGGATATGGATACTGCATGCGAGCAGATCAACCGCGTTATTCAGGTTGCGAAAGAGCGCGCGAACGCTTGACATTTTATTCGAAAAAAGCCATGGCTTATCGCCATGGCTTTTTTGCTGTCATGAGGAAGATCTTTTGCACGCTTGAAATTGCGGCGATTGTGCAAGGACGGAAGAAAGAATGCGGTGCTTTTGATACGGAAGCGCGTGCTGCGAAAGAAAACGTATCGCTGCGAGCCGCTCGGACGCTTGTGCGGCAGGGCTAAATTCGGGGATAGGGACTCTCTCACAAACTGTGCATTGACCGTTTTTGCATTCAAAACGAAAAAGTTGAAAAATCCGAAAAAAGATAAAAAAGATTGAAAAAAGGTGTTGACAAGGGGGAGAGGATGTGATATAATAACAAAGCTGTCCGCGAGAGGCAGCAAGCTCCTTGAAAATTGAACAACAACAAGCACAAGAGCGAACCTGAAGAGGTAAGCTCGAGGCTCTGAAGAATTCTAAAGAATTTCAAAAGATGCTCTTAAAACAATAGAGCGGAATCAACTTTGATGTATAGCCTCTGGTGAGGATATATATACAAACATTAGAGAGTTTGATCCTGGCTCAGGATGAACGCTGGCGGCGTGCATAACACATTCAAGTCGAACGGACGACTCGGAGCTTGCTCCGGGAAGTTAGTGGCGGACGGGTGAGTAACGCGTGAGCAACCTGCCTGTGTGAGCGGAATAACGTCCGGAAACAGACGCTAATACCGCATGACTCACGGACTTCGCATGGAGACCGTGGCAAAGATTTATCGCACACAGATGGGCTCGCGTCCGATTAGGCAGTTGGTGAGGTAACGGCTCACCAAACCGACGATCGGTAGCCGGACTGAGAGGTTGAACGGCCACATTGGAACTGAGAAACGGTCCAGACTCCTACGGGAGGCAGCAGTGGGGAATATTGGGCAATGGG
>JABLTO010224739.1_pt1 | contig 39721 bp, 43 predicted proteins | sample 7160091 | NCBI WGS metagenome assembly JABLTO01 (sample SAMN14651225, study PRJNA627086) | human gut metagenome | isolation source: feces | host: Homo sapiens
AGCGTGTCTGAAAAAGGCTTTTCGTGAGCTGCGAGTCTCAGTTTGTGGGAGATTTTATCCGAATGAGGGCGGCGTAGCGGGCTACGGCAACCGAACGATGGTAAAATATACCGCAAAGTGGGGCTTGCAGATTGCGGAAATGATTTTTCAGACACGCTCTAGGGTCTGTTTGAGTTTTTCCACTTCTGCAGGGATGTCCGGGCGGAAAGAGAGGTACCAGGTTTCGGTTTCGGTGATGTATTTTTGCCGGAAGTGTTTGCTGGTGCAGGAGGCAGTTCTCAGGTTATGGAGGCGGTCGGCTCCTTTTACGGCATAGGCTATGGGATTTTGGCGGATGCGGGTGACGTAGGTTTGCATGTCATAACCTTTTTCTTTGGTGAGCAATTTTACCGCTTGCAGGACTTCTTCACCGGCGATGGAGCGGATTTCGTCTTCGGTGGCATCCGTGTCTTCCAGAAGATCGTGGAACAAGGCGACAATCTGGTACTCGATATCATAGCCTTCTTTTTTCAGAATATCGGCTACCGCCAGCGGGTGCGTGATATACGGAGCCCCACCGATTCTTTTCTGGGTTCCATGTTTCTCTTTTGCAAATTCATATGCTTTTTCGTATAGTGCCTGATCATATACTATCTGCTTTTCTTTTGTCCGCATCTCTTCCATAAAACTGTCCTCTTTTTCTTTTGTGTTTACCACTTGTCTCTCCTAACGGGATAAGTATTGTTTTAATAATTTTTTACTCTTGTCTCTCATTTTTCTTGAATATAATCGAACGCGATCCTGTCGCTTCCGTCTCTTGTATGGATGATTCCGCACTCCTGGAATCCATACGAGCGGATGGCTCCCTGCATCGGTTTGTTATTTGCATGGGTATCGATTCTCAGATAACTGCACTTTTCTCTGCAAAAATCAAAGCACCTTCTCGCAAATCCTTTTGTAGTGCCATCAGAAGCGATTCGATGAATCGTTCCATATTCTTTCTCACTGCGCCATGCACCCTGATAGATTACGCGATATGTAGGATCCTCTCCAATGATAAAGACAAATACCCCAACCACCTTCTCATTTTCCATGCAGACATAGCAATGATCTGCTGCAATATCCTTTTCCACGATCTCTCGCGACGGATATCCCTCTTCCCATTGTGTTGGATTGCCATTTTCTTTCATGAATTTTCTTGCCTTTTCATAAATCTCCAGGATCTCTGGTATATGTGTTTCATTTGCCTTTATAATCTCCATTATTCCTCTCCTACTATTTTTCTTTATTATGTATTTTTTCCATTTATACAGCTACTAAAATCTTTTTTCGATTTCTTTCACTGTTTCCAGACTTACATCTTTCATACTCGCAATCATTTCTGCCGTATTTCCTTTTTTCAACATTACCGTAATAATATAATATCCGTTATCCCTTGCTTTCGCACACTATACATCTGCGTATTGTAATCTCTTATTGCTTTCTCTCTTGCCTCATATTCCAGCCGTTTTCTTTCGTCTGCACTCATTTGTTCCAGCATATCATATGCTTCCTGCATATAAGGATCTTTCTTTTTCTCCATTCATTTTCTCCTGTATCTTTCTTATTTACGAAATATATACAGGAATGTTTTCTACCACCATAGTAACATATCTTTTTCTGCTCGAAAAGACAGAACGCATGAAGAATTTTCCTGTAATATTCCTTTGGTTTGTATCGGATTATTTCTCAGGAATCTGAGATTGATATGAGTTTCCGATAGGACATTAAAACGCAAAAAGTAACCGGCGAATGCATCCATTATCCTGCATTCGCCGGTTACTCCCATTATTTTTTAAATTTTTCCGGTAGCAACAACTGCCCTACTGGTTTTCCCCAACAGCTACCTCATAGAAATTATCTTCTGTCAGACCCTGGTCGCCGACTGGTGTATCATTCAGGAACAGGAAGTATGCGATCTGGTCCGGATCGATGATGCGGTCGGTTGCGTAGGCGTAGACATAATCATCGGAACTGTTATTCTGGTATCCGATCACACCGCCGCCCATATACATATTTTTGATCACGGTGCCATCTTTTAATTTGATTCCCATCAGAGCCGGAGCTTCCTTAAATGTCGTGCTTTTCGAAGTTGTTCCGTCTTCATTTTCCGTGGTAATGATTTCTTTCTGTAACGGGAAATTGTATTCTGCATAAACAGAGATTGGAGAAACCTCTACGGTCTGGATCGTTGCACCGCTGTCTCCCAGTGGCTGGTTCAGGGTATATGTCTTTGCAGTATCCGCGCCGCCGAGTGTCCATTCAAAACTCCAGGTGCCTTCCAGTGTCTTGGTGAATTCCGCCTTATCTACCGTTCCCAAATCCTTCAGTTCCACCTGAATATCCTTTCCGATAAAGAATCCTTTTTCGCTATAGTTGTTCATATTGATGTCAAATTCCATGCTGCCATCTTCCTGTACATAGTAATACATCATGTCTCCATTTTCGTCCAATGCAGAACTTCCATCGGAAGCCCGCACCGGCATTCCGTCATCTCCTGCGATGATGCCGTCATAGAATCCGGCATTCAGGTTCAGATCCTCTTTTCCGTCCACCAGCACGCTGATGCTTCCAAAGTCCGGCTGCTGTCCGTCTTCCACTTGAAATCCCTCTACTTTGAAAGAAATATGGCTGTTGTAATTATCCGTGATACTCTGCTCTGCCGTCACGGTCACGCCCGCATCTGTGCAGGACTGACTGGTAAATGCTGCCATTCCGTTGTCTTCCAGCTGTTTCTGCTGTGTTTCCGTTGCCTGCATACCTTCTGCCATGCCGGTGCTCCACTTCATATAAGCGGCTGCTCCTGCCGTAACGGTTGCAGTCGCCAGTGCCGCAACTGCTGCCACTGCAGCAATCTTTCTTTTGGAAAATACTTTTCTTCCTGTTCTTTTCTTGTTATATGAAACTACTTTCTTATTATCCATACCGGTTTCCTCCTGTTCTGCACGAATCTTTGCAAATGCCTGATCTGCTTTTTTTCTTACCACTTCCGGAATCTCCACATCCTGCTGCAGTGTCCGTAAAATTCTATCATTACTCATATAAATACTCTCCTGTCTGTCAAATCTCTGATTCTCTCTGTCCTGATTGCCTTCTGTCTTCCCGACCGGTCTTTCTAATTCACAACTTTCAGTTGCAAAAGCCCCGCCAGCTGTTCCCGTCCCCGTGCCAGTCTGCTTCGCACGGTTCCCTCCGGGATGTCCAGAATCTGACTGATCTCGCTGGTCTTGAAGCCTTCAATATAATACAGCATCACCACCAGCCGGAAATTCTCCGCCAGACTGTTCAGTGCCTCTTTCCACTCACTGTTCTCAAATCCATCGTCCACATCCGGCGTCTCCGGGATCTCGTCCATCCAGACCATCTGCTTTCTTTTTCGCAGAATATCGTTACATTTGTTCAGCAGAATCCTGGTCATCCAGGTACGAAAATATCTGGCTTCCTTCAACTGGGAAAGTTTCTCCCAACACACCAGAATCGTATCCGAAATCGCATCTGCAATATCCTCGTCATTGCAAAGAACCGACCGTGCCGCCTTATACATATTCTGCATCTGGCTCTCCATCAGTGCCGTAAAAGCATCCGGATCTCCGTTCCTTGCCTGACTGATTAATTCTTCCATTTGTTGTCCTTTCTGTTTGTACGTACAAAAACAGGTGCTTTTCTTTAACGTTTACATACATTAGACGGTAACGCAAGGACTTTCGCTCCCAAAAAATGATAAAAATTAAAAAAAGGCTTCGCCACGGTATTTTTCAACACCATGGTAAAGCCCTGTTCTTATCTACTTCTTTTACTTATTCTCACTCTCCGATGTCCCCGGCTCCGCGTCTTTCCACTCTACCGTGTACTCCTCGCCAATACTTTCTCCTATATTTTTTATGTATTCTTCCAGCAGAGTCTTTGCTCTTTCTTTAGCCCGCATAAGCGTCTCATTATCTTTTTCAGCTTTTTCCTCCATATCACTTTGTGCCTTATTTAATGTCTCTACTTTCTCTTCTGTTGAAATACTGGTTAAAAAACCTTTGTCCGTTAATGGTGTACTAATAGAATCTTCATCTACATCCACACTCAACACCTGCGCATCTGGTATCGTTATTGTCACCACTCCATTTTTACTTGGTTCTGATACTGTTACTTTATTAATATCAACTCCATATTCGATAATTCCATCGTATTCTGTCCAGATTTTTTTATACCCAGTTTTCAGCCATTTACCGAAAATACCGCTCGCTTTTGTTTCTGTCTTTGCAACATTATGATAATAACATTTTAAAGTAGCTAATTCACATACCGACGTGATTCCTGAAAAATCTGCTACCTCTTTTTCTTTTCCACAACCGGAAAAACATAATGTACACAAAAGCATATTGAATACTATTATTTTTATCTTCTTATGTATTTTCATTCTATTTTCCTCCTATGTTTCTTCCATTCATATTACCATTGAAGTGTATATTCAGCACTCTTCAAAATCGGTGAAAGCAATGCCTCAATAGCTGACTTCAAATTTTCTTCTGCTGTCTGATATAATCCCGGTGCCTCTCCTGCTTCGTTCAATGCATCATTTTTACACAATGTTATAATATCCTTTATTTCAATTTTAGGATTCTCCGGCATATAACTTAATGTATCTGTATTCACTGTTGCTGTGTTTATCGTAATCTCAGGTAATTTGGGCGTTACAGTTTTATTTTCTTTATCAATGGAAAATTTCACTTTATCCATATCAATTCCACTTTTTATAGTGGCTTCATAAGCAATATGGCATTCTATCTTATCTGGATTTTTTTCATCATATTTATCTGCAATTCCATTATATATAAATTCTGCCGTAGACAATTCATTGATGTTAATTACTTTTTCTAGTTGGGAAGAGGTAATCACATCCTCTTTCCTTATTTTACTAATCGCACCTGGTACAAAAAGTCCCGCCACTACCCCGACAACAATCGCAGTCACTAATACCCCACCAATAATTTTCCTTTTTATTTTCTTTTTCATTTTTTTGCCCCTGTTTTTATTTTGTAAATCATATTTTCAATTATACAATACATTTTACATACTGTCATTTTATATTATCACTTTTAGCCAAATAAATTAAATTATTTTCGATTGTTAAAAAGTCCAAGACACCAATCATTTGAATGTCTTGGACTGATAAAATATACGTCAGCAATTACCGTTGAAACAAACAGATACGGAGTTTGCTTTCTTCTTATACTTTACATTTGTTTTTATAAAGCTGCTTCTACCAGTGCTTTCGTATATTCTTCCCTCGGTTCCCCAATCACCTGATCCGGCGTCCCTTCCTCTATGATCTTTCCCTGATACATCACCAGCACATGGTCGCACATCGCCTGAACCAGAGCCAGATCATGGCAGATCAAAAGGATCGCCACACCGGTTTCTTTCTGTAATTTCTGTAACAGTTTCACAATCTGTGCCTGAACGGTCACATCCAGGGCACTTGTCGCCTCGTCGCAGATCAGCAGTTTCGGTTTGACGGCAAGGGCGCGGGCGATCGCGGCACGCTGGCACTGTCCGCCGCTGACTTCGTGAGGATAGCGTTTTCCGTATTCTGCAGAAAGTTCCACCATCGCAAGCAATGCTTCCATCCGCTGTCTGGCTTCTTCTTTTTTCATGCCCTGGTTGCGCATGCTTTCCATAATGCCATCTCCCAGCGTCCGCCGCGGATCAAAGGATGCCTGCGGGTTCTGAAAGACCATCTGCACCTTTCCGTAAAACTGCCGCAGATTCTTTCCCTTTAAAAAAACGGTTTCCTCCCCCTCCAGCAAAACGCTTCCTGCGTCCGGCTTTTTCAGGTGTGTGATCATCCTTGCGATCGTACTTTTCCCGCATCCACTCTCGCCGACCAGACCGACACATTCCCCGGGCAGCACCGAAAAGCTCACATCATCTACCGCCGCAAATTCCCGGTCGCCGTCCTGAAATCGTTTGGTCAGTTTCTTTATTTCCAGTAATTTTTCCATCTTTATCCCCTTTTCAGCCGTAACACGGATGCCAGTAGTTTTTTCGTATACGGAGCCTGTGGGTCTTCCAGAACCGCTTCTTTCTCTCCATATTCCACAAGCCGTCCATCATGCATCACTGCGATGTGATCCGCCATTTTCCGAACCACACCGATATTATGTGTCACGATCACGATTGCCGTTCCATACGTTTCCCGCAGTTCTATCAGCTCCCGGACCACCTGCGCCTGTACCAAGACATCCAGTGCACTGGTCGGCTCATCGGCAAAAAGGAGCGACGGTTCCAGCACCATCGCCATCATGATCCCGACACGCTGGTTCATGCCACCGGAAAGTTCAAACGGATAACTGCGCAGGATCCTCTCCCCATTTTCCAGTCTCATCTGTGAAAAAATCTGCAATGCCCGTTCCCGGATCTCTTCTTTTTCCATCTTTTTGTGCTGCTGTACACTCTCATACAGCTGTTCGTCGATCCGCCGCACCGGACAGAGTGACTGTTCCGTATTCTGGAAAATCATCCCCATCTCCGGTCCCCGGATTGCTCGGAGTTCTTCATCCGTCGCTCCAGTCACCGACATTCCTTTATAAATGATTTCTCCATCCGTAACGCGTCCGCGATTTTCCAGAAGTCCCATTGCCGCACGGATCACCGTACTTTTTCCACCGCCGGACTCCCCCACGATTCCAAGGATTTCTCCCGGCTGCACCTGGATGGAAAAATCTTTCACCACACATTCCTGTTCATATGCAATATTTACATGATTCATCTGCAATACTGCCTGTTCCATCTTTATTATTCCTCTTTATCTGTCATTTTCATCTGTATTTTTTCGTTCTTTCGGATCCAGCACATCCCGCAGCGCATCTCCCAGCAGATGAAAGACCACCACCGTCACAAAGATACCAAGTCCCGGCGTCAGGATCGTCCACGGGGCGGTCTGCAGCATGCTTCTTCCCTCACTCATCATCGATCCCCATTCCGGAACCGGCGGTTTTGCCCCCAGTCCGAGATAGGACAATCCGGCGATCTCCATGATCATCGTTCCAATATCCAGCACCGCAGTCACCAGGATCGGTCCGGCAATATTCGGTAAAATGTGTTTTCCCATGATTTTCAAGTTTCCGCTTCCCGACAGCTTTGCTGCCTGCAGATACGGCATTTCTTTCATTGCGAGCACCTGGCTCCTTGCCAGTCTCGCGTATTTAGGCCAGGACACACACACCAGCGCGATCACCGCATTGAAAAGTCCGCCGCCAAGCACTCCTGCCACTGCAATAGCAAATACAATACCCGGAAATGCCAGAAATACATCGGCGATCCGCATCAGCACGGTATCCGTTTTCCCTCTCAGATATCCGCTGATCACACCGAGTATCGTACCGATCCCTGTGATCAGCAATACTGTACATAGTGATGCATAAATCGTCGTTCTTCCGCCCACCAGCACTCTCGCAAACAGATCCCGTCCATATCGATCCGTTCCAAACAGATGACCGGCTCCCGGTGCCTGGAGTGCTGCTCCAAGCTCCTGACTGTAGGGATCCTGTGGCACGATCAGGGATGAAACTGCCGCCAGCACCAGCAAAAGAGCCGTTAGAAAAAGCCATATCTCACATTTTCTTATTTTTTTCTTTTGTGTTTTCATTTCTCTCCTCCCAGACGAATCCGCGGATCCAGTCCATGATAGAGCAGATCTGTCCCCAGATTGATCACCATGTAAATCAGTGCCATCCAGATCACATACGCCTGCATCACCGGATAATCCCGCATCGTGATCGCATCGATCGCCATTTTCCCGACACCGTCCCAGGAAAAAATCGTCTCGACGATCGCCGTTCCTCCCAGCAGGGAACCGATTGATAATCCCAGCAGGGTAACGATGGCAAGCATGGCAGAACGTAGTACACTCTTATACAGGATCTTCTTTTCCGTGATTCCTCTGGCTCTTGCTCCCGTTACATATTCTTTCTGTAATTCTTCCAGTACCGCCGCACGGATCTGACGGGTATATTTTGCCGCCATCGCAATCGCAAGGGTCAGAGATGGAAGTAAGATTCCCTTCCATCCCTGACTGCTGCCAAGCACCGGAAGCCACTGCAATTTTACTGCAAATACATACAACAGCAATAATGCCACAAAAAAATTCGGCAAAGAATTGCCGATAAAGCTGAAAAAGCGAATCACCCGATCCAGCCAGCTGTCTTTCTTCACTGCTGCCGCCACACCAAGCGGAAACGACAGCAAGATCGTCAGAAGCAGGGAACAGACCGTCAGTTCCAGTGTCGCCGGAAGTTTCGATAAAAAGGTGCTTCCCACCGGTTTTCCGGATACATAGGAAGTGCCAAAATCCCCGTGTAACACCTGAACAAGCCAGGTTCCGTATTGTTTCCATAGTGGCTGATCCAGTCCAAGTTCTGCTTCCATCGCTGTCCGCTCTGCCTCAGAAAGGACACCGCCGGTATTTGCTTCTTTCATATCAATCGCTGTGACAGACGAGGTATGGAGCAAAAAAAAGGACAGCAGCGTGATTCCCAGCAGTACCGGAATCAGCTGCAGTACCCGTCGTCCGATATATTTTTTCATATGTAAGAATCCCCTCTTTTGATTTTATCATTTTTGATCCTCTTTATCATACCAGAAAAGCCATAGCAGAACAAGCATTCTCCCTCTGTGCGGTATTCATCTTTCGCATACCCTGCGCTCTTTTTTGAATAGCCACAAACCCCCCGGCAGGGTTGTAAAAGGAGAACCGCTCCGTTACAATTAGATACATGATTGTTGTACAGCAAAACGATACAACAGAGAAAAAGGAGAACATACATATGAAAAAGCATGTACTGCACTGGCGCTCTCTTGCAGCTGTTGCTCTCGCGGGCGCGGTGCTTTTATCCGGATGCGGAGGCTCCGCTTCCTCCAATGCAGCCTCTGCATCCTCCGACAGCCAGAAAATCTTCACGTTCGGAGATACCACTTTCAACGCGGAAAACGGAGAATCCGATATCAATCCCCATTCCGAGTATTCCGGCTGGGCGTGTATCCGCTACGGTGTCGGTGAAACACTGTTTCGCTATTCCGATTCGATGGAACTGGAACCCTGGCTGGCTACCGGCTATGAGCAGACCGATGAAAATACCTGGGTGATCACCCTGCGGGACAATGTGACGTTTTCCAGCGGACGGACAATGGATGCAGCTTCCGTGAAAGAATGTCTGGAAGATCTGATTGCTGAAAATGAACGAGCAAATGGAGATCTGAAGTTAAAAGACATGCAGGCAGACGGTCAGACGCTCACCCTGACCACTGAAGAACCGGTTCCTGCGCTGATGAATTATCTGTCCGATCCTTACGGCTGTATCATTGATATGGAAGCCGGCATCACCGATGAGGGAATCGTTGCCGGAACCGGTCCTTATATCGCAACGGAGCTGGAAACGGATCACGGTCTGACACTGGTAAAAAATGAAAATTACTGGGATGGCACTCCGTCTCTGGACACGATCTATGTAAAAACGATCTCGGATGGAGATACCCTGACGATGGCTTTGCAGTCCGGGGAACTGGATGCGGCTTACGGACTTCCGTATTCGAGTCTGCCACTGTTTGATAACGATAGTTATACAATCTCCTCCTGTGAGACTTCCCGGTCTTTTTTCGCACAGATGAATTATGAAAATGAGATTCTGCAGGATGACCGAGTGCGGGAAGCGATCGCAATGAGCATCGATAAAGAGAATTTTACTTCGGTTTTGCTGGATGGCAACGGAACAGCCGCCGTCGGTCCTTTTCCGTCTGCGTTTTCTTTTGGAGACAGTACGGTTACAGCGGATGCTTATGATCCGGAACAGGCAGCTGCCCTTCTGAAGGAAGCCGGATGGACGGATACGGATGGGGATGGGTATGTGGATAAAGACGGGAAAAAGCTGACGCTTCGCTGGCTCACCTATCCAAGCCGACAGGAACTTCCGCTTCTGGCGGAATCGGCGCAGGATTCGTTAAAGAAGATCGGGATCGATCTGGAGATCAACTGTACGGCAAGTCATCTGGATCTTTTGGCAAATGGGCAGTGGGATATTTATGCCAGTGCTTTCGTCTGTGCACCGACCGGGGACCCGGAGTACTTCTTTACAACGCACTGTCTCGATAGTTCTTCGAAGAACAGGGGAAATTATCACAGTGATCAGCTCGAAGATCTGGAGAAGAAGATGGCGGCTTCGTTTGATCCGGAGGAACGGGCGGAACTGGCTACGCAGATGACACAGGTGATTCTGGATGATCATGGATTTTTGTTTGCTTCCCATCTGAAGATGTCAATGGTGGCACGAGAAGGGGTGTCGGGATTGACGGCGCATGCCTGCGATTATTATGAGATTACCAAAGATCTGAAAAAAGAATAGAAAATACCCCCGTACCTGTCTGAATTTGCAGGTGCGGGGTATTTTTGTTGCATTGCATATCAAAATCTTGATTATCTTCTGTTTCTTCCATATCGGTGAAGTTTCCGATAAATCAGTGGAAATACCAAAAGCGATGTCACGGTATACAATACCATGACCAGAGGGATCTGACAAACCATGAAGGGACCGAATTGATAAATATTTATAGCATCTGCATAATTTCCTGTGTTAGTCAGAATACTTGGCATCAGGTTGAACACCCCAGCATACTTAGACAGCGCACGACCGATAAAAGGGAGCACACAGTACAGGAAAAACGGAATTCCTACAGCTACGCTGATGGTTCGTGTGATGGCAGCTGTCAGCATGGACAGGGAGGCAGCCAGGAGGCTCGCAATGTAGCCGCAGGTGAGCGTCAGCAGATAATACTGACCGAAGGTCATGATGTAAATACTGTATGGTTCCTGTAACTGGTACATGGTGTCTATGCCGCTGGTTCCCATAATTGCAAAAGACAGGGCGCTTAACAGGGTGATTCCGGTACAGTAGACGGCGGTTGTGGTACAGAGGGCTGCCAGGATTTTGATTTTGATGGCTTTGGTGCGGCCGTATTTTGTGGCGTAGAAGACAGCATCGGCTTTCAGCTGAAAGTCATCAGCAAAGATGCCGGCGCACATGAAACCGATGATGATCGCCAGGATGATTCCATATGTTTCCGCATACATGATCATGGTATCCCAGGAGGTGTATGCTTCGTATTGCAGAGGCAGTTTTATCTTGTTGTAAATGTTTTTCAGGTATTTTTGCTGTACCGGTGTGTGTCCGCAGGTTTCTGCTTCCTGTTTCATGTTTTCCTGATAGGTGCTGTATATGTTTCGGATCGTAGTTTCATCAGCCTGATCCAGCACACTCTCATCGTAGTCGCTCTCCGGAGTCAGAACACTGGTCAGAAACGTTTTGATATCATCAATGGGCTGCAGAAGGGTTCCGTACTGCCTGTCCAGTTCTTCCACAGTGTAATTTGTCTGGGACTCTTTGTTCTGCGTGTAGGCTTTTACCAGAGTTTCCGGTGTCAGTGTTCCGCTCCACTGATTTTTATTTGCACTAAGTTTTCTTGCGGAGGTCGGCGCAGTGCTGATGGTCCCGTCCTCCTTTACGTAGCGGTTGCTCGTAACGGCAAATCCGGCGAAGATGACCGCAAGGATCATCGCAGTTACCAGCGCAAACCGATTGATTTTCTTTGAAAATATCCGTTTCATTTCCAGCCTAAACATCTTTTTTCTCCTCCGATCTTTCTCCAAAATACAGCAAAAACGCATCTTCCAGATTTTTTTCTGTCTCTGCGGCTTCCTGCGTCGGTCTTTCTTTTGCTATGATCCGCAGCTCGGCGCCATGTTCTGTCGTTCGGATATTTCCCACCAGATAATTTTTCATATATCTGTCCACCAGTTTTCTCGGCACCTCGCACAGCCATACCCTTTCTTTCATGGAGTCCAGCAGTTCTTCGGCGGTTCCTGTGTAGAACAGTTTTCCGTCTTTTATCAGCATGATATCGTTGGCGATGTATTCAATATCTGATACGATATGTGTTGACAGGAGTACCAACCGTTCCTCGGACAGTTCACTGATCAGATTTCGAAAACGGATTCTCTCGTTCGGATCCAGACCGGCAGTCGGTTCGTCCAGAACCAGGATCCGCGGATCGTTCAGCATCGCCTGGGCAATTCCCACGCGCCGCAGCATTCCTCCGGAGAGGTTTTTCATTTTTCTTCCTCGAAATTTTTCCATACCTACCTGCCGCAACAATTGTGTTGCTTTTTTTCTGGCGTACGAATGGTGCAGTCCTTTGATGGATGCCACATACAGCAGATAGTCATACACGCTCAGATCCGGGTAATAGCCGAATTCCTGTGGCAGGTAGCCGAGGATTTCCCGGTATTCGCTTCCCATATCTTGAATATTTTTTCCGTTCCACAGGATTTCCCCTTCTGACGGCTGAATGATCGTACAGAGCATCCGCATCAATGTTGTTTTTCCTGCGCCGTTGACACCGAGAAGTCCGTAAACGCCTTTTCCCATCGTACAGGTTATATGATCTGCCGCTTTTACTTTCCCGTATTGCTTCGTTACATTTTTAAGCTCTAACTTCATATTCATACTCCTTCAGTAATTTTTCAGCAAAGGCCAGTGATTTTCTGACACAGAACACCAGATACGCAAAAGACAACACCGTCATCGCTCCCCATACCGATGCTGCGATTCTCGCATACACCGCAGCGTTGGATACAATCAGCATCCAGATACTCACCCACATCAGGCACAGCAAAATTGCCGGATATTCCGAACGTCCCCATTTCCCGGAAAGCATCCGAAAGCAGATGCAACAGGATACATTTGCCGGAAGCAACAGGTTGACAATCAGATGATACAACGGAATGGCAACCGTATGGCTGGTGACCGCCAGAAAGATCATCACAATCCCAAAATCCACAATGCCAAACAGAAGAATCCTGGCGGCACAGATCTGGCGCAGCATATAGTAAGACGCCTGTTCGATCTCGATGGCTGCATGTTTCTGATTTTTCCACAGTTCCGGCACGATCAAGATCACGAAAATCGTGGCAAATACACCCATCTGGCGTGTCATATCGTTCAGATCTTCGGCATAATTTTCCATCCAGAACCACAGCCAGGCAAGCACCATTCCCTGCAGAAGCCACCACCGTTTCCGAATAAATCCAAACTGTTGATACAGGAATTCAAAGTATGTGCCCCATGGAGTTTCTGTTTTCGACACCTGCTTTTTTATGGTATCCTGACACGCCTGGATGGTTCGTTGTTGTGCTTCTTTTTCTACACAGTTACCGCGCACGTACGTTTTATACTCCTGTATCCGGTCTTCATATTTTTTCATCAATCTTCCACCTCCAGTTCTTCTTTTAAAAGTTCCCTTGCACGCCCGATCCGGTATTTTACAAGGGACAGGCTGATATGCAGCAGGTTTGCAATCTCTTTTTGTTTCAGTTCTTGAAAGAAAAACAGGATCGCTGTTTCCCGGATCTCCTCCGGAAGGTTTCGCACCGCCTGCTCGATCTCCAGACGGCCGCCCATTTCCTCCGAGTTTTTCTGACCTGACTCAGGAATTTTTTCCACCGGGAGATCTTTCTTCTTTTTGTAATAGTTCTTGGTTGTGTTGGCTGCAATTGTGTATAGATAGTTTTTTGCTTTTCCGTATTCTCTGTACCGGGACAGATTGGCAAAGAAGCTGGTAAATACTTCCTGGGTCAGGTCTTGTGCCTCATATCTGTCCGATATATGTAACAGACAATACTGATAAATACTGGGATAGTATTTTTTTACCAGCTTCTCGCATGCCTCTTCATCTCCATCCCTGGCACGGCGTACCAGAAAAAAATCATTGGTATGCTCCATTTCACATGTTTCCTCCTCTGCGCGCCGAATTGCTCTTTTCATCCGCTCTTTATCATACAACAACCGGGGTAGGAAAAAAGTTAGGGTTCTCTTGGGATTTTCTTTATTTTTTGTATTGTTCCAGATATTCTTCCAGACATAGATTTTCTTCTTTCATGGTTTTTGCGGCGTCTTTTCCCACGTAGCGGTAGTGCCAGGGTTCGTTGCTGATCCTCGGCAGTTCGGTATCCTTCCCGGACAAACAGGGATAGACCGACTGCTCTTGCATCATCAAACATCTGCTGCAGAGACGGGTAGATTCTCTGGCCTACTTTTTTGCCGTTGGACAGTTCGATCAGGGTTACGGAGTAGTGGGCTGGGATCTTATGGGTTCGGTTTACAAGGAGTAGTTCCCAGTTTTCGGAGGAGTCTGTTGTAGTATGGTTGGAAAGTTCTGTTAAGATGGTTTTTATGGTGATTCCTGGGGATTCTGCGTTAAGCTGACAGGTTCGGTACAGGATGGCTGCCAGGAGGACGATCAGGAACAGGAGGGAGATTTTCAGGATGTGGTTTCGTTTTCGATAGTGTTTTTTGTTCATGTGTTATCACCTCTGTTTTTTTCTTTTCAGATGGGATAACAATTTGGGGGTGGGAAAAGTCAGGATGGGATAATGATTTCTGGCAAGGGGACGAAACAGATTCCGGGAGCCAGGGCGAGACAACCGCTGGTAACGCAAATCTGAGCTAGCCACCAACTCCGACTATGATTCACGAGTGCCAGCTGGCGCTCGCGAAAGTCTGCGTTGCATTGCATCCGAAGGACGCTGCCAGTGGCAGGTTCCGTAGGTAGGTGTCGGATCTCATCTTTGCTAAAAGCACCAGCAAAAGGCTGTCTCGCCCTGACGGGCTACGAGGGAGTTGGTAAACAGCAGTTATTCGTAAAGACATAATAATTTTTGGTTAATTAACGTATTACTTTTTGAATTTGTATTTTCCTTTCCCGTGACCGGATACTGTTTCAATAATATCTGCCTGCACCAGTTTGGAAAGAAATTTTGACGCACCGGAACCTTTCAGTTCAAGAAGCTCCATAATTGCACTTCTCTCAAAGGCTTCATCAAAGCCAAATTTCTCAAGGAGTTTGTAAACATGGACAAATGTCCACTTTTCTTCAGTCACTGATCATATACCCTGATGCCTCGAGGATTTCCAGTGCTTTCGTATAGTTTTCTTTTTTTACAAAAACATAGTCTGTATTGTAGGTGGATACGGCGAAGATGGAGATTTTATGATCTGCGAGAATCGCAGCAATTCTCGCTAGAATTCCAATCAGTGAAAAGGTCCAGTGTTCCCTGAATGCGAAAGGCTTTCCAGCCATCCTCGCGTTGTATCACATTAGGTGGAACTTCTTTTGTCAGGCATACTAACGATTTTTCCTCATCCGTTTTTTCGATAAAACAATATTCCGAATCCATATTTACAAGTGAGTAGTCTTCTACCTGACAGACAGAAAATTCTTGGTTTATTCTTTTTATTTTCATAACAGCACCTCACAAATCAATATATTGGTTCTAAGCCTCATTCCTCTTCTTTCACCAGGCAGATCAGATCATGATACCCTGACTGCTCCAGTAATTGCTGAAAGCCGGAAAGCACCTCTTCTCTGGTATAATTGTTGCTCGTCAGGAACTCGTTGTCTTTTTCGTTAATGTGTTCGTAAAAAAGTGCTCCCGCCATTACCGCTTCTTTGTTTGTGTAGTCCATACTGTCTAAAAACAGATTTTCTGCCTCGTTGATCTGTCCCACATCGATCATGTCCAAGAAATCTTTCAGGTTTTTTCCGGATACTTCATATTTGTTTTCCAGTTCAACGGAAACATATTTTTCTCCAAATACAACAACAAATAATACTCTTATCGTTTCCTTTATCATTCGCATAATGTAATCTTTTTCATCTGTGAAATTCATTTGCTCATCTCCTCAAACGCCTGGATCTCTTACTCTGTTTTATAAATATTTTTTCCAAATGCATACGCTTCTTTCAGATGGTTCGTCTTATCTATCTGCGGTTTTCCGTTTGTGGATCCACATCCGCCTGCCAGAAGCATTCCTTTGTTATGAAATCCGATATAGTTGATAACTGTAAATTTATAATAAGAAACTCATCTCATAGTGGCAGACAAGTCACCTCGTAAAAGCCGAATTTATTATTCTCCTGCAATATACTAACGCTAAGTCACAGCTAATGCCTTCCTGAGATATTCGATAAACATCTGCGTCGCAGGTGTCAGCTTCGTTCTGTCTTTCATCGCCAGTCCGATTTCTCTGTAATATGGAGTCCGAAAAGACCGGACGGCGATCCGGTATGGGATCCGTTTCAGGATCATGTCCGAGAGCACCCCGATTCCAAGTCCACGCTCCACCATCGCCATGATCGCATAAGATTCTATGTGCGCATCGATGCGAAAAATTTCCTCCGTACTGTACAAAGCTGTTGATTTATTACCTGCTGGTTATAAAATCGTGCGCCAGTCCCTGATGGATGATCTTTCCGGTCCCAAAAGTATCTGCTGGGACACCCGAATCCTGCAGGATGATGACAGGAGATTTACCTATGAGATCAGCAGATGTCTGTACTTCGACACCTGCAAATCCCATGGCTATCCGGAATTCTGTACCGTATTTTGCACTCATGACTGGTACGCCCTCGGTGTATTAAGGCATCATGCAAGATTCATCCGAAAATCTACGATCGCCGAAGACGGCACCGTATGCCACGATACCATAGCAAAAATAAAATAACGAATAAGATGAGTTCACTGAACGAACTATTGATATATAATGCAACAAATCAGGACACAAAATCGCGTGCGCCATCGATCCCATAGACGCATACCAGAATATACAGCATGTATCCCGGAATACAGATCAGCTTGAACCGCTTGCTGTTATTTCTGATCTTTTCATGCGTGGTAAGCCCAAGCTCCACACAGTGATCCTGCACACCCTGTTAGTTTATACTTACTGTCATTTTACCATACTCTTATTCGGAATTGCAAACAGTAACCATATCATGCAACGTAAGAACCACCGGAGACAGATGCAAATATTCACCTGTCTCCGGCGGTTCTTACGACATCTTCTGTGATGTCCGGTATTTATGCCAGTTCTCCGGTATTTCCGGTATATAACTGATAATATTTTCCTTTTTCTTCGATCAGCTGATCATGAGTTCCACGCTCGATGATACGTCCGTTTTCAAGGACCATAATACAGTCACTGTTTCTTACGGTGGACAGGCGGTGTGCGATGACGAAAGTGGTTCGTCCATGCATCAGCTTATCCATACCATCCTGTACCAGCTTCTCTGTTCTGGTATCGATCGAAGAAGTTGCTTCATCCAGGATCAGCACCGGCGGATCTGCTACCGCTGCACGGGCGATGGACAGAAGCTGTCTCTGCCCCTGGCTCAGGTTCGCACCATTGTTCGTCAGTTTCGTCTGATAACCATCCGGCAATCTCCGGATAAATCCGTCTGCGTTTGCAAGTTTTGCCGCTGCAATAACCTCTTCATCGGTGGCATCCAGCTTCCCATAACGGATATTTTCCATAACCGTGTTGGTAAACAGCTGGGTATCCTGAAGAACGATGCCCAGAGAACGACGCAGATCTGCTTTTTTGATCTTGTTGATATTGATGCCGTCATATCGGATCTTTCCATCCTGAATATCATAAAAACGGTTGATCAGATTGGTGATCGTGGTCTTTCCTGCTCCGGTAGAACCAACAAATGCAATCTTCTGACCCGGTTTTGCAAAGAGCTTGACATCATGCAGAACCATCTTTTTCTCATCATATCCAAAATCCACACTATTAAATACCACATCACCTTCCAACGGCTGATAAGTTGTTGTATTATCCGCTTTGTGATAATGTTTCCATGCCCATTGACCGGTATGTTTCTGTGCTTCACGTACCTCACCATTCTCAATTTCCGCGTTAACCAGTGTAACATATCCTTCGTCCAGTTCCGGTTTTTCATCCAGGATACGGAAGATACGGTCTGCACCTGCCAGTGCCATAACCACACTGTTTAACTGCTGGCTGACCTGGTTGATCGGCATGTTGATACTCTTGTTAAAGGTCAGGAAACTCGCCAGTGCACCAAGAGTCAGACCGCCGACTCCGTAAGTGGCAAAGATACCACCTGCGATCGCACACACCACATAGCTGACATTTCCCAGCTGTGCATTGACAGGTCCCAGGATATTACCGTATTTGTTCGCATTGTTGGCACTGTCATAAAGTTCATCGTTTAACTGATTGAACTTTTCCAGACTCTCTTCTTCGTGACAGAACACTTTTACTACTTTCTGTCCTTCCATCATCTCTTCAATATAACCGTTTACCGCACCCAGTGATTTCTGCTGTGCAAGGAAATATCTGCCGCTCAGTCCGGCTACTTTCTTCGTAGTAAACAGCATGATGGCGATCATCACCAGAGATACCAGTGTCAGCGGTATACTCAGAATGATCATGCTGACAAAGACACTGACAATCGTGATCACACTGGATAACAGCTGTGGCATACTCTGGCTGATCATCTGACGCAGCGTATCAATATCATTTGTGTAGATTGACATGATATCGCCGTGCGCATGAGTATCAAAATATTTGATCGGCAGGCTCTCCATGTGATGGAACATATCATTTCTCAGATTCTTCAGTGTTCCCTGTGTCACATATACCATGATCCGGTTATAGGAAAAGGTAGCCAAAACACCGATCAGATAGAATACCGCAACCTTCAGGATCGCTCCAAGCAGCGGACCGAAATCCGGACTGCTCTGCCCGATCATTGGCATGATATACAGATCGATCAGATTTTTCATAAACATGGTTCCCTGAACATTGGCTATGACACTGACGAAAATACATACTGCCACGATCACCAGATGAATTCCATAATTTTTTCCGACATATTTTAAAAGACGTCCCATCAGTTTTCCCGGATTTTCAACCCGGGGTTTCGGACCTCTCGGTCCTCTTGGTCCTGGTTCTGGCATGATCAGGCACCTCCTTTCTCGTCAAAATCTCCGCCGCCCTGGGTCTGAGATTCATATACTTCTCTGTAAATCTGATTATTTGCAAGCAGTTCTTCGTGAGTACCAAAGCCGTCTACCTGACCGTCATTCATGACGATGATCCGGTCTGCCCCCTGTACACTAGAGATTCTCTGTGCGATGATTAGTTTCGTCGTACCTGGAATCTCTTTTGCAAAAGCTTCCCTGATCCGTGCATCGGTAGCAGTATCAACGGCACTGGTAGAATCATCCAGAATCAGTACTTTCGGTTTCTTTAACAATGCTCTGGCGATACACAGACGCTGCTTTTGTCCACCGGATACATTGGAACCACCCTGTTCGATATAGGTTTCATATCCATCCGGCATCTTCTCGATAAATTCATCGGCGCAGGCCAGCTGGCAGGCGCGGATGCATTCTTCTTTGCTCGCTTCTTTGTTACCCCAGCGCAGATTTTCCAGAATCGTTCCGGAAAACAGCACGTTTTTCTGCAGTACCACGGCTACCTGATTTCGCAGAGTCTCCATATCATAAGACCGCACATCCATACCGCCGACTTTGATATTTCCGGTGGTCACATCGTACAGACGACTGATCAGATTAACCAGACTGGACTTCGCACTTCCGGTTCCACCGATGATACCAATCGTCTCTCCTGCATGAATATTCAGATTGATATCTTTTAAGACATATTCGCCGCTTCCTTTTTTGTAGCTGAAGTTTACATGATCAAAGACGATACTTCCATCTTTTACTTCTGTCACCGGTCTTTCCGGATTGGTCAGTTCCGGTTTTTCTTCCAAAACCTCTGTGATTCGTTCTGCACTCGCCACACTCATGGATACCATAACAAATACCATGGACACCATCATCAGGCTCATCAGAATATTCATACAATATGTAAGAAGACTCATCAGTTCTCCGGTGGTCAGCTGATCGGTTACGATCATCTTTGCACCCAGCCAGCTGATCCCGAGGATACAGCTGTATACTGCAAACTGCATCAGAGGTGCATTATAAGACAGGATCTTTTCTGCTTTTACAAACATTTTATATACATTGTAACTTGCTTTAGAAAACTTTTTGTCTTCATAATCTTCTCTCACATACGCTTTTACCACACGGATACCGGAAATATTTTCCTGCACACTCGCATTCAGATCATCATATTTTTTAAATACTTCCTGAAAATATCCGGACACCCGGCTGATGATAAAGAACAGGCATGCGCCAAGGATAATAACTGCCACCAGATAAATACTTGCCAGTTTTGCATTGATATAAAAGGACATGATCATCGCACAGACCATGCTGATCGGCGCACGCACAAACATACGAAGCAGCATCTGGTATGCATTCTGTACATTGGTTACATCCGTGGTCAGTCGTGTGATCAGTCCGGCGGTACTGAACCGGTCGATATTGGAAAATGAAAACTGCTGAATGTTTTCATACATGGCTTTTCGCAGGTTTCTTGCAAATCCTGCGGAAGCATTAGCTCCACAGACACCTCCCATGATGCCTGCATACAGACCGATCAGTGCTGCCACGATCATCCATCCGCCTATGATACAGATATGGCGGATATCTCCTTTCTCCACACCATCATCGATGATAGATGCCATGAGAAAAGGAATCAGCATCTCCATCAGAACTTCCAGAATCATAAATAACGGGGTCTTGATGGAGTCTTTCTTGAACTCTTTGATCTGAGCTCCCAGCGTTTTAAGCATTACTCTCTCCTCCTGTTTGTTTCTTCCTGTTGAATCTCAATATTGGAACGCATCTTGCGGATCACACGGAAAAATACTTCCAGCTCTTCATCTGAGATTCCCTGACGAAGCAGTGTTTCCATCTGATTGATATTTCGAATGGTTCCTTCTTCCATATTCACGCCAAGTGCAGTCAGTTCCAGCTTTTTCAGTCTGGCATCCCGCTCCACACTGACTCTTCGAATATAACCCTTTTTCTCCATCAGTTTGAGAATTCCCGTGGCTGTCGATCGTGCAATGGAAAATTCCGCCTCGATATCCCGCTGATACACTTCTTTTCCTTCATGTTCATAAAGAAATCGAATGATCCAGCACTGCATCATCGTCAGCTCTTCACCGCCGACTGAGGCCCGGTAAGCAGCCATTCGGCTGTGGATCTCGTTTTCCAGACGTTTATTCTCATAACCGATGTGATCCTTGTATTCTACTTTCAGCATCCTGTGACCTCCTTTCTGTTTGTTCGGATGCGAACAGTTCGGTAGCGTTCGTTCGTTCACGAACTATTTTATGACAAATATTTTCTTTTGTCAATAATTGCATATAAAAAACACTTTATGAATATTTTGTGAACACAGCACAACTAAAAAAGGTCCACCGGACCTTTTTGTCGTATGCTTGGCAACGTAAAAAGACGCAGATCATATTTCTACGACCTGCGCCCCTTCTTATCTTCCTGCATCTTCCGGTTTACACCATCTGTATGCATTTTATTTGATTTTTCTTAGATCTCAGCCAGTTTCAGCAGATCCGGGATCTTGGATTCCCATCCGAGAGCCATGATATGAACACCCTGGCAGTATGGCTTACACTCTTTGATGATACGTGCAGCGATCTCTACGCCGGTGATACCTGCTTTTGTTCTTTCTTTGTCTGCTTTCAGTTCTTCGATCATCTCATCCGGAACATGGATACCGGCAACGTTATTGTTCATGAATTTTACCATACCGGCTGATTTCGGGATGATGATACCAACCTGTACCGGTTTTCCGAACTGTTTTGCTTTTTCCATGAATTTGATGAATTTTTCCGGCTCAAAAACAGCCTGTGTCTGGAAATATTCTGCACCGGCAGCTACTTTTCTTTCCATCTTAGCCAGCTGTGCGTCAACGGAATCGCTGCATGGAGATACAACAGCACCTTTGGAGAACTTCGGCGGTTCGCCAACCAGCTGATTGCCACCCAGATCTACGCCTTCTTCCAGCAGTTTTACGGTATGTAACAGAGATACGGAATCCAGGTCAAATACCGGTTTTGCCTGTGGATGATCACCCATTTTTGTGTGGTCACCGGTCAGACACAGGATGTTGTCGATACCGAACATTGCTGCGCTCAGAAGATCAGATTCCAGAGCGATACGGTTTCTGTCACGACAGGCCAGCTGGAAGATCGGATTCATCCCTGCATCTTTCAGGACTTTACACATAGCCAGAGAGCCAAGACGCATAACAGAAGACTGATTATCGGTCACATTGACTGCATGAACATCTTTCAGATAAGTTTTTGCTTCTTCTACCAGTTCGTCCACATGGATTCCTTTTGGCGGTCCTACTTCTGCAGAAACTACAAATTCACCACGGTCGAATAATTCTTTCATTTTCATTATACATTGCTCCAATCATATTAAAATTTTATCGATGCATCGTATTATGTATCTTATATTATTTTGCTACTTCATCGTCTGTTGCAAAATTGTGAATCTGTGTCGGGCATTTCAGTACATCCAGACGTCCAATGGCTTCGAGCCGTCTGTAGATACGTTCCCATCCACATTCCATCGTATTATCAACTTCACACATGCCGTTCTTGGAACCGCCACACTGTCCGTTGACAAGGCTCTTGGAACATGCTGTGATCGGGCAGATTCCACCGGTCACGTTCAGATAACACTCACCGCACTGGTCACATTTGTACTCTAACGGTGTCACGCCCTGGAAACCAGGAAGCGGATAGGTATCGCACGCTGCGCATACCTTCTTGTCATCCAGATATTCTGCGATTGTCTGTACGCCAACGCCACAGGAAAATACTAAAACCAGATCAGATGCCTGGATCTTTTCCATATGTTTTTTCAGGCGCAATTCCATATTTTCCGGATTACAGATATAATCGGTAGTCATGATTCCTGTTACATTGCCTTCAGCGGAAAGTTCCTTCTGAAGTTCTACAGCTTCTTTTTCCGGAAAATGCACTTCTTTACATCCATGGCAGTTGATGATGAAAACTTTTTTCCCTGCCACCAGAGAGTTGATCATCTCTTTGTCTTTTAACTGGGTAATTAACATATTATTTCATCCCCCTTACTGCATTTTTTCCGGCTTTGATTCTGTCAATAATAGAGATCTTGGAAGAACAGATATACTGGCAGCAGCGACATTCCACGCAATCCATGACGTGCATGTCTCTCATTCCTTCCCAGTTCTCCTGATCTGCATATTTTACAAAATACAGCGGTGAAAGTTCCATCGGACAAACATCTACGCAGCGGCCGCACTTGATGCAGGCCTGCTCTTTTGTCTCATCGGTATCGCTCGCGATGATACCGTTGGAGCCCTTCATCATCGGTACTTCCAGGTCTTTTAACGGGAATCCCATCATCGGTCCGCCCATCTTAACCAGAACATCATCATCGGTAAATCCGCCACAGTAATCGATCAGCTCTTTTACGCTGGTACCGATCTTGATGACAAAGTTGCCCGGATGTTTGATCTTCTCGCCTGTTACGGTTGCAACACGCTCGATCAGAGGCATACCTTTCCGGATCGCATCGGAAATTGCTTTCACAGTACTGATATTATCTACCACAACGCCAACATCTGCCGGGAGACCGCCGCTTGGAACCTGTCTGCCCATGACACGTTTGATCAGAGTTTTCTCAGCGCCCTGCGGGTATTTGGTTCTTGCTACGAATACTTCCATGTTGCCGATATTTGCAACTTTCTCCTGCATCAGTTCAATGGCATCCGGTTTGTTATCTTCAATGACGATAATACCTTTTTCAGCACCTGTTGTTTTCAGGATTGCTTTCAGACCATAAATGATATCATCTGCATATTCCAGAAGAACTCTGTGGTCTGCGGTCAGCAGAGGTTCACATTCACATCCGTTCAGAAGGATGGTATCTACCGGTTTCGCCGGTTTCAGTTTGACACAGGTCGGGAAACCTGCTCCACCCATACCAACGATACCTGCTTCGCGGATGATATCAATGATTTCGTCCGGAGTCAGGTTGTCCAGATCTTTATGTGGCTGTACGGATTCGTGCAGAGTATTTTTACCATCCGATTCAATAACAACAGCCATCACTTCGCTGCCTCTGGTTCCATGCATACGAGGTTCTACAGCAACTACGGTTCCGCTTACGCTGGAATGTACCGGAGCACTGATAAATCCTGCTGCTTCGCCGATCTTCTGACCAACCTTTACGGTATCCCCAACTGCAACGATCGGGTTCGCCGGAGCGCCCAGATGTTGGGACATGGAAATAACAACGGTCTTTGGATCCGGGAACTTCTTCAGGGCAATATGCTCACTGAATTCTTTGCGTTCTGACGGATGTACGCCACCGTAATATCCGTTCAGTCTGTCTTCTCTGGCTGCTTTCACATAGTCGTTGATGACTTTGAAGTTTACTTTGGAGAAGTCACGTACCTGTACCGGCTGGTGCAGGAATTCTTCCAGACGACCCTGTTTTGCCAGTCTCTGATAGATTTTTTCCCATGCACAGTCTTTATTCGGGTCTACTTCACACTTTCCGTTCTTGGCTCCTCCACACTGTCCGTTGACAAGACTCTTCGAGCAGTCAACGATCGGACAGACACCACCGGTAACGTTCAGATAGCACTGTGCACATGCGTCACAGCTCTTTTTGGTAAGTGCCATACCGTGATGACCTCTGTAGTTGAGCGTATTACTTGCCGCAACCACCGGTTTTCCAGCCAGATCCGCAACCGTCTGGATACCAAGACCACAGGAGATCACAACTACGTTCTCTGTTCCTTCCGGAAGCAGATCCTGTAATTTTTTCTCTGTGTGCATCTTATTACATAAGAAATCAAACTTTGCACTGCCTGTGACGGTTTTTCCCTGCTGTGCGGCAAATGTTAAAAATTCGTCACAATCCGGCTCATCAACTGTTTCAAATTCTTTGAAACACTTGTTACAGGCAATCACGAACAGATTGTCTTTGCCTTCCAGTACTGATGTAAGCTCATCATTGCTTTTCAGCTTATACTTCGTATAATTTTCCAATTGCTCACCTTCCTTGAAAAGATTTTTATCCTCATTACCTGTCTTTGCAAATCTTGTTCACCTCCGCACACTCCTGAAAAAGACCGCAAAAACCCGATAAATAAGTTCGTCCTATTAAATGTAACATAATTTCACAATATTATCCAGTTCTATTAGCGATTTCTATAAAATTTTTGCATGAAAAGCACAAAATTTTTTATTTGTATCTCTAAAATCGTTTTATCAAACCAGTTAGTAATATCTAATTTCAGACAAGAACTGGGGATCCATAAATTTCCGAAAAAAAGCAGCCGCCCGGTCATATCATCTGCCGGACAGCTGTTTTTGTATTTTCCTGTATTTATTTTTCTTTTGATATCACATGATACGGTACTGCCACAAACACTGCTCCGCCGATTATATTTCCGACCGTTGCCAGCAGCACGGTATACAGATACTGACCGACAGTGATTCCTCCGTTTACCACACCGATTCCGATGATGCTCATATCTGCGATGCTATGCTCAAATCCGCAGGTCATAAAAATCAGAATACACCAGAAAATCATGATCAGTTTTCCGGATTCCGTTTTCATCTTGGTTCCGCACCATACTGCAAGACAGACCAGAATATTACACAGGATCGCACGCACCAGGATCTCTCCGACACCAAGACTAACTTTTGCTGAAGAAATCTTGATAAAATAATCTGCGATTGCTCCATCTCCTGCTGTCGGAAGTCCGGTCAGCTGGAAAGCCGCTACACAGAGCAAAGAAGCAATCAGATTGCCGATCCAGCAGACACACCACAGTTTCACAGTATCCGCCCAGGATACTTTCTTTCTCAGGGATGCTGCAGCCATCACCAGATTGTTACCGGTGAATAATTCAGCACCTGCCATAACTACCAGACTGAGAGCAGATGCAAAAGCAACGCTCTGAATCAGTTTTACCGCAGCCGCTGCACCATTTCCATCCATCGACTGTCCCAGCACAAACGCTACCATACTGCCAAATGAAATAAACATTCCTGCTACCATGGATGAGATAAAATATCCCAGTGGATTTTTCTTCAACAGATTATTTTTTGCCACCCCTGCATTACATAATGCCGTATACTCTTCATGAAACATAACTTTTTCCTCCTTGTCATCACATTTCATTATCTGTAATCGTTCAGCCACAAACCATTACCGTCTTTTCATAATCTCTTTGGCATTTCCCCATAATTTCTTTTTTGCAGACGCACCTCCTTTTTCGATGCCCTGATCTTTTTCCTGAAAGGTAAAAAAAGGGCAACACTTGTAACTCTACAAATGTTGCCCAGACGGTCGGCATCCTGCAAATCTGATTCCCCTGTGGTAATCCACATTTCTCCGTCAGTAATCAGATTTCCTGCATTCATTGTATAAGTTTTATAAAACTTATCTTCTCTAGCTTTAATCTATCACCATATTGACGGAATGTCAACCGAATTTTATAAAATTGTCAAAATATTTCTCTTTCCGCAGAGAATATCCCGCGAGGTGTTTTTTGTGAGCGAAGGTCACAGAAAACCCGAGACATACGGCGCGAATTTATGCGCATGCATAAATTCTGTGCATCGCGAAGCGTTTGTCCTGAGTGCAAAGCAATCAGGACAGTAAACGTGTTGCCCATACAGCATTTGCGTAATTCACGCCATGGCTGCAAATACCGGATCTTGTGCTGGCTGCCTCTACGGTTCTGCCGTTACCGATATAGATAACTACATGATAAACCTGTCCGTTTTTCGCATAGAAGATCAGGTCTCCAGGTGCTGCTTCGCTGACCGGGATTTTCATTCCGTACTGAGACTGTGCAGCAGATGTTCTCGGAAGACCGATCCCGAACTGTGCATATACATGCTGTGCAAAACCGGAACAGTCTGCTCCGTGAACCGGATCGGTTCCACCCCATACATACGGGTTACCGATAAACTGCAATGCGTAATTGATCAGCGCCTGACGGGTCGGATTCTCCACAGATGCTTCTTTCACAGATTTGAATGTATAGTAGCATACTTTATTATCTTCCGGTGCAACTTCCTGTGTCGCAAGTCCACATACGGTTTCCGGATCCTGTCCTGCATCGGTATAGGTTTTTGCTTTTTCCGCTGCTTCGTCACCCATCAGCAGATATTCGCTCTTTACAAATCCACGAACGTCACCGGATTCCACATATACCCATTCTTTGTTCTTGCTTGCCAGTACATAGCAAACCTGATTCTGAGATAACGTACCGATGACTCTTGCATCTGTATCTTTTCCTTCCCGGATGTTTACTTTGTCGGTGTTGCAGAATGCATATTCTTTTTCTACTACTGTTTTTCCTGCTGTTGTTTTTGTATACAGAAGATTTTTATTTTTCAGCGGGTTCATCAACTTTGTCGCTTTTTCAAATACCGGATGTTCTTCTCCGGAAAGTTCCTGTGCTTCTTCGATGATCAGATCTGCCTTACTTCCTGTATTCAATTCTTCTTTCCGAATAAATCCTCTGACTCTTCCGGACTCAACGAACACCCAGCCGTCATCATCTTCCTGCAGGATATAGCAGACACCGCCTCCCGGTAAAGATCCGGTAGCTACAGCATCTTCCTCATCACTTTTTTCTTCCAGGATCAGACAGTCTTTTCTCGCAAAGCCATACACTTTATCTACTGTAGTCAGACGGAAATCCTCCTTGATCTCCGGTGGAATCACGATCTGCTGACCTGCGATCAGTTCTTCGTTACTTCCCTGTGCTTCCGGTGTCGGTGTGGCTTCCGGCGTTACCTCCGGAGTCGTCTGCGGCGTTGTTGTCGCTGCTGCCTCCTGTGTTGGCTGCGGTGTAGCCGGTGTCTCCGTTGGCGTTGGTGTTGTCGGCTGTGTTGGAGCCGGTGTAGGTGTCGGCGTTTCCGTTGGTGTAGGTGTCGGCGTTTCCGTTGGTGTCTCTGTCGGTTCCGGCGTTGGTGTTTCGGTCGGGGTTTCCGTCGGTGTCTCGGTTGGAGTCTCCGTCGGTGTCGTAGTCGGCTCCGAAGACGGAACTTCCGCTGCCTCTGCCGTCGGTGTTACCTCTGCCTCTTGTACCACTCCCACCTGCTCACTCGCTCCTACGGACAATGGTGCTACCGGCATAATCATGCTGGCTGATAAAACTCCTGCAACCAGTTTTTTCCATTTATGCATGTGTTGCCTCCTTGCTCAATCAATACGTCTCATGTTTGCATAATTCTTATTGCAACTGCGATTGTTTCTATTATATAACTCTACTACTGGCTTCGCAAGGTTTTATTGGCAATTTTTCACATTTTTTTATTTCCTTTTTTATTATATTGTGATAATTTTTATCATCAATAGCCAAACAACCACGATACGCAAAAAGAGATCTGTAAGTCCGGGAGGGCCGGGCGTCTTACAGATCTCTTCTTTTGGATATTCTATGACTACTGCATAATAGGAAGAACTTTTCTCAAACTCTTTGTCAGTCCCAGTGCTACCGCGATCTTGATCAGATCCGGGATGATGAATGGGAAGACACACCAGCCAAGTACAGTCACCAGACCAACCGATCCTGCACTGCGGGTGTACATGATCATAAACCAGACAGTTCCAAATACATAACACACAATCAGACCAACTACCATCTGGACTGCCAGTGCCCATGTCTTTCTGCCCATCACTTTTTCCATGCCCCACATAACCAGAGCACCTACCAGGAAACCTATTATGTAGCCACCGGCGTTGCCAAACAAGCTGCCGATTCCACCACTAAATCCGGCAAATACCGGAACGCCGACTGCACCAAGAAGAATGTACACCAGAATGGAAAGGGTACCTCTCTTACCTCCGAGCACACCTACTGCCAGGAACACGCCGAAGGTCTGTAATGTAAACGGAACGGTAGCCGGTATGGAGATCCAGGAACAAATCGCCATTACCACAGCAAATACCGCAATGTACACCATGTCATAAGTCTTGCCTCTGCTCATTGTTGTCGTTGTCATTTTTTATATCCTCCATTTTTTGCTGCATTTGGGATGAAAATTCTTCTCATCACCACGCTGGTATTACTATAGCACCTGGAGTTTTGATTGTCAACCATATTTTTTTATTGGTTTACATTTTATTTTTCACCTATTAACAGCTACGGACACGGAATCTCCTTTCAACCGACCTGATCCTTCGGTTTTTATATAAAGCCTTTCTCATTTAATGAATCCGAACACCGAATTGCTTTTCAAAAACTTCACCCGGACACAGACTGTTGCCGTATTCTCTCTCCTCTAACGTTCCGGTAAAAGATTTTTTATCACATCTGCCGTACCATGGTTCGATGCAGACAAACGGTGCCTGTTTCTTATCCGGTGACCACACACCAAACAGTGGGGCATCGAAAGTTACGGTCAGATACGGCTGTTTCTGCGGATCACAGAGACTTACCTGATGCGCCTGGTTCTTTTCTATGATCAGTGCGTCGTTGTCAAACATATTTTCTGTGATCGGCACATAACCATTTTCATTTTTCAGGATATTGTCTTCGCTGATCACCAGTCCATCCGGATCAATCAGTGCGAATTGCAGATCTTTTTTGGTATCAAATTTTAAATAATAATCCGACTGTTTTCCCTTATTCGCCAGCGGACACAGAAATGCCGGATGTCCGCCGATAGAAAAATACATCTGCTTGTCATCCTGATTGCTGACCTTCCAGATGGTCTCTATCTGATCGTCACAGAGTTTATATCCTATCTCAAGGCGAAACGCAAACGGAAATTTCTTTTTTGTCTCTTCCGTAGCATCCAGTCGGAACCACGCCTCGGTATCCGCAGCATTTACCACAGTAAATTCCATATCGCGGGCAAATCCATGTTTTTCGATCTTGTATTCTTTCCCGTCATATCGATAAGAATCTCCCTTTACCGCCCCTACAATCGGAAATAATACCGGCGCATGTCTTTTCCAATATGCCGGATCCGCATTCCACAGATATTCCGTCTGTGTCTCCTTTTTTACGATACTGGTCAGCTCCGCTCCTTTCTCCTGGATCGCTACTTTCAGTTTTTCATTTTCCAGATATACCATATCCCATCCCTCGTCTTTCTCCTGTCCCATTCAGACAGATTTTTTTTACTATGAGTTTCCTCTTTCTCCCCTCTTTTGTCAATAAAAACCGCTTTTTGTTCAAACTGGACTGGTTATTTTTTTCAAAACTGGTTATTTCTATCTGGTCAGTTATCCTATATGATTCTGTGTGATGTTAAAATTATAATAAGAAGAAAGAGGGAATTAAAATGGCATCTTCCAATCAGGCAGCCGGCACCAGAACGCAGGCTAGAAACAATACTCAGGCGATCGTGGTAACCGCCATGTGCATCGCGCTGACTTATATTTTTACAGCAGTTGTTAATATCCGTTTACCATTTGCACCAAACGGCGGACTGATCCACCTTGGCAATGTTCCGTTATTCCTTGCCGCTATCATCTTCGGCAAGAAAACCGGCGCACTCAGCGGTGCTTTCGGCATGGGACTGTTCGACCTGTTCTCCGGCTGGACTGCATGGGCTCCGTTCACTTTCGTAGTCGTTGGTCTGATGGGATTCTCCGTTGGCGCGATCACCGAAAAGAAAAAAGGCTTCGGCTGGAAAGTTGTTGCAATCCTGGTTGCATGTGTGATCAAAATCGTTGGTTATTACATCGCAGAGGGTATCATTTACGGTAACTGGATCACTCCGGCATCTTCGATTCCGGGTAACCTGCTGCAGGTAGGTGTTGCCGCTGTCATTGTTCTTATTATCGCTGGCCAGTTACAGAAACTGGCAGAAAGGATGGGCTTATGTACAAAATGATGACTCCCGGTCCTTCCCAGGTCCGTGAAAATGTTCTGCTGGCAAGAAGCAAACAGTTTCAGAACCCGGATCTGGACAGTGACTTCGTGGAATATTACCATGACACCTGTAAACTCTACAGCAGTCTGTTACACACCGAAAACGAATCCCTGATTCTCGATGGAGAAGGCATCCTCGGTCTGGAGGCTGCCTGTGCTTCCCTGACCGAACCTGGCGACCGGGTTCTGGTTCTGGATAACGGCGTATTCGGAGAAGGATTTAAGGATTTTGTCTCCATCTACGGCGGCACACCGGTTCTCTACACCAGAGACTACTCCAGACCATTTGACATGGATGATCTGAAAAATTATCTGGAAAAAGATCATGATTTCAAATATGCTACCGTCGTACACTGTGACACACCAAGTGGTATGTTAAATGATATTGCTTCTATCTGCACGCTGTTAAAATCCTACAGTATTCTTACCGTTGTAGATTCTGTAGCTGGTATGTTCGGTGAAGATGTCCGTGTAGATGACTGGAAGATCGACCTGTTATGCGGTGGCTCCCAGAAAGCGGTGTCCGCTCCTCCGGGACTTACTATGGTAACGATCAGTGCTGATGCAAAAGCTGCCATGGAAGGCAGAAAGACACCTGTTGCTTCTTTCTATGCCAATCTGCTGACTTTTAAAGGATATTATGAAGCCAAATGGTTCCCATACACCATGCCGGTCAGCGATATCTATGGGCTTCGCACCGCTCTGGAAAATATCAAAGCTGACCCGCAGATGCTGGAGCGCCACGCAAAGGTTGCCGCCTATACCCGCAAAGCTGTCACTGCCATGGGATTGAAGCTCTATCCGGAATCCGGATACTCCAACACCGTGACCACCTTCCAGGTTCCGGAGGGACATACTGCCGAAGAGATTCTTCACGCTATGCGTTATGAGCATAATATTCTGCTGGCAGGCTCCTTCGGATGTTTTGCCGGAAAACTGATCCGCATCGGACATATGGGTGAAAATGCTTATATGGAAAAGGTTCAGGAAGTGCTGGATGCACTGCAGGAAGTGTTAAAAAAATAATTTTTGCTTCTATAAATAACTCCGGAAGTCGTCTTCAATCATGACTTCCGGAGTTATTTATATATAATGTTTTACCAAAATATGGCTGATATTTATTCAAACAAAAAATGGAAGCAAGGGGGCCGAACCCCTGACCTCTCGCGTGTGAGGCGAACGCTCATCCCAGCTGAGCTATGCTTCCATACCTGTTATTATAGACTTCTTATTTTGAAAATCAACCCTTTTCGGAATAATTTTATGATAATCGGTCTACTAGACCAATTATTGATATGCAAAGTAAGAAAAACAGCCGCCATATGCATGGCCGCTGTTTTTGTATTTTCTTTAGATGATATAATTGCCCACATCTGTAGTGTCTACCATCAGATCTGCGATCGTAATCCCATCAAAGTACTCGGTGATAACCTTATATGCACCTTCCCACATCTTCAATGTCTTGCAGGTAGCAACACGTTCACACTGGTTTGGTTCATGTTCCAGACAGGCAACCGGTGCCAGGGAGCCTTCGGTCAGTCTGAGGATGCTTCCGACGGTATATTCTTCCGGAGTTCTTAACAGCTGATATCCGCCGCCTTTTCCTCTCAGGGAACGCACAAAACCGTTCTTACTCAGTGATGCCACAATCGCTTCCAGATATTTCTCTGAGATCTCCTGTCTTTTTGCTATATCCATCAACGGAATATATTCTCCGGTATTATGCTCTGCCAGATCTAACATTACACGGATCGCGTAACGTCCTCTTGTCGATATTTTCATGCTTTAACCTCCATATTTCCTATATACCTAGTTTACCACAAGGTTATTATGGTTTTCAAGAGGGAATTTGTATTTCTATCGTTTTTTCAAACATACTCCAGATGTCTTATTCTTTTTTTGTACGGATCGGTAACAAATCAAACATCATCTAGCTCGTTATCTACATAAATGACAGTATAGGTATACTGTTTCATACCGCTATGCAAGCTGCAACCTCAAACTTGGACTCGGTGTTCGCGTAACTACAAGAAACACGCTTTGCGAGTTTTTCGTAGTTATCGCGGCAGTCGCCAAGGTCTCGTGCAAGCGCGGACTCTGGCTCGTTGCTCGCGTAAAATCAAAATTGATCCACTGGACCAATTATTGATATGCAACGCAAAAAAATGTCACATGAAAACAGTCTTCTTGTTTTCATGTGACAGCCATATCTTTTTTTTATTATTCTCTGTGATCTTAGGCGTTTTATTTATTATTTCAGCTCTTTTACATGTGCTTTCAGTTTCTGTGCTGCTTCCTTCGGATGCTCTGCTTTCATGATCGCAGATACCACAGCGATTCCATCCATGTTTCCGCCTTTCAGCACATCCATATTTCCATCGTTCAGTCCACCGATAGCTACCGCAGGAATCGGTACTGTCTGACATATCTCGTTCAGTGTTTCCACGGAGGTCCGGATTGTTACCACCTTTGTTGTCGTCGGAAAGATTGCTCCCACGCCAAGGTAATCCGCACCCTCTTCATATGCTTTCTTCGCAGCTTCCACCGTCTTTGCCGTAGCTCCTACGATTTTATCCGGTCCGAGCAATTCTCTTGCCACAGAGACCGGCAGATCCGAAGATCCCACATGAACACCGGCAGCATCGCAGGCAATGGCCACATCCACACGGTCATCAATGATCAGCGGAATCTGATAGCGGTCTGTAATGACTTTTACCTTTCTGGCTTTCTCCAGATATTCTCTTCCTCCACAGTTCTTTTCCCGCAACTGTACCAGGGTAACGCCACCCTGACAGGCTTCTTCTATGGTTTTATAAAAAGATTCCTCTGTATGATACGTGCTATCTGTAACCAGATATAATGTCATATCTAAATTTGCTTTCATATCCCTTATATCTCCTATGTTTCTTTTTGACATTCTCCCCGCGATTTTACCCGTTATCATGACAGTCTCCGGGGGCTCATGCAAGCAAGGACTTTTTTGCACCCATACGCTTAAACTCACTGTTCACGTATGTTATGCTTCTGTCTCGCGGATCCGAAGTTTCGCTTCCAGTACTTCCTGGCGCATCCCTGCCACTGCGTCCAGCAGTTCTATCTGGAAGCTTCCGGGGCCTTTCGAAGACCGTTCCGCCAGTTCTCCTGCGATTCCCATGACAGAAGTGCCAAGCACGGCTGCGGTAAACGGATCTTTTTGTGCCAGATAGGCGGCAGTAAGTGCTCCAACCATGCATCCGGTACCTGTGATCCCGGACAGCTTTGTGGTACCATTTTCCAGTATCAGACACCGTTCCTGTTCTACCAGCAGATCTCTGGCTCCGGTAGCCAGAAGCACACTGCCTGTCTGTTGCGAAATCGTCCGGAAGATCCTTCTTCTTTCTTCTTCGTTTTCATCTGTCATCGCATCTTCTTTTCCTGCATCGATTCCGGTTCCATGAAAGGACTGTCCGGCGATTGCCAGAAGTTCAGATATATTTCCCTTCAGGATCTGTATCTGCCCAAACCCGATCAGTTCCCGGGCAAGCTCCATCCGGATCCTGCTGCAGGTTACTCCCACCAGATCTAATAATATCGGAATCCCACACTCCATGGCCACCCGGGCTGAGCGGCGCATAGATTCCATCCTGGCATCGGTAATATTGCCAAGGTTCAGCATCAGTGCACCTGCTGTCCTTGTAATATCCTCCACTTCCAGTGGATGTTCTGCCATCATGGGTCTTGCTCCCACCGCAAGAATCATATTGGCACATCCATGAATGGAGATGGGATTGGTGATGCAGTGAATCAGCGGACTGTTTTCTTTCGTGGCATTACGCACGTTCCTCAGCTGATTTTCTAACTGTTTTATCATAAACTTTCGCTCCAAGACTTCTCTGAAATTTTGCCAGCAGACCTGCACGGCTCAGTGCTTTTAAAAATACATAAGCTGCTGCCCCGCCCATGATCGTTGCAGATACAAACATCGGGGTATAGAAAAATGCATTCAGGCCATCTCTTCCCATGATAAATGCCATCACCGGATACGATACGATAGATCCGATAATACCGGTTCCGAAAATTTCTCCAAGCACCGCGCAGATGATCTTACCGCCGGATACCCGGTAAAAAACGCCAGAAAGAAATGCACCAAATACAGCTCCTGTCAGGGCAAGTGGCGGAATTCCCATAAACAGCATACGGATCACTCCGATCATCGTAGCACAAAGCAGAGAATACCATGGTCCCATCAGTACCGAGCAGACAATATTGATCAGATGCGCGGTCGGGCACATCCCTTCGATACGCAGAATCGGAGATATTACCACACCGATCGCAACCATCATAGCCAGCATTACCATTCGAAATGTGTTCAGTCTTTGTTTTTCCATCTTTGTTTTCCTCTCTTATATCCGGGAAAACTTTACTTTTTGTCTGTGGGCATAAAAAAGCGCAGTTTCCCTGTTTTTTCGGTCGAAGTTCCCTTACTTCCTCTCACTCCGAAACACGGATTCCCATCGCTTTTTTCTGCATGCCGGATCTCAGGGCGCTCCCCCTCAGATTCACCTGCACTTCTTATAAAATTTTATCTTACAGATTCTTTCTTTGCAAAATCCGTAAAATCATACGTTCATAAGCTGCCTGCATCACAGATATCTTCTTTTAAAGAAACAAAAGTCTTGTTATCACAGCAGTCGCCAAGATCTCGTACAAGCACAGACTTTGGCTCGTTGCTCGCGTAATCGAAATTGGTCAACCGGACCAATTATTGATATGCCATGCAAAAAAATCTGCCCGCATACCTGCGGACAGATTCTAACTTTCTCTTTCTCATCCCTCCGTTGGCATTACCCAAATCAGGTGCGGTCGAAGATTTATCTTCCTCTCAGCCTGTCACACAAGCTCCCGTTTCTTTATACTTGTACATGATAGCACTTATGTATAGAGTTGTCAAACAGAAGTAATTTTCTTTCTGCTTCGTTCCCGTCTCTTCAGCCATCCGAAGAAAATCACGCAGATGATCACGGAAAGCAAAGATCCCGTCGCTGTTGCCAGTCCCATAGGAAACAGCGTATCCGGGAAAAACTTCGAAGTAAGATATACCCCCGGAATACGGACACACAGAATGGCAATCAGATTATGAATAAATGAAATTTCCGACCTTCCGTAAGCGCAAAAATATCCACTGAAGCTAAAATGCACACCGGCAAAGATGCAATCCCAGATATAGCCACGAATATACTGTGCACCCAGAATAACGACCATCGTATCTGTTGTGAACAGTCCCACTACAGGTTCCGCAATAAACTGAATCAAAACTGCCACACATACTCCAAATCCCACTGCGATTCCCATGGCACAGCGAAGGATCTGATCTGCCCGGTCGTATTTTCCCGCTCCCATATTCTGTGCTCCAAGCGCTGAGACCGTAGATAACATAGAAGATGGTACCAGGGTAAGATTCTTTTCCATAGTTCTTTACTCCTTTGCTTCTTTCTACTTTGGTAAGCATTTTCTATGATATAACCACTTTTTATTACCTGCGTTGCATTATAAACCCTACAATAATTGTAGAGTCAACGAAAAAAACAGGTATCTGTTCTGTTTTCAACAAAATAGATACCTGCCTCTGAGATTATATTTCGATCATCCACGCTTCATATGGTTTCAATGTCCATATTTCTTTCCCAACCGATTCTCCTTCATAGTTATGAATGAGAACTTTTCCATCGGTCAGATCCTGCGTCGCATTCATCTGTGCCGGTGTTTCTCCAAAATTACATACCACTACAACTTTTCTTCCATCCAGACTCCGTTCATAAGCAAAAACCTGTGGATGTTCTTCTTCCAAAAGACGGAAGTTTCCATAGATCAGCACATCATGCTCTTTTCGCAGAGCAATCAGTTTCTTGTAGTAATAAAACAGGGAAGCCGGATCCTTTCTGCTGTCTTCCACATTGATCTCTTTATAATTTTCATTGGCTTCCATCCATGGGGTTCCTGTAGTAAATCCTGCGTGAGCCTGTGTATTCCACTGCATCGGTGTTCTGGCATTGTCCCGGCTGTTTCGCAGAAGATAGCTCAGGATTTTCTCCTCGCTCCAGCCCAGTTCCTGTTTTTCTTTTCTGAAGTTCACAGACTCGATATCCTGATACCGGGAGCTTTCTGTATAGATCACATTGGTCATGCCAATCTCATCTCCCTGGTAAATATATGGTGTTCCTTTCATGCCGAAGATCATAGTTGCCAGCATTTTTCCTGATACGGTCCGATACTCCGGTGTATCATTTCCAAAACGGGAAAGCGCCCGCGGATAATCATGGTTGCCCAGAAACAGACTGTTCCATCCTTTTTGTTCCAATCCAACCTGCCATTTTTCCATCAGTTTTTTCAGATCATGCAACGTATAGGACTTTGGATCCCAGTTACCACTCCGGACCCCGTCAATTCCCATCAGTTCAAACTGGAATACCATGTCCAGCTCCTTTCTCTCAGGGTCTGAATACACTTTCGCCATCTCCAGCGTTGTTCCTCCGGTCTCCCCAACTGTCAGCAGATTGTCCTGCAGTCCGAACGAATATTTGTTCATTTCCTGCAGGTAGGTATGGATTTTCTCCGACTGCTGATCATTTCCGCCATGACCGTTCTTTACGATGTTATCGATCGCATCCAGACGAAATCCCCGGATACCTTTTTCCATCCAGTATCGGATCATGGCATACAGATCTTTTCTCATATCTTCATTTTTCCAGTTCAGATCCGGCTGCTGTATGCTGAAGGTATGGTAATAATATTCCTGAATCTGCGGTGTCCATTCCCATACATTTCCACCAAAGAATGCCCCTTCCCCCTGTGGCGGCTGATCCTCGGTACCTTCTTCCCAGATATAATAGTCATGGTACTTTCCGTCCCGGTCTTTCGCCGCTTCCAGAAACCACGGATGTTTATTGGAGCTGTGATTTAAAACCAGATCCATCATAACGATGATATCTCTCTTCTCACATTCCTTTACCAGCTCTTCCAGATCCTCCGTCGTGCCAAAATCCTTCAGAATAGCATAATAATCACTGATATCATAGCCGTTATCATAATTCGGCGAATCGTTAAACGGGGAGATCCAGATTGCTCCCACACCCAGTTCCTGCAGATAGTCCAGTTTGCTGATAATTCCCTGAAAATCGCCGATACCATCTCCATTGCTGTCACAAAAACTTCTTGTATAGATCTGATATGCGGTCAGATGATGCCACCATTTTTTATCCATTTTACTTTTCTCCTATTATTCGTATTATCATAGTCATTCGTTCTATGACGCCTGGTTTACTGATTCCATCGTTATCGTTCCAGGAATCCTGTCTTTACAATATTTTGGCTGAAAATACTTTTCTTTTACCGTCTATACCATTATAATGATATCAAACTATACTTTTCTACCTTTATTTTAGGAATTTATACAATTATTTTGACTTTTTTAATGGAGATCATATATGAAAGAACCAATTGGAATCAGAGATTATACCATCCATGGAACGGAACTGGAACCTTTCCATATTTATCATCAGAATTATATTCATGGAGGCCTGCAGGTTCCTTTTCACTGGCACAAAGAAATTGAGATCATCTGGGTGGAACAGGGACAGTTGGAACTGACACTGGGAACTCAGCATAAGGTACTCAAAGAACGGGATTTTGTAATGATCAACAGTTACGAACTGCATCAGCTACAAAGTATCGGGAATACCGCATCTATTCATCACGCACTGGTATTTCTTCCCGACATGCTCTCTTTTTCCTATCCAGATCAGAGTCAGATGTCTTTTCTGAAGCCGCTGCTGTCCCATCAACTTCGGCTTCCTTCCTATGTATCCGGAAATCATCCCTGCGCATCATCTATTCGCAAAACATTTCTGGAGATTCTTCATGATTATGATACCCGGCCCATAGGATGGACTTTGTTTTTAAAAAGCAATCTGTACCGGATTCTGGGAATTCTTGTTTCGGAAAATCTTCTGGTGCAGACTACTGTACAAGATTCTCAGGGCAAAAACCGGGAAGCACAATACAAGCAGATTCTTCGGTATATCCATAAGCATTATGACCAGAAAATCTATCTGGAAGACCTGGCGGCTTCTCTTAACATGAATCCACAATATTTTTGCCGGTTTTTCAAAAAGCAGTTTCAGATGACTCCTGTGGCCTACATCAATTATTATCGCACACTTCAGGCTGCTGATCTGCTGAAACATACTTCTTTATCGATTCTGGAAATCGGATTACGGGCAGGATTTGAAAATCCAAGCTATTTTGCGAAGATTTTCCGGAAATATTTTGACTGTTCGCCGGAAGAATACCGCATGCATCCTCAAGATTCAGATAACGTAAATGGAATCACATCCTAACCTTAGAAAAAGCCACAGGCAAATCGCCTGTGGCTTTTTTACGTTTGGACATATATTAACTTTCGTTAAGTATTTCTTAGAATTTACCAGCTTTGTGAGCTTCCTCGATGGAAACTGCAACTGCTACAGTCATACCAACCATCGGGTTGTTACCTGCACCGATCAGACCCATCATTTCTACGTGAGCCGGTACGGAAGAAGAACCTGCAAACTGTGCATCAGAGTGCATACGTCCCAGAGTATCTGTCATACCATAAGAAGCAGGACCTGCTGCCATGTTATCCGGATGCAGAGTACGTCCTGTACCACCACCGGAAGCTACGGAGAAGTATTTCTTTCCAGCGTCGATACGTTCTTTTTTGTAGGGACCTGCTACCGGATGCTGGAAACGAGTCGGGTTAGTAGAGTTACCTGTGATAGAAACGTCAACGTCTTCTTTCCACATGATAGCTACACCTTCACGAACGTCGTTAGCGCCGTAGCAGTTAACTTTTGCACGAAGTCCTTCGGAGTATGCTTTTCTGAATACTTCTTTAACTTCGTTCTTGTATGGATCGTATTCTG